>OKVJ01000012.1_pt1 | contig 115799 bp, 106 predicted proteins | sample 1606921 | NCBI WGS metagenome assembly OKVJ01 (sample SAMN03281016, study PRJEB24777) | human gut metagenome | isolation source: fecal sample PR161 from 1 month old female Malay infant, caesarean...
AGCAGGCTGGCTTCTCGCAGACCTCGCAAATTCACAAGAAGGACAGCCACATCAAAGGCCAGCAGCGCTATGTCCCACATAAGCGGCTAAACAATGCCTTTATGATGCACGCCTCCACCAGCCCGTTTTATCCGCTGTTTGCCGCGCTGGACATTAACGCCCGCATGCATGAGGGGCAAAGCGGCCGCAACATGTGGATGGACTGCGTGGTGACGGGCATTGAGGCGCGCAAGCTGATCCTGGAGAACTGCCGATTTATTCGTCCATTTGTGCCCGAGACGGTGGATGGCCGCGCGTGGGAAAGCTGGGACACGGCAGAGATTGCAACCGATCTGCGCTTCTTCCATTTCGTACCGGGTGAACGCTGGCACGCCTTTGAAGGTTATGCAGAGCACCAGTATTTTATCGACCCGTGCAAGCTGCTACTGACCACGCCGGGCATTAACGCCCGCACCGGGGAGTATGACGACTTCGGCGTGCCCGCCACCATTCTCGCCAACTTCCTGCGAGAAAACGGCATCGTGCCGGAAAAATGCGATCTCAACTCGATCCTGTTCCTGCTCACCCCTGCGGAGGACATGGGCAAGCTGCAGCAGCTGGTCGCCCAGCTGGTGCGCTTCGAAAAACTGCTTGAGAGCGATGTGCCGCTGAAAGACGTCCTGCCCTCCCTCTACAAACAGCATCCGGAACGTTACGCGGATTACACCCTGCGCCAGATCTGCCAGGAGATGCACGACCTGTACGCCCGTCACAACGTGAAGCAGCTGCAAAAAGAGATGTTCCGCAAGTCTCACTTCCCGCGCGTGATGATGAACCCGCAAGAGGCGAATTACGCCTACCTGCGCGGTGAGGTCGAGCTGGTCTCCCTGCGCGACGCGGAAGGCCGCATCGCCGCCGAAGGTGCACTCCCTTACCCACCGGGGGTACTGTGCGTGGTTCCAGGGGAAGTCTGGGGCGGTTCCGTGCTGCGCTACTTTGCCGCGCTGGAAGAAGGCATCAACCTGCTGCCGGGCTTCGCGCCGGAGCTGCAGGGCGTGTACGTCGAGGAGTGTGAGGGTCGCAAACAGGTTCGCTGCTACGTCATCAAACAATCCGCTGCTAAGCCATCGCTGCTGAAAGGAGAAAAATTATGAGCAAGTCCAATAAGATGGGCGTGGTGCAGCTGACTATCCTCACCATGGTTAACATGATGGGCTCCGGGATTATCATGCTGCCCACCAAGCTTGCCGAGGTGGGGACCATCTCGATCATCTCCTGGCTGGTGACGGCTGTCGGATCGATGGCGCTGGCGTGGGCGTTTGCCAAGTGCGGGATGTTCAGCCGCAAGTCAGGCGGCATGGGCGGCTATGCCGAGTACGCCTTCGGCAAGTCCGGCAACTTTATGGCGAACTATACCTATGGGGTGTCGCTGCTGATCGCCAACGTGGCGATTGCCATCTCCGCCGTGGGCTACGGTACGGAGCTGTTTGGCGCGACGCTCAGCCCGGTGCAAATTGGGCTGGCGACGATCGGCGTGCTGTGGATCTGTACCGTTGCCAACTTTGGCGGCGCGCGCATCACCGGACAGCTCAGCAGCATCACCGTCTGGGGCGTGATCATCCCGGTGGTCGGTCTGTGCATCATCGGCTGGTTCTGGTTTAGCCCGACGCTGTACGTCAACTCCTGGAACCCGCACCATGTGCCGTTCTTCACCGCCGTGGGCTCGTCTATCGCCATGACGCTCTGGGCTTTCCTGGGCCTGGAATCCGCCTGCGCAAATGCGGAAGTGGTGGAAAATCCGGAGAAGAACGTGCCGATTGCGGTTCTCGGCGGGACGCTGGGCGCGGCGGTGATCTATATCGTTTCAACCAACGTGATAGCGGGGATCGTGCCAAACATGGATCTGGCTAACTCCACGGCACCGTTCGGACTGGCCTTTGCGCAGATGTTCACCCCGGAAGTCGGGAAAGTGATCATGGGGTTGATGGTGATGTCCTGCTGCGGATCGCTGCTTGGCTGGCAGTTCACCATTGCACAGGTTTTTAAATCTTCGGCAGATGAAGGCTATTTCCCGAAAATCTTCTCCCGCGTGACCAAAGCCGATGCGCCGGTGCAGGGGATGCTGGCAATTGTCATCTTCCAGAGCGGATTATCGCTAATGACCATCAGCCCGTCGCTGAACAGCCAGTTCAACGTGCTGGTCAACCTGGCGGTGGTGACGAACATCATCCCGTATATTCTGTCGATGGCGGCGCTGGCGATCATTCAGAAGGTGGCGAAGGTGGCTCCGCACAAAGCGCGAGTAGCGAATATCGTGGCGCTGGTTGGGGCGATATACAGCTTCTATGCACTCTACTCGTCCGGACAGGAGGCGATGCTGTACGGGGCGATAGTGACCTTTATGGGCTGGACGCTGTACGGTCTGGTGTCGCCGAGATTTGAATTGAAGAACAAACACAGTTAGGTAAAAGCAAAACGGCAACCCTGAGGTTGCCGTTTTTAGTGTTTTCTCCCTCTCCCCGTGGGAGAGGGCCGGGGTGAGGGCATCAGCCCGCACCAGAACACGACTTATGCGTTTTTCAGCACTTCGCTGACAATCTCTACCGCTTCTTTCTCAATCTGCTGGCGATGCTCAGCGCCGAGGAAGCTTTCGCAATAGATCTTGTACGCATCTTCCGTACCGGACGGACGCGCGGCGAACCAGCCATTTTCGGTCATCACTTTCAGGCCGCCGATAGACGCACCGTTACCCGGTGCCGCCGTCAGACGCGCGGTGATCGGATCGCCTGCCAGGGTGCTTGCGCTGACCATCTCCGGAGAGAGTTTGGACAAAGCCGCTTTTTGCGCAGAGGTCGCGCCAGCCTGAATACGGTTATAGCTTGGTGCACCAAAGCGTGCAGCCAGCTCGTTGTAATGTTCCTGCGGGTTTTTACCGGTAACCGCGGTAATCTCCGCCGCCAGCAGGCACATGATGATGCCGTCTTTATCGGTTGACCACGGGGTGCCGTCGAAGCGCAGGAAAGAGGCCCCCGCGCTCTCTTCACCACCGAAGCCAAAGCTGCCGTCGTGCAGACCGTCAACAAACCATTTGAAGCCCACAGGTACTTCCACCAGCTTGCGGCCCAGCGCCTCGACCACGCGGTCGATCATCGCGGAGGACACCAGCGTTTTACCGACAGCCACCTCTTTGCCCCACTGCGGACGGTGCTGGAACAGGTAGTTGATCGCAACAGCCAGATAGTGGTTCGGGTTCATCAGCCCGGCAGGAGTGACGATACCGTGGCGGTCGTAATCCGGGTCGTTCGCAAACGCCAGATCGAATTTATCACGCAGCGCCAGCAGGCCCGCCATCGCGCACTCGGAGGAGCAGTCCATACGGATCGCGCCGTCTTTGTCCAGGTGCATAAAGCGGAAGGTCTGATCGACGTGATCGTTTACGATGGTCAGATCCAGCTTGTAGTGCTCGGCGATACGTTTCCAGTATTCAATACCGGAGCCGCCCAGCGGATCCACACCCAGCTTCAGGCCGGCTTTCTGGATGGCCGCCATATCGACGATCTCCGCCAGCCCTTCCACGAACGGCTGAACCAGATCCTGCTCTTTCACGTGGCCGGAAGCCATCGCCTCATCAAGAGAAATACGTTTAACGCCTTTCAGACCGTCGGCCAGCAGCGCGTTTGCACGATCTTCCACCACTTTGGTGACGTTAGTGTCAGCAGGGCCGCCGTTAGGCGGGTTGTATTTGATACCACCGTCTTCCGGCGGGTTGTGGGATGGCGTGATGACGATACCGTCAGCCTGCGCGCCACCTTTTTTGTTGTGCACAAGGATCGCGTTTGATACCGCCGGTGTTGGAGTAAACCCATTGTTCTCCTGAACAATCACGTCCACACCGTTCGCCGCCAGCACTTCCAGCACGGAAATAAACGCCGGTTCAGACAGCGCATGGGTATCTTTGCCCACGTAGCACGGACCGGTAACGCCGTTTTTAGCGCGCTCTTCCGCAATGGCCTGAGCAATGGCCAGAATGTGCGGTTCGTTAAAGCTGTGGCGCGCCGCGCTGCCGCGGTGACCAGATGTACCAAACTTCACTGCGTGTTCTGCGTTGCCCACGACCGGTTTCAGCACGTAATACTGCGCGGTCAGCTGAGCGACGTTAATCAAATCGCTTTGTTGTGCAGGTTGGCCTGCACGGCTGTGATTTGCCATTACCGGGTCCTTATGATGCAAGGGTTAAATTGTACCGCAAACCTTTTCAATCAATTCCGCCGGGAACTGCATGGACTGCATGATGTGTTCAATCATGCTGCACTTGCGGCCCGTATTGGTATTGGTGATCACCCAGTACGCAGTGCCAGGGACATGTTTAGGTTTGGTTTGATTGCCATTTTGCAGCAGCGTCTGCTCGTCGCCCGCGAAATAGACGCGGGTACGGCCGTGCAGCGACTCGGTCGCTTCAGCAAACGCTTTGTTATCCAGGGAGTAAAGTGTAGACAGCACCAGCATAAAACGGTTAACCGCCTTTTTCTGCTCCGCATATTCGTCGGAGAGCAGCAGTTCGCGCATCGCGCGCACTTTATCTTTTACCGGCGTCACGGCAGGTTTTGCTTGTACAGCAACGCTCGGCTGAGACACGACATCTTTGGTAACTGGGGTGGCAGGCTGTGAAGCGGCGGAAATTTTAAGCATGCGCCGTAAAATGTCGGACGCGCTCTCCCCGATATGCCGCGTCTGGCTGGCAATATACTGATAGAGTTCGTCATCAACTTCGATTGTTTTCATCTTAATCCAGTGCGATATCTTATCTGAATACAAGTCATTGGGATTATAAGGTCAAATCCCAACAGCGGATAGCGTCAAACCAGGTTGGCGGCAAAAGTCAGATTAAACTGGAACCTTGCAGCCGGGCGGCAGAATGGTCAACATGATACCCTAACCTGACATACGTAAAAAAAGAACTTTGCCATGAAATTGAATACCCGAGCGCAAACTGCACAATCGCCGAACAATAATTCCCCCATCGTGCTGGTTCATGGACTTTTTGGCAGCCTGGATAACCTGGGCGTGCTGGCCCGCGATTTGGTTACCGATCACGATATTTTACAGGTCGATATGCGCAACCACGGGCTTTCCGGCCGCTCAGACGAGATGACCTATGCGGCAATGGCGCAGGATCTGCTGGATACGCTAGACGCGCACAACCTGCAGAAGGTGACCCTCATCGGGCATTCAATGGGCGGTAAAGCGGTTATGGCGCTCACCGCGCTGGCGCCAGAGCGAATTTCCGGGCTTGTCGTGATTGACGTTGCGCCTGTGGATTACGACGTTCGCCGTCACGATGAGATTTTCGCGGCGATCAATGCTGTAACCGAAGCTGGCGTTTCCACTCGTCAGCAGGCGGCAGCGGTTATGCGTGAGCATCTTGATGAAGAAGGCGTGGTGCAGTTCCTTTTGAAGTCGTTTGTTGACGGGCAGTGGCGTTTTAACGTGCCGGTGCTTTGGGACCAGTACAACAACATCGTGGGCTGGGAAACCGTTCCCTCCTGGCCGCACCCTGCCCTCTTTATTCGCGGCGGTAACTCTCCTTATATTACCGACGCGTACCGCGACACGCTGCTGGCACAATTCCCGCAGGCGCGCGCCCACGTCATTGCCGGTGCCGGACACTGGGTGCATGCGGAAAAACCGGATGCTGTACTGCGCGCCATTCGCCGCTATCTCGCTGATACTGCAAATTGATTAAAAAGAGAGCGACTGGAAGATGACGGGCTTCCAGTCGTTGGCGTGCCGTTTTTGGTGATGTATGATGGCGCGCTTATCGCCCGGGCTTTAGCAGGGCGGCGTGTTTCCCCCGAAGTCTCATAATCATGGCCAAAGAACAAACGGACCGTACGACACTAGATCTGTTCGCGAATGAGCGTCGACCGGGACGACCGAAAACGAATCCGCTTTCGCGCGATGAACAGCTGCGTATCAATAAACGCAATCAGCTTAAACGCGATAAAAATCGTGGGCTTAAGCGTGTCGAACTGAAGCTCAACGCCGACGCGGTCGATGCGCTTAACGAGCTGGCAGAGGCGCGTAATATCAGCCGCAGCAAGCTTATTGAAGAGATGCTCATCGCCCAACTTGAGACGCTGCGCAGCCAGGCATAAGTCTGAAAAACCCCTTTATCGCCCTTTTCATGTAGCACAGAGTGCAGTCCTGCGCGATAGCGGTTTCCGCAGGGTTGCCAGTTCTGCTATTATTGCCCTTATCCGTGGCCGAATTGCGCCACCATACCATTAAGTTTCAAGAGGTTATTTTACTCATGGCAATCATCGGCATTTTCTTCGGCAGTGATACCGGCAATACCGAAAATATCGCAAAAAACATTCAGAAACAGCTCGGTAAAGACGTTGCTGATGTGCATGACATCGCCAAGAGCAGCAAAGAAGATCTCGAGGGCTATGACATTCTGCTGCTGGGTATTCCAACCTGGTACTACGGTGAAGCCCAGTGCGACTGGGACGATTTCTTCCCGACGCTGGAAGAGGTGGACTTCAACGGCAAGCTGGTTGCCCTGTTCGGTTGTGGCGATCAGGAAGATTACGCCGAGTACTTCTGTGATGCGCTGGGGACGATTCGCGACATCATTGAGCCTAATGGCGCGGTTATTGTGGGCCACTGGCCGACTGCCGGTTACCACTTCGAAGCCTCTAAAGGCCTGGCCGATGACGATCATTTTGTCGGACTTGCCATTGACGAAGACCGTCAGCCAGAACTGACCGCAGAGCGTGTAGAGAAGTGGGTTAAGCAGATCCGCGAAGAACTGCATCTGGACGATATTCTCAACGCCTGATTTTTACGGCGCAACGCGGGTTGCGCCCCTTTTCCAGGTAAAACCGATTAAATTAATTGCTACAAACTTTTAACTTTTTCGCCCAGACCTGTACAATGTCTCCCTGGCAAAATGTGGTTTCCTTTGAGCAAGTTTGTAGGTGATACCACGTTTTTATAAGCATACTTTGCCTGAGACTTGCAGTTTTCATTTAGGCATGGCAGTTCTATAATGAGACGCATTATCCCAGGTGCATTTTCTGTCACTTCCCAGAGAAGTGAATCGTTTAGCAACAGGACAGATTCCGCATGACTGACAACAATACCGCATTAAAGAAGGCTGGCCTGAAAGTAACGCTTCCTCGGTTAAAAATCCTGGAAGTGCTTCAGGGTCCAGACAATCACCATGTCAGTGCGGAAGACCTTTATAAACGTCTTATCGACATGGGTGAAGAGATTGGGCTGGCCACCGTATATCGCGTGCTGAACCAGTTTGATGACGCGGGCATTGTTACCCGTCATAATTTCGAAGGCGGTAAATCTGTATTCGAACTGACCCAGCAGCATCACCACGATCACCTGATCTGCCTCGATTGCGGCAAGGTCATTGAATTTAGCGATGATTCCATCGAAGCGCGTCAGCGTGAAATCGCAGCTCGTCATGGCATTCGCCTGACCAACCACAGCCTGTACCTTTACGGTCACTGCGCTGAAGGGGATTGCCGCGAGAATGAACACGCTCACGACACAAAATAAGTTAGCGTTCATACTCTGAGCCAGCCGTAAGGTTGGCTTTTTTTTGCATTAAAAAAGCCCGGTCAGCAAAGTGCCACCGGGCGTAGATCAACTCATTTGTTGTTATTGCGTATCTCGTTCCAGATTTTATCGCAACGCTTCGCCACTTCCTGATCGTTACCGGTTTTACGTGCCTGGATGCAGGCCTGATAATCCATCACGCGAACATTCTCCTGCGTCGCGAACGCCTCATGCGCTTTCTCTTTCTTTAACACATTTAGCACGCTCTGGCAGGCTTCAATTTTCTCAGGCGATCCTTCCGCGGTATTAATACAGGCGCTGTACGCCTCCTTCAGACGGGCGTCCTCTTTCGGCGCCTGAGTCTGAACACACGCCACCAGCCCTGATGCCATCAGCGCGACGATTACGATTTTTTTCATCATATGCAGTCTCCAGACCGGCGGGACTCAGCCCGCCGGTGTGCTCATCAGAAGATGGTGAATGGGGCGATAACCATGAATTTGACGTCACGTTCATCCTGGAAGATGTTGCCGTAACCGCCCGCATAGCTTGGGATATCGGAGTGGTTGTCATACTGCGTAAAGTGCAGCTTGAACATCGTGCCTTTCGCGCGGCCCTCCTGCAGGGTGTAGATAGCATCCAGGCTGTAGGAGGACTCTTTCAGGCGATAGTTTGGATCGTAGTACGCATCCGGCGTCGCCATGTCTGCTGGTTTTGCATCCCAGGCGTAAGCGTAAGAAGCGCCCACCGCCCAGCCCGGCAGGTTCCAGTTTTTCAGGTCATACATGGCGCCGAAGAAGACCGCTTTCTCGCCGTCGGCGTTAAAGTCTGAGCGGTTATCCCACCAGATATCCAGACGACCGTTGGATGAGGCATAGGTCGGCGTCATACGCTGCAGGAAGTAGCCCTGCTGCCCTTCCGCCTTCACCCATGTCCCTTCCAGGCGCAAATCAACCTGGCCGACCTTGTAGCCGAAGGTTAACGCCTGCAGCCACGCGGTACCGTTATAAATGTCATTTACGCTGCCATCGCTGACCTTATCGCGCGTACCGTAGAACTGGTAGCTGGTGCTCAGCGGACTACCGGCGATATCAAATTTGTAGCTGGCTTTAGCAAAATACTGATCGATATAGCCTTCCGCCTGACCAAATGCGGCTTCCAGAACCAGATCGTTTTTGAAATCGTACTTTGCGCCCAGCGAGTGGAGGTAATCGACTTTGGTTTTCTTATCGTTCTGGTAGAACTTGTCCATCTCAATGTGCCACGGCGCTTTGTACTCGTTGGTCCACATATAGGAGAAGCTCAACGCACCTGCATCACCGTAGTCAAAATTAGCCCCGGCTTCTGCCCCCTGATAGGTACCAGGCATAAAGCTCCAGTGCGGCGCTAACAGCGTCTGGCCGGTTGGCTGAATATAGCCCCCACGCGCCCATACCGGGCCGTATTTGAATTTCGCTGCGGCCTTATAAAGGCTGATACCGCTTTTATCCCCTGACCAGTCTTCGTCATAGGCTTTATTACTGGAGGAGAAGGCAATTTCGTTCGGGTGGCCGCTGTCGCCATTTTCAGCCATTTCAATCGCCGTAAACGCGGCAATATCCAGACCGAACATATCGGCGGCATAGCCTGACTGGAAGTCCAGGTTGGCGTTCCAGGTGGAGTGAGAGAGGTTGGTTTTGTATTTATCTTCTGTGACATCTTTACGGTCACGTTCACGCTGCCAGTAATAAATACCGCCAGTGAGGGTAGAATCTTCGATGAAACCTGCTGCTTTTGCCTCTGGTGTCACCACCAGGCCCGACATTGCTGTCACACCGGCAATAGCCAGCGCCAGCGCACTACGTTTGCCACTGAACGTACGCATAGATTATTCCTCTTTGACGAATTAAAACGCCTTAAACGGCGAAAATATAAAAGACCAAAAGGCCAGGGGTAGTTATAAATACCCTCGAATTAACTACCGTCTTTAGGTTATTTTTCGCGACGCGAATTATCAATGCTTTTCAGTGGGCAAAAGTCAGGATTATGACGAAGTGCACATAATTGGTAGTGCTTTGTAACATTTGGCCGAATGCGAGGTGTGGCGGGGGTAGAGCAGGTAATTTCGGCGTATTAGATCGTAATAAAACCCGTATTTGTCTTAATTCTCTTTTTTATGAAACAGACAAACTTTTTTTAGAAAAATAAGTAGCACCGCATTGACCAAAAATTTTATCTGGCCTAATTACGGGCCTACTTTAACGATATGATCATTAAATAAAAAAACGCCGCTAAAAGCGGCGTTTGTTTCTCATTGACCAGTGCAACGTTATTATTCGCCGATCTTGGTCCAGGTATCACGCAGACCTACGGTACGGTTAAATACCGGTTTTTCTGCCGTGCTGTAACGGCTGTCCAGGCAGAAGTAACCTTCACGTTCGAACTGGAACGCTTTGCCCGCTTCAGCGGCTTTCAGCGATGGCTCCGCATAACCTTGCTTGATCACCAGAGATTCCGGGTTGATGGTCGCCAGGAAGTCTTCAGCCGCACCCGGGTTAGGTACGCTAAACAGACGATCGTACAGACGAATTTCTACCGGCAGCGCGTGGGAAGCGCTCACCCAGTGGATCACGCCTTTCACCTTGCGGCCGTCTGCCGGATCTTTGCTCAGCGTCTCAGCATCGTACGAACAGAAGATGGTGGTAATGTTACCTTCAGCATCTTTCTCTACGCGCTCGGCTTTGATGACGTAGGCGTTACGCAGACGAACTTCTTTACCCAACACCAGACGCTTGTACTGCTTATTGGCTTCTTCACGGAAGTCAGCACGGTCGATCCAGATCTCACCGCTGAACGGCACGTCGCGGCTTCCCATTTCCGGTTTATTCGGATGGTTAGGCATAGAGACCAGCTCGCTTCCACCCTGCGGGTAGTTTTCAATCACCAGTTTCACCGGATCGATAACGGCCATCGCGCGCGGGGCGTTTTCGTTAAGATCTTCACGAATGCAGGATTCCAGAGACGCCATTTCGATGGTGTTGTCCTGCTTGGTCACGCCGATACGTTTGCAGAACTCACGAATAGAAGCGGCAGTGTAACCACGACGACGCAGGCCGGAGATGGTCGGCATGCGCGGGTCGTCCCAGCCTTCAACGTGCTTGTCGGTCACCAGCAGGTTCAGCTTACGCTTGGACATCACGGTGTATTCCAGATTCAGACGAGAGAACTCGTACTGACGCGGATGCACAGGAATGGTGATGTTATCCAGCACCCAGTCGTACAGACGACGGTTATCCTGGAACTCCAGCGTACACAGCGAGTGGGTGATGCCTTCCAGCGCATCGCTGATGCAGTGGGTGAAGTCGTACATCGGGTAGATGCACCACTTGTTGCCGGTCTGGTGGTGTTCTGCGAACTTAATGCGGTACAGCACCGGATCGCGCATCACGATAAACGGCGACGCCATATCGATTTTGGCACGCAGGCACGCTTTACCTTCTTCGAAGCCACCGGCACGCATTTTTTCAAACAGCGCCAGGTTCTCTTCCACGCTGCGATCGCGGAACGGGCTGTTTTTGCCTGGTGCAGTCAGCGTACCGCGATACTCGCGGATTTCGTCCGCAGACAGCTCGTCAACGTATGCCAGACCTTTGTTGATCAGCTCCACCGCGTAGGCATACAGCTGATCAAAATAGTCAGAGGAGTAGCAGATATCGCCAGACCAGTTGAAGCCCAGCCATTGCACGTCGTTTTTAATGGACTCAACGTATTCGATGTCTTCTTTTACTGGGTTGGTGTCATCGAAACGCAGGTTGCACTGCCCCTGGTAGTCTTGCGCAATGCCAAAGTTCAGGCAGATCGATTTCGCGTGACCAATGTGCAGGTAGCCGTTCGGCTCCGGCGGGAAACGCGTATGTACCGTGGTGTGCTTACCACTGGCCAGATCTTCATCGATGATCTGACGAATAAAGTTACTCGGGCGGGCTTCTGCCTCACTCATCGTGGATTCCTCAAAGCGTAAACAACGTATAACGGCGTATGATCTTATAAGCCGGACGTAGTGACAACCCTTAGTTACGGAAAATACGTATCAGATGAAAATAATGGGGGCGTTTGCTGCAAAAAAAAGCGGCGGAGGATATCCCCCGCCGCTTAAGGCATGACTCTACTCAGGAGCGATTACTTGCCTTTAATCTCATACAGCGGTGTCTGACCCGCAACCACCTGACCTTTCGCCTGGAGTACCAGACCGCTAAAGTCGTCGATGTTGCTGCACACGACCGGACTAATCATCGAGCGCGCGTTAGCGTTCAGGAAGTCCAGATCCATTTCCAGAATCGGCTGACCTGCCACCACTTCGGCCCCCTCTTCCACCAGGCGAGTAAAGCCCTGACCGTTCAGCGCTACGGTATCGATCCCCATATGGACAACGATCTCCGCGCCTTTTTCGGTTTCGAGGCAGAACGCGTGGTTGGTGTTGAAGATTTTCACGATGGTGCCTGCCGCCGGAGACACAACGGTTTTGTCCGTTGGTTTCACCGCCACGCCGTCACCGACCGCTTTGCTGGCGAACGCTTCGTCAGGCACCTGCTCAAGGTCAACCACGTCACCGGTTACCGGAGAGACCAGCGCGGCCACCGTCACGGCGTTAGGCACGGCCTGCGGCTTCGCTACCGGGGCAGCCGTCGACGCAGGCGCGCTGTCGGCTGATGCTGCCGCGACCGGGCCACGGGCAACCACTTTCTTCATTTCGTCGCCAATGGATTCCGCTTTGGCGCCTACGATAACCTGGATAGTTTGTTTGTTCAGTTTAACCACGCCCGATGCACCAAGGCGTTTGCACATTGCGTCGCTTACGCGCGCCGAGTCACCCACCGTCAGACGCAGACGGGTGATACAGGCATCAATCGCTTTCAGGTTGTCAGTCCCACCGACGGCAGCGATATAGCTGGTCGCCAGCTGAGTCAGACCCTCTTCGGTATTGCTGTTGGCTTCGTTGGTGACCACTTCGTCTTTGGTATCTTCGCGGCCTGGTGTTTTGAGGTTAAACATACGAATAACCGCAGTGAACAGCACGAAGTAGATGACGAAGAAGACCAGACCCATTACCACCAGCATCCAGACGTTCTTGCTTGCCGCCGGCAGGTTGTACATCAACACGTAGTCGATCGCGCCTGCAGAGAAAGAGAAGCCAGCATGGATGCCCAGCAGGGTCGCCACAAACAGGCTGATACCGGTAAGCACCGCATGCATGAGGTACAGCACCGGCGCCAGGAACATGAACAGGAATTCCAGCGGCTCGGTTACACCGGTCAGGAACGCGGTAATCGCAACGGACAGCAGCATGCCGCCAACCATTGGGCGACGCGCTTTTGGCGCAGCCAGGTACATTGCCAGTGCAGCGCCCGGCAGACCAAACATCATGATTGGGAAGAAGCCAGACATGAACATACCCGCGGTGCCGTCACCCGCGTAGAAGCGGTTGATGTCGCCGTGGAATACGGTGCCCGCAGCATTGGTGAACTCACCAATCTGGAACCAGGCGATGGTGTTCAGCACCTGATGCAGACCGGTTGGGATCAGCAGACGGTTGATAAAGCCAAAGATACCTGAGCCCACTGCACCCGCAGAAACAATCCACTCGCCGCCCGCATGGATAGCATGCTGCACCGGCGGCCAGACGTAGCCAAAGATAGCTGCCAGGATCAGACAGAAAAAGCCCGTCGCAATTGGCACAAAACGTTTACCGCCGAAGAAGCTCAGGAAGTCAGGCAGTTTGATACCCGCCCAGCGGTTGTACACGGCACCACCGACCAGACCGGTAATGATACCCGCCAGTACACCCATGTTGATTTCCGGGTTGATGGTTACCATCGCTTTCGTGAGGATGAAGTAACCTACCGCCCCTGCCAGTGCCGCAGCACCGGCGCTGTCTTTTGACCAGCTTGACGCCACGCCGATGGCGAAGATCAGCGCAAGGTTGTCAAAAATGGCGCCGCCTGCCTGGGCAATAAACGGCACGTTAAGAAGATCGGGTTGCCCGAATCGCAGCAGCAACGCTGCAACCGGTAGCACGGCGATAGGGAGCTGCAAAGCCCTACCGAGGCGCTGGAAAAAACCTAAAATATTCATCCTATTCCCCCTACGAGACCCATTATTAAGACTCGCGCATAAACTATGTTTTTATTGTGTCACGAACGATAGATACAGTTGATGATTCACTGGCAGTCTGAGTGTGTGAAAAATTAATTCGTATCGCAAATTAAACACCTATTTTTTGTGATTATTGTCACCAAATATCGTATTCCCTCCTCCCTTTCACTGGCTAACAGCCAAAACTTATTTTATCATTCAAAAAATCAAGACGGATTGATCCGGCCTGAAAGGTTCCAGGTTACGCTTAAGCATCAGGTTCCGATACCCATCCGCCCACTCTTCTACTTAAACTTTGAGGTGAACAATGAGACTGATTCCCCTGGCAACTGCTGAACAAGTCGGTAAATGGGCCGCTCGCCATATCGTTAACCGTATTAATGCCTTCAAGCCTACTGCCGATCGTCCTTTCGTTCTTGGCCTTCCAACCGGTGGTACCCCACTGACCGCGTACAAAGCGCTGGTTGAAATGCATAAAGCGGGCCAGGTTAGCTTTAAACACGTTGTGACCTTCAACATGGACGAATATGTCGGCCTGCCAAAGGAGCATCCTGAAAGCTACCATAGCTTCATGCACCGCAATTTCTTTGATCACGTTGATATCCCAGCTGAAAATATTAACCTGCTGAATGGAAATGCGCCTGATATTGACGCAGAATGCCGTCAGTACGAAGAAAAAATCCGTTCTTACGGTAAAATCCACCTGTTCATGGGTGGCGTGGGCAACGATGGTCATATCGCGTTTAACGAACCAGCCTCTTCTCTGGCTTCCCGTACCCGTATTAAAACGCTGACCCATGACACCCGCGTGGCAAACTCCCGCTTCTTTGACGGTGACGTGAACCAGGTTCCAAAATACGCCCTGACCGTTGGCGTAGGCACCCTGCTGGATGCCGAAGAGGTGATGATTCTGGTACTGGGCGGCGTGAAAGCGCAGGCGCTCCAGGCAGCCGTTGAAGGCAACGTTAACCACATGTGGACCATCAGCTGCCTGCAGCTGCATCCAAAATCAGTCATCGTCTGCGACGAACCGTCCACGATGGAGCTGAAGGTGAAAACGCTGAAATACTTCAACGAGTTAGAAGCTGAGAACATCAAAGGTCTGTAATTGAATAACCGCCTCTTCTGTCAGAGGCGGTCGCTTTTTTTAACCGGGGGTCGATATGTACGCTTTAACCCACGGTCGGATTTATACCGGCCATGAAATTCTGGATGACCATGCGATTGTTATCGCCAATGGCCTGATTGAACGTGTTTGCCCGCTGGCGGAACTGCCGCCGGAGATAGAACAGCGCTCACTCAATGGAGCAGTAATCTCCCCCGGTTTCATCGACGTACAGCTTAACGGCTGCGGCGGTGTGCAGTTCAATGACACCGCCGAGGCGGTGACGGTTGAAACGCTGGAAATCATGCAGAAAGCTAACGAGAAATCAGGCTGCACCAGCTATCTGCCGACGCTCATCACCAGCAGTGATGACCTGATGAAACAGGGTATCCGCGTGATGCGCGAATACCTCGCCAAACACCCGAACCAGGCGCTGGGTCTGCATCTGGAAGGGCCATGGCTGAACATAGTGAAAAAAGGCACGCATAACCCGGATTACGTGCGCAAGCCGGATGCTGAACTGGTCGACTACATGTGTGCCAATGCTGATGTGATCGCTAAAGTGACGCTGGCGCCTGAAATGACCGGTACTGAGGTCATCAGCAAACTGGCTGCCGCCGGGATTGTGGTTTCAGCAGGCCACTCAAACGCCACGCTGAAAGAAGCCAAAGCGGGCTTCCGTGCCGGCATTACCTTTGCGACCCACCTTTACAACGCCATGCCGTATATTACCGGCCGTGAACCGGGTCTGGTCGGGGCGATTCTCGACGAACCAGACGTCTACTGCGGCATTATCGCTGATGGCATGCACGTTGATTACACCAACATTCGCAACGCCAAACGGCTGAAAGGTGACAAGCTCTGCCTGGTCACCGATGCCACCGCGCCAGCAGGCGCAAATATTGAGCAGTTCATTTTTGCTGGTAAAACAATATACTACCGCAATGGACTGTGTGTGGATGAAAACGGTACGCTGAGTGGCTCCTCTTTGACCATGATTGAAGGGGTGCGTAATCTGGTGGAGCATTGTGGGATTGCGCTTGATGAAGTCCTGCGTATGGCTACCCTTTATCCGGCTCGCGCCATCGGCGTGGATAAACAGCTCGGCGGAATTGCACCAGGTATGGTTGCAAACCTGACGGCATTCACACACGATTATAAAATTATTAAGACCATCGTTAATGGTAACGAGGTCGTCACTGAGTAAGTAAAAGTATGACACCAGGCGGACAAGCTCAAATCGGTAATGTCGATCTCGTTAAACAACTTAACAGTGCGGCGGTTTATCGCCTGATTGACCAACATGGTCCAATCTCGCGGATCCAGATAGCCGAACAAAGCCAGCTTGCTCCCGCCAGCGTGACAAAAATTACCCGCCAGCTCATTGAGCGCGGTTTGATCAAAGAAGTCGATCAGCAGGCCTCCACCGGGGGCCGCCGCGCCATCTCCATCATTACCGAAACCCGTAACTTTCAGGCCATTGGCGTCCGGCTTGGTCGTCATGACACCACGCTCACGCTGTACGATCTGAGCAGCAAAGCCATTGCGGAAGAGCACTACCCGCTGCCCGAGCGCACTCAGGAGACGCTGGAACACGCGCTGCTGAATACTATCGCGCACTTTATTGAAAGCTGTCAGCGCAAGATCCGCGAACTGATCGCCATCTCTGTCATTCTGCCGGGCCTGGTCGACCCGGAAAGCGGTGTGATCCGATACATGCCGCATATTCAGGTTGAGAACTGGGCGCTGGTCGACGCGCTGGAAAAACGCTTTAAGGTGACCTGCTTTGTCGGCCATGATATTCGATCTTTAGCGCTGGCTGAGCACTACTTTGGTGCGAGTCAGGACTGTGAAGACTCTATTCTGGTGCGCGTACACCGCGGTACGGGCGCAGGGATTATCTCCAATGGCCGTATTTTTATTGGTCGTAACGGTAACGTTGGCGAGATCGGCCACATCCAGGTTGAACCGCTCGGCGAACGCTGCCACTGCGGCAACTTCGGCTGCCTTGAAACCATCGCCGCCAACACGGCCATCGAGCAGCGCGTTCGCCACCTGCTTGAGCAGGGTTATCAAAGCCGCGTCACGCTGGACGATTGCAAGATAGGCACCATCTGCAAAGCCGCCAATAAAGGCGACGCGCTGGCCTGTGAGGTGATCGAGCAGGTAGGTCGCCATCTGGGGAAAACCATCGCCATCGCCATTAACCTGTTTAACCCGCAGAAAGTGGTGATCGCCGGAGAGATTGTTGAAGCGGAAAAGGTGCTGCTGCCCGCCATCGAAGGCTGTATCAACACCCAGGCGCTAAAAGCATTCCGACAGAACCTCCCGGTGGTTCGTTCGAAGCTTGACCATCGCTCGGCGATTGGCGCGTTTGCGCTTGTCAAGCGCGCCATGCTCAACGGGATCCTGCTCCAGCATTTGCTGGAATCCTGATCGGACCTTATAGTAACGCCTTCTTTTTTTGATGTCGGAATGTCCATGACCATTAAGAATGTAATTTGTGATATCGACGGCGTGCTGATGCACGACAACGTTGCCGTGCCGGGTGCTGCGGAGTTTCTTCACCGCATCATCGACAAAGGAATGCCATTGGTTCTACTCACGAACTACCCTTCCCAAACCGGTCAGGATCTGGCGAACCGCTTTGCCACCGCAGGCGTCAACGTGCCGGACAGCGTGTTTTATACCTCCGCAATGGCAACGGCGGATTTCCTGAAGCGTCAGGAAGGAAAAAAAGCCTACGTGGTCGGTGAAGGCGCGCTGATCCACGAGCTGTATAAAGCAGGCTTTACCATTACCGATGTGAACCCGGACTTTGTGATCGTGGGAGAAACGCGTTCCTTTAACTGGGAGATGATGCATAAAGCAGCCTACTTTGTCGCCAACGGTGCGCGCTTTATTGCCACCAACCCGGATACGCACGGCCGTGGTTTCTATCCGGCCTGCGGCGCGCTGTGCGCCGGTATTGAAAAAATCTCGGGCCGTAAGCCTTTTGTTGTCGGCAAACCGAGCCCGTGGATCATCCGCGCCGCGCTGAATACGATGCAGGCACACTCAGAAGAAACCGTCATTGTTGGCGACAACCTGCGCACCGATATTCTGGCTGGCTTCCAGGCGGGGCTTGAAACCATCCTGGTACTTTCTGGCGTCTCGCAGCTTGATGACATCGATACGATGCCCTTCCGACCAAGCTGGATTTACCCCTCTGTCGACGAAATCGACGTTATTTGATTCTGAACCACGTCCCAGGGCGTGGTTTTTCATTTTCAGCTTATACAAACAAAACACCATCTAACAAAAAACCATTTTCATTGCATAATCATCAATAAAAGGATGTGTGACGTACTCTTTTTTCACTATTCCGCAATCACTATTGCACTTTTTCCGTTTTGGCCCGTAAAACCCTTGCGCCCCTCCCCCCTTTTGCGGCATTTTCATAAGCAAGCAACATCACAATGCAACAGGGTTAACGGAGAAGGTTATGTGTTCAATTTTTGGCGTACTGGATATTAAAACTGACGCGGGCGAACTGCGTAAAAAAGCACTCGAATTGTCCCGCCTGATGCGCCATCGCGGCCCGGACTGGTCAGGCGTTTACGCCAGCGACAAAGCGATTCTGGCTCACGAACGCCTGTCGATTGTTGACGTCAACGCCGGTGCACAGCCGCTGTATAACGAGAAAAAAACGCACGCGCTGGCTGTCAACGGTGAAATTTATAACCATCAGGCGCTGCGCGCCGAGTACGGCGACCGCTACGCCTTCCAGACCGGCTCTGACTGTGAAGTGATCCTGGCGCTGTATCAGGAGAAAGGCCCGGAGTTCCTCGACGAGCTGCAAGGCATGTTTGCCTTCGCGCTGTACGACAGCGAAAAAGACGCTTACCTGATTGGCCGTGACCATATCGGTATTATCCCGCTGTACATGGGGCACGATGAACACGGCAACTTCTATGTCGCGTCCGAAATGAAAGCCCTGGTGCCGGTCTGCCGCACCATCAAAGAGTTCCCGGCGGGCAGCTATCTGTGGAGTAAAGACGGTGAAATCCGTTCGTACTACCAGCGCGACTGGTTTGACTATGACGCGGTGAAAGACAACGTGACGGATAAAGCCGAGCTGCGTCAGGCGCTGGAAGATTCCGTGAAAAGCCACCTGATGTCAGACGTGCCTTACGGCGTACTGCTCTCCGGCGGTCTGGACTCCTCCGTGATCTCCGCGATCACCAAGAAATTCGCGGCTCGTCGCGTGGAAGATCAGGAGCGCTCCGAGGCCTGGTGGCCGCAGCTGCACTCCTTTGCCGTGGGCCTGGAAGGGGCACCGGATCTGAAAGCCGCGCAGGAAGTGGCAAACCACCTCGGCACCGTTCACCACGAAATTCACTTCACCGTGCAGGAAGGCCTGGACGCGATCCGCGATGTGATCTATCACATTGAAACCTATGACGTAACCACCATTCGCGCCTCCACGCCGATGTACCTGATGTCGCGCAAGATCAAGGCGATGGGCATCAAGATGGTGCTCTCCGGTGAAGGTTCTGACGAAGTGTTTGGTGGCTACCTGTACTTCCACAAAGCGCCAAACGCCAAAGAGCTGCACGAAGAGACCGTGCGTAAACTCCAGGCGCTGCACATGTTTGACTGCGCACGCGCCAACAAAGCGATGTCGGCCTGGGGCGTGGAAGCGCGCGTACCGTTCCTGGATAAGAAATTCCTCGACGTGGCGATGCGTATCAACCCGCAGGACAAGATGTGCGGCAACGGCAAGATGGAAAAACATATCCTGCGCGAATGTTTTGAATCCTACCTGCCGGCGAGCGTGGCATGGCGTCAGAAAGAGCAGTTTTCTGATGGCGTTGGCTACAGCTGGATCGACACCCTGAAAGAGGTGGCGGCGAAGCAGATTTCTGACCAGCAGCTGGAAACCGCAAGCTTCCGCTTCCCGTACAACACGCCGGGCTCGAAAGAAGCGTACCTCTACCGTGAGATCTTTGAAGAGCTGTTCCCGGTGCCGAGCGCTGCCGAGTGTGTTCCTGGCGGTCCGTCAGTGGCCTGTTCATCTGCAAAAGCCATTGAATGGGATGAATCTTTCAAGGCGATGAACGATCCATCGGGGCGTGCGGTAGGCGTTCACCAGTCCGCCTACAAATAATCACAACGATTTCAAACAGGCCCCTCAGGGGCCTGTTTTTTTTGCCTCACATTTCACCACCAAAAACCGATTAATAACCAATAATTGCCGAATATTCGGCCACGCTGTTCGCAACCTAACCAAACAGTCACATTCCGGCTATTTTCGTTGAAAAAGGTGTTGACGCTGCAAGGGTCTATACGCATAATGCGCCCCGCAACGCCGATAAGGTAACGCGAAAAAAAGATGGCTACGTAGCTCAGTTGGTTAGAGCACATCACTCATAATGATGGGGTCACAGGTTCGAATCCCGTCGTAGCCACCATCTTTTTGCGGGAGTGGCGAAATTGGTAGACGCACCAGATTTAGGTTCTGGCGCCGCAAGGTGTGCGAGTTCAAGTCTCGCCTCCCGCACCATTCCCGGGTAAGCGTTGCACGGATGGGGTATCGCCAAGCGGTAAGGCACCGGTTTTTGATACCGGCATTCCCTGGTTCGAATCCAGGTACCCCAGCCATATTTCTTCGATTTTGCGGTTCTCCGCGGTATTGGGGTATCGCCAAGCGGTAAGGCACCGGTTTTTGATACCGGCATTCCCTGGTTCGAATCCAGGTACCCCAGCCATCGAAGACTGCAGTACTGGCTACGTAGCTCAGTTGGTTAGAGCACATCACTCATAATGATGGGGTCACAGGTTCGAATCCCGTCGTAGCCACCAAATTAAGATTATCGATTTTTTTCGGTAATAAAAAATTGTTGGGGTATCGCCAAGCGGTAAGGCACCGGATTCTGATTCCGGCATTCCGAGGTTCGAATCCTCGTACCCCAGCCAATTTAAAAGTCGTTAAGCAGTCTGTTTAACGCAATTGGGGTGTCGCCAAGCGGTAAGGCTCTGGTTTCTGATACCAGCATTCCGGGGTTCGAATCCCTGCACCCCAGCCACTTAAAACAAACAAGCCCGCTCTGCGGGCTTTTTTGTTTTTGTTGCTCAGAATAGTGCGGCCTGATGCCCTCCCCCTGCCCCTCTCCCACGGGGAGAGGGAATTAAGATTAGAGTCCGAGGGCGTATTTCAGCGCCTGACGCTTCAGCCCACCGGCACGCTCTGCCGCCATTAAGCCAATGTTACGCAGAATGCGCACCGGGGCCAGGTCATTGCTGAAACCGGCATAGAACAGATCCATCCCTGACTGCATGATGAAGTTATCCGCCATACGGCGCGTCTGGTAGCGCTTCAGTACCTGATGGCTGGCCCAGGCTTCCGCGTGAGCGCGTGCGTTGCCCAGAACGTCCAGTAACGCATCGACGTCACGGTATCCAAGGTTGACTCCCTGCCCCGCCAGAGGGTGGATGGTGTGTGCCGCATCGCCCACCAGCGCCAGCCCTTCTCGGGCATACTGTAAAGCATGACGGCGCGTGAGCGGGAATGCACCTGCGGTGACTGGCGTCACGTTGCCAAGGCGGCTCGGGAAGTGAAGCAGGATCTCGCGCTGCAACTGCTCCATCGACAGCCCCTGCAGCTGGCGAATGCGCGCCGGTTTGTCGTACCACACCAGCGAAGCCCAGTTATCAAACAGCGGCAAGAATGCATGCGGGCCGTTCGGCGTAAAGTGCTGCCAGGTGCTTTCGCCCGGCGCATTCTCACACTGAACGGTGATTAACATGCAGGATTGCTGATATTGCCAGGCATGAACCCCAATACCCGCCATCTCCCTGACCTGCGAGTTAGCGCCATCGGCCCCGACGACCAGCTTCACGGCCAGTTCATCGCCGCTGTCGAGCGTCAGCAAATAGCCGCTTTCATGAGGATGCAGTGTCTTAAGTGACGCAGGCATACGCAGCGTCACCTTCGGATGTGCCTCCAGCGCCTGCCAGAGCGCCAGCTGGAGCACGTTGTTTTCCACCATATAGCCCAGGCGCGGCAGCTTCAGCTCGGCGGCGTCAAACGACACGTGGGCATTTTCCCACTCCCAGGTTTCAAGACGGCTGTAAGGGTGTGCGCGCATCGCCTGCACCGCCTCCCAGACGCCCAGGCCGCGCAGCAGATCGACGGACGCCGCGCTGATGGCGGAAATGCGCACGTCCGGTTTGCTGGCGGGATCGAATGCCGGGGGAGCCGCCTGTTCAATAACGGTTACATCAAATCCCTGCTGCGCCAGCCCCAGCGCCAGCGCGCCGCCGACCATACCGCCGCCGACAACGGCAACTTCGGTGTGTTGGAGTGTCATGGTCAATTTTCCTTATTGGAGAATCCCTTAAGTTTACCGGATTTTTGCGGTCCTGAGACACACAACCTTCATACTGGTCACAACCCCACCAAAGCATTACAATACGCGGCTTGCAATCCTGAGCTGAGCAAGTCGATGACTAAAAAACTCCATATAAAAACCTGGGGCTGTCAGATGAACGAATACGATTCATCCAAGATGGCCGATCTGCTGGATACCACCCACGGATACCAGCTGACTGAAAATGCGAAAGAAGCCGATGTGCTGCTGCTGAACACCTGTTCAATTCGTGAAAAAGCACAGGAAAAAGTCTTTCATGTGTTAGGCCGCTGGAAGCTTCTCAAACGGAAAAATCCGGACCTGATCATTGGCGTCGGTGGCTGCGTCGCGTCGCAGGAAGGTAAGCTGATCCGTCAGAGAGCCCCGTATGTGGATATCGTCTTTGGTCCTCAGACCCTGCACCGCCTGCCGGAGATGATCAATCAGGTTCGCGGTAACCGTAGTCCGGTCGTTGACGTCAGCTTCCCGGAGATCGAGAAATTTGACCGTCTGCCAGAGCCGCGCGCCGATGGCCCGACCGCCTTCGTCTCGATCATGGAAGGCTGCAACAAATACTGTACCTACTGTGTGGTGCCTTACACCCGCGGTGAAGAGGTCAGCCGCCCTGCGGACGACATTCTGTTTGAAATTGCCCAGCTTGCCGCGCAGGGCGTTCGCGAAGTGAACCTGCTGGGCCAGAACGTTAACGCCTGGCGTGGCGAGAACTACGACGGCACCACCGGCAGCTTTGCCGAACTGCTGCGCCTGGTAGCCGCGATTGACGGCATTGACCGTATTCGCTTTACCACCAGCCATCCGATGGAGTTTACCGACGACATTATTGACGTCTATCGCGATACGCCAGAGCTGGTGAGCTTCCTGCACCTGCCGATTCAGTGCGGCTCTGACCGCGTGCTGAACCTGATGGGCCGCCCGCATACGGTGCTGGAATATAAATCCACCATCCGCAAGCTGCGTGAAGCGCGTCCGGATATCCAGATTAGCTCTGACTTTATCGTCGGCTTCCCAGGCGAAACCGCTGATGACTTCGAGCGCACCATGAAGCTCATCGGTGAAGTGAACTTTGACGTCAGTTACAGCTTCATCTTCTCAGCGCGTCCTGGCACGCCTGCGGCCGACATGGTTGATGACGTGCCGGAAGAAGAGAAAAAGCAGCGTCTGTATATTCTTCAGGAACGCATCAACCAGCAGGCCAACGCCTGGAGCCGCCGCATGCTCGGCACCGTCCAGCGCATTCTGGTGGAAGGCACCTCCCGTAAGAGCATTATGGAGCTCTCTGGTCGTACCGAGAACAACCGCGTGGTGAACTTCGAAGGCACCCCGGACATGATCGGTAAATTTGTGGACGTCGAAATTGTCGAAGTGCTGACCAACTCGCTGCGCGCGAAGGTGGTACGCACCGAGGACGAAATGGGCCTGCGTATTGCCGAGTCACCGGAATCCGTAATTTCTCGTACCCGCAAAGAAAACGATTCTGGCGTTGGGATTTACCAGCCTTGATCCTTCAGGCCTGCCTCTTCGGCAGGCCTTGTATTTCCTCTCATCACCCCCAATATCTACCGCAACGCTTGCGCCTTTATTCTGTGGCGTGAATAATTTCGGTAATGACCGTTCTATTGCGCCGTGTGGCAGCGGGTCAGTTAACCAATTAAAGAGGAACAGTTTGAACATAGATACGCGTGAAATTAGCCTTGAGCCTGCAGACAACGCTCGCCTGCTGAGCCTGTGCGGGCCGTTTGATGACAACATCAAGCAACTGGAGCGACGTCTGGGTATCGAAATCAATCGTCGCGATAACCATTTCAAACTCACCGGACGCCCTATCTGCGTCAACGCGGCAGCAGATATTCTGCGCAGCCTGTATGTCGATACCGCCCCGATGCGCGGCGAAATTCAGGATATCGAGCCGGAACAGATCCACCTCGCCATTAAAGAGGCGCGCGTGCTTGAGCAGAGCGCGGAAAGCGTGCCGGACTACGGCAAGGCGATCAATATCAAGACCAAGCGTGGCGTCATCAAGCCGCGTACGCCGAACCAGGCGCAGTACATCGCCAACATTCTTGACCATGACATCACCTTCGGCGTGGGTCCCGCGGGTACAGGTAAAACCTATCTGGCGGTTGCCGCTGCGGTGGATGCGCTGGAGCGTCAGGAGATCCGTCGTATCCTGCTGACCCGTCCTGCCGTTGAAGCGGGTGAAAAACTCGGCTTCCTGCCCGGCGATCTGAGCCAGAAGGTCGACCCTTACCTGCGCCCGCTGTACGACGCGCTGTTCGAGATGCTCGGCTTCGAGAAAGTGGAGAAGCTGATCGAACGTAACGTGATCGAAGTGGCCCCGCTCGCCTACATGCGCGGCCGTACGCTCAACGACGCGTTCATCATTCTTGATGAGAGCCAGAACACCACCATCGAGCAGATGAAAATGTTCCTGACGCGTATTGGCTTTAATTCGAAAGCGGTTATTACCGGTGACGTCACCCAGATCGACCTGCCGCGCAGCACTAAATCAGGCCTGCGCCACGCCATTGAGGTGCTGTCAGAGGTAGACGAAATTAGCTTTAACTTCTTCCACAGTGAAGACGTCGTTCGCCACCCAGTGGTCGCGCGCATCGTTAACGCCTATGAAGCCTGGGAAGAGGCGGATCAAAAACGCAGGGCCGAACAGGCCGCGGAACGTAAGCGCGAAGCGCAGGAGCAAGAACAGAAATGAGTCAGGTGATCCTCGATTTACAGCTGGCATGTGAAGACAATTCCGGCATGCCAGAAGAGGCACAGTTTCAGAAATGGCTGGATGCGGTAATCCCCCAGTTTCAGGAAGAATCAGAAGTCACGATTCGCCTGGTGGATGAAGCTGAAAGCCATGAGCTTAACCTGACCTACCGCGGGAAAGATAAGCCGACCAACGTGCTCTCTTTCCCGTTCGAAGCGCCGCCGGGTATTGAGATGCCGCTGCTGGGCGATCTGATCATCTGCCGTCAGGTGGTTGAGCAGGAAGCCAAAGAGCAGCAGAAACCGCTGGAAGCCCACTGGGCGCATATGGTGGTACACGGCAGCCTGCACCTGCTGGGCTACGACCACATTGAAGATGACGAAGCGGAAGAGATGGAGTCCCTTGAGACAGAGATAATGCTTGCTCTGGGCTATGAGGATCCGTACATTGCCGAGAAAGAATAGTCAGTTACTGACTACCATGCCGCCGCGCAGGGACATAGCGCGGCGGTTAACATTGAACTAACAAGAGAACCCTTAACAAACGCCATGAGCGACGACAATTCACACAGTAGCGACACGACAACCAGTAAAAAGGGATTTTTCTCCCTCATTCTGAACCAGCTATTCCACGGCGAGCCAAAAAACCGTGATGAACTGCTGGAGCTGATTCGTGATTCCGGGCAGAACGACCTTATCGACGAAGATACGCGCGAAATGCTCGAAGGGGTCATGGACATTGCCGACCAGCGCGTCCGCGACATCATGATCCCCCGCTCGCAGATGATCACCCTGAAACGTAACCAGACGCTGGACGAGTGCCTTGATGTGATCATCGAATCCGCCCACTCGCGTTTCCCGGTCATCAGCGAAGATAAAGATCACATCGAAGGGATTTTGATGGCCAAAGATCTGCTGCCGTTTATGCGCAGCGATGCCGAAGCCTTCAGCATGGAAAAAGTGTTACGCCAGGCCGTGGTCGTGCCGGAAAGTAAACGTGTGGATCGAATGCTGAAAGAGTTTCGCTCTCAGCGTTACCACATGGCGATTGTTATTGATGAATTCGGCGGTGTCTCAGGTCTTGTCACGATCGAAGATATTCTTGAGCTGATCGTGGGCGAAATCGAAGACGAGTACGACGAAGAAGAAGATATCGACTTCCGTCAGCTTAGTCGCCACACCTGGACCGTGCGCGCGCTGGCCTCGATTGAAGATTTCAACGACGCCTTCGGTACTCACTTCAGCGATGAAGAGGTCGATACCATTGGCGGGCTGGTGATGCAGGCCTTTGGCCATCTTCCGGCGCGCGGTGAAACCGTTGACATCGACGGTTACCAGTTCAAAGTGGCAATGGCCGACAGCCGACGTATTATACAGGTTCACGTCAGAACGCCGGACGATTCACCGGTGCCGAAACTGGAAGATTAATGTAAATGGCATTTGCCCCATTGCTTGAACGCCAGCGCGTCCGTTTGCTGCTGGCGCTGTTACTCGGAGCCAGCGGTACGCTGGCTTTTTCTCCTTACGATATCTGGCCCGCGGCTATTCTCTCCCTGATGGGGCTTCAGGGATTAACCCTGAATCGTCGTCCGGTACAGGCCGCTGCGATCGGCTACTTCTGGGGGCTGGGGCTATTTGGCTCCGGCATTAACTGGGTCTACGTCAGCATCGCACAGTTTGGCGGGATGCCGGGGCCGGTTAACGTCTTCCTGGTCGTCCTGCTCGCCGCCTATCTCTCGCTCTATACCGGTCTGTTCGCCGGGATTCTCTCTCGCCTGTGGCCTAAAACCACCTGGGTGCGTGTCGCCATTGCCGCGCCGGTGGTCTGGCAGATTACCGAGTTCCTCCGCGGCTGGGTGCTGACCGGCTTCCCGTGGCTGCAGTTCGGCTACAGCCAGATTGACGGCCCGCTGAAAGGTCTGGCACCGGTAATGGGCGTTGAAGCCATTAACTTCCTGCTGATGGTGGTAAGCGGCCTGCTGGTACTGGCGCTGGTCACGCGCGGCTGGAAGCCGCTGGCTGTGGCGCTGGTGCTGTTCGCCCTGCCCTTCCCGCTGCGCTATATCCAGTGGTTCACGCCCGAGCCCGAGCGCGCCATGCAGGTTTCCATGGTGCAGGGGAATATCCCGCAGTCCATGAAGTGGGACGAAAAAGAGCTGCTGAACACGCTGAAGATCTACGCCAACGCCACCGAAGAGGTGATGGGCAAATCACAGCTGATTATCTGGCCAGAATCCGCTATTCCCGATCTGGAAATTAACCAGCAGCCGTTCCTCAACATGATGAACGATCTGCTGGTGGCGCGCGGCAGCACCCTGATTACCGGCATTGTTGATGCGCGCCTGAATCAGCAGAACCGCTACGACACCTACAACACCATTATTACGCTCGGCAAAGACAGCGAATACAGCTACCACTCCACCGACCGGTACAACAAGAACCACCTCGTGCCGTTCGGTGAATTTGTGCCGCTGGAGTCTATTTTGCGTCCGCTGGCACCGTTCTTTGACCTGCCGATGTCCTCCTTCAGCCGCGGTCCGTACGTTCAGCCCCAGCTTCACGCGCACGGTCTGGCCCTGACGGCCGCCATCTGCTACGAAATCATCCTCGGCGAGCAGGTGCGCGATAACTTCCGCCCGGACACCGACTATCTGCTGACCATCTCCAACGATGCGTGGTTCGGTAAATCAATCGGCCCGTGGCAGCACTTCCAGATGGCGCGCATGCGTTCTCTGGAGCTGGCGCGTCCGCTGCTGCGTAGCACCAATAACGGCATCACCGCCGTGATTGGCCCGCAGGGCGAAATCCAGGCCATGATCCCGCAGTTCACCCGTGAAGTGCTGACAACCAAAGTCACGCCAACCACGGGCCTGACGCCGTACGCCCGCACCGGCAACTGGCCGCTGTGGATCCTGACCGCGCTGTTCGGCTTTGGCGCCGTGCTGATGAGCCTGCGTCAGCGTCATAAATAATCTTGCCTTCTGATGCCGGGTGGCGGCTGCGCCTTACCCGGCAATTTCCTCCCAATCTTCAATTCTGGCACGCCTGTTGCTTTATTTATTCACGTAAACGCTGTCTGGCTTAACGTGCAACCTTTTCGCACCAGTGTAGATCGTCGCTAGCACCGAAACGGTGCAACGGGAGATTATTGCCTCTGAATGGTGCGGCGCGCTTCGCAAAAATAAACAATAACGCAGCAAAATCTTTACATTAAGCCAGACTAAATGTTAACAAGCTTGCATAACACTGCACTCGCATTGCGCGAGATATAACAACATCACAATGGGTATCTATGCGTCACTGGCGCTGATAAGAAAGGAGTTGGGTATGCAATTACGTAAACTGGCCACAGCAATGCTGGTTATGGGAATGTCCGCAGGCGTGGTTCACGCTGAAGACGCTCCGGCAGCAGGCAGCACTCTCGACAAGATTGCCAAAAACGGCGTCATCGTGGTCGGCCACCGTGAATCTTCCGTCCCGTTCTCTTACTACGACAACACGCAAAAAGTCGTGGGCTATTCACAGGATTACTCCAACGCTATCGTTGAAGCTGTGAAGAAAAAGCTGAACAAACCTGACCTGCAGGTGAAGCTGATCCCAATCACTTCACAGAACCGTATTCCACTGCTGCAAAACGGCACCTTTGACTTCGAGTGTGGTTCCACCACCAACAACCTCGAGCGTCAAAAACAGGCGGCCTTCTCTGACACCATCTTTGTCGTGGGCACCCGTCTGCTGACCAAGAAGGGCGGCGCAATCAAAGATTTTGCGGACCTGAAAGGCAAAGCGGTCGTTGTGACCTCCGGTACCACTTCTGAAGTCCTGCTGCACAAGCTGAACGACGAGAAGAAAATGGATATGCGCATCATCAGCGCGAAAGACCATGGCGACTCCTTCCGTACGCTGGAAAGCGGTCGTGCCGTCGCGTTTATGATGGATGACGCCCTGCTGGCGGGCGAACGTGCGAAGGCGAAGAAACCAGACAACTGGGATATCGTCGGTACCGCGCAGTCCAAAGAAGCCTACGGCTGCATGCTGCGTAAAGACGATCCGCAGTTCAAAAAGCTGATCGATGACACTATCGCCCAGGTGCAGACCTCCGGCGAAGCGGAAAAATGGTTCGACAAGTGGTTTAAGAACCCGATTCCACCAAAAAATCTCAATATGAACTTTGAACTGTCTGACGACATGAAAGCGCTGTTCAAATCTCCAAATGACAAGGCTCTTAACTAATTAGAACAACAGGGGCGGGATCTCCTGCCCTCTCGATTGTCGGGAAGCATGGACAGACATATACGCTGAGTGGTCGTTCCCCACTAAGCGCGAAAAAAGAGCTTCTCACCAATCTTCGAGGGTAGCGCTGCTACCCTCTTTTTTCTGGAGTTTATTATGTCAATAGACTGGAACTGGGGCATCTTCCTGCAACAAGCCCCGTTCGGCAACACCACCTATCTTGGCTGGCTGTGGAGCGGCTTTCAGGTTACCGTGGCATTATCGATAACGGCGTGGATCATCGCGTTTCTTGTCGGTTCGCTGTTCGGTATTCTGCGCACCGTCCCTAACCGTTTTCTTTCAACAATTGGCACACTGTATGTGGAACTGTTCCGTAACGTTCCGCTCATCGTGCAGTTCTTTACCTGGTATCTGGTCATCCCGGAACTGCTGCCGGAAAATATTGGCATGTGGTTCAAGTCGGAGCTGGATCCGAACGTGCAGTTCTTTGTCTCCTCCATGATGTGTCTGGGGCTGTTTACCGCTGCGCGCGTTTGCGAGCAGGTGCGTGCCGCCATTCAGTCATTGCCACGCGGACAAAAAAATGCGGGCCTTGCGATGGGCCTGACCCTGCCACAAACCTACCGCTACGTGCTGCTGCCTAACGCCTACCGCGTTATCGTTCCACCGATGACCTCTGAGATGATGAACCTGGTGAAAAACTCGGCCATCGCCTCAACCATCGGCCTGGTGGATATGGCTGCACAGGCGGGCAAGCTGCTGGATTACTCCGCTCACGCGTGGGAATCCTTCACCGCGATCACGCTCGCGTATGTTCTGATTAACGCTTTCATCATGCTGGTGATGAACCTGGTTGAACGCAAAGTACGCCTGCCGGGCAATCTGGGAGGCAAATAATGTACGAATTTGACTGGAGTTCTATTGTTCCATCCATGCCTTACCTGCTCGATGGCCTGGTGATTACCCTCAAGATCACCGCGATCGCTATCGTCGTGGGTATCGTCTGGGGCACCCTGCTGGCCGTCATGCGCCTGTCGAGCTTTAAGCCGCTCGCCTGGTTTGCGACTGCCTACGTTAACGTCTTCCGCTCCATCCCGCTGGTGATGGTGCTGCTGTGGTTTTACCTGATTGTTCCAGGCTTCTTACAGAATGTGCTGGGACTGTCGCCGAAAACCGACATCCGCCTGATCTCTGCGATGGTGGCGTTCTCGATGTTTGAGGCCGCTTACTATTCAGAGATTATCCGTGCGGGTATCCAGAGTATCTCCCGTGGGCAGTCCAGCGCCGCGCTGGCGCTGGGAATGACGCACTGGCAGTCCATGCAGCTCATCATTCTGCCTCAGGCGTTTCGCGCCATGGTTCCGCTCCTGCTGACCCAGGGTATCGTGCTGTTCCAGGATACCTCTCTGGTTTACGTTCTGAGTCTGGCGGACTTCTTCCGTACCGCGTCGACCATAGGTGAACGTGATGGTACGCAGGTCGAGATGGTGCTCTTCGCGGGTGCGGTCTATTTTGTGATTAGTTTAAGCGCGTCGCTGTTGGTCAGCTGGCTGAAGAAAAGGACGGTATAATGATTTCCCTGAAAAATGTTTCTAAATGGTATGGGCACTTTCAGGTGCTGACCGACTGCTCCACCGAAGTCAAAAAAGGCGATGTGGTGGTGGTGTGCGGGCCGTCCGGTTCCGGTAAGTCTACGCTGATCAAAACGGTTAATGGTCTGGAGCCTGTGCAGCAGGGCGAAATTGTTGTTAACGGCACGAAAGTGAACGACAAGAAAACCAACCTGGCCCAGCTTCGCTCTCACGTCGGCATGGTGTTCCAGCATTTTGAGCTGTTCCCTCATCTGTCCATTATTGAGAACCTGACGCTGGCTCAGGTCAAAGTGCTCAAGCGTGATAAAAAAGCGTCGCGCGAAAAGGGGCTCAAGCTTCTGGAGCGCGTGGGGCTTTCTGCACATGCCGATAAGTTCCCGGCACAGCTTTCCGGCGGCCAGCAGCAGCGTGTGGCGATTGCGCGCGCGCTGTGCATGGATCCGGTGGCGATGCTGTTCGATGAGCCCACGTCAGCACTCGATCCTGAAATGATCAACGAAGTGCTGGACGTGATGGTCGAGCTGGCGCACGAAGGGATGACCATGATGGTGGTGACGCACGAAATGGGCTTCGCCCGTAAAGTGGCCAACCGCGTGATCTTCATGGACGAAGGGAAAATTGTCGAAGACTCACCGAAAGAAGAGTTCTTCGCCAACCCGAAATCCGAACGCGCCAAAGATTTCCTCGCGAAAATCCTGCACTAATCTTCTCGGTGCGCAATCTGCGGATTGCGCACTGCTTCACGCTTTAGATCTCTTTTTCTATTCGGCGTCACATCGCAGCGTTAACCTTGTCACAAAATAATGCTAAGAATGGAGAACGCTATGGCACACCCTATAATTCTCGACTGCGATCCGGGTCATGATGACGCGATCGCGCTCGTCCTCGCGCTTGCCTCCCCGGAACTGGACGTGAAAGCGGTCACCTCGTCCGCCGGAAATCAGACGCCGGACAAAACCCTGCGCAACGTTTTACGAATGCTGACGCTGCTGAAACGCACCGATATTCCTGTCGCAGGCGGCGCCGTTAAGCCGCTGATGCGCGAGCTGATCATTGCCGACAACGTTCACGGTGAAAGCGGGCTGGATGGCCCGGCGCTGCCGGAGCCGGGCTTTGCACCGCAAAACTGCACCGCCGTGGAGCTGATGGCGAAGATACTGCGTGAAAGCGCAGAGCCCGTGACGCTGGTGGCTACCGGCCCGCAGACCAACGTTGCGCTCCTGCTGAACAGCCATCCGGAACTGCGCAGCAACATCGCCCGTATCGTCATCATGGGCGGATCAATGGGGCTGGGGAACTGGACGCCTGCGGCCGAATTCAACATCTTTGTTGATCCGGAAGCGGCGGAGATCGTCTTCCAGTCGGGCCTGCCGATTGTGATGGCGGGGCTGGACGTGACGCATCGGGCACAGATTATGGCAGACGATATTGAGCGCTTCCGCGCCGTGGGCAACCCGGTTGCGACAACCGTAGCCGAGCTGCTCGACTTCTTTATGGAGTACCACAAAGCCGAGAAATGGGGCTTTCACGGCGCGCCGCTGCATGACCCGTGCACCATCGCCTGGCTGCTGAAGCCTGAAATGTTTACCACGGTGGACAGATGGGTTGGCGTGGAGACGCAGGGGAAATATACCCAGGGGATGACGGTGGTGGATTACTATTCGCTGACGGGGAATAAACCGAATACGACGCTGATGGTGGATATCGACCGGGAGGCGTTTGTGGATTTGCTGGCGGAAAGACTTGCTTACTATTGTGCGGCCTGACGCCCTCACCCTGGCCCTCTCCCACGGGGAGAGGGAACTAAACTGCGCTTTTACTTATGGCTCAAACGGGCGACGCTGGAACTGATCGTGCCCGCACTTCGGGCACAGCGGCAACACATCCGGCGTATATACCGCAATATGGTGATGGCACTTCTCGCACACCAGATTCCCCAGCCCCACCACTTCACCGCTCTGGTACACGCCGTGATGATTTAAATCCTGGAACACCTCGCGCCACTCCAGCTGGGTTTTATCGGTAATATCCGCCAGCTCCTGCCACAGGCTCTCTTTGATCACCCGCATAAAGACGCTGTCGGCGATCTCATCCTGGCTCTCTTCGTAGCTGCGCGCGAACTCTTCCAGATCGCGGCGTACGGCGCGCGTCACCTCTTCCACTTCGGTTCGCGTTAACTCACCCGTTTGCGTCACCCGTTCACGCGCCTGTTCGACCAGCGCGTCAATATCGCGCTCGCCGTTACGCAGCCGTTCCGTCAGTGTCGCCACCAGTTCGCGGTAAAATTGAGCAACCTTGTTCATCATTTTGCCTCCCGGGTAAGTAACTATTTCTAATAATAGACCTTATTTCGCCGCCGCTTTGTCAGGTGAAGCACAGACCCGGTAAATTCCTGCAAAGTGCAATTGCGCGAAAGGCTGTTTTGACGCGGGCGTTTGGGCTATGCTATGCGGATCTGAATTACCACATCCATTGGCTACATTTTTGTAGCTGTATTGAACACAGGACCACTGGCTGCCATGCAAGAGCAATACCGCCCGGAAGAGATAGAATCAAAAGTCCAGCAACACTGGGACGAGAAGCGCACCTTTGAAGTAACCGAAGACGAGAGCAAAGAGAAGTATTACTGCCTGTCGATGCTTCCCTATCCTTCTGGTCGACTACACATGGGCCACGTGCGTAACTACACCATCGGTGATGTGATCGCCCGTTACCAGCGCATGCTCGGCAAAAACGTTCTGCAGCCAATCGGCTGGGATGCGTTCGGCCTGCCTGCAGAAGGCGCAGCGGTAAAAAACAATACCGCTCCGGCACCGTGGACGTACGACAACATCGCGTACATGAAAAACCAGCTCAAAATGCTGGGCTTCGGCTATGACTGGAGCCGCGAGCTGGCGACCTGTACCCCGGAATACTACCGCTGGGAGCAGAAGTTCTTCACCGAGCTGTACAAAAAAGGCCTGGTGTACAAGAAGACCTCTGCCGTTAACTGGTGCCCGAATGACCAGACCGTTCTGGCGAACGAGCAGGTTATCGACGGCTGCTGCTGGCGCTGCGACACCAAAGTTGAGCGTAAAGAGATCCCGCAGTGGTTTATCAAAATCACCGCTTACGCTGACGAACTGCTGAACGATCTGGATACGCTGGATCACTGGCCTGACACCGTTAAGACCATGCAGCGCAACTGGATCGGCCGTTCTGAAGGCGTGGAAATTACCTTCAACGTTGAGAACTACGACCAGACCCTGACCGTCTACACCACCCGTCCGGACACCTTCATGGGTGCGACCTATCTGGCCGTGGCCGCAGGTCACCCGCTGGCGCAGAAAGCGGCAGAGAACAACCCGGAACTGGCGACCTTCATCGACGAATGCCGCAACACGAAAGTGGCCGAAGCCGACATGGCGACGATGGAGAAAAAAGGCGTTGCGACGGGCTTCTATGCTAAGCACCCGCTGACGGGCGAAGCGATCCCGGTCTGGGCAGCAAACTTCGTTCTGATGGAGTACGGTACAGGTGCAGTCATGGCCGTTCCGGGTCACGATCAGCGCGACTACGAGTTTGCCACCAAATACAACCTGCCGATTAAAGCCGTTATTCTGGCCGCCGATGGTTCTGAACCTGACCTGTCCGAGCAGGCGTTGACTGAAAAAGGCACCCTGTTTAACTCCGGTGAGTTCAGCGGCCTCAGCTTCGAAGAGGGCTTCAACGCCATCGCCGATAAGCTGGCCTCACTGGGCGTGGGCGAGCGTAAAGTGAACTTCCGTCTGCGCGACTGGGGCGTGTCCCGTCAGCGTTACTGGGGTGCGCCAATTCCAATGGTGACCCTGGAAGACGGCACCGTCATGCCAACGCCTGAAGATCAGCTGCCCGTGATCCTGCCGGAAGACGTGGTTATGGACGGCATCACCAGCCCGATCAAAGCCGATCCTGAGTGGGCCAAAACCACCGTTAACGGCCAGCCTGCGCTGCGTGAAACCGACACCTTCGATACCTTTATGGAGTCCTCCTGGTACTACGCGCGCTACACCTGCCCGCAGTACAAAGAAGGCATGCTGGATTCTGACGCCGCCAACTACTGGCTGCCGGTAGATATCTATATTGGTGGTATCGAACACGCCATCATGCACCTGCTCTACTTCCGCTTTTTCCATAAGCTGATGCGCGATGCCGGCATGGTGAACTCTGACGAGCCTGCTAAACAGCTGCTGTGCCAGGGTATGGTGCTGGCAGACGCCTTCTACTACGTTGGCGCGAACGGCGAGCGTAACTGGGTTTCTCCGGTTGATGCGATCGTTGAGCGCGACGAGAAAGGCCGTATCGTGAAGGCGACAGACGCTGAAGGCCATGAACTGGTTTATACCGGCATGAGCAAGATGTCCAAGTCTAAAAACAACGGTATCGACCCGCAGGTGATGGTTGAGCGTTACGGCGCGGACACCGTACGTCTGTTCATGATGTTTGCTTCTCCGGCTGATATGACCCTTGAGTGGCAGGAATCCGGCGTAGAAGGCGCGAACCGCTTCCTGAAACGCGTCTGGAAGCTGGTGTACGAACATACCGCACAGGGTGATGCTCCGGCACTGAACGCCGCTGCGCTGAGCGAAGATCAGCAGGCGCTGCGTCGTGATGTTCATAAAACGATCGCGAAAGTGACCGATGATATTGGTCGTCGTCAGACCTTCAATACCGCAATTGCGGCTATTATGGAACTGATGAACAAGCTGGCGAAAGCCCCGCAGGACGGCGAGCAGGATCGTGCCATCATGCGTGAAGCGCTGCTGGCCGTGGTTCGCATGCTTAACCCGTTCACGCCACACGTCAGCTTCACCCTGTGGCAGGAGCTGAAAGGCGAAGGCGATATCGACAACGCGCCGTGGCCGGTAGCTGACGAAGCAGCGATGGTGGAAAACACCACGCTGGTGGTGGTCCAGGTCAACGGTAAAGTCCGTGGTAAAATTACCGTGGCGGTCGATGCAACTGAAGATCAGGTTCGCGAGCGCGCGGGCCAGGAACCTCTGGTTGCGAAATATCTTGAGGGCGTTACCTTACGTAAAGCGATCTACGTACCGGGTAAACTGCTCAATCTGGTCGTTGGCTAAGCGCGGGAGGAAACGTGCGACAACTGGCAACAATACTCTTATCTCTGGCGGTGCTTGTCACCGCTGGCTGTGGCTGGCATCTGCGCAACACCACGGCGGTGCCTGCTGAGATGAAAACAATGATCTTTGATTCCGGGGATCCAAACGGACCGCTCAGCCGGGCCATTCGTAATCAGCTGCGCCTGAACGGCGTTGAGCTTGTTGAGAAAGGTACGCTGCGCCAGGATGTACCGTCTCTGCGCGTACTGGGAATGACGCTGGGCCAGGATACGGCGTCCATCTTCCAGGACGGCCGCACGGCTGAATATCAGATGGTGCTGTCGGTCAACGCGGCTGTACTGATCCCGGGTAAAGACATCTATCCGATCAGCGCAAAAGTGTATCGTTCGTTCTTTGATAACCCGCAAACCGCGCTGGCAAAAGATGCCGAACAGCAGATTATCATCAACGAAATGTACGACAAGGCGGCGGAACAGCTGATCCGCAAACTGCCGGGTATTGCAGCGTCTAACCGAGAAGGCTCTGACATTATTGAAAAACCGGATGCCAGTACGCCTCCTGTTTCTACCTCTCTGGGTAAATGATGATCAGGCTGTATCCTGAACAACTCCGCGCGCAGCTCAATGAAGGGCTGCGCGCGGCGTATCTGCTGCTCGGAAACGACCCGTTACTACTTCAGGAAAGCCTGGATGCCGTGCGGCATGCGGCCGCGGCTCAGGGCTTTGATGAACACCATACCGTTCAGGTGGATAACGCCACCGACTGGAACGCCCTCTTCTCACTCTGTCAGGCGATGAGCCTTTTTGCGTCGCGCCAGACAATCCAGATCCTGCTGCCGGAGAACGGCCCTAACGCGGCCATCAATGAGCAACTCGCCACGCTGGTCAGCCTGTTACACAGCGATCTGCTGTTAATTGTGCGCGGCAGCAAGCTCACCAAAGCGCAGGAAAATGCGGCATGGTTCACCCAGCTAGCGACCCACGCGGTGCTGGTCACCTGCCAGACGCCTGAGCAGGCGCATCTGCCTAAATGGGTCGCCGCGAGAGCGAAGCAGCACAACCTTCAACTGGACGATGCGGCGAACCAACTGCTCTGCTACTGCTATGAAGGCAACCTGCTGGCCCTGGCACAGGCGCTGGACAGGCTCTCCCTGCTCTGGCCGGACGGCAAGCTGACCTTACCGCGCGTTGAGCAGGCCGTTAACGATGCCGCACACTTCACGCCGTTCCACTGGGTGGATGCTCTGTTGTCGGCGAAAAGCAAACGCGCCCTGCATATTCTCCAGCAGCTGCGCCTGGAGGGCAGTGAACCCGTCATCCTGCTGCGCACGCTGCAGCGCGAACTGTTGCTGCTGATAACGCTCAAGCGCCAGTCGGCCCATACGCCGTTACGCTCCCTGTTTGATAAACACCGGGTGTGGCAAAACCGGCGGGCAATGACCACCGAAGCCATCAACCGCCTGAGCCATGAACAGCTGCGCCAGGCGGTGCAGCTTCTGATGCGCGCCGAGCTCACCCTAAAACAAGATTACGGCCAGTCGGTGTGGGCGGAGCTGGAAAGCCTTTCCCTGCTGCTCTGCCACAAGGCGCTGGCTGACGTATTTATTGATGGATAGTATGCACTCTTTACAGGCCCTGTATGGCGGCACCTTTGACCCGGTACACTACGGGCATCTGAAGCCGGTAGAAATTCTGGCAAATCTGATCGGCCTGCAGCGCGTTACCATCATGCCCAATAATGTTCCGCCGCACCGCCCCCAGCCTGAAGCAACCAGCGAGCAGCGCAAAGAGATGCTCGCTCTGGCTATCGCGGATAAGCCGCTCTTCAGGCTGGATGAACGGGAATTGCGTCGCGACACCCCCTCGTGGACGTCGCAAACGCTGCAGGAGTGGCGGGCCGAGCAAGGGCCTGACCAGCCGCTCGCCTTTATCATCGGTCAGGACTCCCTGCTCAACTTCCCCACGTGGCACAAGTATGAAACCATTCTGGGGAACAGCCACCTGCTCGTCTGCCGCCGTCCGGGCTACCCGCTGACCATGCGCGAAGCGCAATATCAGCAGTGGCTTGAAGACCATCTCACCGATAATGTTGAAGATCTTCACAACCAGCCCGCCGGGAAGATTTATCTGGCGGAGACGCCGTGGTTCGACATCTCTGCGACCGTTATTCGCGAACGTTTACAGCAGGGTTTAGCCTGTGACGATCTGCTGCCTGCCCCGGTACTGGCGTATATTCATACGCACGGGTTGTATCAGAAAACCGCAGATAAATAGCCGGAGGGCATAAAAAGCAGCATATTGATTATCCTGCCTTGACAGGTTAAGCCATACTGTTATCCTCCGCTGCCAGACTTTCCCGCCGATCGTTGCTTTACAGAAATTGTTTTACAAAAATGGCGATGCAATCTCAGGCGGAGGGTGGGATGATACCCGCCTTCAAAAGCCCGGACGGTGACATTTGTCCCGACAGGGGCGTCAGTTCAGGTATACTGTCTGGCCACGAATTCATAGTTGTACAATCTCATTCACCCAGGGGGAAAACTTGCAGGGTAAAGCACTCCAGGATTTTGTTATCGACAAAATTGATGACCTGAAAGGTCAGGACATCATCGCTATCGACGTTAAGGGTAAATCCAGTATTACCGACTGCATGATTATCTGCACCGGTACCTCTACGCGTCATGTTGTTTCGATTGCCGACCATGTGGTTCAGGAATCGCGCGCAGCAGGACTCTTACCGCTTGGCGTTGAAGGTGAAGCGACCGCTGACTGGGTGGTTGTGGATCTCGGCGATGTGATTGTCCACGTCATGCAGGAAGAGAGCCGTCGCCTGTATGAGCTGGAAAAACTCTGGGGTTAATGCGTGAAGTTGCAGCTGGTCGCCGTCGGCACCAAAATGCCGGACTGGGTACAAACCGGTTTTACTGAATATCTGCGTCGTTTTCCCAAAGATATGCCGTTCGAACTGGTGGAGATCCCCGCCGGGAAGCGCGGTAAGAACGCGGATATCAAACGTATTCTCGACAAAGAGGGTGAACTGATGCTTGCTGCCGCAGGCAAGAACCGCATCGTCACCCTTGATATTCCAGGTAAACCCTGGGATACGCCGCAGCTGGCGCATGAACTGGAGCGCTGGAAGCAGGATGGCCGCGACGTCAGTCTGTTGATTGGCGGACCTGAAGGGTTATCCCCCGCCTGCAAAGCTGCAGCAGAACAAAGTTGGTCTCTCTCTGCGCTGACGCTGCCCCACCCGCTCGTGCGGGTGCTGGTGGCGGAAAGCTTGTATCGCGCGTGGAGCATTACTACCAACCACCCCTATCACCGCGAGTAATGACTGACCAGGGTAGATTAAGCAGCGGATGAAACTACAGAATTCTTTTCGCGACTATACGGCTGAGTCCGCGCTGTTTGTGCGCCGGGCGCTGGTCGCCTTTACGGGGATTTTGCTGCTTACCGGCGTGCTGATCGCCAACCTTTATAATCTGCAAATTGTCCGCTTTACCGATTACCAGACGCGCTCTAACGAAAACCGCATTAAGCTGGTGCCTATCGCACCCAGCCGCGGCATTATCTACGACCGTAACGGCACCCCTCTGGCGTTAAACCGCACCATCTATCAAGTCGAGATGATGCCGGAGAAGGTCGATAACGTGCAGAATACGCTGGAAGCGCTAAGGAGCGTTGTCGATCTTAACGATGATGATATCGCGGCCTTCAAAAAAGAGCGCGCCCGCTCTCACCGTTTCACCTCCATTCCGGTTAAAACCAATCTGACGGAAGTCCAGGTCGCCCGTTTTGCGGTGAACCAGTACCGCTTCCCCGGTGTGGAAGTGAAGGGTTACAAGCGTCGCTACTATCCTTACGGATCCGCGCTGACGCATGTGATTGGCTACGTTTCCAAGATTAACGATAAAGACGTCGAGCGCCTCGATAAAGACGGCAAGCTGGCAAACTACGCCGCGACGCATGATATCGGCAAGCTGGGAATCGAGCGCTACTACGAAGATGTCCTGCACGGGCAGACCGGCTATGAAGAAGTTGAGGTTAACAACCGTGGCCGCGTCATCCGCCAGCTTAAAGAAGTGCCGCCTCAGGCGGGGCACGACGTCTATCTGACGCTCGATCTCAAACTGCAGCAGTATATTGAAACCCTGCTGGCGGGCAGCCGCGCCGCCGTGGTAGTCACCGACCCGCGCACCGGCGGCATTCTGGCGATGGTTTCCATGCCAAGCTATGACCCGAACCTCTTTGTTGACGGCATCTCCAGCAAAGACTACTCCGGCCTGCTGAATGACCCTAACACCCCGCTGGTGAACCGCGCCACGCAAGGCGTTTACCCACCGGCATCAACGGTTAAACCGTACGTGGCGGTCTCAGCGCTGAGCGCGGGCGTCATCAACCGTAATACCAGCCTGTTTGACCCGGGCTGGTGGCAGCTACCGGGCTCTGAAAAACGCTATCGCGACTGGAAGAAATGGGGCCACGGCCATCTGAACGTTACGAAATCTCTGGAAGAATCTGCGGATACCTTCTTCTATCAGGTGGCGTATGACATGGGCATTGACCGCCTGTCAGAGTGGATGAGCAAATTCGGCTACGGGCACTACACCGGCGTGGATCTGGCTGAAGAGCGCTCCGGCAACATGCCAACCCGTGAGTGGAAGCTGAAGCGCTTTAAGAAGCCGTGGTATCAGGGTGATACCATACCGGTGGGTATCGGCCAGGGTTACTGGACGGCCACCCCGCTTCAGATGAACAAAGCGATGATGATCCTCATTAACGACGGCGTGGTGAAAGTTCCGCATCTGCTGCAAAGCACCGTTGAAGATGGCAAAAAAGTGCCGTGGGTGCAGCCCCATGAAGCGCCGGTAGGCGACATCCATTCCGGCTTCTGGGAAATAGCGAAAGACGGTATGTACGGTGTGGCAAACCGTCCTAACGGAACCGCGCACAAGTATTTCGCCGGTACGCCATATAAAGTGGCCGCGAAATCCGGTACGGCGCAGGTCTTTGGCCTGAAAGCCAATGAAACCTATAACGCACACCGCATTGCCGAACGTCTGCGTGACCATAAGCTGATGACGGCGTTTGCCCCTTATGATAACCCGCAGGTGGCGGTGGCAATGATTCTGGAGAACGGCGGCGCTGGACCGGCGGTAGGGACCATCATGCGCCAGATCCTGGACCACATTATGCTGGGTGATAACAACACCGAACTGCCGGCTGAAAATCCGGCCGCCGCTGCGGCGGAGGACCAATAATCATGACGGATAATCCAAATAAAAAATCGCTGTGGGATAAAATTCACATCGACCCAGCCATGCTGCTGATCCTGCTGGCCCTGCTGGTTTACAGCGCCCTGGTTATCTGGAGCGCCAGCGGCCAGGACATCGGCATGATGGAACGCAAGATCGGCCAGATCGCGATGGGTCTGGTCATTATGGTGGTAATGGCGCAGATCCCGCCGCGCGTCTATGAAGGCTGGGCGCCCTATCTCTACATCTTCTGTATTATTTTGCTGGTGGCGGTAGATGCGTTCGGTGCCATCTCAAAAGGGGCACAGCGCTGGCTGGATCTGGGCGTAGTCCGTTTCCAGCCCTCGGAGATTGCCAAAATCGCAGTCCCGCTGATGGTGGCGCGCTTTATCAACCGCGACGTCTGTCCGCCGTCGCTGAAAAATACCGCTATCGCCCTGGTGCTGATATTCCTGCCGACACTGCTGGTTGCGGCGCAGCCTGACCTCGGCACCTCGATCCTTATCGCCCTCTCCGGCCTGTTTGTCCTGTTCCTGTCGGGCTTAAGCTGGCGTCTGATTGGTATCGCGGTGGTGCTGGTTGCAGCGTTTATCCCTATCCTGTGGTTCTTCCTGATGCATGACTACCAGCGCCAGCGCGTCATGATGCTTCTGGATCCGGAAACCGATCCGCTCGGTGCGGGCTATCATATTATTCAGTCCAAGATTGCGATTGGCTCCGGCGGCCTGCGCGGTAAAGGCTGGCTGCACGGTACCCAGTCGCAGCTGGAGTTTTTACCGGAGCGCCACACCGACTTTATCTTTGCGGTACTGGCGGAAGAGCTGGGACTGGTTGGCATCCTGATCCTGCTGGCGCTCTACGTGCTGCTCATCATGCGAGGTTTGTGGATTGCGGCCCGCGCGCAGACCACCTTCGGCCGCGTCATGGCAGGCGGACTGATGTTGATTTTATTCGTTTATGTCTTCGTAAATATTGGTATGGTGAGTGGTATTCTGCCGGTGGTAGGCGTACCGCTGCCGCTGGTGAGTTACGGAGGCTCGGCACTGATCGTGTTGATGGCCGGGTTTGGTATCGTGATGTCGATCCACACCCACAGAAAAATGTTGTCAAAAAGCGTATAAAAATAAGGGGATCGGAATGCGTAAGCAGTGGCTGGGTATCTGCATTGCGGCAAGTTTACTTGCGGCCTGTACAAGTGATGATGGTCAGCAACAGGCAACCGTCGCGCCGCCGCAGCCTGCGGTGTGTAATGGCCCAATCGTTGAAATTAGCGGTGCCGATCCCGTTTATGAACCGCTGAATGCCAGCGCGAATCAGGATTACGAGCGCGACGGCAAAAGCTACAAAATTGTGCAGGATCCGTCCCGCTTTAGCCAGGCTGGCTTTGCCGCTATTTATGATGCTGAGCCGGGCAGTAACCTGACGGCATCGGGTGAAACATTTGACCCAATGCAGTTGACTGCAGCGCACCCGACGCTACCTATCCCTAGCTACGCCCGTATCACCAACCTGGCGAACGGCCGTATGATCGTCGTGCGTATTAACGACCGCGGCCCGTACGGTAATGACCGGGTGATTTCCCTGTCCCGCGCGTCTGCCGATCGCCTGAATACCTCGAACAACACCAAAGTTCGCATTGACCCAATTATCGTGGCGCAGGATGGTTCGCTCTCCGGGCCGGGAACCGCGTGTACCACGGTGGCGAAACAGACCTATGCCCTCCCCGACCGCCCAAATCTGGACGGCGGCATGGGAAGCGTCTCCTCGCCGGCAGAGCCTTCTCAGCCGGCGGGAGAAATACGCCCAATCAGCAATGACACCCTGCAAAGCGATGATGCCACTGGCGCACCGGTAAAAAGCAGCGGCTTCCTTGGCGCACCAACGAACTTAGCCTCGGGCGTGCTGGAGAGCAGTGAGCCGACGCCAGCCCCTGTTGCCGCCCCCGTCGTGCAGCAGCCTGCCCCGGTAACGGCTCCGGTCACGACCCAGAGCGCAGCCGTTGCCGCTCCCGCAGCAGCCAGCGGCGGCTTTGTCGTCCAGGTGGGCGCAGTGAGCGATCGGGCCCGTGCCCAGCAGTATCAGCAGCGTCTAAGCCAGCAGTTTGGCGTGCCAGGACGCGTTGAGCAAAACGGCGCGGTCTGGCGTATTCAGATGGGGCCGTTTGCCAGCAAGTCGCAGGCGGCATCCCTGCAGCAGCGTTTGCAGAGCGAGGCACAGCTGCAGTCCTTTATCGCTGTTACGAAGTAATTAATCGGCGGTATCCGAAATGTCAGTTTGTGTAAAACACATTCACAAACTCATGCTTAAAGTCGGATGCCTGCCTGAATAGCATTTGCTATAGTAAGGCACTTTTTTTAATTCCATCACGGATGTCGTAGTTCTGACCATGAAGACCACTTTTTCTGCTCGTTTTGTGCAGCGCATGGCGCTGACCACGGCCCTTTGCGCGGCTGCACTCTCTGCAGCTCATGCTGATGACCTGAATATCAAGACCATGATCCCTGGCGTTCCGCAAATCGACGCGGAATCCTACATCCTGATCGATTACAACTCTGGCAAAGTGCTGGCAGAACAGAATGCCGATGCCCGCCGTGACCCGGCCAGCCTGACCAAAATGATGACCAGCTACGTCATCGGCCAGGCAATGAAAGCCGGTAAGTTCAAAGAGACGGATCTGGTCACCATCGGCAACGATGCGTGGGCTACCGGGAACCCGGTTTTCAAAGGTTCCTCGCTGATGTTCCTGAAACCGGGAATGCAGGTTCCGGTTTCTCAGTTAATTCGTGGCATTAACCTGCAGTCCGGTAACGATGCCTGCGTGGCCATGGCCGATTTCGCCGCCGGTAGTCAGGATGCGTTCGTGGGCCTGATGAACAGCTACGTAAATGCCCTGGGTCTGAAGAACAGCCATTTCCAGACCGTACACGGTCTCGATGCAGACGGTCAGTACAGCTCCGCACGTGATATGGCGCTGATTGGTCAGGCGCTGATCCGCGACGTACCTAACGAGTACTCTATCTACAAAGAGAAAGAGTTCACCTTCAACGGCATTCGTCAGACCAACCGTAACGGCCTGCTGTGGGATAACAGCCTGAACGTTGACGGCATCAAAACCGGCCACACCGACAAAGCCGGTTACAACCTGGTAGCCTCTGCCACTGAAGGCCAGATGCGCCTGATCTCTGCCGTGATGGGCGGTCGCACCTTTAAAGGTCGCGAAACCGAGAGTAAGAAGCTGCTGACCTGGGGCTTCCGTTTCTTCGAAACTGTGAACCCGCTGAAAGCAGGCAAAGAATTTGCTTCTGAACCCGTCTGGTTCGGCGATAACGATCGTGCTTCTCTGGGCGTGGATAAAGACCTCTACCTGACCATTCCACGCGGTCGTATGAAGGATCTGAAAGCAAGCTATGTGCTCAACACCACCGAACTGCATGCCCCGCTGCAGAAAAACCAGGTGGTGGGTACCATCAACTTCCAGCTGGACGGTAAAACCATCGACCAGCGTCCACTCGTGGTATTGGAAGAAATTCCTGAAGGCAATTTCTTCGGCAAAATCATTGATTACATTAAATTGATGTTCCATCACTGGTTTGGCTAAAAATCGAACACTTGAAAGTGTGATTTTGATCCCCATATACTAAGTATCCTGATAACTCCCACCTGACGTGGGAGTTATTCTTTTTGACGTTACGCCGGAGCTGACATGAAAACCAAACTTAACGAACTGCTTGAATTCCCTACCCCGTTTACCTACAAAGTAATGGGTCTGGCGAAACCTGAGCTGGTTGATCAGGTGGTTGAAGTGGTACAGCGCCATGCGCCGGGTGACTACTCTCCGTCAGTAAAACCAAGCAGCAAGGGCAACTACCACTCGGTTTCTATTACCATCACTGCCACACATATCGAGCAGGTTGAGACGCTGTACGAAGAGCTCGGCAATATCGAAATCGTTCGTATGGTGCTGTAGTCCCTTTGCGGTTACCCGGTTTACCGGGTAACCCCTCTTCCCCGCTGTGATATACTCCCCCTCATCTTTTGTTTCTCGTCTTCGGAGACGCGTTTTGTATCAGGATAAAATTCTGGTCCGTCATCTCGGGCTGCAACCTTATGAGCCTGTCTCTCAGGCTATGCACGAGTTCACCGATTCACGCGATGACACAACCCCTGATGAGATTTGGCTGGTCGAACATCTGCCGGTATTTACGCAGGGCCAGGCGGGAAAAGCGGAACACTTATTAATGACGGGCGATATCCCGGTGATCCAGAGCGATCGTGGCGGACAGGTGACTTACCACGGTCCGGGTCAGCAGGTCATGTACGTCCTGCTTAATCTGAAGCGCAGAAAGCTTGGCGTACGTGAGCTGGTGACGTTACTGGAACAGACCGTCGTCAACACGCTGGCGGAGTATGGGATTGACGCGCATCCGCGTGCCGATGCGCCGGGCGTCTACGTTGGCGAAATGAAGATCTGCTCTCTGGGGCTACGTATTCGTAAAGGTTGTTCCTTCCACGGTCTGGCATTGAATATTAATATGGATCTTACGCCTTTCCAGCGCATAAACCCCTGCGGCTACGCCGGCATGGAAATGACGCAAATGCGCCAGTGGGTCGATACCGCTACGCCAGAAAATATACGTCCCGTGCTTCTGAAGAATGTGTTAGCACTACTTAACAATCCCCCGCACGAATATATCCCTGCTTAATATATCATCCAGAATGGCTCGATAATTTGACGGGCCACTGTTTATTTACCGCTTTTACGCTTTACAATAATCCGCAGATTCTATATTTTCGAAGCGCCCGAATATTGCCCTTACATATTATTTAGCCTCCGGACAGCACGGCATACACAGGCTAAGTAACTTGAGTGATAATCACACAACTGTTTGTTTTTGATAAACAAGTGGAACAAAAGCAACACTTTACGAATCTCTACAAGCATAATAAATAAATTGAACTATCATTCATGTTGTGAATGTATACGGAGTGAAAGCGTGGAGTATAATAATTTACCAGCCAAACGCCTGAATGACCCTGGTGGCGAAGATAAGCCGCAAATTTTTCGGACTTTACGTAATATTGATCTCAATTTACTGACTATTTTTGAGGCAGTATATGTCCATAAGGGTATCGTTAACGCTGCGAAAATTCTTAATCTCACGCCATCGGCAATAAGTCAGTCAATTCAAAAGCTACGGGCTATATTTCCCGACCCCTTATTTATCCGTAAGGGCCAGGGCGTCACGCCAACGGCCTATGCGACACATCTCCACGAATACATCAGCCAGGGGCTGGAGTCGATTCTGGGTGCGCTGGATTTAACCGGAAGCTATGACAAACAGAGAACCATCACCATCGGCTGCTCCCCTTCTGTCGGCGTACTGGTGATGCCCGCGATCTTCCAGGCCGTGAAAGAGCATGCACCTCAGCTTCTGCTTCGCAATGTGCCTCTTAACGAACCTGACGTTCAGCTTGCTCAGTTCCAGACGGACCTGGTCATCGAAAGCGGCAGCTTTAGCGCCCGAGCGCTGGGGCAAAATGTGCTTTACGCGGATAACCTGGTGCTGGTTTGCCGCAAGCAGCACCCCGTCCTCAGCGAGCCGTTATCCATTGAAAACCTGCGCAACTACGACCACTCGTCTTTCATGACCGAAGGACAGTCTAACCACGCTCTGCGTCAGCGTATTGACGAAATTTTCCCGGAACGTCAGATCAGTTTCAGCAGTTACAATATGTTCACCACCGCATCCCTGATTGGCAGCAGCGATATGCTGTGCATCATGCCTTCACGCCTGTATAACCTGCTGCGGAAATGCTGGCCGCTGGAGAGTATTCCGCTTAGCCAGCTCAATGCAGAATCTATCGAGATTTCACTGCATTACAACAAGCTCAGCTTGCGCGATCCGGTACTGGAAAACGTCATCCGCATTATCCGTCAGGCCTTCTGACAGAGCGTACCCGTACACGTCCCTGCCGCTCGCAGGGCAAAAGGCACAAAACAACAACTATTTTACAAATTGGCGACCTGGCAGGCTGCTTTAACGCCCCTATAAATGATATACTGCCTGTCGTTCGTTCAAAAATAGTTGATAAATACAACATTCCCTTGAATTGAAACGCTTTCCTTCGATATTCGCAACTGGAACACGCACGCTATGAGTAAACCCATTGTGATGGAACGCGGTGTTAAATACCGCGATGCCGATAAAATGGCCCTTATCCCGGTTAAAAACGTGGCTACAGAGCGCGAGGCGCTGTTAAGAAAACCGGAATGGATGAAAATCAAACTTCCGGCAGACTCTTCGCGTATCCAGGGGATCAAAGCGGCGATGCGTAAGAATGGCCTTCACTCTGTTTGTGAAGAAGCCTCTTGCCCGAACCTTGCTGAATGTTTCAATCACGGCACCGCGACGTTTATGATTCTGGGTGCCATCTGTACCCGCCGCTGCCCATTCTGCGACGTGGCGCATGGCCGCCCGGTGGCCCCCGATGCCAACGAGCCGCAGAAACTGGCGCAAACCATCGCCGACATGGCGCTGCGTTATGTGGTTATCACCTCCGTTGACCGCGACGATCTGCGTGATGGCGGTGCTCAGCACTTCGCTGACTGCATTACTGCCATTCGCGAAAAAAGCCCGAACATCAAAATCGAGACGCTGGTTCCTGACTTCCGCGGCCGTATGGACCGCGCGCTGGATATCCTGACCGCGACGCCGCCAGATGTGTTTAACCACAACCTGGAGAACGTTCCGCGTCTTTACCGTCAGGTGCGTCCTGGAGCCGACTATAACTGGTCTCTGAAGCTGCTGGAGCGCTTTAAAGAAGCACATCCGCATATCCCGACCAAGTCAGGTCTGATGGTGGGTCTGGGTGAAACCAATGACGAAATCATCGACGTCATGCGCGATCTGCGCCGCCACGGTGTGACCATGTTGACGCTCGGCCAGTATCTGCAGCCAAGCCGTCACCACCTGCCGGTACAGCGCTACGTGAGCCCGGATGAATTTGACGAGATGAAAGCCGAAGCGCTGGCGATGGGCTTTACCCACGCGGCTTGTGGTCCGTTTGTTCGTTCTTCTTACCATGCGGATATGCAGGCGAAAGGCGAAGAAGTCAAATAACGCCGTAATATTCATTTACAGTAATGCAAAAAAACCGGCCTCATGAGCCGGTTTTTTTTCGCAAGCCCTCAGGCATTGCCGTTACTCTTTGTGGGAAAGCTTCTCTGCCGGGATGTCGTCAGCGCTTTTCTTCGCGGCTGCGTCATCGTCGTTCATCGCTTTCTTGAAACCTTTGATGGCAGCCCCCAGGTCACCACCCAGCGTGCGTAACTTCTTGGTACCAAACAGCAGGACGACCAGTGCGGCAACCACCAGCAGTTTGGTAATACTAATCTCACCCATAGATACCTTCTTTACTTAAAACAGGCTGCATTCAGCGCCATAAACCCGATCGTATTAACGGTCATTTGGCGCGTGCACACAATAGCAATCTGTAACAAGGTGAATCAAGCATTGTTGAAAAAAACATCACAATAATTGCGGTGGCGCAAAGCGACGGTTGCGAAGAACAGGTAATTGCTGACGCGCAAGCGCAACTCTTTCTAAAATTATCTCCGCCATCAGCAGAACCGGCGCTTCCGCTGCGGCGGCAATCGTCACTCCCAGGGGATCAACCACCCTGCTCTGCCCGATGTTTTTATTGCCGCACTCCCCGGCGGCAACAACATAACAGGTCGTGTCCAGCGCGCGTGCCGCAAGCAGCGTAGCCCAGTGTTGCTCTTTTAGCGGCCCCTTAACCCATGCGGCGGGCAATACCAGCACCTCCGCCCCCTGCAGCGCCAGATGCACCGCCAGCTCCGGGAAACGCAGGTCATAGCAGGTCATCAACCCCACCTTAAACCCGTCGATATCAATGAGCGGTGGGACGACATCTCCCGGATCAACGCGTCGCGACTCCTGGATGCTGAACGCATCATAGAGATGAAGCTTGGCGTAGCGCGCAACAATGGCACCGTCACGGATAGCCACCAGCGTATTCACTGCGCGACCCGGCGTTGAGGGAACGTGCACGGTTAAGACGGTGGTCATCGTACTGCCTACGCTCTCGGCGAGCAGCTGTTGTAAAAATTCGCCGTCAAGGGCCTGTGCGGACTTCACGGACAAATCCGGGTCGTTATCATCCCTTGCCAGCAACGCCTCAGGAAGCACCAGCAGCGACGCGCCTTTCTGTCGGGCCTGTATCATCAGGTTAACGCACTGCACTGCGTTAAGCCGCCAGTCAGGCGTGACCGCAAACTGCCCTACCGCAACATACATATTTGTCCCCTCATTATAAACAGCGTTAAACTCGCTACTCTTACACATCAAATAGCAGGTATTTAGCGTGTTACAACTCCTTTTAGCTGTTTTTATTGGTGGAGGCACGGGGAGCGTTGCGAGGTGGTTACTGAGTATGCGGTTTAATCCCCTGCACCAGGCGATTCCATTAGGAACGCTGGCCGCCAACCTGATTGGTGCTTTTATTATTGGTATGGGGCTGGCCTGGTTTAACCGGATGACGCACATCGATCCCATGTGGAAAGTCTTGATTACCACCGGCTTCTGCGGCGGTTTGACGACCTTTTCAACCTTTTCCGCGGAAACAGTTTTTCTCTTTCAGGAAGGACGTATCGGCTGGGCGCTGGTGAATATCGCGATCAACATGATCGGATCTTTCGCGATGACGGGGATCGCATTTTGGCTTTTTTCCTCTGTAAGCACGCATTAACTGCCGGAGCGTTAATGTTGGCTTAATTTTTCTCTGTCACTCTGAAGGCAATACTGAACGAGGGTGACAAATGAAACAGAGTCTGATGAGCGCAGGCATGGTGTTGTTGAGTGTACTGATCGTGGCCAGCTTCCTGAAAATTTACCTGCTTGGCTGATTCATAACGAAAAAAACCCGCTCAATGAGCGGGTTTTGAAATTCTTGCTGACGCGTCTGAATTACAGAGCGATTACGTTAGCAGCAGAAGGGCCTTTGGCACCGTTAGTGATTTCGAACTCTACACGCTGACCTTCAGCCAGAGTTTTGAAACCATTAGACTGGATTGCAGAGAAGTGTACGAACACGTCTTTGCTGCCATCTTCAGGAGTAATGAAACCGAATCCTTTGGACTCATTAAACCACTTAACGTTACCTTTAATCTTAGACATCAAAATTACCTTTACATTAAAAAACGACACAAATGCTGTGTCGGTTACCAGTACATCAATTGTGGGACCTTTTGTCCAGCGGATCTTTGACAAAAAGTGACTAAAGTCGCGTTAATTTTCACTGACAGATTTTTATCGCTTACGAATCAACGGCTGCACATTTTTTCACCACCAGGTAACGTTTTGTCAGTTAAAACTGAAAACGCATCCAGGCGAAGTAAACGTTACCGTTGTTATACGTTCCCGGAATGTAGGTCATCTGGAACGTTGCAGGGCCGTATCCAACAGAGGCCAGAGGCAGCAATACGGGGATCGGAATGTACTTCCAGTTGTCGCGCGCGGTCACCCCGGCGGTATAGCCCAGACCAACGTGGAAGTTCTCATCCGCCAGCGGGCGCCAGGTTTTTTCCCAGCCGTAGCCGCCAATCGGTTCCCACTTGTTAAAGGAGTCTTTGAAGGCCATCAGATAGATGCCATGCCAATTTCCTTTATCATCCCAGCGCGACTGACCTAAACCCGCTCCCCAGGGACGCTCGTTGTATTTATCCGTTTTCTCTTTGTCGTAAGCAAAGCGCGCATGCCACGTTATTGCCGGGACATAGAGATCATAATGTTCAGGCGCTGACCAGGTCTGCGAAACATTATCCGTAAAAGTAGAGAACCAACCTTTATCCGTCGCGTTGTTCTCTGCCTGTGCAACAGAACAAAACGTTAACTGGCCAATAATAAACAATAAAATAGAGAAAAAAGTATTACGTACAATCACAATGCAATTACCATTCTTGATATTCGAGGCAAAGTTTAACATAGAATAATTGAACCAAGCCTTAACGGCATCACCCCTACTCTTAAATATCAGGACACTTTTCGGGAATATTCTTAAAGCGGCGTTCTGCTTATCCCGAATAAACCCTCATCATGTACGCCTAATGTCTGTTAACCGTCTCCAGTACTAACAGGCCAGACCACACAAAAGTTTAACATTTTGTTATCATTACATAGACATGTTACGCTGTCTTTGCCGGTCAAGATCCTTATGACATAAATGCCTTAGCCATGGCAAAAACGCTGTTATGCTGTTCGTTAGTCGTCTGTTTATTGATTTTAATCAGCAAGGGCGGGCCATTAATTCGGCACATTTTCATCCTTCATTTTTATATTAATTTTTTATATCTCAGGGCAGAAAGACACAGGGGAAATCATGCTTACGTTTATCGAACTCCTAATTGGGGTCGTCGTCATTGTGGGTGTAGCTCGCTACATCATTAAAGGATACTCAGCCACGGGCGTTTTATTTGTCGGTGGTTTAACGCTGCTGATAATCAGCGCAGTAATGGGTCATCAGGTTTTACCTGCCAGCGCAGCCAGCACGGGCTACACCGCCACGGATATTGTTGAATATATTAAAATCCTGCTCATGAGCCGCGGTGGCGATCTGGGTATGATGATCATGATGCTGTGCGGTTTTGCAGCCTATATGACCCATATCGGCGCGAACGACATGGTTGTGAAGCTTGCCTCGAAACCCCTGCAGTACATTAACTCGCCGTATCTGTTGATGGTTGCCGCCTATTTCCTCGCCTGCCTGATGTCGCTGGCCGTTTCATCGGCAACCGGGCTTGGCGTACTGTTAATGGCCACGCTGTTCCCGGTGATGGTGAACGTGGGCATAAGCCGTGGGGCAGCGGCGGCAATTTGCGCCTCCCCGGCGGCCATTATTCTCTCCCCGACGTCAGGAGACGTTGTGCTGGCGGCGAAAGCAGCCGAAATGTCGCTTATCGACTTCGCCTTTAAAACCACGCTGCCGATCTCGATTGTCGCCATTGTGGGAATGGGTATCGCGCATTTCTTCTGGCAGCGCTATCTCGATAAGAAAGAGAACATCAGCCATGAAATGATGGATGTAAGCGAAATCACCACCACCGCGCCGGCGTTCTATGCCATTTTGCCGTTCACGCCAATTATCGGCGTGCTCATTTTTGACGGGAAATGGGGCCCGCAGCTGCACATTATTACTATCCTGGTTATCTGTATGCTGTTAGCCGCTGCGCTGGAGTTCGTGCGCGGTTTCAACACCCAAAAAGTCTTCTCCGGCCTTGAGGTCGCGTATCGCGGTATGGCAGATGCGTTTGCCGGCGTGGTGATGCTGTTGGTTGCAGCAGGTGTCTTTGCCCAGGGTCTGAGCACGATCGGCTTTATCCAGAGCCTGATCTCCATCGCCACCTCGTTTGGCTCGGCCAGTATTATCCTGATGCTGGTCCTGGTGGTCCTGACCATGCTGGCGGCAATGACCACCGGTTCCGGGAATGCGCCATTTTACGCCTTCGTTGAGATGATCCCTAAGCTGGCTCACTCGTCCGGTATCAACCCGGCTTATCTTTCCATTCCCATGCTCCAGGCCTCAAACCTGGGTCGTACCATCTCGCCTGTCTCAGGCGTGGTGGTGGCGGTTGCCGGGATGGCCAAAATCTCGCCGTTTGAAGTGGTGAAACGCACGTCAGTGCCGGTGCTGGTTGGGCTGATCATCGTCATTATTGCTACCGAAGTGCTGGTTCCCGGCGCCGCCTAAGTGAAATTCCTGATTACCTAAAAGCGCCTGCGGGCGCTTTTTGTGCTTTAATAACCCACAAAAATGAATTGCGCACAACCAATCAGGAAATCACATGTTCAGGAAGGATATCGTTATCCCGTCTGGCGCAGTAGCGCTTGCACTCAGTCTCTTCTCAGCACAGGCCGAACCCCTCAAGGCCACGCAGTACGGCGATTTCGATCGCTATGTGCTGGCTTTGTCCTGGCAAACGGGATTTTGTCAAAGCATGGTCGAGCGTAACCGCAATGAACCGGATGAATGTCGTCTGCAAAAAGAGCGCGACAATAAAACCGATTTTCTGACCGTTCACGGGCTATGGCCCGGCCTGCCGAAATCCATTGCCGCACGCGGCGTGGATGAACGTCGATGGATGCGATTTGGCTGCGCCACGCGCCCTATCCCGAACATGCCGGAAGTGAAGGCCAGCCGCAAATGCGCAGCAGCCGAAACCGGGCTGTCGCTTTCCGGCGCGGCTAAGCTGAACGAGGTCATGCCGGGCGCGGGTGGAAACTCCTGTCTGGAACGTTACGAATATGCCAAACATGGCGTCTGCTTTGGTTTTGATCCCGATGCCTATTTCGGCACCATGGTGAGAATGAATCAGGAAATGAAAAACAGCGCCGTCGGTCATTTCCTTGCGGAAAATTACGGTATAACCGTCAGCCGGAGTGATTTTGACAACGCCGTTGCCAAAACCTGGGGCAAGGAAAATATCAAAGCCTTCAAGCTGACCTGCAACGGTAATCCGGCATATCTGACCGAGATGCAAATTTCACTCAAAGCAGACACCATTAACGCCCCGCTTTCTGCGACATCCTTTGCTCCGCAGCCGCATCCAGGCAACTGCGGAAAACAATTTGTAATTGATAAGGCCGGTTACTGATCGCCCACCACCGGTCGCACCATGTCAAACCGGTGTTCGTCACTGATGCCATAGTAAGCCGTCGGCCCACCCGCACGCAGGATGGGCTGCGCTTTCGCCGTCTGGTATATCCCCTCTTCCAGCAGCGTTTCGGCAATATGGATCCCGACCACTTCTCCCAGCACCAGCCAGGTATCCACCGGCGTACCGTCGGCGCCGGTAAGCTGAATGCACTGAGACAGGCGGCACTCAAAGTTGACCGGGCTTTCCGCCACGCGGGGGGCGCTCACAAGCTGGCTTGCCGCAGGCGTTAATCCGGAAAAGGTAAATTCGTCCTGGTCGTGAGGCAGCATGGCAGAGGTCTGATTCATCGCTTCCGCAAGATCGCGCGTTGCCAGATTCCAGACAAACTCCTTTGTTTCAACAATATTACGCACGCTGTCCTTCCAGCCGTTGCTGGAAAAGCCAATGATCGGCGGGCGATAGTTAAAGCAGTTGAAGAAGCTATACGGCGCAAGGTTGAGCTGACCGGCCTGGTCGCAAGAGGAGATCCAGCCAATCGGACGGGGGCCGACAATGGCGTTCAGCGGGTCATGCGGCAGGCCATGCCCCTGAGACGGTTGGTAGAAGTACATAGCGCTCTCTCGTTGGTAAGGGCTGCAGCGAATGATGTTTCGCGCAGCGCCCGGGTTCAGAACATACAGCGTAACTCAATCCGCCAGGAATGAAGATTGAATAAATTTCAGTGAAAATTCATATGGCACATGAATGTGACCTTCATCACTTCAAACTTGCGCGTTCAGCCAGTATCATCGGGAGAGTTAAACCCTCGCTGCCAGACGGCGAGGGTTTTCTTTTGGATTGGTTTCTGCGTTAGACGCAGCATTAACGACATGGAGTAAAAAATGTCCAGACCTACAATCATCATCAACGAGCTCGACGCAGAACGTATCGACAGGCTGCTGGAAAAATCAGAATTCGCCTCACTTCCGGTGGCCGATGCCCTGAATGAGGAACTCGACCGGGCGCAGATGTGCACGCCTGAGACGATGCCGCATAACGTGGTCACCATGAACAGCCAGGTGAAATTCCGCAACCTGACCACCGGTGAAGAGCTGACACGCACGCTGGTTTACCCGGCTCAGATGACCGACAGCAGCGCGCAACTTTCGGTTCTTGCGCCGGTGGGGGCCGCACTGCTGGGGCTGCGCACGGGAGATACCATCCACTGGGACTTGCCGGGCGGTGCCTCCACCCATCTGGAAGTGCTGGAGCTGCTCTACCAGCCAGAAGCCGCGGGCGATTACCTGCGTTAATGTCATTCTGAACAAACGCGACCCGCGTTGCACAGAGGATGCGCCTGCATCCTCTTTCCGAACATCTTCACCCGATTGCGCTACATCGCAGGACAGTAACTTGAGCGCCACCGACGAGTGACCTCAAACCACGCCGCCCGGGAACGCATTTACCAGGCCCTTCACTTTTTGCTCAGCGGCCTCAGGCGTTTCCGCGCCGGGCACCAGAATTACCTTCCGGCACTCCTCCTCCCGTTTTTCGAAAATCTTATAGGCACGTTCCGCATCCGCCAGGGGGAGATAATGGGTCACAATCTCTTCCGGCGTCAGCAGCCCTTTTTCGATCAGCGGTAACAGTTCGCCCAGCCAGGCGTGGACGTGCGTCTGGCCCATCTTAAACGTCAGCCCTTTATCGAAGGCATCCCCAAACAGGAAGCCATGAATAAACCCGGCATACACGCCGGGTACGCTGACCACCCCGCCGCGCCGGACGGCAGCGATACACTGACGCAGCGCTTTGCCGCTGCTGCCCTCAATTTTAAGGTTGCTGAGGATCGTCTCCGTGGTGCTGCCCTTGGCTTCGAACCCGACGGCATCAATGACGGCATCGACACCCCGCTGCCCGGCGGTTTGCTCGATTATCTTTTCCGCCGCGTCGTTATCATCATCAAAATTGATGGGGATAGCACCGTAGCGCGCCTCGGCAAAACGCAGCCGATAGGGGTGATGGTCGATAACAAAAATCTGCTCAGCCCCTAACAGCCGTGCGCAGGCAATCGTCAACAACCCCACCGGACCGGCACCGAAAACGGCGACGCTGGAGCCTTTTTCAATCTGCGCATTTTTTGCCGCCTGCCAGGCGGTGGGTAAAATATCAGACAGAAACAGGGCCTTATCATCGGAGAGCAGCTGCGGCACCTTAAACGGTCCGACGTTGCCTTTCGGCACGCGCACATATTCCGCCTGCCCTCCCGGCACGCCGCCGTAGAGATGGCTATAGCCAAACAGCGCTGCCGGCGCGGGTATTTGCTTTTTGTTCAGCGCAGCGCCCTGCCCGGCATTGGTATTCTCACAGGCAGCGTACTGCTGCAGACGGCAAAAGAAGCAGTCACCGCAGGCGATGACAAAGGGGATCACCACGCGATCGCCTTTTTGCAGGTCCTTCACCTCTCGACCGCACTCGACGATCTCGCCCATAAATTCATGTCCAAAAATGTCGCCGTGCTGCACCTTTGGGATCTTTCCACGATAGAGATGCAGGTCGGAGCCGCAAATCGCCGTGGCCGTGACGCGCAGGATGATATCGTCGGGCTGTTCAATGATGGGATCGGGGACATTCTCAACGCGAACATGGTGCGGACCGTGGTACGTGAGTGCTTTCATGCGACCTCCGAAAGGTTTCAGGTAAGTTTATAAAGGGTAGCTACCCCTGAAAGTCTGCCGGGAAATACGCGCCTTTTGAGATTTATCCTGGCGAGAGACGAAAAGTGCCGAAGCGCTTACAGAAACCATTCATATTTTGTGGTTGAATGTATCCAGCGTTTATAAACAAGGAGAAACGGTTATGTATAAGACAATCATTATGCCGGTTGATGTTTTCGAAATGGAACTGAGCGACAAAGCTGTTCGCCACGCGGAATTCCTCGCGCAGCAGGACGGAATTATTCATCTTTTACACGTCTTACCGGGCTCTGCCAGCCTGAGCCTGCACCGCTTTGCCGCCGACGTGCGTCGCTTTGAGGAGCATTTACAGCACGAAGCCGAAACGCGGCTGCAGACCATGGTCGGGCATTTCAGCATCGACCCTTCCCGCATCAAAACCCACGTCCGGTTCGGTAGCGTGCGCGATGCCGTCAATGAACTGGCCGCGGAGCTGAATGCAGACGTGGTGGTGATCGGTTCACGTAATCCTTCCATTACCACTCACCTGCTGGGGTCGAACGCCTCCAGCGTGATCCGCCACACCCATATTCCGGTGATGGTGGTCCGGTAAATACCAACAAAAAACCCCGCTTTCGCGGGGTTTTGTTTATCAGTACAGGTGACCAATATTGACGATGGTGCTGACGGTATCGCCGAAGAAGGTCAGGCGGCTGAGCACCACGCCCACCAGCAGGAGCGCAAACACCGCTTTCTGCATCGGCTGGCGCTTCAGCGATAACGCGCCACCCACAACGCAGCACAGCAGGCTGCCCAGATAGAGCGGCGAGCTCAACCAGGCCTGAGCGGTCATTCTCATGATGGTACCGCCGCTGAGCCACATCACCGGCGCGGCAATCAGCAGCGCCATCAGGGCGATAATCCCCTGGCGCAGCGCGGCGTTTGATCCTTTCAGCCCGAGCAGCGGCGTTGCGGCACAGCCCATCACCCAGACCGTCGCAAAGAACAGCATCATGGTGATGCTGTTGGCAATGGCCTGCATCGCCGGTGCCGCGTAGGTCATTCCCTGCACCACCACCAGCAGGATCCCGAACAGGGACGCCAGCAGCGCTGCGCCTTTGTTTCCCTTACTCAGGAAGGCCAGCCCAATCATGGCGCCGTACAGGGTCGCGCCCAGAATTTCGCGGCTCAGCCAGGCATGTTTCAGGTTAATCAATGCGTTGTATGCGTGTTCCGGGTGCGCCAGATGCAGCACGGCGGCAATGGAGGCAACGCCCAGAATCAGCCCGGTAATTAGCCAGTGAAGGCGGGTGCCATGCACTTCACCACGCAGCGTGCGCCAGGTCAGAAGCAGCGTCATCCCGACGGACATCTGGCTCAGCACGGTAAAGATAACGAGCGGTAATTCATACTTTTCCATTATTTATCCCCCGGCTGTTTTGGCTGACGGGCCAGAATGAAGCGCGTACCCGGATTAAGCTGAGGCATCTTCGGGAAGCCTGGCGGATACTGCACGGCATTGTTCGGCAGCGGATCGGCATCCAGATCGATAATCGACAGGGCACCGACCGGACACGCGTTCACGCAGGCCGGGGCCATACCGATATCCAGACGTTCATAGCACATGCTGCACTTCTCCGCCTTTTGCGTCTCTTCATTGAAGCGCGGCGCGCCGTACGGGCAGTTACGGATGCAGTTTTTACAGCCGATACAGCGTTCAGGGTTATGGACCACCACGCCGTCATCACGTTTGGTGTAGGCTTCCACCGGGCATGCCGCCAGACAGGCCGGGTTTTCACAGTGGTTACAGGCCAGCGAGAAAAACGCACGCTCCTCATGCGGATAAATTTCTTTATCCAGCGGATAGACATAGCGCCAGAAGCGATCCGGCTCAAGCTGGTTAAAGCTCTTGCAGGCCATGGCGCATCCGCGGCAGCCAATACATTTATCACTGTTCACTAAAAATGCGCGTCTCATGCGTCTGCTCCTTCATTCGCGATAAGGGCAATGTCGACAAACTGGCTGTGGATCGCCGCGCCAGGCGCGCCGGTTGCCATCTTGCCCATATCGGCTGGCGTATCTTTCACGACGTTCTGCACGTTGTACTTAAGTTTGTTAAACCAGGACTCATACATCACCAGGAAATCTTCCGGCACGTTGGTGGTGATTTTCGCCCGCAGCTCCACTTCGCCAACGTCGTTAAACACGCGGACTTTCGCCAGCTCGCGAATCCCCTTCTTGTGCGCGGCGGTTGGGTGGATATAGACAAACGGCTCCGGCCAGAAGACCTGCATCCAGTCGAGGTTGACGAACTGAGAGTGGAGGCCGTACTGCAAATGCGGAGTAAACAGATGGAACGGCAGCTTGCCCTCCGCGGCAGGCAGATATTCCGGCAGCGCTTTATGGCCGTTCTTTTCACACAGCTCGGAGAGGAACTCATACTTGCCCGATGGCGTTTTAAACTTGCGGTCGTGCCAGGCCGCCGAGCTGACCATTTTGGCTTTCACCGGCCCATCCAGCAGATCGTCCCAGGAGCGGATGCCGAACTGCTTCGCCATGCCCTCATTGAACTCAAGGTCGAGCCATTTTTTCTGGTCAATGTCCTGCGGGAAGGTACAGGAGCCCGGCTCCATTTTGTTGATGGTACGCGAGAGCAGCACGGCAATATCCAAATCGCTCTTGCACTCGTACATCGGATTAATGGCCGGTTCATTCACCGAAAGCCAGTAATGCCAGTAAGACGACGACAGGTTCCAGTGCTCAAAGGTGGTGGTCACCGGCAGCACAATATCGGCATGCTGCACCGTCTCGTTGAAGAACTGATCGACGCAGACCACCATCTCCAGCTTGCTGAAGGCTTTTTCCATTTTGTTACGGTCAAAGTCCTGCGCGAACGGGTTCTTGCACGCCACCCACAGCATACGAATGGGCGGATCGTTGGCATCAAGAATGCTCTGCGCGGTCTGGTTCAGGTTCAGCGCGCGGTCGGAATAGTGGCTCTTTTCGCCGCTGTCGCTGACGAACTCCCCTACCGGGCCGCTTTCTCCCACCATGCCAACAGATCCGACCGGTGGCTTCTGCGTCATCGCATGATAGTTGTAGCCCCAGGTCTGCAGATGGCCGTAGCGGGCACCGCCGCCTTCCACACCGATGTTGCCTGTCATGGCAACAAAAGCGTCAATGGCGCGCACGTTCGCCCCACCGTTGACGTGGCACTGCATCCCATAGCCGATCCAGACGGTGGCAGGTTTTACCGCGGTGAACTCTTCCGCCAGCTGGCGAATCACCTCTGCCGACAGGCCACAGATTTCAGATGCCCACTCCACGGTAATATTGCTGCGCAGATACTGTTCAAATTCCGGGAAGCCGTGCGCGAAGTTGTTCACAAACTCCTGGTCGACGCGGCCAATATCCAGCAGGTGCCGCGCCATTCCCAGCGCCAATGCGCCGTCCGATCCCGGGCGCACGCGCAGATACAAATCGGCTTTCGCGGCGGTTTGCGAGAACAGCGGATCAATGACCACCACTTTCGCCCCTTTCTCACGCGCCTGATAGATGTACTTCATGGTATGCATGGAGCACCAGGCCGGGTTTGCGCCCCAGATAATGATGTATTTGGCTTTCACCAAATCTTCCGGGTCGTTACACCACATGTCGCCCATATCGTAGTGCTAGGCATCGATCCCTGCTGGCCAGCATGGCGTACCGGCGAACCGCGTGGTGTAACCGAGAGAAGACATCATCCCCTCCACGGCATAACTCATCACGCCGAGGTTGCCGGAGTATTTCGACAGCGCCAGACCGAGCATCGATCCGTCTTTCTTTTTAATCTCCAGCATCTTGCTGGCAATGCGCTGCATGGCCTCATCCCAGGAGATGCGACGCCATTTACCGCTGCCGCGCCCATCCTGGATCATCGGGTATTTAATACGGTCCGGGGAGTAGACCCGGCGCGGGTAGGTCAGCCCTTTCACACACGGGGCACCGTGTGTAAACGTGGACTCGCTTGCCCCGTCAACGAAGGTGATGACATCATCTTTGACCCAGGTTTTTAAGCTGCAGGTGTCGTAGCAGTTACGCGGGCAAGCGTTACGGAAAATTTTGTAGGTTTTTGGGTTAAACGGAATGGGGGGCTGTGCCATGGCACATCGGGATGATAAGAGTCCGCCGGGTAATGCGGCAACGGTACCCAGCGCAATCAGTCCTTTTAAAAAGGATCGCCGATTTAGCTGCCCTTTATCAATACTCATAATATTACTCTCGTCTTTAATTCATCAAACCAATTAGTCATCTGCAACGCGAGACATTTAATTGCGGATGTTTTCGCGCAATCCTTTATTTTTGCGATAAATGCGGGGAGCCATAATTCAAGATGTCCCTGCACAAAGCGGGCGAGTGCGTCATGATATTGCGGCGAATGTCTGGCATGCGCGGAGAGCATCACCACCAGCTCCATTTCATAGCTGACGTGATCGTCGGGAACGCTATTTTCCCCGGTCACAAAAAGCCCGATGCTGCGCAGGAATTCGCGTACGCTCAGCGTTGTAGCGCCCATCAGCAGAGGCTCTTCGTCCAGATACACCGAGGCATAAGGCGGCGCCAATAGCGTTGCAGGGCCGACAAACAGGGCGTTGAAATCATACTCAACCTCTAACGCCTCATCCTGCTGCCAGGTTTCACTTTCCGGGAATAAAGGATGTAACGAAGCGCATCGCGATGCCATGTCCGCCGCGTTAAAGAAATCACGAAACATCAATCCCTTTATTTCAAAGGGGGTTAACGTCTCATATATTGAAGAAGTAGATGTATCTTTGCCATTCATATTAAATATAAATATTTACCGCTATAAAAACGACAAGATATTATCAGCAGGCTTATTATTTTCTTTGATCGAAGCAGGTAATTAACGCATGAAGGGGTTAATAAAGAGGATAATTGAGGGTAAAAAAATCCAAAAAAAAAGCCACCTCATAAAGAGGTGGCTACTGCAGGTATGTCTTACTTTCTTTTATTATGCGGTTTTGGTGCGGATCAGGTAGTCAAACGCGCTCAGGGACGCTTTTGCACCTTCGCCAGTCGCGATGATGATCTGCTTGTACGGCACGGTAGTGCAGTCACCCGCGGCAAATACGCCCTTCACGCTGGTTTCACATTTCGCATCGATGATAATCTCGCCCATGCGGTTGCGCTCAATCGCGCCTTCCAGCCAGGTGGTGTTCGGCAGCAGGCCAATTTGTACGAAGATCCCCGAAAGCTGAACGCTATGAACGTCGCCGCTTACGCGGTCACGGTACTCCAGACCGGTCACTTTGCTGCCGTCGCCCTTCACTTCCGTGGTCTGCGCGTTCAGCACGATGTCGACGTTTTTCAGGCTGCGAACTTTATCCTGCAGCACCTGGTCGGCCTTCATTTCTGGCGCGAACTCCAGCAGGGTCACGTGTTCAACAATCCCCGCCAGGTCGATAGCCGCTTCCACGCCGGAGTTACCGCCGCCGATCACCGCCACCCGTTTGCCTTTAAACAACGGGCCGTCACAGTGCGGGCAATAGGTCACGCCTTTGGTACGGTATTGATCTTCGCCCGGCACGTTCATGTTGCGCCATTTTGCCCCGGTGGCAACGATCACGCTGCGAGCTTTCAGCACCGCACCAGAGGCGGTTTCAATCTGGTGTAAGCCCCCTTCCACCGCCGCCGGAATCAGCTTGCTGGCGCTCTGGCTGTCGATCACATCTACCTCGTAATCGCTGACATGAGCCTTCAGCGCACCGGCCAGCTTCTGACCTTCGGTTTTTGGTACGGAAATGTAGTTTTCAATGTCCACGGTATCCAGCACCTGGCCGCCAAAGCGTTCGCCCATAAGACCGGTACGAATACCTTTACGTGCAGAGTAAACCGCTGCCGCCGCGCCCGCAGGGCCAGAGCCGACAATCAGCACATCGTACGCATCGCGTTTGTTCAGCTCTTCCGCCGCGCGTTTTTCCGCGCCGGTATCCACTTTGGCAACGATTTCCGTCAGCGTCATGCGGCCCTGGCCGAACTCCTGACCGTTCAGATACACCGCCGGAACACCCATCACGTTGCGATCGGTGATCTCATTCTGGAACGTACCGCCGTCAATCGCCGTATGCTTGATGCGCGGGTTCAGAACCGACATCAGGTTCAGCGCCTGCACCACGTCCGGGCAGTTGTGGCAGGAGAGCGAATAATAGGTTTCAAACTCAAAATCACCGTCGATATCGCGGATCTGCTCCAGCAGCGCCTGCGCTTCTTTTGACGGATGACCGCCGGTCCACAGCAGCGCCAGCACCAGTGAGGTAAATTCATGCCCCAGCGGAGAGCCGGCAAAACGCGGTCCCTTGTCCGAGCCCGGGTTAGTAATCAGGAAAGAGGGTTTACGAACCGCAAGCGAATTGTCTTCTTTGAAGGTCACTTTCGGCGACAGTTCAGCGATCTCTGCCAGCAGCTCTTTGATTTCTGCCGATTTCGCGCTGTCGTCCAGCGTGGCAATCAGCTCAACGGGTTTAGTCAGTTTCTCAAGGTAGGCCTTGAGCTGGGTTTTCATATTGGTGTCGAGCATAGTTCTTCCCTCTCTTAAGACGTCATCATGCAAGCTGCCTTTGCGGGCGGCCTGAATGCAACTTGCATCATGGTGCTGGAATGAAATGGGCGCGGGGGCGCCCATTGATTGCCGGATGGTGAAAACTTAGATTTTACCGACCAGGTCCAGGGATGGAGCCAGGGTCGCTTCGCCTTCTTTCCATTTAGCCGGGCACACTTCACCTGGGTGAGAAGCCACGTACTGAGCCGCTTTCACTTTACGCAGCAGGTCAGAAGCATCACGGCCGATACCTTCAGCGGTAACTTCGATAGCCTGGATAATGCCCTGCGGGTCAACCACGAAGGTTGCACGGTCGGCCAGGCCTTCATCTTCACGCATGTTGTCGAAGTTACGGGTCAGGGCGCCAGTCGGGTCGCCGATCATCGCGTATTTGATTTTCGCGATGGTTTCAGAGCTGCTGTGCCACGCTTTGTGGGTGAAGTGGGTATCGGTAGAGACAGAGTAAACGTCTACGCCCAGCTTCTGCAGTTCGTCGTAATGGTCAGCTACGTCGCCCAGTTCGGTCGGGCAAACGAAGGTGAAGTCAGCCGGATAGAAGAAGAAGACGCTCCAGCGACCTTCGGTATCTTTCTCGGTTACTTCAATGAACTCACCGTTTTTGAACGCCTGGTTTTTGAAAGGTTTAATTTTAGTGTTAATCAAAGACATCTGTACTTCCTCCGTGTTTTCGTTGAGAGCTAAGGTAACCAACTTTGCTCATCGGGGCTAATGCGTATGCTTTATCAAATCAATCAGCCAAACCTTACAACTTCAACAAGACAGCAAGGTGAACCTGCTGCGGTACTCCAGAAAGTATAAAGGCCGCCTCAACGGGCGGCCCTGATACCTGAATTCCCCGCAGGTACATTCAGTGCCAGCCGAGGCTGGCGTTGCGTTGCGCTCTACATACCTTGTATCAAGGTCGTAACAGCAGGTTGATTACACCACCAGCACCCATCGAGAGCAATCCATCAAAAGCGCGTTCCTGCCTATGGCTGTGATAGGTTTTGACTGAGAGAAATACATTACGCTCGTAAATTAACTTTACGTAATCAATTTACGGCAATATATAAATGTCAACATTTATTAAATTGAACCCAGCCCATTCAAAGATAAAATTATCTTAATCTCACATGTAATTCTATTTCAATAATCCGATGGCGTGATATATTAAGATAACTTAAATAACACTTTAAGTGAGTTAACCACAAGGATTGTAAATGGTTAGCTTTAATCTATAGTTATCATCAATATGTTAACAACAGACTCACGGCAAACAGGATGACACATGGCAAATCTTTATGACCTTAAAAAATTCGACCTTAATTTACTGGTCATTTTTGAGTGTATCTATCAACATCTTAGCATCAGCAAGGCCGCTGAAACGCTTTACATTACCCCTTCAGCCGTCAGTCAGTCTTTGCAACGCCTGCGTGGCCAGCTTAACGATCCGCTGTTTATCCGTTCCGGCAAGGGGATCACCCCCACGACCGTCGGGACTAACCTGCACCTGCATCTTGAGCAAAACCTCAATCAGATTGAGCAGACCATCAACCTGATGCACAGCACCGACATCAATAAAAACTTTGTCATTTATTGTTCTCAGATGGTGACGCCAGGCTACCTTCTCAACCCTATTCAGTTGTTGATGAATCAGGAAAATTGCTCAGTAGAACAACGTGATATGCTTGTCTCTGCGGAGTCAGCAGAGGATTTACTGGCCTACCGTAAAGCCGATCTCATTTTTACCGTGGCGCCCGTTAATAATCGCTCCGTTGTCTGCTCGCATTTCACCACAATTCCCACAGTCATGATCTGCCGCGAAGACCATCCCAGAATAGGTACAGAAGTCTCCGTCGAGGAGTTGTACCAGGAAAAGTTTACGATGTATCAAAGCAACAACAGTGGCGTGAAGGAGCGTCAGGCTGAAGTCAACGAGGCGTTCCCGGAAAGAAACATCGCGTTTCGGTCAGACTCCCTCAGTTCGCTTCTCTCCATGATCGCCATGTCTGATTTAGTTGGTTATATTCCCGTGTCCATTTTTGAAACCTATAAAGCGGCCTTAAAATTAAAAATTGTTAACACTCCCTTTAAATTACCTGAAGTGGACATCTATATGGTCTACAACCGCGCGTCGTTAAACAGCAGCGTATTCGCCAGCTTTATTGAAAAAATGCATAAGCTGGCTCAATAGAATGGACGCGTCATCGCGAAGGTATTTCCAGCAAGAATAAAGTGAAGGCGTAAAATAATTAGTTGAGAATGAGAACATATAATAACATGATGGCAGTTTAATAGCATTAACGATATTCCATACGCAGGATGCGACTCATCATGTCTATCTATAAATACCCTCTTCAGGAAAACGTTCTGGAGGCTGCTTCAGAACGCATAAACTGGACGCTGCAAAATTTTACCCGCGTGTGCGTCTCTTTTTCTGGCGGAAAAGATTCAACGGTGATGCTTCATCTTGCTGCGCAGCGGGCGCGGCAGCTGAACAGAAAAATAGATGTCCTCTTTCTGGACTGGGAAGCACAGTTCTCCTGCACCATTGAGCATATTGAGAACATGAGGACCCAATATCGTGACGTCATCAATCAGTTCTGGTGGGTGGCGCTGCCGATCACCACGCAAAATGCCCTCTCTCAGTACCAGCCGGAATGGCAGTGCTGGGAACCCGGCATAAGCTGGGTCAGACAGCCTCCGCCTGATGCCATCACCAGTACGTGTTATTTTGATTTTTATCAGCAGGGGATGACCTTCGAGGCCTTCGTCAGGGACTTTGCCGAATGGTATGCGCGAAGGCGCCCCGCCGCAGTGATGGTGGGCATCCGCGCCGACGAATCCTATAACCGCTTCCTGGCAATCGCCTGCGCGCGCAAGCAGCGCTTTTCCGACGACAAACCCTGGACGACCGTCGCGCCCGGCGGTCATGCCTGGTATATCTATCCTCTCTACGACTGGAAAACCGCCGACATCTGGACCTGGTTTGCCAAAACGGGCTGCGCCTATAACCCCCTCTACAATCTCATGTACCAGGCCGGCGTGCCGCCGCGCTACATGCGCATCTGTGAACCCTTTGGCCCGGAGCAGCGACAGGGTTTATGGCTCTATCATGTCGTTGAACCTGAACGCTGGGCCGCCATGTGCGCACGCGTCAGCGGCGTGCGCAGCGGCGGAATTTACGCGGGGCACGACAACCACTTCTACGGTCACAGAAAGATCCTCAAGCCCGACCACCTCAGCTGGCAGGAGTACGCCATGCTGCTCCTCGACAGCATGCCGCAACAGACGGCTGAACATTATCGCAATAAAGTCGCGGTGTACCTGCACTGGTATCAGAAGCGCGGGATGTCCGATCTTCCCGAGACGCAGGAGGGTGACATCGGCTCAAAGGATATCCCGTCCTGGCGGCGAATTTGCAAGGTTCTGCTCAACAACGATTACTGGTGTCGGGCCCTCTCCTTTAGCCCGAACAAACCAAAGCACTATCAGCGCTATAGCGAACGGATGAAATCAAAACGCAAGGAGTGGGGGATCTTATGCAGCAACGACTGATTACCGAACTGGAAACCTATTTGCAGACGCTCACCGACGAGCAACGTATAGATGCCATCAATGCTTTTCGCCAGGCCATGCATCATCTCAGCCCGTTCCGCGACCAGCCCGTCGACTGCGTGCTGTGGATAAAGCAGGATGAAATTGTTGCCAACGACTACAACCCGAATAACGTGGCGCCGCCGGAAAAGCGTCTGCTGAGTCAATCGCTCGAGCTCGACGGGTTTACGCAGCCCATCGTAGTGACGGAAAGCGAGCCGGCGCATTACGAAATTGTCGACGGCTTCCATCGTCACGAAATCGGTAAAAGCAGGGCCGCGCTGAAGCGCCAGCTTCGGGGCTATTTGCCCGTGACCTGCCTGCGCAAAGATCGCCAGCAAAAGCTTGACCGGATGGCCGCCACCATCCGCCACAACCGTGCGCGGGGACGCCACCAGATCAACGCCATGTCCGACATCGTCCGGGAGCTGGCCCAGCTTGGCTGGAACGATGAGAAAATTGGTAAGGAACTGGGGATGGACAGCGACGAGGTGCTGCGCCTGAAGCAGATCAACGGCCTGCTGGAACTGTTTGCAGACCGTCGCTATTCCGAAGCCTGGACGGTGAAATAGTCAGAGCGTCGCCAGACGCTCCGCCGCCGCCAGCAGCGTCGATTCCTGCTTCGCAAAGCACAGGCGAATCAGCTTATGCGGGAAGGGATCGGCGCAGAACACCGACAGCGGAATAGCCGCCACGCCCACCTCCTCCGTCAGCCACCGGCAAAAGCTAACATCGTCCAGATCGGAAATCGCGCTGTAGTCCGCCAGCAGGAAGTAGGTCCCTTCACACGGCAGAATTTCCAGACGGCTTTTGCTCAGCGCATTTACAAACAGATCCCGACGCACGCGGTAAAAATCCGGCAGCTCGCGATAGTGCTGCGGTTCGCTGCGCAGCATGTCCGCCAGCGCCAGCTGGGCGGGCGTATTGACCGCAAAGGTCAGGTACTGGTGCACCTTACGCAGCTCCGCGCTGATGGCCGCCGGGGCCACGCAGTACCCTACCTTCCAGCCGGTCATATGGTAGGTTTTTCCAAATGACGACACCGCAACCGCGCGCTCGCGAAGCTGCGGATGGGCCAGCACGCTGGCGTGCCCTTCCGCCGCAAAGCAGATGTGCTCGTAGACTTCATCGCTCAGGACGTAAATTTCCCGCTCGGCGATAGCCTGCCACAGCGCGGTAAAATCGGCCTTTTGCCACACCGTCGCCGACGGGTTGTGCGGGGTATTCAGGATCACCAGGCGCGTTTTATCACTCAGCAGCGCGGCGAACGCCTGCCAGTCCGGGCGGAAATGCGGCGGCTGGAGCGCCACACGCTTCACCACGCCACCGGAGAGTTCAACCGCAGGCGCATAGCTGTCGTAGCTTGGGTCAAAGCAGATGACTTCATCCCCCGCGCGCACCAGCGCGGTGATGGCAGCATACAGCGCTTCGGTCGCTCCTGCCGTCACCGTGATATCGCTGTTCGCATCGGGGTGATAGCCATACAGCGCCGCCGTTTTGTCGGCAATGGCTTCCCGCAGCGCCTGCACGCCGGTCATCGGCGCATACTGATTCGCCCCCTGCGCCACGTGGTGCGCCAGACGTTCCTGCAAATATTTCGGACCGTCAAAATCCGGAAACCCCTGCGAGAGGTTAATGGCATTGTGCTGCTGCGCCAGGGCGCTCATCTGCGTAAAGATGGTGGTACCGAGATTAGGAAGTTTACTCTGCGGGATCAATACGTTATTGCTCATGTTGTCGTGCCTGCTTGTAATACTTATGTTGCTGCCACTATAACACGATGTTAGTCTTTGGCAATCAAGACGCTTAGACGTCTAAACCATATCAATATTCCTGGCCGAGGGGTAAAAGGAAATGACAGACAACCTGCTGCTCACACACCTGGTCGACGCCTGCCGCTGGATAGGCGCCAAAGGCTGGGCACCCGCCACCGGCGGTAATATGTCGGTGCGTCAGGACGAGCACCTCTGCTGGCTCAGCGAATCCGGCAAGGACAAAGGCAGCCTGACCACCGACGATTTTCTACAGGTTGAGATCGCCACCAACCGGGCGCCGTCCGGTCGAAAACCGTCGGCGGAGACCGGGCTACACACCCTTATCTATCGCCTGTTCCCGGAGGCTAACGCCGTCCTGCACGTTCATACCGTTAACGCCACGGTGCTGTCGCGTCTGGTCAAAGAAGCCGAACTGAATATCAGCGGTTTCGAGATGCAGAAATCGCTTACCGGGCAGACTACCCATCTGGATACCGTCGCCATCCCGGTGTTTGATAACGACCAGGACATCGACGCCCTCGCCTCGCGCATCGCCCATTACGCGCAGGAGCGTCCGCTTAATTATGGTTTTCTTCTGCGCGGCCATGGCTTAACCTGCTGGGGACGCGACGTGGCCGAAGCCCGCCGTCATCTGGAAGGTTTAGAATTCTTATTTGAATGCGAAATGCGTTTACGACAACTGGAGAGAGTATGATTCGCGCGATTGTGACGGATATTGAAGGAACCACCAGCGATATTCGTTTTGTCCATGACGTTTTGTTCCCCTACGCGCGTGAGCGGCTGGCGGCCTTCGTGACCGCCCAGCAGTACGCCGAGCCGGTCAAATCGATTCTGGACAACCTGCGCGATGAAATCAGCGATCCGCATGCCGGCGTCGGCGATCTCATCAACGTGCTGTTTAGCTTTATGGATGAAGACCGCAAATCGACGGCGCTCAAAGCCCTGCAAGGCATCATCTGGCAGGAGGGCTACATCAACGGTGACTTTACCGGCCATCTCTACCCTGACGTTCTGCCCGCGCTGGAAAAATGGAAGGCGCAAGGAATTGATCTCTATGTTTATTCCTCTGGCTCCGTTGCTGCGCAGAAACTGTTATTTGGCTACAGCGACGAAGGTGATATTACTCATCTGTTCAGCGGCTATTTTGATACCCACATCGGCGCCAAGCGCGAGGTGCAGTCTTACAAGAACATAGCGGCGCAAACGGGCATTGCCCCGTCGCAGATCCTGTTCCTTTCGGATATTCATCAGGAGCTGGACGCGGCTGAACAGGCGGGTTTTCGCACCCTGCAACTGATTCGCGGTGAAGATGACGGCGCGAGCCATCACCATCAAATCCACCAGTTTGACGAGATTAATCCGGAGCAGATCCCTTCATGAGCGCATTGACCATTTATTCCGATAAAGACGCCAGTAAGCTTCTGTGGCACAGCACCGACGCCGCCGAAATCGCTCAACAGCTGAACGCTAAAGGCGTGCGCTTTGAGCGCTGGGCGGCAGACCGTGATTTAGGACAGGATCCTGCCCCCGAAGCCGTGATCGAAGCGTATCAACATGCGATCGACAAGCTGGTGGCAGAGAAAGGCTATCAGAGCTGGGATGTCATCAGCCTGCGCGCCGACAATCCGCAGAAAGAGGCGCTGCGCGCGAAGTTCCTGAACGAGCACACCCACGGCGAAGACGAAGTGCGTTTTTTTGTGGAAGGTGCGGGGCTGTTCTGCCTGCACATTGGCGATGAGGTTTATCAGGTGCTGTGCGAGAAAAACGACCTGATTTCCGTGCCGGCGGGCACGCCGCACTGGTTTGATATGGGTTCAGAGCCGAACTTTACCGCCATTCGTATTTTCGACAATCCGGAAGGCTGGGTGGCGCAGTTTACGGGCGATGCAATCGCGGATGCCTATCCACGCCTGGCCTGATCTTTTCTCCCTCTCCCTGTGGGCTGAGGGTTCCCCACAAATTAATGCTAGCTAGCACTGAACAATCCCCTCGCCCCTTTGGGGAGAGGGTTAGGGTGAGGGGAACATACGGCTGTGGTGGTCATTCCGTTCACTTTATGTTCCCTGCTACTCTGTAACGACATGACCGGTGAACGTGCCAGGGTGGCTCAGTCGCCACCACCCTGGCGACCCGGGCTCCCGGCGGTAAATCGCCGCTTCGCGGTGCCTTCGGCTTATTCCTTCCGGCTTATCGGGTACGGGCGGAGGTAACATCCCTGTAAAGCCCGCCCTCTCGGCGCATCCCTGCGCCTCGCCCCGGCCTGCAGGAAACGCCTCAGCGATTTACAGCCGGACCAGAGCATCGCTGAAAGCCTTAAATCGTTCTGAAACAACGTTAATGCTTCTGCTTAAGAATTACTGGGGATTCCTCAGCCCTGTGAGAGAGGGTCGGGGTGAGGGCACCAGCGCGCACTACGCGTTAAGCCCTTTCACATACTCCACCAGCTGATCCAGCACTATCCCCCACCCTTCGTGGAAGCCCATCTGTTCATGCTGCTCGCGGATTTCCTTCGTCGGATGGCGCGCTATCGCCGTATAGCGGGTTTTCCCCTCCCCGACGTCTTCCAGCAACAAAATTGCCGTCATAAACGGCTTCTCGGCCGGTTTCCAGCCTTCGGTATAGCCGTCGGTAAACACCAGCTTTTTCCCCGGGTCGATTTCCAGGAAGACACCCCGGTTATCCATCCCCTGCCCGTCTACCTCAAACACGGTGTTGAACCGCCCGCCCACGCGCAAGTCGAGGTCGCATTCGGTCACCTTGTGCGGAGCAGGAATGAAGAAGTTTTTGATGTGCTCGGGCGTGGTCCAGCAGAGCCAGAGCAGGTCGCGCGGTGCGTCCACCACGCGCTCCAGTTTTAAGTCTGTTTCAGGATCGAGCGTCACAATGTTGTCCTCTCAGGGAACCCCCTTAAAGGATAGCCGGACTCAGGCAAATTTCCCTTCCGCCACCTCATCCGGCGTGACCACACCCGTATCCAGCACCCAGCCGCTAATCAGCGAGGCAGGCGTGACGTCGAATGCCGGATTATAGACCTGCGCGTCTTCCGGCGCCCACTGCACCGCGCCAAAGCTTCCGGCAACGCCCGTCACCTCGCTGGCGGCGCGCTGCTCGATGGGGATCGCATCCCCGTTCGGGCAGGCCGGGTCGAGCGTCGTTTGTGGGGCGGCGACGTAGAACGGAATACCGTGGAATTTCGCCAGCACCGCCAGCGAATAAGTGCCGATCTTGTTCGCCACATCACCGTTAGCGGCGATGCGATCGGCCCCCACCCACACGGCGTCCACCTGCCCTTTCGCCATCAGGCTGGCGGCCATGGAGTCGGTAATCAGCTGATACGGCACCCCCAGCTCGCCCAGCTCCCATGCGGTCAGCCTGCCGCCCTGCAACAGCGGACGGGTTTCATCCACCCAGACGCTGCTGACGTTACCCTCCTGATGCGCGCGGGCAATCACGCCCAGCGCCGTACCGACGCCCGCGGTTGCCAGCCCGCCGGTGTTGCAGTGGGTCAGCAGACGGCTGCCGGGCTTCACCAGCGCGCTGCCCGCTTTTGCAATCGCGTCGCAAAGCCGTTTGTCTTCGTCAATCAGGCGCAGCGCCTCAGCCACCAGCGCCGGAACGAAATCCTCTTCCCACAGCGCAAACTTCATGCGGTCGAGGTTGTTCATCAGGTTTACAGCCGTCGGGCGGGATGCGCGAAGCGTTTCCAGCGCCACCGCCAGCTCATCGCGGCTTTTGCCGTTTTCCGCCAGCAGCGCCAGCAGCAGGCTTGCAGAGAGACCAATCAACGGCGCGCCACGCACGCGCAGAGCGTGGATATGCCCAACCAGCGCCTCCACCGTTGAGGCATCCAGCCAGCGTTTCTCCTGCGGAAGCGCCTGCTGGTCGAGAATAAAGAGCTGGTTATCCGCCACCCGCAGGCTGGTCGTCTGTAATGTCTGCATGTCGTTAATTCCCTGTTGCGTTGTTGTAGCACATTGTGTCAGGATGAAATCCAGATGTATAGACGTCTACATGTCTTAATTAGTTAACTCATGAGGAACAGGCCATGTCGCAATACCGTACCTTTACCGCTCAGGACGCCGTGGAGTATGCCAGGCAGTTTGGTGGGCTTGACGATCCGTCATCGCTGGTAGAGGCGCAGGAAGTGGGCGACGGCAACCTCAATCTGGTTTTTAAAATTTTCGACAGCGCGGGCGTCAGCCGCATCATCGTTAAGCAGGCGCTGCCCTACGTGCGCTGCGTCGGCGAGTCCTGGCCGCTGACGCTGGATCGCGCCCGCCTCGAGGCGCAAACCTTGGTCGAGCATTACCAGCACAGCCCGCAGCACACCGTGAAAATCCACCACTTTGACCCGGAACTGGCGGTGATGGTGATGGAAGATCTCTCCAGCCATCGCATCTGGCGCGGCGAGCTGATCAACAACATTTACTACCCGCAGGCGGCGCGCCAGCTGGGTGAATACCTCGCGCACGCGCTGTTCCACACCAGCGATTTCTATCTGCACCCACACGCGAAAAAAGCGCAGGTCGCAAAATTCATCAACCCGGAGATGTGCGAGATCACCGAAGATCTGTTCTTCAACGATCCGTACCAGGTTCATGAGCGCAATAACTACCCTGCCGAGCTGGAAAATGACGTCGCCGCCCTGCGCGACGACGCCCCGCTAAAAATTGCCGTGGCCGCCCTGAAGCACCGCTTCTTCTCGCATGCCGAAGCGCTGCTGCACGGGGATATTCACAGCGGCTCGATTTTTGTGGCCGACGGCAGCCTGAAGGCCATCGACGCCGAGTTCGGCTATTTCGGGCCGATTGGCTTTGACGTCGGCACCGCCATCGGCAACCTGCTGCTCAACTTCTGCGGCCTGCCGGGCCATCTGGGGATTCGCGATGCCGCCGCCGCGCGCGAGCAGCGCCTGACCGATATTCAGGAGCTGTGGAACATCTTCGCGGAACGCTTCCAGGCGCTGGCAAACGAGAAAGCCCGCGACGCCGCGCTCAGCGCGCCAGGCTATGCCTCCGCGTTCCTGAAAAAAGTCTGGCATGATGCCATCGGGTTCTGCGGCACCGAACTCATTCGCCGCAGTGTCGGGCTTTCCCACGTCGCGGATATCGACAGCATCCAGGACGAGGCCATGCGCCACGAATGCCTGCGCCACGCGATCGCGCTCGGCAAAGCGCTGATTCTGATTGCCGACCGCATCGACAGCGCGGAAGCGCTGGTGGCAAGGGTGCGGCAGTACAGTTGAGTGCCGTTTGTTTGCCGGGTGGCGGCTGCGCCTTACCCGGCCTACATTTCGCACACGGCAAAAACTCACCCCAGATACTCAATCACCGACAGCCCGCCGTTATAGTCCGTGCTGTAAATAATCCCCTGCGCGTCCACAAACACGTCACAGGACTGGATCACCTGCGGGCGATTCGGCCGCGTGTCCATCATCCTCTCCGGTGCCGCGGGCACCAGCGCACCGGTTTCCACCGGGCGATACGGATTAGAAATGTCATACGCGCGCACGCCCGCATTCTGATAGGTGGCAAAAATCAGCGTTGAGCTGACAAAGCTTCCGGGCCGGTTCTCGTGCAGGTTGTGCGGGCCGAAATGCGCCCCTTTCGCCACGTAGTCGATTTCATTCGGCTGCGGGAAGGTCGAGATGCTCACCGGGTTCGACGGCTCGCGGATATCAAACAGCCAGATCAGCTTCTCGCCGTCTTCTTGGTTATCGAGCACCGCTTCGTCCAGCACCACCAGCAGATCCCGGTCCGGCAGCGGCAGCGCGGTGTGCGTCCCACCGCCAAACGGCGGACTCCAGTTACGGTGGCTAATAAGCTTAGGCTGGGTACGATCCTTCACGTCAAGCAGCGTTAAGCCGCCGTCGCGCCAACTGCCGTACGCCGTATCGCCGGCAATAATCGCGTGGTGGAGCGCGTAGCGTTTCCCTTCCGGCCAGTTCGGCTGTTCGCCTTCGGCCTGGTTCATACCCGGCAGCCACCAGCGCCCCGCCACCTCGGGCTTGCGCGGGTCCGCCAGGTCAATGGTCAGGAAAATGTAGTCGGTAAAACCGTCGATCAGCGCCGACACGTACGCCCAGCGGCCACCCACGTACCAGATGCGGTGAATGCCGATGCCGCTCAGCGAGAGAAAGCCAATTTCGCGCGGCGCGTCCGGCGTGGAGATATCAAAAACGCGAAGCCCGGCGCTCCAGCCCCTGTCCTGCACGTCGCTGACGGTTTCTCCTACCTGACGGGTGTAGTAGACCTTCTCGTCGGCGAAGCGGGCATCGGCAAACAGATCCCGGGCGTTGATCACCAGCAGCAGGTCGTCATGCGCCTGGAGGTGCACGTTCCAGGTGCCCGGCGGCGCAGGCACATAGCCCGCGGGTTTCGGGTTTTTCGGGTCGCGCACGTCTACTATCGAAAAGCCCTGCGACACCATATGGCCGATATAGGCAAAACCGCGGTGCACCATCAGCTGCACGCCGTCCGGGCGACCGCCCTGATCGCTATGGCCGATCAGCCGCATATTGCGGCTGTATTCTGGCGTGGGGAGGATGCTCATTTATTTTTCGCTTCCAGCGTCGCAAACCACGGCGCAATAAAATCTTCCGTCTGGCCCCAGCCCGGAATGATTTTGCCCAGCGACGCTACGTTCACCGCCCCCGGCTGCGCGGTCAGCAGCGCCTGCGGGATCGCAGCGGCTTTGAAGTCGTAAGTGGCAGGCGTGGCTTCCCCGGCAATCTTGTTGGCGATCAGGCGCACGTTAGTCGCACCAATCAGCTTCGGATCCACCGCCACGCTCACCTTCCACGGGCTGCCCGGCTCGCGCATCAGCTGCAGATCCTGGTTGGAGATGTCAATGCTATAGAGCTTGATCTCGGTGCGTCCATTCTCCTTCAGCGCTTTATACGCCCCCTGGCTGAAGGCGTCCCAGGTCCCCCAGATGGCGTCGATTTTGCCTTTCGGGTATTTCGCCAGGATCGCGCCCACCTTGTTGGCGGTGTCGCCCTGCACGTCAGAAGAGACCGCGCCGATGGACTCCAGCTCTTTAATCTCCGGGTACTGCTTTTGCAATTCTTTATAGGCTGCCTGACGGCGCTCCATCGGCGGGAAGCCCGCCACCCACAGCTTGACGATATTCGCCTTGCCGTTGAAATCTTTCGCCAGTTGGCCGAAGGAGAGATTCGTCAGGGAGGCATCGTCCTGCTGGGTGACGGTCACGCCCGGGATCTCGCCGTTAACGGCGGTATCAAAAACGGCAACCTTGATCCCGGCATCCACCGCCTTCTTCACCAACGCGGTGGAGTACGGATCGCGGCCCTGCGACAGGATGATCCCGTCATATTTCTGGCTGATGGCCTGGTTAACGAAGTCCTGGAATTTAGCGTCATCCCCGTTGCTCAAAAAGGTGCTGACCTTAAAGCCGAGTTTTTTCCCTTCCTGAATGGCCCCGGCAACAAACTGCGTGGTGTTGTCGTCCGAGCCGAGGTTACGGATCACCGCGATGCGGATCGGTCCGTCGTGGTTCGCAATGGCGGCCGGAACCGGCGCGGGCGTGGCCGCGAATCCCGGCAGAGAAGTGAGTAACCCCAGTGCCACCAAAGAGAGCGCAATCTTTTTCATTTTTTATCCCGTTGTGTTGTCAGCGTTTTTGTATGTAGGTAATCGCCAGTGCCACCGCGAGCACCAGCCCTTTTATTATGTCCATGGCGTAATACGGCACGGAGAGAATCACCAGCCCGTTCGACAGCACGCCGAGGATCACCGCCCCCACCAGCGTGCCCAGCGCGTTTGGCTTGCCGGACCCGGCCAGCGAGAAGCCAATCCACGCCGCTGCCACCGCATCCATCAGATAGCCGCCGCCCGCGTTCACCTGCGATGAGCCAATGCGCGAGGCAAGCAGAATGCCGCCCAGCCCCGCCAGCAGCGAGGCAATCACGTAGGCCGCCACCTTGTAGCGCGTGGTGCGAATGCCCGAGAGGCGCGCCGCTTCCGGGTTACCGCCAATGGCGTACATCCGGCGTCCGTGAGTGGTCAACGAGAGGCCAAGCTGCGCCAGTACGGTCACCACCAGCATGACGATCACAATGGTCGGCACCTGCCCCAGCAGGCTGAACGCCGCCGGAATGGTCCCTTCCGCCATGTCGCCGCTCGGCAGCACCATGTTCTCGGTAATCGACCCGCCGTAGCTGTAGGTCATCGCCACGCCCTGGATGACAAACAGGCTGGCGAGGGTGGCGAGCATGTCCGGAATACGCAGGATGACGATCAGGAAAGCGTTAAACAGGCCGACCAGCGTGCAGAGCGCGAGAGTGATTACAATCGACTCGGTGGTGCCGAAGCCGTGCCAGACGAAGAGCGAAATGACCAGCGCGTTCGCCAGCGACGCCGTGGAGCCCACGGAGAGATCGAACCCGCCGACGGTCAATGAAATCGACACGCCAACGGCAATCACCGTCACGATGGCAATCGAGCGCAGAATATTGATGATGTTGTTCGGGTCGAGGAAGCTGTCCGACGCCAGGCCAAAGACGGCCACCAGCGCGACGACGGTGAGCAGCATGCCCCATTTATAGAGAAAATCAAAAAGTTGCTGACGGCCAGACGCCGCCGGGGTCACTGAAAGGGCCTTGCTCACGACGCCGTTCCTCCGGTTGAATAATAAAGTAGTGTCTCTTCACGGGCCTCGGCCCCGGCGATTTCTGCCACGATGCGCCCGTCCCACAGGACGCAGATGCGGTCGCACAGTCCCACCAGCTCGGCAAACTCGCCGGAGGCGTAAATCACCCCTTTGCCCTCGCGAGCCAGGCCGTCAATCAGCTGGAACAGATCGGTTTTGGCCTTCACGTCCACGCCTTTGGTCGGCTCGTCGAAAATCAGCACACTCGCATCGTTACGCAGCCACTTGCCGATGGCCACCTTCTGCTGGTTGCCGCCGGAGAGACGTCGCAAAACCTGCCCGGGACCGCGGGCGCGAACGCCGACGCGGGAGATCACCTCCTCCGCCCAGCGCCACGCCTGACGATGACCAAACAGACTCCAGCGCGAAAAGCTGTTATCGGCGCACACGGCAAGGTTCATGCTCACCGGCTCGTCGATAAAAATGCCCTCCTTGCGCCGCTCCTCCGGCACCAGCGCCAGGCCGCGCAGCACCGAGTCTGCCGGATCGCGCGGCTGCCAGGATTGATGATTCAGCTCACCGCGCGCCACGCGGCTTTTGCTGGCGCCAAACAGCGCCTTGCAGAGTTCGGTTTTCCCCGCCCCCGCCAGCCCGGCAATGCCGAGAATTTCGCCTTTGCGCAGGTGCAGGGAGATATCCTTCAGCAGCGCGTCGTCGTGCAGTCCTTCCACGCGCAGCAGCGTTTCGTCGCCGTGCGGCGGTCGCGCGGGCGGGTAGATATCGCTCAGCACGTGGCCGAGCATCTTCTCAACAATCTCTTCACCGCTGAGATCGGCCATCGGGCCGGACTCAATCAGCTTGCCGTCGCGCAGCACCGTCAGGGTGTCGCAGATAGCTTTTAGCTCGTGAATGCGGTGGGAGATAAACACCACGCCGATGCCCTGCTGTTGCAGACGTCTTACCACCGCAAACAGACGCTCGCTCTCGTGCGCGTCCAGCGGCGCGGTGGGCTCGTCAAGAATCAAAAAACGGCAGTGGTGGGACAAAGCGCGTGCCAGCAAAATCTGCTGCTTTTCGGCAAGCGTGCAGCTGTCGATGGAGCGGCGAACGTCCAGCGTAACGTCGAGCTGCGCCACCGCCTGCCGCGCCTGCTGACGAACGGTGCGCCAGCGGTAGCGGTGCCCCGGCTGCGCCAGCTGGTCGAGCATGATGTTTTCAGCAATGCTTAACCCCGGGATCAGCGCCACGTCCACCTCCTGCTGCACGAGGTGGATGCCCAGCCGTTTGGCGTCCAGCGGTTCGCGAATGTTTACCGGCTGGTTATTGATGGAGATTTCGCCCTCATAGTGGTCGTGCGTCCCGCACAGCACCGCCATCAGCGTTGATTTCCCCGCACCGTTGGCGCCAGTCAGCGCATGCACCGACCCGCCGTTCAGCGTGAAGTCCACGCGCGTCAGCGCCTGAAAGCCGGAAAAGGCCAGGCTGATACCGCGCATTTCAAGACGACTGGAAACCATCCGCGTAAATCCTTCATAACTCTTCTGATTTATCGAATTTTTCACAGCTCCGGTTGACTGACAACGACGGAAAAGGCATAAGATAAAGCGAAATATTATTAGCCATCCGGATGTCCAGACATAACATCGGGTTAGCGCTTGCGAAAAAAGGACAACACCATGAGCAACACCGACATCCGCGTCGTGCCCGGCCCGGCGAACTACTTCTCCCATTCCGGAAGCCTTGCGCATCTGAATGACTTCTTTACTCCGGAACAGCTTTCCCGCGCGGTGTGGATTTACGGCGAGCGCGCAATCGAGGGCGCATGCCCTTATCTGCCGGAGAGTTTTAATGCGACGGGGGCAAAACATCTGCTGTTTAAGGGCCATTGCAGCGAGCGCGACGTCACCCGTCTGGTGAACGAATCCGGCAGCGATGCCAGCGTGGTGATTGGCGTCGGCGGCGGCGCGGTGATGGACACCGTCAAGGCCGTGGCGCGCCGCTTAGGCGTTCCGTTCGTGGGCATTCCCACCATCGCCGCCACCTGCGCAGCGTGGACGCCGCTCTCCGTCTGGTACAACGATGCCGGTCAGGCGCTACAGTTTGAGATTTTTGACGACGCTAACTTTCTGGTGCTGGTGGAGCCGCGGATCATTCTGAACGCCCCGGCGGAATATTTGCTGGCGGGCATCGGCGATACGCTGGCGAAGTGGTACGAAGCGGCGGTGCTCGCCCCACAGCCGGAAAACCTGCCGCTGACCGTGCGCCTTGGCCTTAACGGCGCGCTGGCGATCCGCGACGTGCTGCTGGAACACAGTGAGCAAGCGCTTGCCGACCAGCTGCGCGGCGAGCTGACGCAGGCGTTTCGGGACGTGGTGGACGCCATTATTGCCGGCGGCGGGATGGTGGGCGGCCTGGGCGAACGCTACACCCGCGTGGCGGCGGCGCACGCGGTGCACAACGGCTTGACCGTGCTGCCGCAGACGGAAAAATACCTGCACGGCACCAAGGTGGCCTACGGCATTCTGGTGCAGAGCGCCCTGCTCGGCCAGGACGACGTGCTGGCGCAGCTGGTGGCGGCATACCGGCGCTTTAACCTGCCGACCACGCTTCGCGAGCTGGACGTCGACATCAATAACCGCGACGATCTCGACAAGGTCATCGCCCACACGCTGCGCCCGGTGGAGTCGATTCACTATCTGCCGGTGACGTTAACGCCTGAGGCTCTGCGAGCCGCGTTTGAGAAAGTAGAATCCTTCCGCCGTTAATTGCGCCGACGGGCTATACCTAATGATGGTTCTCACCACTCTCGTAACGAGGTCATCATGCAGATCGATTTAACAGGTAAAAAGGCGCTGGTTACCGGCGCCAGCCGCGGGCTGGGTCGTGCGATTGCCCTGTCGCTGGCGCGCGCCGGTGCCGATGTGGTCATCACCTATGAAAAATCCGCCGATAAAGCCCAGGCGGTCGCCGATGAAATTAAGGCGCTGGGACGGCACGGCGAGGCCATTCAGGCCGACAGTGCCAGCGCGCAGGCGATTCAGGATGCCGTCACCCATGCGGCACGCTCTCTCGGCGGACTGGACATCCTGGTCAATAACGCCGGTATCGCCCGCGGCGGCCCGCTGGAGTCCATGACGCTGGCGGACATCGACGCCCTCATCAACGTCAACATCCGCGGCGTGGTGATCGCTATTCAGGAAGCGCTGGTGCATATGTCTGACGGCGGGCGCATTATCAACATCGGCAGCTGTCTGGCGAACCGCGTGGCACAGCCGGGGATTGCCGTCTACTCAATGACCAAATCTGCACTGAACTCCCTCACCCGCGGTCTGGCCCGCGATCTTGGCCCGCGCGGCATTACCGTTAACCTGGTGCACCCCGGCCCGACCAACAGCGATATGAACCCGGAGGACGGTGAACAGGCTGACTCACAGCGTCAGCTTATTGCCCTGGGCCATTACGGCCAGCCGGAAGACGTCGCGGCGGCGGTCACCTTCCTTGCCAGCCCGGCAGCCGGGCAGATCTCAGGCACCGGTCTGGACGTGGACGGCGGTTTGAACGCCTGATCGCAATATTCCTGCAAGCCTCTGTCGCCCGGCAGAGGCCTTGTCGAGCCGCCTCGACGGTTTGCGTTTTGCCTCTTACCTGCGCTTTTTTTCCGCTCTACAGTACCCCATAAGAAATTCGGAATTTATCTAATAGTCTTATTATTTCCTTATAATTTGTGTGGGCGTACAGTGGAGGTACGGATGAAGATCGTGTGGTCAAAAACAGCAGAGAAGCAATTTTCTAAAATCGATACGCGATATCAGAACCGCATTAAATTCAGGCTGGAGAAGATGGATGATAAAACATCACCTGTCGCGGATATCAAGAAATTATCTTCTCCCGAAAACCACTACAGGTTGCGATTAGGTGATTACAGGGTCATTTACACCTTCGGAGACCCGCCGGGTGATACCTGTTACGTAGTGGCGGTAAAACGCCGGACAACCACCACCTACCTTCATGAGGAGCATACGGAATATGACTATTCAGTTCATCAAGGATGAAGAAGGAAAAAAACAGTATGTTGTCATTCCCTACGATGAATATTTTCGCATGCGTTTAGCCATACTTGAGTATGATGACGATGATGAAAACGACTGGGAAGACATCCCTTACGAATCAGATATCTACGATAACGTAGGTTTACCGGGTGAAGTGTGCGACATCATGCATAGCGAGAACGTCAGCCTGCAGGCCGCGTGGCGTATCCTGCGCGGGCTATCCCAGCAGGAGGTGGCGGAGAAACTGGGCATTACCCAGTCCGCCGTATCACAGCTGGAAGCGCTGGACTCCCGTCCGCAAAAGCGCACCCGCGAAAAGCTGGCGGCAATTTATGGCTGCAAGCAGGAGCAAATCAGCCTCTATTTACCGAAAGAGGGTTAACAGCACTTCGCCCCGCCCTTGCCGCCGTAGCGGGCGTCCTGGCGGTCGCGGAAAAACTCTTCGTAGGTCATCGGCGTCTGGTCCGGGTGGTTGACGCGCATATGCTCGACGTAGTTATCGTAATCCGGCACGCCAATCATCATTTTGGCGGCCTGGCCCAGGTACTTACCTGCTTTGGAGAGGGTGTCGAACATCATTCTGGTCTCACTGGAAATGTAGGCCGGGCAAGCGCTAGCGCCACCCGGCACATAGGTTAATGCGCCCCTTTCGCCTGGGTCACAATCTCGTCCAGGTTTTCAGGCATCGGCTCGTACGGCGTCTCTTTCGCCGTCGGCGTGTCGACCTTCAGCGCCGCCAGCGCGGTTTTCAGAGAATACAACGCCAGCACCACAACCACCACCATAAAGAAGATGGTCAGTCCGGCATCCAGACGGTTGTTGAACACCAGCTGCGACAGCTGTGACTCGGTGTACTGCGCCGGGATCTTACTGCTGTCGATCATCGCCTGGAACTTGTTGGCGATCGCCAGGAAGCCCACCTTATTGTCCGGGCTGAAGGCTTTTTGCCAACCCGCCGTCAGGGTACAGATTAGCAGCCAGGCGGTTGGCACCAGCGCCACCCACGCGTAACGCTGGCGCTTCATCTTGAACAGCACCACCGCGCAGAGCATCAGCGCCATGCCCGCCAGCATCTGGTTGGCGATACCGAACAGCGGCCACAAGGTGTTGATCCCGCCCAGCGGATCGACCACGCCCTGATGCAGGAAGTAGCCCCACGCCAGCACGCACAGCGCCGTCGCCAGCAGGTTAGCCGGGAGCGAATCGGTACGCTTCAGGTTCGGGGAGATCACCCCCAGCAGATCCTGGAGCATAAAGCGCGCCGCACGCGTACCCGCATCTACCGCCGTCAGGATAAACAGCGCCTCGAACAGGATGGCGAAGTGATACCAGAACGACACGTCCATCAGCCCGCCCAGCGCGCCGTGCAGGATGTAGGCCATGCCCACCGCCAGCGTCGGCGCCCCGCCCGCGCGGGAGATAATTGACTGCTCGCCCACCTCATTAGCGATATGCGTCAGCGTTTCCGGGGTAATGGCAAAGCCCCAGCCGCTCACCACCTGCGCGGCGGACGCTACCACGTCAACGGTACCGGCCGGGGCCAGTACCGCCATCGGGCTGTTCATCGCAAAGTAAACGCCCGGGTCGATAATGCAGGCGGAGACCAGCGCCATAATCGCCACGAAGGACTCCATCAGCATGCCGCCGTAGCCAATCAGGCAGGCCTGATTTTCATTCGCCAGCATCTTCGGCGTCGTCCCGGAGGCAATCAGCGCGTGGAAGCCCGACACCGCACCGCAGGCGATGGTAATAAACAGGAACGGGAACAGGTTACCGGTCCAGACCGGGCCGGTACCGTCGATGAATTTGGTCAGCGCAGGCATGGTCAGGGTCGGGCGCATAATCAGAATGCCGATGGCCAGCCCGACGATGGTGCCGATTTTCAGGAAGGTTGAGAGGTAATCGCGCGGGGCCAGCAGCAGCCACACCGGCAGCACCGCCGCCACAAAGCCGTAGCCCACCAGCATCCAGGTCAGCTGCACGCCGGTAAAGTCGAAGAATGGTGCCCAGGTCGGGCTTTCCGCCACCCAGCCGCCGGAGATAATGGCGAACACCAGAAACACCAGGCCAATCACCGACACTTCACCGATGCGCCCCGGGCGCAGGTAGCGAATGTAAATCCCCATAAACAGCGCCAGCGGAATGGTAAAGGCGACCGTGTAGGTTCCCCACGGGCTGTGGGTCAGCGCTTTCACCACGATCATCGCCAGCACCGCGAGGATGATCACCATGATCATAAAGGTCGCCACCAGCGCAATCACCCCGGCGGTTGCCCCCATCTCCTCTTTCACCAGCTCACCCAGAGAACGGCCGTCGCGACGGGTGGAGACGAACAGCACCATAAAGTCCTGCACCGCGCCCGCCAGCACCACCCCCGCGAGGATCCAGATCATCCCCGGCAGGTAGCCCATCTGCGCCGCCAGCACCGGCCCCACCAGCGGGCCTGCACCGGCAATCGCCGCGAAATGGTGACCGAACAGCACTTTTTTATCGGTCGGCACGTAGTCCAGCCCGTCGTTGTGGCGCACGGCAGGCGTCATGCGTGTGCCGTCTACGCCCAGTACCGTCTTTGCGATATAGCGGCCATAAAAACGGTACGCAATGAGATAAATGCAGACGGAGGCGACGACGATCCAGAGCGCATTGATCTGCTCCCCCCGGTTGAGGGCGATATAGCCCAGGGCAAAGGCTCCCACAACGGAGAGCACCGCCCACGTAAGGTATTTCCCTGAGTTGTTCATAGTTGTTGTCCGTTGTTGTGAAACAGTGAGATGTTACATTTTGTTTCTAGAACAACGGATAAAATTTAACAACTTTGAAACGCAATAATGCGTGGTCAAACCAGAGATTTACACCACAGTGTTAAGCCGATCACTTTCAGCTGAATGGCCTACCCCAGCACCATCGTGCTCAACCGACAGGTACAGCACCGCCGCCCCTGCTCGTCGAATACCACGATCTCCCAGCTCTGGCTCGAACGCCCCAGATGCAGCGGCTGACACACGCCGCGCACCTTACCGTGAGAGACCGCACGATGGTGCGTGGCGTTCAGCTCTGTGCCGACCACGCTCTGCCCGTCGCGGGTCATCAGAAAACCGGCCATTGAGCCCAGCGTTTCCGCCAGCGCCGCCGACGCCCCGCCGTGCAGCAGGCCAAACGGCTGATGGGTACGGGCATCCACCGGCATCTCCGCTTCCAGCGTGTCGTCTCCGAGGCGGGTATAGACAATGCCCAGGTGCGCCACCAGGGTATTCACGCTGGTGGCGTTCAGTTCTTCAAGCGATAAATGACGTTTCCAGATCATTACGCCCCCAGCGTGGAGCCGCCGTCCACCACGATATCCTGCAGGGTAATATGGCTGGCGGCATCGGACGCAAGGAACAGCACGGTGGCGGCAATTTCCCGCGGACGGGCGATTTTGCCGAGCGGAATGCCGAGCTTGAACTGCTCGCCAAAGCCGCGAATACGCTGCTGTTCCGCGTCGTCGCTTTTCCACAGGGTGCGCTGCATGTCGGTATCCGTTGAGCCCGGCGATACCAGGTTACAGCGCACGCCGCTGCCCGCCAGCTCCAGCCCGACGGTCAGCGCCAGGCTTTTCAGCGCTGCCTTCGACGCGCCGTACGCGCTCATGCCGATGCGCGGGGTGTGCGCCGCGTCGGAGGCCACGGTCACTATCGCCCCGCCCTGCTGACGGCGGAACTGGCCCATCGTCTGCTGAAACAGGTTAAACGCGCCGCCGACGTTAACCGCAAAGGTCTGCTGCCAGTCCTCCTGCGAAAGCTTGTCCGTCGCGCCCATGCGCAGAATGCCCGCCGCGTTAACCAGCACGTCGAGGCGCTCAAGGGTGCCAAGTAAGCGCCCGCAGACGTCGCCCACCTGCGACGCGTCCGCCACGTCCAGCGTTTCGGTGGCAAACGGATAATCGTCCTGCGGGAAGGCCAGATCGAACCCGGTCACCCGCGCGCCCGCCTCCACAAAGGCCAGCGCGGTCGCAAAGCCAATACCTTTACCCGCGCCCGTTACCCAAACCGTTTTACCGGTAAAATCGAACCCCGCCATCACTTCACCTCACGGGAGAGCAGCGCCCACCAGGCGTCAAGGGTCGGATTTTTCGCCAGCATCACGAAGTCGATGTCGCCGTGCACCTTCCGCCAGCGGGCGGCCAGCGCCATCATGCGCACCGAGTCCAGACCGTAGTCGATCAGGTTTTCGTCATCCATCGGCTCGTCGGACTCGTCCAGCAGCGGCAGGATCAGCTCGCGCAGCGCGGCTTTCGTTGCCGGAACGGACGGCAGCAGCTCGTCGGTCATCACCACGCGGCCAGAACGTCCTGCCACGTATTTCAGCGACATCAGGTGCTCGTCGCGGGTGAAGTCCGCCAGCGCGTCGGCGATAAAGAACGGCTTGATGTCGCGCATAAAGGCGTCTGTGGCGGTGGTCATGCAGCCGATGTGGGCATAAACGCCGGTAATCAGCAGCTGGTTGCGGCCGGTCTCTTTCAGCATCTGCTCCAGCGGCGAGCGGTGAAACGCGCTGTAGCGCCACTTCACCAGCACGGTGTCCGCTTCGTCCGGCGTCAGTTCAGCCACGATGCGCTGCTGCTCAGGCGAGCGGGTCAGGCCCGGCCCCCACATGTCGTTCAGCAGGGCACGGTCTTCATCGCTCTGCTCTTTTGGCTGCGCGGTGTAGTACACCGGGATATTATGTTCTTTGCAGTAAGCGCGAAGTTTAGCGATGTTCGCCACCACCTGCTGCATCATGTCGCTATTTTCGCCCCAGAAGTTCAGGAAATACTCCTGCATATCGTGGATCAGCAGCGCGGCGCGCTCCGGCTCAAACGCCCAGTTCACCTTGTTGGTCGGCAGCTCTGCGGCGGTTGGCAGCGCGTAAGCGGTTAATTTTGGAATGGCCATACTCTGTTCCTCAGCCCCGGGCGCGTTCAGCAAGCCACAGGCGCAACTGTTTCTTATCAACTTTGCCGACCGGCGTGAGCGGAAGCGCATCCACGCTCTCCACGCGGTCCGGCAGCTTAAATTCGGCAACGCCCTGCTCGCGCAGGAAGCGACGCACCTCAACCGCGCGCAGGGGCTGTTTCACCACCAGATACGCACAGCTTTTTTCGCCCAGCAGGCTGTCCTCCATGCTCACCAGCGCGGCGTGGATCACGGCTTCGTGGCGCAGCAGCAGGTTTTCGATCTCTTCGGCGGCAATCTTTTCGCCACCGCGGTTGATCTGATCTTTCTCGCGCCCCTGCACGGTGATGTAGCCCTGCTCATCGATGGCGATCAGATCGCCGGAGCAGTAGAAACCGTTGGCATCAAAGGCGCTGGCGTTGTGCTCCGGGCTGTTGAAATAGCCGCGGAAGGTGTACGGGCCGCGCGTCATCAAACGTCCGACTTCCCCGCGCGGGAGCGGGTTGCCGTCCTCGTCCGCCACCCACACCTCGTCGTCCGGACACATTGGGCGGCCCTGGGTGTTGATGATGCGTTCCGGTGCGTCGTCGAGGGCGGTGTAGTTCACCAGCCCTTCCGCCATGCCGAATACCTGTTGCAGCTGGCAGCCGATTTCCGCCGGAATACGCGCCGCGAGCGTGGCGGAGAGGCGTGCGCCGCCCACCTGGAGCAGCTTGAGGGATTTCAGCTGCGCGTTCCCCGCGCCGTCGGCAATCGCCTGCAGCCAGAGGCTCACCGCCGGAGGGACCAGCGACGTCACGTTGATCTGATGCTGCTCAATCAGCGGGAAGCAGAGCGTGGCGCTCGGATCGTTCGCCAGCACCACGCAGCCGCCCGCCGTGAATACGCCTAACGATCCCGGCGAGCTCATGGCGTAGTTATGCGCCGCGGGAAGCGCGTTCAGATAGCGGGTGTGCGCAGTGATGCCGCAGATTTCATTGCTGCGGCGGATGCTGTAGTCGTAGTCGTTGTGCGTACGCGGGATCAGCTTCGGCGTGCCTGTGCTGCCGCCGGAGAGCTGGAAGAACGCCACCTCGTCTGCGGGCGTCGGGTTGGGGATGAAGTTGTCCGCCGGGCGCGCAATCGCCGCTTCCAGCGCATGTTCACCCTTATCGCCGCGCAGCAGCACGGCGCGAACCGAGCGGTGTTCATCCACAAAGGTATTGAGAAAATCATCCCCCGCGAACAGGGCATGTTGGCGATCGGCGATCAGCACGGCGGGTTTGATCTGGGCGGGGTAGGCGTTCAGCTCGCTGCGCTGATGGCTAAAGAGCGCGTTGACCGGCGCGACGCCGATCTGCAGCAGCGCGAAAAAGGTGATGTAAAACTCGGCCACGTTGCCGAGCTGCACCAGCGCGGTCTCGCCGCGGTGCAGCCCCTGCGCCTGGAGGGCAGACGCCAGATTCGTCACCGCCTCATTAAACGCGCGGTAGGTGATGTGGCGATCGCCGTCAATAATCGCGACCGCATCGCTTTGCGCATGGTCCGTCAGGATGTGGGTCAGCGGCAGATCCTGCCAGTAGCCTTTTTCACGGTAGCGGCGGGCAAATTCCTCCGGCCAGCGGGTAAAGGGAATAGTCATAAACGTTCCTTAGTGCAGGCCAAACACGTTAAGCATGGTGGAGAGCTTCACGCCCGTCTCGCGCCACTCGCCCACCGGGGAGGAGGCAGGCACAATGCCCGCGCCGGCAAACAGGCGAACGGTATTTTCGTGAAGACGCGCGCAGCGGATGGTCACCACCCACTCGCCGTTGCCTTCGCTGTCGCACCAGCCGACGATGCCGCCGAACAGCTCGCGGTCGAACGGCTCCAGCTCGGCAATCAGTTCTTTAGCCGCCTGATGCGGGAAGCCGCTCAGGGCCGGGGTCGGATGCAGCAGGCAGGCCAGCGTCAGGGCGTTTTCGTTCTCGCGCGCGTCACCTTCAACCGGCGTCGCCAGATGCCACAGCGTCGGCGTGGTGATGAGCTGCGGGGAAGACGGCATGCTCAGGTGATGGCTGCGCGGTTCCAGAATGGCCTTCATCGCCTGGGTCACCAGGTCGTGTTCGTGGCGGTCCTTTTCGGAGGCCAGCAGCTTATTGCCCGCCTCGCGATCCAGCACGTCGTCCGGCTGGCGGCGCGCGGAGCCTGCCAGCGGCAGCGAGCTAAAGTGCCTGCCCTCTTTGCGCAGCAGCAGTTCCGGGCTGGCGCCGAGCAGCACGCCGCCGTCTTCCAGCGGCACGTGGAAGTTAAAACTCGCCGGGTTCTGAGCGATCAGACGCTCCATCAGCGCGCCGCTGTCCATTTTTTTGTCGGTGGCGATATCAATCAGGCGCGACAGCACTACCTTATTCACCTGCGGCGTGGCGGTGAGCGAAGCGGCGCGCGCGACCATCTCTTCAAAAACGGGCTGAGCGGGGATCTCGGTGCGCTGTTCCACCTTCAGCGCCTGCGCGCCGGAGAAATAGCGTGCGGACTGCTGACGCGCGGGACGGGAAAACGTCTCCCAGCGTTGCGGAATAAACAGCGAAGACGGCTTGCGGGTATCGAACGGGATGGCCCCTACCATGACGGGATGAGCGATGCCGCTGGCTTTCGCATCCCGGAAAGCCTGGGTTAATTTCTGCTGGAACTGCCCCGCCGGATCGTCGCCGCCGACGGCAGGTTCAGAGAATCGGGCAAAACAGCCTGAGGTGGTAAAACTGCGGTAAGGCGACATAAAGAAAAAGCTGTCTGATTGCAGCGTGGTCGCGGTGTGCTGAACTTCCTCAGCCAGTGACGTGTCCATATCATCCTCCTCAAAATGATAAAAGAAGCAATAATGATTATCATTTATATTTTCGTCGGCTAACCTAATCCCACAGCGCCCCGCTGTCAACCGTCGGGTAAAGAGTTGTGCGACAAACCCTTGCATCCGTTCTTCACAACCATGAAAATGAGAAGCATTATCTTCAATAAAAACAGGATGCCGCTCTGTGAAAATCGCTGCCGTTTGCCGCAATGCCCTTTTTTTGACAGGACTTTTTGTTTTAGGACTAACCTCAGCCACCGCCGCAGACTGGCCGCGCCAGGTCAACGACAGCCGCGGCGTGCATACGCTTGAGAGCAAACCGACGCGCATTGTCTCCACCAGCGTGACCTTAACCGGATCTCTGCTGGCGATTGACGCGCCGGTCATTGCCAGCGGCGCAACCACGCCGAACAACCGCGTGGCGGACGCGCAGGGTTTCCTGCGCCAGTGGGGGGATATTGCAAAACAGCGTAAGGTTGCACGGCTGTACATCGGCGAGCCGAGCGCCGAAGCGGTGGCCGCCCAGATGCCGGATCTGATTTTGATCAGCGCCACCGGCGGGGATTCCGCGCTGGCGCTGTACGATCAGCTCTCCGCCATCGCCCCGACGCTTATCATCAATTACGACGACAAAAGCTGGCAGGAACTGCTGACCCAGCTGGGCACGATGACCGGGCACGAGAAACAGGCCGCTGAACGCATCGCCGCGTTCGATAAACAGCTCGCGCAGGTGAAACAGCAGATGAAACTGCCGCCGCAGCCGGTGAATGCCATCGTCTACACCGCCGCCGCGCATACGGCGAACCTGTGGACGACAGAATCGGCGCAGGGCAAGCTGTTACACCAGTTGGGCTTTACGCTGGCGGCGTTACCCGATGGGCTGCACACCTCAAAAAGCCAGGGCAAGCGTCACGACATTATTCAGCTGGGTGGAGAAAACCTGGCGACGGGGCTGAACGGCGAAGGGCTGTTCGTGTTTGCCGGCGACGAGAAAGACGTGAATGCGATTTACGCCAACCCGCTGCTGGCGCATTTACCGTCGGTGAAAAACAAACGCGTCTGGGCGCTGGGAACGGAGACGTTCCGCCTGGATTATTACAGCGCAATGTTGGTGTTAGACAGATTGAATGCGTTGTTTAAGTAGGCATTTTCCCTCCCTCTCCCCGTGGGAGAGGGCCGGGGTGAGGGCATCAGGCCGCACCGTCGTTCAACACGACCTCCTGCCTGAACCGCCGCAATTCCACCAGCGCCACCAGTAAGATCGCGCCAACCATCGCTAACACAAACCCGCTGCTGCTCGCCGACGCCACCGGGGTCATTATCGCCCCCAGCCCGCCGAGGATCGCCGCGCCAATTGCATCGCCCGTCACGTTCTGTGCGGTCCACAGGCCGTTGATACGCCCCAGCATTCCTTCCGGCGTCTGGGTCTGGATCAGGGTGTACTGCAGCAGCGAGCTGATGGCGCTCAGCCAGCCGAAGATCACCAGACACATCACCCCGAGCGCCCAGACCGGCATCAGGCTGAAGAAGCCAATGGCGATAAACGAGGCCAGCGTGGCAAGCAGCATAATCAACCCCGGCCGCGCGCTCTGCGCCAGGTTGCCGCTGGTGAGCGCCCCGCAGGCCGCACCGAGCGGAATGGCGGCGTACAGCACGCCAATCTCTGAGGCGCTCATCTGCCACTCGCCCGCCAGCGCCGGATAAAGCACGCGCACGGCGCTCGCCATCGTCAGCAGGCCGCCGAGCAGTGCAATGCCGCCAATCAGCGGGTTGCTGAACAGAAAACGAATCGCGGCCATCAACGACTTCAGCGGGTGCTCGCGCGGCTGCGGTGGCGGGGGCAGGAGCGGCAGACGCAGTAACGTCAGGGTGGTGATAAAGGTGCCCGCCGCGGCAAGGCCGTAGTTCCACGCCACGTTGCCGGTGGCCAGCAGCAGGCCACCGACCATCGGCGAAATCACCGAGCCGAGGCGCACGGTGAGCATGGTGATCGCCCCCGCCTGCATCAGGTTCTCGCGCCCCACCAGCGCGGGCGTTGCCGCCAGCAGCGCCGTCACGCCGAGCGAGGCGAAAAAACCGTCCCACAGGCCAAGGGCATAAATCGCCATCAGCGACGGCTCCGGCAGCATGGCGTTCAGACACAGCCCGATAAAGCCCACCCCGCAGGTGCCGCGCGCCAGCAGGATCAGCTTCTTGCGCTCGTAGCGGTCCGCCAGCACGCCGCCGACCATCAGGCCGATGAACATCGCCCCGCCGGTTAAGGTGACGGATAGCCCCACCAGCCAACTGGAGTGCGTCATGGTCTGGATCTGGACGGGCACGGCGACGCCGAGCAGGCCGAGGGACAAAATGGAGATAAAGCGAGCGATAAAAACGGCGCGATACGCCGGGTGCGTTTTCAACAGGCTGAGGTTAAGCAGCCAGGATTTTTGATTCATGACAAAGCCTTGAGTCTATTTCTACCCATTCCATGGGCGCACATGCTAACATAGCCAAATAAGATAGATAACGATAATCACTATCATTATCAAATCATGGATGTTGCTATGTTGTTTTCCTCTTCTGCGGTGCGCGCCATTGCCGTGCCCGTATTATTGCTACTGCTAATCCTTGCGATTGCACTCAGCCTGCTGGTCGGCGCTAAACCGCTGCCCGCGTCCATTATTATCGATGCACTCTCCGGCACCTGTCAGAGCGCCGACTGCACCATCGTGCTCGACGCCCGCCTGCCCCGCACTCTTGCCGGACTGCTGGCCGGTGGCGCGCTTGGCCTTGCGGGTGCGCTGATGCAAACCCTTACCCGTAACCCGCTGGCGGACCCCGGCATTCTTGGCGTCAACTCCGGGGCCAGCTTTGCCATCGTGCTCGGCGCAGCGCTGTTCGGGTTGACGTCACCCTCTGAACAGCTGGTGATGGCCTTCTGCGGCGCGCTGGCCGCCTCGCTGGTGGTCGCGTTTACCGGCAGTCAGGGCGGCGGCCAGCTCAGCCCGGTACGCTTAACCCTGGCAGGCGTGGCGCTGGCCGCGGTGCTGGAAGGTCTGTCCAGCGGCATCGCCCTGCTCAACCCGGACGTGTATGACCAGCTGCGCTTCTGGCAGGCCGGTTCGCTGGATATCCGCACCCTTGAAACCTTAAACGTGGTGGCAATCCCGGTCATTATCGCCGCCGTCGTGGCGCTGTGTTTAAGCCGGTCGCTGAACAGCCTGAGCCTCGGCAGCGACACCGCGACCGCCCTCGGCAACCGCGTCGCGCGCACGCAGCTGACTGGCCTGCTCGCTATCACCGTGCTGAGCGGTAGCGCAACCGCCGTGGTCGGTCCGATCGCCTTTATCGGCCTGATGATGCCGCACATGGCGCGCTGGCTGGTGGGGTCGGACCACCGCTGGTCGCTGCCGGTCACGCTGCTGGCCACTCCTGCCCTGCTGCTGTTTGCCGACGTGCTGGGCCGCCTGCTGGTGCCCGGCGAGCTGCGCGTCTCGGTGGTGAGCGCGTTTATCGGCGCGCCGGTGCTGATCTTCCTGGTACGTCGCAGACGCGGAGGTGGCGCATGATGGCTCCTTCCCGTCGTTTACTCACCAGCGTCTTCCTGCTGGCTATCGCCATTACTCTGCTGGCGGTCTGGAGCCTGCAAAGCGGTGCCGTAACGCTTGATTTCGCGCAGGTCTTTCACGCCCTCACCGGCAGCGCGCCGCGTAACATCACCATGGTGGTCACCGAATGGCGACTGCCGCGCGTGGCGATGGCGATCCTGGTGGGCGCGGCGCTCGGCGTCAGCGGCGCAATTTTCCAGTCGCTGATGCGCAACCCGCTCGGCAGCCCGGACGTGATGGGCCTGAATACCGGCGCGTGGAGCGGCGTGCTGGTGGCGATGGTGCTGTTCGGGCAACATCTGACGGCCATTACCTTTACGGCGATGGCGGGCGGCATTCTGACCTCGCTGCTTATCTGGGCCCTGGCCTGGCGCAACGGCATTGACACCTTCCGGCTGATCATTATCGGGATCGGCATCCGCGCGATGCTGATGGCGTTTAACACCTGGCTTTTGTTGCAGGCGTCTCTGGAAACCGCGCTCTCCGCCGGGCTGTGGTATGCAGGCTCCCTCAACGGCCTGACGTGGGGCAAAACCTGGCCCGCCGCGCCGCTGATTTTGCTGATGTTTATCGGCGCCCTGCTGCTGGTACGCCGGATGCGCCTGCTGGAGATGGGCGACGACAGCGCCTGCGCGCTGGGCGTGAGCGTTGAGCGCTCGCGCCTGATGCTGATGCTGGTGGCGGTATTGCTGACCGCTGCATCCACCGCGATTGCCGGGCCGATCTCGTTTATTGCCCTTGTCGCGCCGCATATCGTGCGGCGTCTTAGCGGCACCGCGCGCTGGGGCTTGACCCAGGCTGCCCTGTGCGGTGCGATGCTGCTGCTGGCCGCCGATCTCTGCGCCCAGCGGCTGTTTATGCCTTATCAACTTCCGGTGGGCGTGGTGACCGTCAGCCTCGGCGGGATTTACCTCATCGTCTTGCTCGTTCAGGAGTCACGCAAGAAATGACAGATTCAACAACCCGCTTGCGCGGCGAAAACTTGACCCTCTGCTATGGCAAAAAAATCATTGCCCGTGATTTAACCGTCGCCATTCCGGACGGCCACTTCACCGCGATTATCGGTCCGAACGGCTGCGGCAAATCGACCCTGCTGCGCACCCTGAGCCGCCTGATGTCGCCGACAGAGGGCAGCGTATTCCTGGACGGAGAGCAGATCCAGCGCTTCGCCAGCAAAGAGGTGGCCAGGCGCATCGGGCTGCTGGCGCAAAACGCCACCACGCCGGGAGACATCACGGTGCAGGAGCTGGTCTCGCGCGGGCGCTACCCACACCAGCCGCTGTTTACCCGCTGGCGCAAAGAGGACGACGAGGCCGTGAAGCGCGCGATGGAGGCAACGGGCATCACCGATCTGGCTCAGCAAAGCGTGGATACCCTCTCTGGCGGACAGCGACAGCGGGCGTGGATCGCGATGGTGCTGGCGCAGGAGACCGCCATTATGCTGCTGGACGAGCCGACGACCTGGCTGGACATCAGCCATCAGATTGACCTGCTGGAGCTGCTGAGCGAGCTGAACCGCACGCAGGGGTATACCCTGGCGGCGGTACTGCATGATTTAAACCAGGCCTGCCGCTACGCGACGCATCTGATTGCCTTGCGCGACGGCGAGATTGTGGCGCAGGGCGCGCCGAAGGAGATTGTGACGCCAGAGCTGATCGCGCGGATCTACGGCATGCGCTGCATGATTATTGACGATCCGGTGGCGGGTACGCCGCTGGTGGTGCCGTTAGGTCGGCGGTAATTGCCGGGTGGCGGCTACGCCTTACCCGGCCTACATTCAGCTCCCGTAGGCCCGGTAAGCACAGCGCCACCGGGCATTTGCACTATCCTAAAATTTCCTTCAGTACCGGCCCAATCTTTTCAAACGCCTGCGGTGAAATGATATCCACGTGGGCGCAGTCCTGGCTGTAGACCTCCAGCTCGCCCACCCACGGCGCCCAGGCCGTATGCGGATCCATCGTTCGCGTGCGTTCGGCAACAAACAGCGTCGCTTTACCGTCAAAGCGTGAACTGTGCGCGGTGGTGAGCAACCGCACCGCGTCCGCGTAGTTGCCTTCAATGGTGTTAAACAATTCGCTGGAGCCCTGTCCCTGCTGAGCGGCGATAAACGCCTGACGCTCGCGCTCGATCTCCGCCAGCACTTCCGGGTCAAGGCCGTTTGCCTCTTTCTCCGCCCAGTTCTGGGTTTCCGGCGGCCAGGTATCCAGCAGGCCAAGGAACGCCACCGCTTCACCCTGCTCGCGCAGGCGGGCCGCAATGCCCTGCGCCAGCGTGCCGCCGAGGGAATAACCGAACAGGTAATAAGGCCCGTGCGGCTGCTGCTTACGCAACGTTTTCAGGTGATGTTCGATCACCCCATCGAGATCCGCGCACTGCTGCATCGGGCCGTTTGGCCGCGGCGACTGAATGCCGGTAATCGACCAGCGCGGGCTGAGGTAGCGCGCCAGGACGCTGAACTGCCAGGCAAAGCCGGACGCCGGATGGAAGCAGAACAGCGTCGGGTCGTTGCTTTCACGCAGCGGCAAAAGGGTTTCATACCCCAGACGCTGCGCCTGTTCGTCGCTCAGTTGCGAGTCCAGCAGCGCGCTGAGCTTGCCGACCGTCGAGGCGACCATAATCTGCCCCGGCGTGACCTTGCGGCTGAACGCACGACTGAGCTGAGCCGCGAGGCGCATCGCCAGCAGCGAGTGGCCGCCAAGGGCAAAGAAGTCGGCGTCGATATCGTTCACTTCGCAGCCCAGCAGCGCAGAAAACGCCTGCGCCACGGCGGCTTCGGTTTGCGTCTCGGGTGCGCGACCGGAGGTTTTACTGGTCAGCTCCGGCAGCGGCAGCGCCTTGCGATCCAGCTTGCCGTTGGCGCTTAGCGGCAGCGCGCTGATTTGCAACAGCACCACCGGCACCATATGCGGCGGCAGCTGTGCCCTGAGCGAGTCCAGCAGCGCGTCGCGATCCAGCGGTAAACCGGATTCCGAGACCACGTACCCCACCAGCTGGCGGGCATCGCCGCCCGTTGCCGCAGCCTGATTAAACACGCACGCATGCGCCACGGCCTGAGCCACGTCAGGCAATGACAGCATCGCCCGGTCGATTTCGCCCAGCTCAATGCGCTGACCGCGGATTTTCAGCTGGTCATCGCTGCGGCCCAGATATTCCACCGCGCCGTTGTCCAGCCAGCGGGCAACGTCTCCGGTGCGATACATCCGCTCGCCTGGGGCAAACGGATCGGCAATAAAGCGGCTGGCGGTGAGGTCGGGACGTCCCAGATACCCCTGTGCCAGCTGAATGCCGGTGAGATACAGATCGCCCGCCACGCCGAACGGCACCGGGCGCATCATCGCATCCAGAATGCGCAGCCCCGTATTCCACACCGGGAAGCCGATCGGCACGCTGTTGCCCTCCACTGCCGCCAGCTCCGGGCCGTACGCCGGATACCAGCTCACGTCCACCGCCGCTTCGGTTGGGCCGTAGAGGTTGTGCAGCGGTACATGAGTGAGCTGCTCCCACTCGCGACACAGCGCCGTTGGCAGCGCTTCGCCGCTGCAGAACACCTGCTTCAGCGTTCTGCAGCAGTCGACGTTTTCCGGCGTCAGCGAGGCAACAAATGCCGCCAGCATCGAGGGCACGAAGTGGGTGGTGGTTACGCCATATTCTGCGAAGAAGCTCTGCATCGCCTGCGGATCGCGGTGCGCGTCCGGCTCGGCCATCACCAGCTTTGCCCCGGCGATAAACGGCCACCAGAACTCCCACACCGACACGTCAAAGCTGCACGGCGTTTTCTGCGCCACGACGTCATGCGCCGCCAGTGGATAATGATCCTGCATCCACTTCAGGCGGTTAACGATGGCGGTATGCCCCACCATTACCCCTTTCGGGCGTCCCGTTGAACCCGAGGTAAAGATGATGTACGCGGTCTGCTCCGGCTTCGCCAGACGCAGAGGTTCAGCGCCTGTGGTTGGCAATAGCATGTTGTAACTAAATGAAGGTATCGGCAGATCGTTAAAGCGCGGAAGCTGCGCGTCGGTGGTAATGAGGAGCGACGGTTTCGCGTCCTCCAGCATCATCCGCAGACGATCGTCCGGGTAGCCGGTATCCAGCGGCAGCCAGGCGGCGCCGGCTTCAACAATCCCGTGCAGCGCCAGGGTCAGGAACACCGAGCGCGGAAGCGCCACCGCCACGCTGTCGCCCGGCTTCACGCCGCGCGCGCGCAGCAGATTTGCCAGCGCGACCACCTGCTCGCGCATCTGGCGGTAGTTCAGCTCAATATGGGCATCCGCCAGCGCGGGAGCGTCCGGCGTTTTGCTCGCCTGCTCCGCCACCAGATCCGCCAGCGTGGTGGAGGGCAGCGCCAGGCCGGTATCGTTGATGCGCGCCAGCCGGGCGTATTCCTGCTCGGATACGGTTTCCACGTCGCCACAGCGCAGGTCCGGGTTCGCGGCAAACTGCGCCAGCATCGCGTTCAGGCGCGAAACGTGGCGCTTCAGCGTCGCGTCGTCGTAACGCTGCCTGTTGGCGAGGATCTCAATGCTTAATCCGCCCTGCTCGTCCGGGAACAGCGCCAGCTCGAGATCGTTCACCGGGCCGGTCGCCAGCGTGTGGGTGATGGCCTCCACGCCGTCGATATCCAGCTGATAATCAAATACCTTCACGTTCAGCACCGGCCCAAACAAGGGTTCGTCCCCTGCGGCCCGCCCGCTGTCGCGCACGATCTGCTCGGCGTCGTAGCGCTGATGTCGGCGCATCTTTTTCAGCTGGTTCGCCAGGCGCAGCGCCAGCTCCGGCAGGCTCTCAAGCGGATTAATATTCACCGCCAGCGGCAGGACGTTAAGCACCGGGCCGGTTGCGGTCAGCGCGGCGGACCCCATGCGGCGCATAAAGATAAACCCGGCGGCGTAGTCCAGCCGTCCGGTGAGGCGGCCGAGCCACAGCGCCACCAGCGCAAGCGCCAGATCGGTGCGCTGTGCCTGCCCGGCTGCCTGCGCCAGCTGGCTAAAGGCGCGAGCGTCCATTGCAATTTTCAGGCGCAGGATGTCGGTAGTGGCGGCGCGTCCCGGCAGCGGCGCGGAGGAGAGCGAGACCGGAGGAGGAAGCTGTTTGCGCTGCTCCTCCCAGAAGGCACCGTCGCGCTGATACGCCTCGCTGTCTCGGTAGAGCTGATACTCGTCAACGACCTCGGCGAACGGAGTAAATGGTGAGGCTGGGGTGGGTTCCCCTTTCTTCCAGGCAGCGTAAATCGCGGCGATCTGGCGGGTAATTGCCGGGAAACTGAAGCCATCCACCACCAGATGGTGATAGCGCTGATACCAGTACCAGCGGTTGTCACCGACCTGAATCAGCTGATGGAAAGCGAGCGGCTGACCGCTGTCCACGCGCAGATCCTGACTGAGATCGGCCTCCATCAGCGCCACGGCGGCGTCGTGAGAATCAACGCTAACGATGGACGGCTCCGGCAGGATCAGGGTCTCATCGACCCACTGCCAGACCTCGCCGTTATCTTCAGCGAAACGCGTGCGCAGGGTATCGGCCTGCATCATGCCCTCGGCGATGGCTTTAGCCAACAGCGGCGCGTCGATATTTCCTTTCAGCTCGGTGTAGTGCGCCACGCTCCAGGCGTTTGGCAGCGAGGAAAGCTGCTCTGCCATCCAGATACCCGGCTGGGCGGCGACGAGAGGAAGACGGTTCATGCGCGCTCCCCCGCAAAAGAGGACGGCTCAAGCGTCTGCCAGCGTTGCGCCAGCCACTGCTGGCACGCCTCCTGAGAGTGCGGCTCGCAGACCACGCGCCAGCCCGCGGGCAACTCGCACTGCTGCGGCCACAGGCTGTACTGCCCCTGGTCATTTTGCAAAATGGCGAACTGTCCCTGCGGATTATCGAAAGGATTGCTGAATTCCATACAGACTCCGTTATTGAATGAGCGGCTGCCAGAGGGTCATCAGCCCCTGCGTCAGCCCACCGCGCCAGCAAAGCGCATCGTGTCCGCCGTCAACCTGACGCCAGATAACCGGTTGCTGAGTGTGTAGTTCGGCGAGGATCGCCTGGTTTGCGCGCAAGATAAGCGGCTCGTTGCGCCCGGCTTCAAGAAGGATGCGTAGCCCGCGAGGGGATATTTCGCCGGTTTTAAGTTGTTCGATTAACAGCCCGTCCTGCTGCCCGCCGCGGTGCGGCCACCAGTAGGAGCCGGACTGGCTAAGCACGCAGCCAAAACGCTGCGGCCAGTGCAGTGCGGCATAAAGGGAAGAGAGACCGCCAAAGCTTTGCCCTGCGACCACCGTACGGTCGGCGCGGTCGCTAAACGGCGCGCGTTGTTGGACAAGGGGGAGAAGTTCTTCCTGCACCGCCAGCCAGAAGTCGGGATTGCACGGCAGCTCGCGGTTACGGTGCTCCATATCGATAACATCGATTAAGACGTAGACCGCAGGCGGCAGATTACGCCCGGCGGTGAGCGACGCCAGCGCAGGCCAGACGGGCATGCTTTCGGCCCAGAACTGCCCGTCGAGCAGCACCGCCAGCGGGCGTTCCCGGTCGTCCCCGCCGGTGGTGAAAATCCAGACGCGACGGCGATTTTTCAGGCGCGCGCTTTCCCACTCAATGCAAATGGGCGCGTTGAAGGGCGTATCAGGATGGTTCCAGCCGGGCTGTACGGGCGCCTCCGGCATCTCAAGCGCCGAGACGGCGTGCCCGCGCCCGCCGCGCCAGCTCTGCGCATTCAGCGGGTCAGAAATTGCGTGAGGCAGCAGCTTGCGCCAGCCTTCGCGCAGCGCCATGCGGTCCGGCTGCTCGCCTTCAAATACTGCATCGGCAAAATCGTTTTCATTCACGGAAGGGATAAAACAGTAACTGCCGCGCCACTCGGGGCTGAACTCGCCCTGCCACTGCCAGACGTCGGTATCGGGAATGCGTTCGAGGGACTGCGGGCGGGCATTCTGATGGTGATCGGTCACACCGGTGACGTAGAGCCAGACGCGTTTGATCCGTGACGTTGTTTGCGTTCCTGCCGGGTCACGCCACCAGAACGTGACGCGATAGTTTCCCTTTTCCGGCGTCCCTTCAGGCCCGTTTTTCGACTGCCACCACGCTTCACTTCCGGTTGTTAACGCCGTCACCCTTATAACCTCATGTTTAACAGTCTTTTTTGTTTCAGAGCAAATTTTATTGATAATATTATTGATAACTATTTGCATTTGCAATAGCGTAGTGGCCGCGCTGTGGGAAGCGCTCATAAAACAACCATAAAGCAGGACGTACAATGAATAAGAAGATTCACTCTCTGGCCTTGCTGGTCAATTTAGGGATTTACGGCGTCGCGCTGCCCGCTCTCGCAGACGACAACACCGCCTCAGCGCAGCACGAAGACACGATGGTGATCACCGCTGCCGAGCAAAATCTGCAGGCGCCGGGGGTATCGACCATCACCGCCGACGAGATCCGCAAAAACCCGCCCGCGCGGGACGTGGCGGAAATCATCCGCACCATGCCGGGCGTTAACCTGACCGGTAACTCCACCAGCGGCCAGCGCGGGAATAACCGTCAGATTGATATCCGCGGCATGGGGCCAGAAAACACCCTTATCCTGATCGACGGCAAGCCGGTGACCAGCCGTAACTCTATCCGTCTGGGCTGGCGCGGCGAACGTGACACCCGGGGCGATACCGGCTGGGTCCCGCCGGAGATGATCGAGCGTATCGAAGTGATTCGCGGTCCGGCCGCCGCGCGCTACGGTAACGGCGCGGCGGGCGGCGTGGTGAACATCATCACAAAAAAATTCGACGACCAGTGGCACGGCTCCTGGAACACCTACCTGAATGCGCCTGAGCACAAGGATGAAGGTTCCACCAAACGCACCAACTTCAGCCTGAGCGGCCCGCTGGGCGGCGACTTCAGCTTCCGCATGTTCGGTAACCTGGACAAAACCCAGGCCGACGCGTGGGACATCAACCAAGGTCACCAGTCTGACCGTACCGGTGCCTACGCCGACACGCTGCCCGCGGGCCGTGAAGGGGTAGAGAATAAAGACATCAACGGCGTGGTGCGCTGGGACTTTGCGCCAATGCAGTCACTGGAATTTGAGGCGGGCTACAGCCGCCAGAACAACCTCTACGCCGGTGATACCCAGAACACCAACAACGACAACAGCTCCAGCGGGCTGGTGAAAAAGAACTACGGCAAAGAGACCAACCGAATCTATCGCCAGAACTTCGCGGTGACCTGGAACGGCGGTTGGGACAACGGCATTACCACCAGCAACTGGGCGCAGTACGAGCACACCCGCAACTCCCGTCTGGGCGAAGGGCTGGCGGGCGGTCTGGAAGGTCTGTTCAACAGCAATAAATTCACCGACACCGACCTGGCCGACGTGATGCTGCACAGCGAAATCAACCTGCCGATTGATTTCCTCGTTAACCAGAACCTGACGCTCGGCACCGAGTGGAACCAGCAGCGCATGAAGGACTCGACCTCCTTCACGCAAACCCAGCAGGGCGGCACCATCCCGGGCATGAGCGAAGACCGTAGCCCGTACACGTCAGCGGAGATCTTCTCCCTGTTTACCGAAAACAACATGGAGCTGACCGACAGCACCATGCTGACCCCTGCCCTGCGCTTCGACCACCACACCATCGTGGGCAATAACTGGAGCCCGTCCCTGAACCTGTCGCAGGGTCTGGGGGATGACTTCACCCTGAAGATGGGCATCGCGCGCGCCTACAAAGCACCAAGCCTGTACCAGACCAACCCGAACTACCTGCTCTACAGTAAAGGCCAGGGCTGCTACGCCAGTTCCGACGGCGTGGGCTGCTACATGATGGGCAACGACGATCTGAAAGCGGAAACCAGCATCAACAAGGAGATTGGCCTGGAGTGGAAACGCGACGGCTGGCTGGCGGGCGTGACATGGTTCCGCAACGACTACCGCAACAAGATTGAAGCGGGCTACGCGCCGATTGGCCAGACCTCCACCGGTAAAGTCACCACCGATATCTACCAGTGGGAAAACGTGCCGAAGGCGGTGGTGGAAGGCCTGGAAGGCTCCCTGAACGTGCCGGTCAGCGACACCATCAACTGGACCAACAACATCACCTATATGCTGCAAAGCAAGAACAAGGAGACCGGCGACCGTCTGTCGATTATTCCTGAGTACACGCTGAACTCCACCCTGAGCTGGCAGGTGCACCAGGATGTGTCATTGCAGTCGACCTTCACCTGGTACGGCAAGCAGCAGCCGAAGAAGTACAACTATAAAGGCCAGCCGGTGACCGGGTCTGAAAAAGACGAGGTCAGCCCGTACAGCATCGTTGGCCTGAGCGCCACCTGGGACGTGACGAAAAACGTCAGCCTGACCGGCGGCGTGGACAACGTCTTCGACAAGCGCCAGTGGCGCGCGGGTAATGCCCAGACCACGGGGAACGCGACAACCGGCGCGTATATGTACGGTGCGGGTGCGTATACGTATAATGAACCGGGTCGCACCTGGTATATGAGCGTAAACACAAGATTCTGATAAAGGCAGTGACTTCCCCCTCTCCCTGTGGGAGAGGGTTGGGGTGAGGGCATCAGTCCGCACAATTCAGAGGGAAAAACCATGCACACCACCCACAGCACATTTTCTCTCGCCGGCCTCACCCTCCACCGCATCATCTTCGACCCCGCCACCTTCACCGACGCCGATCTCCTCTGGCTCCCCCATCACGCCCAGCTCGCTGACGCCGGACGTAAACGCAAGGCTGACCATCTGGCAGGACGCATCGCCGCCGCGCACGCCTTACCAGACCACACCGTTCCCGCCATCGGCCCCAGCGGGGAACCGCTCTGGCCGGACGGAATTTCCGGCAGCATCACCCACAGCGGCACGGAGGCGATGGCTGTCGTCGCGCCATACCCTGCGCTTATCGGTATCGATAGTGAAGCGATCCTCGCCGAAAATGAAGCAAGGGAAATCAAAGATGGCATTATAGATGCCCAGGAAGAGCGTGTGCTTTCCCGCTCGGGTTACCCGTTCGCCCTCGCCCTGACGCTGGTTTTCAGCGCCAAAGAGAGCCTGTTTAAGGCCCTCTTTCCGCAGGTGCAGGCTTACATGGGGTTTGACAGCGCGCGCGTCACCCTGCTCGACGATAAGACGCTTACGCTGGCGTTGACCCGTCAACTGTCAGGCTTTAACGAAGGCACCGCCTTCACCCTGCACTGGCAACTGCGCGGCGAGCAGGCGATCACCCTGCTGTCACACGTTCCTGCCGACGCGCCTTCACGCTGGTCACCACAAACGTCACGATAAACACCACCGCGAACAGGACCACAATGGTCGGCGCGGGTGCGCTGTCGAGATAAAACGAGGCATACACGCCGCTGACCGACACCAGTACTGATACCGCCACTGCCACCAGCAGCGCCATGTGGAAGCGTCGGGCAATCAGCACCGCAATCGCACCGGGGGCAATCAGCAGCGAAATCGACAGAATAATCCCCACCGCCTTCAGCGTCGCCACGATGGTCAGCGACACCATGCACAGTAAGCCATAGTGCAGCCATCGGGCGCGCAGGCCGCTCGCCTGCGCCTGCTGATAGTCAAAGCAGAACAGCAGGAAATCGCGCCACTTCAGGCCAATCACCAGCGCAATCAGCCCCGCGACGAGACCGCTTTGCAGAATGTCCATCCCGTTAATGCCCAGCATATCGCCGAACAGAATGTGGTCGAGATGCACCTCAGGTTTAACGGCGATATAGAGGATCAGCCCCGCGCCAAACATCCCGGAAAAGACGATCCCCATCACCGTATCCTGCTTGATCCGGCTATTGTCCTTGAGGTAGCCGGTGGCGACCGCGCAAAACAGACCGGCAACGAACGCGCCCAGCGCCAGCGGCAGGCCCATCACCCACGCCAGCACCACGCCGGGAAACACCGCGTGGCTCATGGCGTCGCCCATCAGCGCCCAGCCTTTCAGCACCAGAAAAACCGACAGCAGCGCGCAGGGCACGGCTACCAGAAGTGAAATCAGCAGCGCGTTGTTCATGAACGCAAACTGGAAGGGTTCAAGGAGCAGCGCCATCATGGGTGTGCCTCCTTCGCGCGACGACGGCTGGCGAGCAGCCCGTGCTTCGGCGCAAAGACGAACGCCAGCAGGAACAGCAGCGTCTGGGCGACCACAATAATGCCGCCGGTGGCGCCGTCCAGGTAATAGCTGGCCCACGCGCCGAGGAAGCTGGTGAGGCTGCCAATGGTGACGGCAATCATCAGCAGACGCGGGAAGCGGTCGGTGAGCAGCCACGCGGTTGCGCCGGGCGTAACCACCAGGCAAATCACCAGAAACGCGCCGACGGTTTGCAGCGCCGCCACGGTGGAGACCGCCAGCAGCGTGAAGAACAGTACCTTCAGGCGCTCCGGGCGCAGGCCGATGGCGCGGGCGTGGTTCTCATCAAAAAAGGTCACCATCAGATCTTTCCATTTGAACAGCAGGATAACCATCGACACCACGCCGATAATCGCCAGCTGGACGATATCCTCCGGAGCGATAGCCAGAATATTGCCGAGCACGATGGTCTGAATATTCACCGAGGTTGGGTTGAGCGAGACCATAAACAGCCCCAGCCCGAAAAAGGAGGAGAAGATCAGCCCGATGATGGCGTCCTCCTTCAGGCGGCTGCGCTGGTTGAGAAACAGCATGCTGCCCGCCGCCAGCCCGCCCGATAAAAACGCCCCCAGCGAGAAAGGCAGCCCGAGCATGTAAGCCCCCGCCACGCCCGGCACGATGGAGTGCGAGAGCGCATCGCCGATCAGCGACCAGCCTTTGAGCATCAGGTAGCAGGAGAGAAACGCGCACAGCCCACCCACCATCGCCGAGACCCACATCGCGTTAAGCATGTACTCATAGCTGAAGGGTTCGAGAAGGGCGTTCATTTTGCCTCCTGCCGGTGCGTCACGAAGGGCCGCTCGTCGTCGGTGATAATGCGGTCTTCAGAACCGCTGAGCACCACGTGGCGCAGCACGCCGCTGAAGGCGCGCTCAAGGTTTTCGGCGGTGAAGGTGGTTTCCGTCGGACCGCTCGCCAGCACGGTGCCTTTTACCATCACCGTGTAATCGCAAAACTCCGTGACCGAGCCTAAATTGTGGGTCGAGACCAGCATGGTTTTGCCCTCGTCGCGCAACTCGCGCAGCAGGCTGATGATTCTGGCTTCGGTTTTAACGTCCACGCCGGTAAACGGCTCGTCGAGCAGGATCACCTCGCCCTGCTGGGCAATCGCCCGCGCCAGGAAGACGCGCTTCTTTTGCCCGCCGGAGAGCTCGCCAATCTGCCGGTGGCGCAGCTCGAGCATATCCACGCGCTTCAGGGCGTCGGTCACGATCTGCCGATCCTGCGCTTTAGGCCGCCGCAGAAACCCCATATGCCCGTAGCGCCCCATCATCACCACGTCCTCGACCAGCACCGGAAACGACCAGTCGACCTCTTCCGACTGCGGCACGTAGGCGACCAGGTTCTGGCGCAGCGCCCGGTGAGGCGGCAGCCCATTGAGGGTGATAGTGCCGCTCGCCGCCCGCACAAAGCCCATCACCGCCTTAAACAGCGTGGACTTGCCGGAGCCGTTCACCCCCACCAGCGCGGCAATCGATCCGCCGGGCACGCTGAACGACGCATTGCGCAGCGCCGTGTGGCCGTTGCGGTAGGTCACGGTCACGTCCGTGACGACAATCCCCTTCTGCATGGTCACTCCTTCATGCCGTCGCGAATGCCCTGCACCAGCGTGCGGGTGGTGACGTTCAGCAGATCGATATAGGTCGGCACCGGGCCGTTTTCCGCGCTCAGGGAGTCAACGTACAGCACGCCGCCGTAGTGGGCGCCGGTTTCCCGCGCCACCTGACGCGCCGGCTTATCGGAAACCGTACTTTCGCTGAATACCGCCGGGATGCGGTGTTTCTTCACCAGATCGATCACCTTGCGCACCTGCTGCGGCGTCCCCTGCCGATCGGCGTTGATCGGCCACAGGTAAAGTTCCTTCATGCCCAGATCCCGCGCAAGATAGGAGAAGGCGCCCTCGCTGGTCACCATCCAGCGTTTGTCTTCCGGGATCTCCGCCACCTGCTTGCGCAGCGGTTCAAGTGTCGCGACGATCTTCTGCTTGTAGGCTTCAGCGTTACGTTGGTAGACCTGCGCATTCACCGGGTCGTACTTCACCAGCGCGTCGCGGATGTTATCAACGTAAATCAGCGCGTTGTCCGGCGACATCCACGCGTGCGGGTTAGGCTTGCCGTCGTACGGCCCCTCGCTGATGCCCATCGGGGTGATGCCCTGGGTGACAATCACCTCCGGCACGCTGTTCAGATGCTGATAAAAACGCTGGAACCACAGCTCCAGGTTCATGCCGTTCGCCAGGATCAGCTGCGCCTTTTGCGCGCGCTTGATATCCCCCGGCGTCGGCTGGTACTCGTGGATTTCAGCGCCCGGTTTGGTGATGGAGGTGACTTCTGCGGCATCCCCCGCCACGTTTTTCGCCATATCCGCGATGACGGTAAAGGTGGTGATGACCTGGAACTTTTCAGCCGCCAGCGCGCCCGTGCTGGCCGTAGCCGTGAGCAGCGCGCCGAGCAACAGACGCTTTAATCCTTGCAGTGGGTGCATCGCAGAAGTCTCCTGAGGTGGTGAAATTCAAAGCAAAATTAGCCCGTGCTATAAGGTATAGCACAGGCTATATTTAAATGAAAATGGTTATCATTAAAGTTATGTCAATGAAGGGTGGGCCTGACGGCGCTTCGCTTATCAGGCCTACGGAAAAGCAGTTTTGTAGGCCGGGTAAGCGCAGCGCCACCCGGCATAAGGGCGACTCACAGCCCGGCAAGTGCCTTGTAAAATGCAGGATTCTCCCTAATCACATTAAGTACCTTCGCCGCCAGCCCGGTTGGATTGCGGCGTTTGGACTCCCAGCTCTTTATCGTATCGACGCTCGTGCCAAGCGCCTTCGCCATTTCGCTTTGCGTGATATTGAGCTGCTCTCTGATGGCACGCACATCAGCAACTTCATAGCGGGTTACTCGGGAAGCGGCTTTTCTTCCGTTATGGATCTCAACGGCCTCTTCAAGCGAAGATTTTAATTCATTAAAAATACTCATTATCAGCCTCCACCTGCCTGATTGGGGTACATAGTACACCTCTCATTTACGGCACTGGAAGCAGTATTTTTCAGAATGGAAGTCAGCTTTTTAAGTTCTGCTTTCTCTGCCTCTGTCAGGCTGTCCTTTATGCATTTTGGATAGGCCATAATGAAATAGATCACCTCCTCCGTGGCCAGAAAGTAAATCACTCTGATACCCCCTCTCTTTCCCTTTGAGGCTGCCGCCATCCTTATTTTACGTAAACCACCCGTCTGCTGGATCAGGTCACCTTTATCAGGCCACGCAATAAGTTCCTTTTGCAGATCCTTTAATTCATCATCCGTAGCAATGCTTTTAATCTGTCGGGTAAAGAGTGATGTTTCGATAAACTCTATCGCATGACTCATCCATAGTTCCTTCCCTAAACGCAGCAAAAGCCCGAATGCTTCAACACCAGGCTCATGCTGCATGGTTACTCTTCCTTGAGTAATGCTGCGCCAAATAACTGTATTTATATACAGCCTAAAGGTATTTTAAGAATCCGTTTAGACATCCGGGAACATCACGCTATTCCCCGGCGCTTCCCTGTGCAGATGGATAAAGTTCAGGTGCCGTTCATACTGGTCCAGAATGTCCGTAATCACCTGTTCCTTGCTGTAGTCCATCAGGTCATTCCCCTGGCTACCTTCCAGCAGGAACGTCTCCAGCCGGTAGTAGGTTGATTTCCCGCTACGCGCCCGGTAGGTAAAGCCAGGCACCGAGTACTGCTGCGGCCAGATCTGATAGACAAAGTTCTGCTCGTCGCCCATGTGCACCAGCAGATCCAGGTGCCCCAGGGTTTCGCCCTCCTCCGGCGGCAGGTTTTTCAGCTCCACGTAGGCACCACGCAGCTTCAGCTCCTGCGCCACCTCTTCCATCGCCGGGAAGCAGACCGTCTCCATCATCTGTTTGGTGTAGCGCGTGCCCGGGTAGTTCATCAGGCGCGACAGGCGTTTCTTCCAGCTCAGCCTGTCCTGAGCGCCCATTGGCCGCGGCGCGGTGTCGCGGCTGGCGCTGACGCGGCGGTAGTCTTCCACCTTGAGCGATTTATACAGCCCGGCCATCACGAAGAAGATCACAAAGCTGAACGGCAGGCCCATGATCACCGTGGTGTTCTGCAGCGCCGAAATGCCGTTGGTCATCAGCATGCCGAGCGTCAGCAGGCCGATGGCGACCGACCAGAAGATGCGCAGCCAGTTCGGCGCGTCGCTGTTGATGTCCTTCAGCTTTGAGGTGAAGTTCCCCAGCACCAGCGCGCCGGAATCCGCCGAGGTGACGTAAAACAGCAGGCCGGTGATGGTCGCCACGGAGGCGCTAAAGGTGAACGCCGGATACTGCGCCAGCAGGCTGTAGAAGCCGCGCTCCGGGTGCGCCATCGCTTCCTGGGCAAAGGTTGCGTTGCCGTGGATGATCTCGTGCAGCGCGCTGTTGCCGAAAATCGACAGCCACAGCAGGGTAAAGGTGAACGGGATAATCAGCGTGCCCATCACAAACTGGCGGATGGTACGGCCACGCGAAATGCGCGCCAGGAACAGGCCGACAAACGGCGACCACGCAACCCACCACGCCCAGAAGAAGAGCGTCCAGCTGTTCATCCACTCTACCGGGCGGTCGAAGGCGAAACTGTTCAGCGTCATGCCCATAAAGCGGTTCACGTAGTCGCCCACGTTAAGCACCAGGGCGTTGAGCAGGAACGAGGTGTCGCCCATAAACAGCACGAACAGGATCAGGCCCAGCGCCAGCGCCACGTTCAGCTCGGAGAGCACGCGGATGCCCTTATCCACGCCGGAGGTCACCGAAATGGTGGCGATAATCACCGAGAGCGCAATCAGCGCCGCTTTCGCCGCCATCGAATCCGGAATATCAAACAGCACGCTTAGCCCGTAGTTGAGCTGGACCACGCCAATGCCGAGCGTCGTCGCGATGCCGAAGATGGTGCCAATTACCGCCGCGATATCGACGCTGTGGCCAATCGGGCCATTAATTCTTTTCCCGAAAATCGGGTACAGCGCGGAGCGGATGGTGAGGGGCAAATTATAACGATAGCTAAAGTATCCGAGCGCCATGCCCATCAGGGCATACATCGACCAGCCTGTCAGGCCGTAGTGGAACAGCGTCCAGACCATCGCCTGGCGCGCGGCCTCCATCGTCTGCCCTGCCCCTTCCGGCGGCTGCATATACTGCGTGACCGGTTCGGCTACCGAGAAGAACATCAGGTCGATGCCGATGCCCGCGGCAAACAGCATCGCCGCCCAGCTCAGCAGGCTGAACTCGGGCTTGGACTGCTCTGGCCCGAGCTTCACCGAGCCGAAGCGCGAGCAGGCAATGCAGACCACGAAGACGATATAGAGCGTCGCCGCCAGCAGGTAGTACCAGCCGAATGTCTTCGACACCCAGTTCAGGGTGCGGCCAATCCACTCGGCAGAAAAATCGTTAAAGAAAATGGTCGTCAGGGAAAACAACAAAATCAGCCCGGCGGACGTATAAAAAACGACCGGGTTGATTTTGTCTTTTTCTCTGTCTTGTGAAAGGTCTGTCATCCAGTATCCCCACTGTTTTTGTAACTATTGAAATCCAAAATCGCAACAATTAAGACACATTTTATATTGAACGTCCAATCAAAAACCGCTTTAATAGATTACCAACGCTGATGAATGGAGTGGCAAAAATGCCCAAAGTGGGGATGCAGCCGATCCGGCGCAGGCAGCTTATCGACGCCACGCTGGAAGCAATTAATGAAGTGGGCATGCATGACGCAACCATTGCGCAGATCGCCCGTCGGGCGGGCGTGTCCACGGGGATCATCAGCCACTATTTCAAAGATAAAAACGGCCTGCTGGAAGCGACCATGCGCGACATCACCGGCCAGCTGCGCGATGCGGTATTAAGCCGCTTACGCGCCCTGCCGAACGGCAGCGCGGAGCAGCGTTTGCAGGCGATTGTCGGCGGCAATTTTGATGAAACCCAGGTCAGCGGCGCGGCGATGAAGGCCTGGCTGGCCTTCTGGGCGAGCAGCATGCATCAGCCGATGCTCTACCGTTTGCAGCAGGTCAGCAGCCGCCGGTTGCTCTCAAATCTGGTGTACGAGTTCCGCCGCGAGCTGCCGCGTGAACAGGCTGAAGAGGCGGGCTACGGGCTGGCGGCGCTGATCGACGGGCTGTGGCTGCGCGCCGCACTCAGCGGCAAACCGCTGGACAAAACCCTCGCACAATCGCTCACCAGCCACTTTATCAGCCAGCATTTACCGACCGAATAACCGAGGAGGAAGCATGTCCCGAATGGCAGAACAGCAGCTTTATATCAATGGTGGTTATACATCGGCCACCAGCGGTCGCACCTTCGAGACCATCAACCCGGCCAACGGTGAAGTCCTGGCGACCGTGCAGGCCGCCGGGCGCGAAGACGTCGATCGCGCCGTAGAAAGCGCAACGCGCGGGCAAAAAATCTGGGCGGCGATGACCGCCATGGAGCGCTCCCGCATCCTGCGTCGCGCCGTCGACATCCTGCGCGAGCGCAACGACGAGCTGGCAAAGCTGGAAACCCTCGACACCGGCAAGGCGTTTTCTGAAACCTCGACCGTCGACATCGTCACCGGCGCGGACGTGCTGGAGTACTACGCGGGGCTGATCCCGGCGCTGGAAGGCAGCCAGATCCCGCTGCGCGAGACCTCATTCGTCTACACCCGCCGCGAGCCGCTGGGCGTGGTGGCGGGCATCGGCGCGTGGAACTACCCGATCCAGATCGCCCTGTGGAAATCCGCCCCGGCGCTGGCGGCGGGCAACGCGATGATCTTCAAGCCGAGCGAGGTCACCCCGCTCACCGCCCTGAAACTGGCGGAAATCTACACCGAGGCGGGCCTGCCGGACGGCGTGTTTAACGTCCTGCCGGGCGTGGGCGCGGAAACCGGCCAGTACCTGACCGAGCATCCGGACATTGCCAAAGTCTCCTTTACCGGCGGCGTCGCCAGCGGCAAAAAGGTGATGGCTAACTCCGCAGCCTCGTCCCTGAAAGAGGTGACGATGGAGCTGGGCGGCAAATCCCCGCTGATTGTATTTGACGATGCGGATCTGGATCTCGCCGCGGACATCGCCATGATGGCCAACTTCTTCAGCTCCGGCCAGGTGTGCACCAACGGCACCCGCGTGTTTGTTCCGGCTAAATTCAAGGCCGCGTTTGAGCAGAAAATCGTTGAGCGCGTGGGCCGCATCCGCGCGGGGGATCTGTTCGATGCAACCACCAACTTTGGTCCGATGGTCAGCTTCCCGCACCGCGACAGCGTGCTGCGCTACATCGCCAAAGGCAAAGAAGAAGGCGCGCGCGTGCTGTGCGGCGGCGACGTGCTGAAGGGCGACGGCTTTGACAACGGCGCGTGGGTGGCCCCGACCGTGTTCACCGACTGCACCGACGAGATGACCATCGTGCGCGAAGAGATCTTCGGCCCGGTGATGTCCATCCTCACCTATGAAAGCGATGAAGAAGCCATTCGCCGCGCCAACGACACCGAGTACGGTCTGGCAGCAGGCATCGTCACGGCCGATCTGAACCGCGCCCACGGCGCCATTCATCAGCTCGAAGCGGGCATCTGCTGGATCAACACCTGGGGTGAATCCGCCGCGGAGATGCCGGTTGGCGGCTACAAGCACTCCGGCATTGGCCGCGAGAACGGCGTGATGACGCTTCAGAGCTACACCCAGGTGAAGTCCATCCAGGTTGAGATGGGTAAATTCCAGTCCATATTTTAACCGGGAGGTTTATTTGCAATTTGACTACATCATTATCGGGGCCGGCTCTGCCGGCAACGTACTGGCTACACGACTGACTGAAGATCCGAACACCACCGTCCTGCTGCTTGAGGCGGGCGGGCCGGACTACCGCTTTGACTTCCGCACCCAGATGCCCGCCGCGCTGGCCTTCCCGCTGCAGGGCAAGCGCTACAACTGGGCGTACGAAACCGAGCCAGAGCCTTTCATGAACAACCGCCGCATGGAGTGCGGACGCGGAAAAGGGCTGGGCGGTTCGTCGCTGATCAACGGCATGTGCTACGTGCGCGGCAACGCGATGGATCTGGACAACTGGGCGAAAGAGCCGGGTCTGGAGCACTGGAGCTACCTCAACTGTCTGCCCTACTACCGCAAGGCAGAGACCCGCGACGTGGGGCCGAACGACTACCACGGCGGCGACGGTCCGGTGAGCGTCACCACCTCTAAGCCGGGCGTAAACCCGCTGTTTGAAGCAATAGTGGAAGCAGGCGTGCAGGCGGGCTATCCGCGCACCGACGATCTCAACGGCTACCAGCAGGAAGGCTTCGGCCCGATGGACCGCACGGTCACGCCGCAGGGCCGACGCGCCAGCACCGCGCGCGGCTATCTGGACCAGGCGAAACCACGTCCTAACCTGACCATCCGCACCCACGCCATGACCGATCGCATCCTCTTTGAGGGCAAGCGCGCGGTGGGCGTTGAGTGGCTGGAAGGCGAGAGCACCATTCCGTCAAAAGCGACGGCGAATAAAGAAGTCCTCCTGTGCGCAGGCGCCATTGCGTCACCGCAGATCCTCCAGCGTTCCGGCGTGGGCAATGCTGAATTGCTGAAGCAGTTCGATATCCCGCTGGTGCATGATTTACCCGGCGTGGGAGAAAACCTGCAGGATCACCTGGAGATGTACCTCCAGTACGAATGCAAAGAGCCGGTCTCCCTTTACCCTGCCCTGCAGTGGTGGAACCAGCCGAAGATTGGCGCCGAGTGGCTGTTTGGCGGCACAGGCGTGGGTGCGAGCAACCACTTCGAAGCGGGCGGATTTATCCGCAGCCGCGAGGAGTTTGAGTGGCCAAATATTCAGTACCACTTCCTGCCGGTGGCGATTAACTACAACGGCTCGAACGCGGTGAAAGAGCACGGCTTCCAGTGCCACGTCGGCTCCATGCGCTCCCCGAGCCGTGGACACGTGCGCATCCAGTCGCGCGATCCGCACCAGCATCCGGCGATCCTGTTCAACTATATGTCCCACGAGCAGGACTGGCAGGAGTTTCGCGACGCGATCCGCATCACCCGCGAGATCATGCACCAGCCCGCGCTGGACAAGTACCGCGGCCGCGAAATCAGTCCGGGTATTGACTGCCAGACCGATGAGCAGCTGGACGAATTCGTGCGCAACCACGCCGAAACCGCCTTCCACCCGTGCGGCACCTGCAAGATGGGCTATGACGAGATGGCGGTGGTCGACGGAGAAGGCCGCGTTCACGGGCTGGAAGGGCTGCGCGTGGTGGATGCGTCGATTATGCCGCAGATCATCACCGGCAACCTGAACGCCACCACCATTATGATCGGCGAGAAGATTGCCGACGCGATCCGCGGGCGCGAGCCGCTGGCGAAAAGCACGGCGGCGTATTATGTGGCCAACGGGGCGCCGGTCAGACGCTGAGGATATTTCCCCTCCCCCTGGCCCTCTTCCATACGGGAGGGGGCTTCCCACCCAAAATTTATTTTTATTTTCCTGCATCCAGTTCACCCCCTCCCCTCGTATATGTGTATGTGAGCAATCCCTTTGCTCCCTAAACCGAGGAAAGATGATGAAAAAGCTAACCCGTGTTGCACTCGTCACCAGCGCTTTACTCTTCTGTGCAGGCACATCAGCCGCCATGACGTCAGACTCCGTGATGGTAGGCGGAGCGGAAATGTTCCCGAGCAAAAATATCGTTGAAAACGCCGTGAACTCGAAAGATCACACCACGCTGGTGGCCGCCGTCAAAGCGGCTGGACTGGTGGATACGCTTCAGAGCAAAGGGCCATTCACCGTGTTTGCGCCGACCAATGCGGCGTTTGCGAAATTGCCTGCCGGCACGGTCGAGAACCTGGTCAAACCCGAAAACAAAGCCACGCTCACCAGCATCCTCACCTATCATGTGGTCGCCGGTAATTACGATATGAAGGCGCTGGAGCAGAAAATTAAACAGGGCGGCGGACACGCGGAGCTGAAGACCGTTAACGGTCAGCCGCTGTGGATCATGAGCAACGGCCCGCACAACATTCAGCTTAAGGACGGTAAAGGCAATGTGGCGAACATTAGCACCTATGACGTTCATCAAAAAAACGGCGTGATCGATGTAATTGATACCGTCCTGATGCCTAAGTAGTTGTCTATACTTCGGAAGTGTGACGTTACCTTCCGGGAAAAACATGGATAACGCGCTGGCAGAACAGCAGCAGAAATTAATGCAGGCGGTCGCAAACGGCGATCGCCGCGCATTTGAACAACTCTATCGACTCACTTCGCCACACCTGTTTGCCGTCGCGCTGCGCATGCTGCGCGACCGCGCGTGGGCAGAAGAGATCCTTCACGACTGTTTTATCACCGTCTGGAGTAAAGCCGAAACCTACAACGCTGCACTGAGCTCCCCGATGACCTGGCTTACGCATATTGTTCGCAATCGCTGTATTGACTGGCTGCGCAGCGGGCAAACCCGCGCTGCCGAACGCGAGTCACCGTATAGCGAAGTGCTTTTGCCCGGCGAGAACGATGAGCAGAATAACTGGCACGACGATGCGCAGGCAGAGCGGCTCAGGCATTGCCTCGAACATTTGAGCAGCGAGCAGCGCCAGAGCATTACGCTCGCCTACTATCAGGGAATGTCTCACAGCGACATTGCCGACTGGCTCCAGCAGCCTGTAGGCTCGGTGAAAAGCTGGATACGTCGGGCAATGGACCATCTTCGGGAGTGCGTGGGGCTATGAATGACGCAGAAAAACGCGACGACATGCTGGCAGCAGAGTATGCCCTCGGCACGCTGCGGGGAGGAGCACGGCTTCAGTTCCAGAAAAGGGTCCTCCGTGAACCGGCTCTGGCCGCCCGCGTGGCGTACTGGCAGGACATGTTCAGCACGCTGGATAGTCATCTTGTGCCCGTCCCTCCACCCGAGACGGTGTGGAAAAGAATCGCCCTCGACCTGCCGCCCAAAAAGCCTTTACGCCAAAGTCGGCCTTATCTCGGCTGGATGGTTGCGGCCTCACTCGCCGCCCTGACGGTCGTTGCCTGGTATGCCACCCGAGCCCCGGAACTCGCTCCGCTGATGGTACTCAACGATGCCCAACAGCACGGGCAGTGGGTCGTCAGCGCGGACGCCAGCCGCCAGCACCTGAGCATTGCCCCGCTTCGACCGACAGCTGTCGCCGCGCAACACAGCCTGCAGCTTTGGCTGATCCCAGGCAGGCAGGCGCCGGTATCCATGGGGCTGCTGCATAACGACATCCCCACACGCGTCACCCTCAGGAACGCAACGCTCCCTGCTGACGCCACGATAGCCATAAGCCTTGAACCAGAGGGCGGATCGCCCACCGGCCTCCCCACAGGCCCGGTGCTTTACAGTGGCAAACTGTAATCCTCAGGCCCTGTTTGCAGGGCCGTCATCGTCCCCCCTTTTATTTATATAATATTCTCGGTTACCTATAAGAATTAAATATTAGGCCTGCAATTAATTTAATTATTAAAAAACGACATTGACAGACGCTTCCGTACTCCATTAAGTTTTAAACGAACATCATTTCACTCCCGATACAGAATATATCAAAAACCGCATTAATGAATTTGTCATTATTCATTAACGCTTCTCTGCCTTTTATTTTTTGCATCACTCAATAGCGAGATAAGATCATGAATATTAGTGCAAACAAGGTGGTTGTCATCACCGGTGCCAGCAGCGGTATTGGTCAGGCCATTGCCCTCCATTTAGCGAATAACGCGTTTTCGCTGGTGCTGGTGGCGCGCCGTCTGGACAGAATTAATGCCCTGGTGGATCAGATTATTCAACAGGGCGGCAAGGCGATTGCCGTAAAGGCTGACGTGACCCGTCAGGAAGAGGTGCAGCGCGCCATTGACGCTGCCGTTGCCGCATACCAGCGCGTGGATGTGGTGATCAATAACGCGGGCTTTATGGCCATCGCCCCCCTCAGCGAGCTGAAAACCGACGAATGGGACAAGATGATTGATACCAATCTGAAGGGCGTGCTGTACGGCATCGCTGCCGCGCTCCCGGTGTTCCAGCGTCAGGGCAGCGGGCATTTTATTAACGTTGCCTCCGTTGCGGGCATCAAGGTGCTGGCCCCTGGCGGCGTGGTGTATAGCGCCACGAAATTCGCCGTCCGCGCGCTGAGCGAAGGCTTACGTCAGGAGGCAGGTAAAACTATCCGCACGACGCTTATTTCGCCCGGTGCCGTCGAAAGCGAACTGCAATTCGGCAGCTCTGACGAAGAGAGTAAAAAATTTCTCCATGAGTTTTATAAGCAGGCTATTCCGGCTGACGCAATTGCCCGCGCGGTTTTATTTGCCATAGAACAGC
>OKVJ01000014.1_pt1 | contig 112917 bp, 119 predicted proteins | sample 1606921 | NCBI WGS metagenome assembly OKVJ01 (sample SAMN03281016, study PRJEB24777) | human gut metagenome | isolation source: fecal sample PR161 from 1 month old female Malay infant, caesarean...
GCTTCGGCCTCGCGGAGAATACAGATGATCTGTTCGTCGGAAAAACGCTTCTTCATGGGGATGTCCTCATGTGGCTTATGAAGACATTACTAACATCGCGGTGTATTAATCAACGGGGAGCAGGTCAGAATGACGGGTTAACCCATATTTTCAAAGTGCCTTTCTGGTGCTCAGCTTTGTCAACTTTGATATATTGTCTTTGCTCCAGAGCTTTCAGCACACGGCTGAGATGATCCGGCGTAGTGTTTAATATTGAGCATAAATCTGTACGTTTAATGAATGCTAAGTTACGTCTGTCCACTTCTTGGCATAAAGCAAAAACCTTCGTAAAATCGGGTTTATTTAATACTTCTGCATACTCTTTTATACCGTTGTACTCTGCTTTACTTGGCAAATCTCCAAGCATGTTTGCATATTCACGATGGGCCTGTTTTGATTTTGCTGTATCAGCAGTGCTATATTGCAGGAATAAATCTGACAATATGCCGCCCCCAACTAACATTTCAATATCGTCGTAGTTAAAAATCTCCCCTGTAATAAGATCGACAACATACAGGCGGTGATTAATCACAGTGAGTTGTTGGGATGGCGTGGAAAAATCAGAAATGCAATAGTCGTACTGGGTGTCACTACGAAATGATAACGGATCCTCGTAAGCGTTTATATCTTCCCTCAATATTCCTCCTTATTTAAATATTCTCCTTTCGGTGTTGGTCATAACGGGCAATAGCTTCAACAAACATTTCCATTCGTTCTGTATACCCTCTTGATTTTGCTGCTTGCATAGATGCGTAAATAACGTGGCGTTTAACTTCGCCGCTTATCAGATCATTAAAAATCTGGTCACTACTGAAGTATTTCAGATTTGGCCTCCTCCGGATTTAGGACGTAAAAAACCCCGAGCGGATTACCCCGCCCAGGGTCGAAAGTTTAAGAAGGATTTCTCTCCTTCTTAATATTAAGAATACCACGAATCACTAACGTTTGTCAATACCTACCACAATAAATATTTAATGTCAACAGCAATGGAATAATAAGTGCCATATTGTAATCTGGCTACTTCGCTACTCGCCATTTCTTATAAAAAAAAGTGAAAAATGGCGATTTTCAACCAGTTTTTTCCTTTCAATTCAACAACCTACTAAATCAACTATAATAATAGAGAGATTTCTCTCTGCACTGTCGTGCATCTGCACACTGACAATCTGACAGTATTGGAGGGGGTGAGATGGACGACTGATAATGTCATAAGAAGATTGCACCTGGTAAATAGACAGCCTAAATGATTTAGGGTGGTTATTTGGTTGGTGGTTAATCAAGATCCGTGAATGACATTAAGAAGGAATGCCATTAATCATTGTGGAATACTGTTAGCGGCGTAGTCGCTGGATGGCATTAATCACGTTTGGGCGTAAGAAGCCCAAAAGAGACAATTAATAACCTTAACTCAATTAAGGGTTAGAGGTTTTGATTTGTGTTAGTGAGCGTAGCGAGCATCTGTACAGGAGAAGCACCTTTGATCAAGGTAACTTGCTAAAAACGATTTCTCCTGTGATAGCTGTCTTTCATGCGTGGCGTGAGCCTGGCACCGAGGCCAACGCATAACAATATGGTTCCGGCGCTTCGCGTCGATTACCCATTAGCCCTTCGCCCACAGCGAAAACATCATGTGCAACTTGATAGGGGTATCAGTGATGCCGATCCGGCTGGTGAACCTTGCCAGGCGATACACGCCAGCAAAGCGAATCTTTCCATAGAGTGCCATTTTGACACTTATTGATTAAGCTGAATCTCCTGTTGGCTATATGCAAATAAGCCTATTAAAACCATACCTTAATAACGACTAAACCTATCAATAATGATAGCTAAATAACCCGCCTGTAATGCTCTATGAGCGCCTTTCTCACTTTCATAGTATCTTTCATCCCTTATGCGGAAACCGCACCACGCAAGGCTTACAGCGTTCATTGTGGACAATGTACACTTTCATGAGAGGTGCATGTGTTGAACGAGTATTCTCGAAAGATCACTCCGCTGATTTTCCATGCCTAAATCCGCCACTTAGTTAGCATTCTAATCATTTCATTTTACAATCAGTTTCAAGTGCATAAACTCCGCATAATCAGTGCATAAAGGCAGGTTAGCACTGCCCTCGCCTAACAACCTTACATTTATCATTTATAAATCAATGAGATAGGCAATAACCACACACAAAACCATCTGTAGTGTGATGTTCCGCTGTTGCCGCTGTTCTTCGTGCAGAGTTGAGGATTTGGCAATGTTCAAACACATATTTCAACTTTCCAAGTCATTGATTTATAAAGATTCACGATAGATTATATTGCGAATGATAATGATTATCACTGATATTTGGGCAGTCCTGGGGTGGAAATGGGGTACGTCATGAAAATCGCGTTAAGCAGTGATAGCAAGGGTGCAGCCATTTACCACACACAAGACAGCTTTATTTTTGATCACTTATATTGCAACTTACTGAAAATGATCATATTGTTTATTTCATAAGTTTAGATGTGTGACCTTGAGGGAGGGTAAAATGAACAGAGCAGTCGTGTTAGACGAACAGCAAGCCAAAGCGATTAGGGAGTGGCTAAACGCTCATAACAAAAGCCTGATAGCTGACGTTACGTTAATGATGCAAGCCGCCGTATTGCGTGTGGGGGATGCCGTAGCTTTACGCTTCGACGAAGTGATAAACGGAGAGATAGACATAGAAGAACAGAAGACGGGGAAGCGTAAAGCCCTCACCCTTCCGGCTCCAGTGGTGCAGATGATCGCTCGTCGCCGTGCTGAGTTTCCCAATGATGTGCATGTGTTCAGAAGTCAGCGTAACCGCTCGATGAACAAGCAAGCACCTGTACGACGCGAAGAGGTGAGCAAGCAAATCGCAGAAGCCGCGAAAGCTATCGGGATTCATGGCACTGTATCGGCTCACAGCTTCCGCAAAGCTGGCGGGAATGCCATCTACAAGCGTTCAGCAAACAACATCGCTTTAGCTATGACCGTGCTCAATCACAGCAACATCACTGACACCAGGCGCTATCTGGATTTAGACAAGCAAGCCGTTAGCCGTGTGATCAATGAGATGGACTTATAAGGAGGTAAACATGAAATATCTTATGCTGACGCTGGCGCTCATGAGCTTACAGACTTACGCCGGACAGATAACTATGGTCAACCCGCAGGAGGAACAGACGGAGAACGGAAAAACACTATGTGTGTATGAGAACACCAATTACCTGTTCACCTACGTAACTAAGGGGAAATGTCCCTATGCGAAAACCTTCAACACAGAGGATTCAGAAAATTGAAGAAGGAAGAAAAGCCGATCACCAGCTTTATCTGGTGTGGTGCTACGGTGTGCGTTTATACGCAGGTAGTGAAGTTTGCAGGGACGACGATACAGCGTCATCTGTTACCAACCAATCTTAGAAAAGCAGTTGATCAACAAGTGGCAGGGGCAGCCAACCACCAAGAAGCCCGCCCCTACCGTATTCAACATTCCCAACGGAGAGAAGGAAATGCAGAACAGCAGCATTATGGCGTTACCGCTCGCGCTATGCAACGTAGAGCAAGGTCAACCGGTTAAAGTGCCAGCAATGACAGGAAAAAAGTTTCATTTTCTTATGAAGTGGCGTTGAGCTTTAAGAGCATAATCTAAGAGGGCATTAGCCCTCTCAATTCATAACAACCTATCATACTCAAGACTTTGACTTTTTCTGTGTCAGAACCCAATTCATGTAGTCTGAAACTTCTTTAAAACCATAGCCGCTGACACTACCTTCTTTGTTACTTTGATAAGGCCATTCCTGCCACTGAGTATTAACAGTTTTACCTGATAACAAAGCAGATATAATATCCTTGCCATCATTCAAAGCAAAATAACCATCGCCAGGCCCCTGCATTACGCTGCCATTATCTATCCTTGCATATATAGCTGAATCTGGGTAGTTGTTACTTCCCAAGGATACTCTCTTACTCCCATTATCAAAATAGCTTACGGTCAGATCGTATTTCGTAGCTGAGCACGTAACTTTATCCGTCATGTTGTCTCTGTCACACCGCAAAGACCAGTTAGAATCACTGTTATCTTTAATTAAATCTAATGTGTTATCAGGTTCCCCTTGAAAAGTGCCTGACCCATCTGATAGCCAGAATCTATATCGAACATTTCCTATCTTACCCTCTTCGCTCATGGATATTTCATATTTCCCAGTTCTCCCCATCTGTTTCTCTTTAACCAACTTTCCTTGGTCGTAAAACCTCAAATCAGGGTTTAATTGAACTGGTGCAGATATACAGTTAGCTGAGAAAAGTAAGAGCAGTGCAATATAAGTTTTCATGTTAAACGTCCTTAATCTATTATTATCTATGAGTCAGCATTGATGGGGAGAATCACATCCACTTTGGTTAAACTTACAGTATAAAAGGTACTGTTAGCTACGTATTGGTACTATACAAGCGCGACTTTTCATCTTTCTCTTCGTCCTCATTTACCCGCATAGAATCAATAAAATTACGCTGATCCGGCGTCAACTCAAGTTGATCCAGCAAGCGATCTAACTCTTCCTCAGGTGATTCCTTCTGATTCTGTCTCTTCCCGATAGCCATGCACACCCTTGAGTGGTTAGGATTAATCTCAGGTTAACCAGGGTGCATACAATGCGCAACTAACAGATTTTGGAAAAGAGAAGCCATAAAGCCCTCGGTATTAATACCCAGAACGTAGCTTGACCAATGAAGCCATTAACGGCAGGGAAAGGTGTACATACATGATGAGAGTCGCGATGTGGCTAATGGCTGTCACACAAGTTAGTAACAACCATTAACCGAGACATATTAAATCATTGATTATACATGATTTAATATTTATCTTGTGCGCCTTCACAGGCGTCGAATCAGGTCAAACCAGGGCTATGCCCTGATTTGATGGCCGCGTAGTATAGCTGCTTACACCTTTACAAGAAAGGCTTAACATCACCCACGCCTTCGCGAATCACTTCCGGTGCATCTTCCGTTAAATCGACAACCGTGGTCGGCTGCTGACCGAGGTAACCGCCATGAATAATCAACTCAACCACCTTTTCCAGACGGTCTTTGATCTCTTCAGGATCGGACTCGGTGAATTCACTGCCGGGCAGCATCAGCGAGGTTGAGAGCATCGGCTCACCTAACGTTTCCAGCAAGGCCTGGGCAATCGGGTTAGACGGCACACGCATCCCGATGGTTTTGCGCTTTTCCTGTAACAGACGGCGCGGAACCTCTTTCGTCCCTTTCAGGATGAAGGTGTAGTTGCCCGGCGTGTTATTTTTAATCAGACGAAATGCCACGTTATCGACATAAGCATAGGTCGATAGCTCAGAGAGATCCCGGCACATCAGGGTAAAGTTGTGACCGTCCGGCAACTGGCGAATACGGCAAATGCGCTCCATCGCCGCTTTATCTTCAATCTTACAGCCCAGCGCATAACCCGAATCCGTCGGGTAGACGATAACGCCCCCTTTACGCACGATCTCCACGGCCTGATTAATCAGGCGCGGCTGCGGATTATCCGGATGAATATAGAAAAACTGACTCATACTTCCCTCTCTTCAAGTTGCTGTGGCTGTTCCCAGAGCTGCCAGACAGGCTCAACGCCTGCGGGTAACCAAAGCTTGCGTCCCAGTTCTATCCACGCACAGGGCTGATGAAAATCTGAGCCTTGTGACGCCAGCAAACCAAACTGGCGGGCGTAGGTCGCAAGCTGCGAACGCTCGTTGGGCGCCTGCTGACACTGGGCGACTTCCATCGCCTCGCCACCGCATTCGGCAAAATGCGCCAGCAGTCTTTTCAGCCATTTAGCAGAAAGATTATACCGCCCCGGATGGGCCAGCACGGCCTTACCGCCAGAATGATGAATCACATCAATAGCTTGTTTTATTGTACACCACTGTGGCGGAACATATCCGGTTTTCCCGCGAGCCAGATAGCGTTTAAAGACATCCGCTATCGTTGTGGCCTTGCCGGCCTCAACCAGAAAACGGGCAAAATGACCGCGCGTTACCGCGCCCCCGTTTGCCAGCCTTTGTGCCCCTTCCAGGGCGCCCGGAATATGCGCCTTTTCCAGACGTTCAGCGATCATTTCTGCGCGCTGATTGCGGCGCGTTTTTTGTTCTTGCAAAAACGCACACATTACCGGATGGTCTATATCGATGTTCAGGCCAACAATATGGATTTCGTGATTCTCCCAGACGGTCGATATCTCGACGCCAGGAACCAGTTTGAGTGCCAGACCACTGCGGGCAATCTCGGCGCGCGCGGCTGGAATGGCATCGGTTGTATCGTGATCGGTTATGGCCAGCGTGCCAACCCGCATTTCAACGGCACGATGCACCAACGCTTCGGGCGTCAGCAGACCATCGGAGGCCTGGGTATGGCTGTGTAAATCATAAATTACGGCGTAGGTGGTATCGCTCAAAGCACTTCCCGTCACAGGTTAGAGACATCTTAAAAGCCCATGATACCGACTTGCCACGAAATTCTGAAATCAAGGGTTGACAATACGCCATCGAACTAGTTAACTAGTACGCAAGTTCACACGAGAAAGGTATCTGAAAATGACTGCACATTTCACTCTGCACGGTTGGTGGCGCACTTCCTGATTTCCGGGCAGTGTCACACGTCTGCGTACAGCAAACAGATACCCGCCCGCTCATCAGCGGGCTTTTTTTTGAACAGAATAAATGAGAACAACATAATGCAAACAGCCAAACCACACCTCGAATTGCTGACCAGCGAGGCGGCCTATCGCCACAACCCAACCGCGCTGTTTCATCAGGTCTGCGGTGCGCGTCCAGCCACGTTGTTACTGGAATCCGCCGATATTGACAGCAAAGACGATCTCAAGAGCCTGCTGTTGGTGGACAGCGCGCTGCGCATTACGGCGCTAGGTGACACTGTCACTATCAAAGCGTTATCGGATAACGGTGCGGCTCTGCTGCCGTTACTGGATGCGAGCCTGCCTGCTGGTATCGAAAATGAACACCATCCTGAAATGCGCGTTCTGCACTTCCCGCCGGTGAGCCAACTGCTGGACGAAGACGCACGCCTGTGCTCTCTTTCCGTTTTTGATGCCTTCCGTCTGCTGCAAAATCTGGTCACCGTGCCGGAAGATGAACGCGAAGCAATGTTCTTTGGCGGGCTGTTTGCTTACGACCTGGTGGCCGGGTTCGAAGATTTACCGGACATTGAACAGGGTAACCGCTGCCCCGACTACTGCTTCTACCTGGCCGAAACCTTACTGGTGATCGACCACCAGAAAAAAAACACCCGTATTCAGGCAAGCCTCTTCACGCCATCCGCGACAGAGAAAAAACGCCTTGAGCAGCGTATTGAGCAGTTGCAGCAACAAATGACCGAAGCGCCGCCTGCGCTGCCTGTACATCGTGTCGAGAAAATGACCTGTGAGGTTAATCAGAGCGACGATCAGTACGGTGCCGTGGTTCGCCAGATGCAAAAAGCGATTCGCGCCGGAGAAATTTTCCAGGTTGTTCCGTCCCGTCGTTTCTCTCTGCCCTGCCCGTCGCCGCTCGCGGCCTATGACGTGCTGAAAAAGAGCAACCCAAGCCCGTACATGTTCTTTATGCAGGACAATGATTTCACCCTGTTTGGCGCATCCCCTGAAAGTTCACTGAAATATGACGCCACCAGCCGCCAGATTGAGATCTACCCGATTGCCGGAACCCGGCCACGCGGCCGTCGAGCCGATGGCTCGCTGGATCGCGATCTCGACAGCCGCATTGAGCTGGAAATGCGTACCGACCATAAAGAGCTCTCCGAGCATCTGATGCTGGTTGATCTGGCCCGTAACGACCTGGCGCGCATTTGTACCCCTGGCAGCCGCTACGTGGCGGACTTGACCAAGGTCGACCGCTACTCGTTTGTTATGCATCTGGTATCCCGCGTGGTGGGCGAACTGCGCAGCGACCTCGACGTGCTTCACGCCTACCGCGCCTGTATGAACATGGGCACGCTGAGCGGCGCGCCGAAAGTTCGCGCCATGCAGCTGATCGCGGCGGCTGAAGGGCGCCGTCGCGGCAGTTACGGTGGTGCAGTGGGCTACTTCACCGCCCATGGCGATCTGGATACCTGCATTGTGATCCGCTCCGCCTACGTTGAGGACGGTATCGCTACCGTGCAGGCAGGCGCAGGGATTGTTCTGGATTCTGTTCCGCAGTCTGAAGCTGACGAAACCCGCAGTAAAGCCCGCGCGGTATTGCGCGCCATTGCTACCGCACATCACGCACAGGAGATTTTCTGATGGCTGACATTCTGCTGCTCGATAACATCGACTCTTTTACCTATAACCTGGCAGATCAGCTGCGTGCGAATGGTCACAACGTCGTTATCTATCGTAACCATGTTCCGGCACAGACGCTGATAGACCGTCTGGCAACCATGCAAAACCCGGTGCTGATGCTCTCTCCTGGCCCAGGAGCCCCCAGTGAGGCGGGCTGTATGCCGGAGCTGCTGACCCGTATGCGCGGTAAACTGCCGATTATCGGTATCTGTCTGGGTCACCAGGCGATTGTGGAAGCCTATGGCGGCTACGTGGGTCAGGCAGGTGAGATCCTGCACGGCAAGGCCTCCAGCATTGAACATGACGGCCAGGCGATGTTTGCCGGCCTGCCAAATCCGCTGCCGGTTGCGCGCTATCACTCCCTGGTGGGCAGCAACATCCCGGCCGGGCTGACCATTAACGCCTCGTTTGAAGGGATGGTAATGGCCGTGCGTCACGATGCGGATCGCGTCTGCGGCATGCAGTTCCATCCGGAGTCGATTCTCACGACCCATGGCGCGCGACTGCTGGAGCAGACGCTGGACTGGGCGTTGCAGAAACTGGAGCAGACCAACACGCTGCAACCGATTCTGGAAAAGCTGTATCAGGCGCAGACCCTGAGCCAGCAGGAGAGCCACCAGCTCTTTTCTGCCGTGGTTCGCGGTGAGCTGAAACCTGAACAGCTGGCGGCCGCACTGGTTAGCATGAAAGTGCGCGGCGAAAGCCCGCAAGAAATCGCCGGTGCCGCCACGGCCCTGCTGGAAAATGCCGCCCCCTTCCCGCGCCCGGATTATCAGTTTGCGGATATCGTCGGCACCGGGGGCGATGGCAGCAATAGCATCAATATCTCCACCGCCAGTGCCTTCGTGGCCGCGGCGTGTGGCCTGAAGGTGGCGAAACACGGTAACCGCAGTGTCTCCAGCCGCTCGGGCTCGTCCGATTTGCTGGCTGCCTTCGGCATTAACCTGGATATGAACGCCGAACGCTCCCGTGAAGCGCTGGACGATCTGGGCGTCTGCTTCCTGTTTGCGCCGAAGTATCACACCGGTTTCCGCCATGCGATGCCGGTTCGTCAGCAACTCAAAACACGCACGCTGTTTAACGTACTGGGGCCGCTGATCAACCCGGCGCACCCGCCGCTGGCGCTGATTGGTGTTTACAGCCCGGAACTGGTTCTGCCAATTGCGGAAACCCTGCGCGTGCTCGGTTATCAGCGCGCGGCAGTGGTTCACAGCGGGGGTATGGATGAAGTGTCCCTTCACGCGCCAACTCTCGTCGCGGAACTGCGCAATGGCGAAATCCTGAGCTATCAGCTGGAAGCCGCCGACTTTGGTTTAACGCCGTATCATCAGGAGGCGCTGGCAGGCGGCACGCCGGAAGAAAACCGTGACATTCTCACGCGCTTATTACAAGGTAAGGGAGAGGTTGCCCATGAGGCAGCCGTGGCAGCCAACGTGGCCATGCTGATGCGATTGCACGGCGAAGAGGATCTCAAAGCTAACGCACAAAAAGTTCTGGACGTACTGCGCTCTGGTGCAGCTTACGATCGCGTTACCGCACTTGCGGCAAGAGGGTAAAGAATGCAGACCGTTTTAGCGAAAATCGTTGCCGATAAGGCCATCTGGGTGGAAGCCCGCAAAGCGCAGCAGCCGCTTGCCAGTTTTCAGAACGACGTCGTCCCAAGCAGCCGTCGTTTCTATGATGCCCTGCAGGGCGCGCGCACCGCATTTATTCTTGAGTGCAAAAAAGCCTCCCCGTCGAAAGGCGTTATCCGTGAGGATTTCGATCCGGCGCGTATTGCCGGCATTTATAAGCATCATGCGTCGGCGATCTCTGTGCTGACGGATGAGAAATATTTCCAGGGCAGCTTCGATTTTCTGCCTGTTGTCAGCAGCATCGCGCCGCAACCGATTCTGTGCAAAGACTTTATTATCGACCCGTATCAGATCTGGCTGGCGCGTTTTTACCAGGCTGACGCCTGCCTGCTGATGCTCTCGGTGCTCGACGACGAGCAGTATCGCCAGTTGGCTGCGGTGGCGCACAGCCTCAACATGGGCGTGCTGACCGAGGTGAGCAACGAAGAAGAGCTGGAGCGAGCCATTGCACTGCAGGCGAAAGTGGTCGGGATTAACAACCGCGATCTGCGCGATCTGTCAATTGACCTGAATCGTACGCGTCAGCTGGCACCGCGTCTGGGCTCTGGCGTGACCGTTATCAGTGAATCCGGGATCAACAGCTACGCCCAGGTGCGTGAGCTGAGCCACTTTGCCAACGGTTTCCTGATTGGCTCTGCGATGATGGCACATGACGATCTCAATGCCGCAGTGCGTCGGGTGCTGTTGGGTGAAAACAAAGTGTGCGGCTTAACCCGCGAACAGGATGCCCAGGCCGCCTATGAGGCGGGGGCTATTTACGGCGGGTTGATCTTTGTGGGCTCCTCACCGCGTGCGGTGAGCGATGAACAGGCACGCAAGGTGATAGCGGCAGCCCCACTCAGCTATGTGGGCGTCTTCCGTAACGCTGATATTGCGGACGTTACGGCAAAAGCCGAAGCGTTATCCCTTAGTGCAGTACAACTGCACGGTGATGAAGATCAGGCATACATCGATGCCCTGCGTGCCGGGCTGGCTCCTCAGGTTCAGATCTGGAAAGCGCAGAGCGTGGGCAGCACCCTGCCAGCACGTAACCTGAATCATGTTGATAAATACGTGCTCGATAACGGCCAGGGCGGTACAGGCCAGCGTTTTGACTGGTCACTGCTGAACGGCGAAGCGCTGGACAATGTCCTGCTGGCGGGTGGACTTAGCCCGGATAACTGTGTGGAAGCAGCCAAAACCGGCTGCGCGGGCCTCGATTTCAATTCAGGCGTAGAGTCGCAACCGGGCATCAAAGATGCCAGTAAGCTGGCCTCGGTATTTAAAACTCTGCGTGCATATTAAGGAAGAAAAAATGACGACATTACTTAACCCGTATTTTGGTGAGTTCGGCGGGATGTACGTTCCGCAGATCCTGATGCCCGCACTGCGCCAGCTGGAAGAAGCGTTTGTGAGCGCACAGAAAGATCCAGCGTTTCAGGCTGAATTTACCGACCTGCTGAAAAACTACGCGGGCCGTCCAACAGCGCTGACCAAATGCCGTAACCTGACTGCCGGCACCAAAACCACGCTGTACCTCAAGCGTGAAGACCTGCTGCACGGCGGCGCGCATAAAACCAACCAGGTGTTAGGACAGGCACTGCTGGCAAAACGGATGGGCAAAACCGAGATCATCGCCGAAACCGGCGCGGGTCAGCACGGCGTGGCATCAGCACTGGCAAGCGCCCTGCTTGGCCTGAAATGCCGTATCTATATGGGGGCGAAAGACGTTGAGCGTCAGTCTCCGAACGTATTCCGTATGCGTCTGATGGGCGCAGAAGTGATCCCGGTTCACAGTGGTTCTGCCACGCTGAAAGATGCCTGTAACGAAGCGCTGCGCGACTGGTCTGGTAGCTATGAAACCGCGCACTACATGCTCGGCACGGCCGCTGGCCCGCACCCGTTCCCGACTATCGTGCGTGAATTCCAGCGCATGATTGGCGAAGAGACCAAAGCGCAGATCCTTGAAAAAGAAGGCCGTCTGCCGGACGCGGTGATTGCCTGTGTGGGCGGAGGGTCAAACGCCATCGGGATGTTCGCTGATTTTATCGACGAAACCCGTGTTGGCCTGATCGGCGTGGAGCCAGCGGGTCACGGGATTGAAACCGGTGAGCACGGCGCTCCGCTGAAACATGGCCGCGTGGGGATCTACTTCGGCATGAAAGCCCCGATGATGCAGACCGATGAAGGTCAGATTGAAGAGTCGTACTCCATCTCTGCCGGTCTGGATTTCCCGTCCGTCGGGCCACAGCATGCGTTCCTGAACAGCACCGGACGCGCTGACTACGTCTCCATCACCGATGACGAAGCGCTGGAAGCGTTTAAGACGCTGTGCCGCAGCGAAGGGATCATCCCGGCACTGGAGTCCTCGCATGCTCTGGCGCATGCGCTGAAAATGATGAAAGAAAACCCGGAAAAAGAGCAACTGCTGGTCGTTAACCTTTCCGGTCGCGGTGATAAAGATATCTTCACCGTTCACGATATTCTGAAAGCACGAGGGGAAATCTGATGGAACGCTACGATAACGCATTTGCACAACTGAAATCCCGCCAGGAAGGCGCGTTCGTTCCCTTCGTCACGCTGGGCGATCCGGGCCCGGAACAGTCGCTAAAAATTATCGACGCCCTGATTGAAGCCGGTGCCGATGCGCTGGAGCTGGGGATCCCGTTCTCTGACCCGCTGGCGGATGGCCCGACCATTCAGAACGCCACTCTGCGTGCCTTTGCCGCGGGCGTCACCCCAACGCAGTGTTTTGAGATGCTGGCCGCGATCCGTCAGAAGCACCCGACCATTCCGATTGGCCTGCTGATGTATGCCAACCTGGTCTTTAACCGCGGAATCGACGAATTTTATGCCGAGTGCGCGCGGGTGGGCGTTGACTCCGTGCTGGTGGCCGACGTCCCGGTTGAAGAATCTGCACCGTTCCGCCAGGCAGCTATGCGTCATAACGTGGCGCCGATTTTCATCTGCCCGCCAAACGCCGATGACGAACTGCTGCGCCAGATTGCCTCTTACGGCCGTGGTTACACCTACCTGCTCTCCCGCGCGGGCGTGACGGGTGCTGAAAACAAAGCCGCGCTGCCGCTGCATCATCTGGTAGAAAAACTGGCTGAATACCACGCAGCACCTCCGCTGCAGGGATTCGGCATTTCATCCCCGGATCAGGTTACGGCGGCAATTGACGCAAAAGCGGCAGGCGCAATCTCCGGCTCTGCTATCGTCAAAATCATTGAGAAGAACGTGGACAAGCCCGAGCAGATGCTGACTGAACTCAAAGCATTTGTTACGGCGATGAAAGCCGCAACGCGTAAAGCCTGATCCTTCCACCGTCTGGCGACTCAGCCAGACGGTCTTCCTCTTATATTCCCGCTATCACTTAAGCGTTACGCCAAAATTGATCCCATCGATATTTTCGGCGTGAATGGCTTTTCAAACCTTGCCGTAAGCGTATGATTTGGTCTCTTTTCGGCTTTAAACCCTCTGAGTTCAAAGAAAAACGAAAAACACAGATTCCCCTTTTTATTCAAAAAGATAGCCCCATATTTTAACGCATTTTTTAATGCATTTTAGGTTGTTCGAACGCAAGCATTTTCATGCACTTACGCCTGAGTTTTGGAGAAGGATTTTTTGACCAACGTTGACATAAAAATGTTTTTTTCTCATACTCGCCCTGCACCAGCAAAATCTGGTGCCGGGATTGGTCTCCCGGATGAAAAAGGCGACAACTGACGCGCCAGCGTCTTTTTTTGTCGTTTGCATTGCCATACCTTCGCATTATGGTGGGTTGGCGGGGGCGCTTCGGCGCGCCGGTTCCTTTTTCCCGGTAAGACCAACTCCGTCAGCTCACCACCCTTGATTGGTCTCAAAGGTGGTGATAATCCAAAGAAGAAGGAATATCCCATGAACACAGCGATCGCTAGTTCCACCGAAGCCCCGAAAGTTTTTACCAAAGATGGCCGCCTGGTCACCAGCTCCCAATCCATCGCTGACTATTTCGATAAGCAGCATAAAGATGTTCTTCGCAAAATTGACATGCTGGATTGTTCGCCTGAATTTACATCAGCGAACTTTTACGCCGATGTTCAAACCGTCGAAGTCGGTAACGGTGCTGAACGTGAATCACGCTGCTACCTGATCACCAAAGACGGCTTTATGTTTTTGGTGATGGGTTTCACCGGAAAGAAAGCAGCCAGACTTAAGGAGGCATATATCGCCAAGTTTAACGCGATGGAAGCCGAACTGCATAAGAGAGCCCCAGCAGCATCACGCCAAGGAAATTACGCAGTAATCACCTATTTCGAAAACGGCCTGCCGGTGGCCTGCCACCCTCTTATGCCAGGTGAAGTAGTTATGAACCCAGATTCATGCCTGGAACATGTGATCCGTTCCGGCTATGTGGTAATGCCGTGCGATGAAGCGGAAAAATTCACGCTCGGCGAGATACAGAAAATGATCGCCATAGCACGGCAAGCGCGTGATCGCTGGCTGCAACATTAACAACACAGGGCAGCCCGCTATTGCATATAGTGAGGCTGCTCGGTTAGCATTAACGAAGACAAAAATTAAGATCGCCAAAATGGCGGTGAGCTTACATTAAGCCCAAATATTTTGAAAGGAAAGTCTGTGATTCAGTGGATAAAAAAAATAAATAGGTCTAGAAATCATCATTTCAAAATCTATAAATTCAAGCTGAGATTGAAATTAATTTGCATTCTATCTCATAGATACACTATACGACAAAAATACACCAATCATAACAAACAATTGGTAATACCTTTCATTGGTAAAGGGATTGGCGATGCCATAGTTTTTACTGGGCTTATTGAAGCATTAAAAAACAACGATTATCAAGTTACTATTGTTGCTGACAGTAAAAGCCACTTTCTTTTTAAAGAGTGGAGCATCATCGACAATTTATTTTTATATGATACTGAAGAGAAAAGCAACACTATTCAAAAATTAAAAAAACTCGGCCCGTTTACATTTATTGACCCACACGAAATAACCAACTCAAGCATTGATACTTTCAATATTATAAGAAATTCCAAACCAATTAAATCTATTGGCTTCAACAATAAATTTAGCGTTTATGACCACATAATTGAAATGAGCCAACCTAGTGGGCACATCAGCAACAAATGTATCGATGTCTTGAATTTCCTAGACATTGAAATAGCAGAATATAATTATTTTGTTCACATCCCCGACAAAAACATAAAAGAATCCAATGAATTAATCAAAACTGCCAACGGAAAAAAGATTATTATCTTTAATCCATTTGGCGGAGTTAAGGAACGCTTCTTCTCTAAAGATCAAATCACCTCCATACTAAATTACTTATCACAGTTTGCTGAAGAATTTCATGTTGTGATTATCGGTGAGCAAGAAAAAATAAAAGAAATCCCGAACGGGAATAATGTTACCAAAAATACATATACATCATTTCTTACTGCCGCACAATTAATCAAAGAAAGTCAATTGGTAATCACTCCAGATACTTCAATTGTGCATCTTTCAAGGGCGTTCAATAAAAGAATAGTTTGCTTTTATCCATTTAAAATGCTAAGCGATAAGTTAAACAACGCAGATGTTTGGGGACCGAATTATGATGCTGCTTTACAAGTTAGACTCACAGAGACTTGTCTGGCAGAAGCTAAGGTAGAATTAATATTAGCTCATATTGGTTCTGAAATAAGAAAGTTGCAGCTTTGAGCATTTGCTATCTCCATTCTGGACTTGAAAAAGTAAAGAGATATCTCAGAACAATACTCCACACTCGATATTATTCGAAAGTAGAACTGGGATATCCCTTAATCTCTAATGCTGTTTAATCCTCCGGTAGCTCAGGCCATTCGATATCTGTGGTTTTAGTAGTATCTACACGATTTAAATGTACGCGATATTTTTTCCATTCATGAAGTCGTTCAATTTCTGTTTCTGTAGCCATACCCAAATCTACAGCATCTTGCAGTGGTGCTACTGCAGCTGATGCATCAGCCAATAAACGTTGTTTTTGTGCTTCCGCTGCTGAGATTAACTCATCCTTTGTCGGTTCTGGTGGGTCTGACAGGACTGGTGAACCGTATTCGTCAGGAGAAATTATTTTCCCTCGGCTTTGCCCATCCAGCAAATACTCATGCCAACGTTCTGTTATTTCCACCAAATCACTTGGGATATTACCCGCCTTTCTATATTCATCAATTAAAGAATAAGGGTAAAAGCCATTATTTTTTGCACTATAAAAAATACGCTCTGCCATTTTAATATCCTATCGCATACCAGTATGAACCTGTAGCGTCACTTGATAAATTTACTGATGTGTTATTGAAGCTTGTGACGAATCCCCATGGCCTCTCGCCAGCACTTCCTGAATTCCTTATAAGTGTGTTTTGGACGTTCAAACAGGCATTTGGAAATGCTATAGGAAATGTGACTGTTGTATTGCCAACAACAGATGAAGGGTTCCTTCCCCATTGATAGATCATTCCGGTAGTTGTATCTTTGAACCATCCATTTGCAGCACGCGAGGCGGTGTTTTTTAACTGGTAACGCGCATCACTTTCGCCTTTCGTATATGCCTGCCCTGCTGGGGTGTAATTTCCTTTTGGCTGGTAGCGGCTTTCGCTCTCTGCTTTAGTATACGAATCCCCTTTTTTTGCCAGCTCCACCACTGCATTGCTAACTCGATGGCGCATATAAGGCCGGGTTGCATCACCGTTCACAAATCCTGCGTATGTAGCTCCATCCGTTAATACATATCGTGAATCAAAATTTGTATAATTGGAAGTAACCACTTGCCCGTTTATGGTAAATGGTTTCCCGTTTGCCAGATTTAAAGCTATTGAACCATCTTCGTTAATATTTAATCCGTTAGTACCTTTATAGTTATAAAGTGCAATGCTGTAATTAGCCCCTCCACGTCCTACGTACCAGCAATTTGCGCCATCATAATCCTTACCTATCATATACACCGCTTGAGATGCTGTTCTGCTCTGGACTGCTATTGCTGCGCCATTTTGAACAACAGCTAAAGCGCCGCTTAAAGTTCCGCCCCCAATTGGCAGCGCACCTACATCCCCAGCAGTGGGTTTCTGAAATTCAGTATAGATTTTTCCCCAGTTACCAAACACCCCTTGAGGCGTGGAGCCACATACACCCAGTGCTGGAGCCTGCCCGCCCTGCCTCGCAATAATATGAACCTGCGAACCTGAGTCATAGCCAAAGCTAATTAGCGCAGCGTTTCCATATGTAGGCTCAGTCTGTACGCCGTAAAAACCGTTTCTCAGCGGTTTTAGTGCATCAGCGCCCGCAATCATATTATCTGTACCGTATCCACCGAGACTCATCCAGCCAGTAGTTAAAACTCGATCAGCGGTCACGTCAGTTTTAGAGGTGACTACATCTTTTTGCGCTGCCGTCTTTAACTGCAGGTTGGCCCGCGCCAGCACTTTATCTGTCAGGTCAGACAGGTTGTTTTTTTTCAGGAGAGCATCTGGAATTTTGGAAGTGATAATTTTAACGATCGCCTGATAAAGCTGATCGTGCTGATCTTTATTCAGGGCCAGCCCTGACTTTTCAATTACAGCGCAGATCTCCTCCTGAACAGCATCCCACATGTCACTGTTCAGGTCGGTAGCGCGGCGGCCGGTCGCCGGGTCGCCATTCGTAAAACCATTTTTGCCGGGTCCAAATTTATCGGCCTGTGCCGTAGGTGTATCAATTCGATGCATTGTTTGTTCCTTCCGGGTAAGCGAAAACAACAACGGTGTGCGATGGCGCCAGTTTTTCAATGACGCACTCTGCGACCGTGTCGCCCCATGTTCTGATTGCGGAATTGCACGCGCTGGTGCAGGTCTGCCAGCTGACATTGGCATCTGCCGGAATATTCACGCGCCAGTAATAGCGCCAGAACTCCCCCCATTCCGGATCAGGGGTGCTGTCAAGGTTCTGAAACTGTTCGATAGTGGCCGTGGTGTAGCCCAGCGCGTCCAGCTGGTTGCGGTAAAACTGTTCGTTAATCCCGCCCGCAACGTTGGCTTTCGCGTCAAGACGCTGCTGGCGCTGTCGTAGCGACTGCACGCCGTCAGGAGTACACGAATCGGGCAGGCCGTAGACGGTTTCATAACGGTCTATCAGCTCTGTCGTTTGAGCCGGGTCGATTTCCTTCATCAGCGCATTAGCACGCTGATGTACGCGCGTGAGAGACGGTGCCAGACCTTCAATCAGCGGGTTCTCTCCCTCCCATGCCGGGCCGGGTGGCAGCAGCTTATAGAGAAGCTGCTCATATTCATCATTCAGTGCCATCAGCTGCTTACCCCCGTATACGTCGCCCAGGTAATGGTCCCGACAACGGGTAATTCTGTTTCGCCCAGCGCAACATCTGTCACCGGCGCACGTAACTGGTGCGCGACTTCACCCGTTGCCAGGCTGATCGCCTCGCTGATGCGGGACAGGTACACTTTTCCGGATGGCACCCCATCCCTCAGCATCAGGGAATTAAGTTCCGCCGTGACGGCCGCGCGAATTTCGGGAGTATCTTTTGCTAGAGCTATGGTCATCGGGATAACCTTTTCGCTGGCGGCGAACACCGTCAATCCGGCCCCGGCCACTGGCGCCAGCGGAAGAATATGATCGCGGACGGCCTGAACAAGGTCATCACCCGGGGCGGGATGGGTCGGGTCACTGGTTGCCACCATCACGCCAACGGTACCAATGCCGCTGTAGTGGCGCAGCGTCCAGGCTCTGGTAATACCGGCGATCTCTTTCGCCCAGATGATATAATCTGAGTCAGCACCACCCTGCGGTATCCAGTAGTAGCGCTCCATAACGCGGGCGCGCCAGGTCTCCAGCTCCTCCACATCATCACCGCCGTTCACGGTGTCAGCGTATCCGGTTGACGGGATGCCGCTGACTGGCGTACCCAGACGCAACGCAACACCATCATCGGTATTGCCTGCCGCCCCGGCGTTATCGGCCACCACCGGCACACGCAACACGCCACCGGACGCTTTGACGGTCTGGGTGGTAGTAAAGGTCACCTGGTCATCACGCTGCACCTGTGTACCGGCGGGCAGCGTTGGGGTACCGCTTAGCCCATCCCATCGCACAAACCCTGTCGCGGCCACAGCATCCTTGCGCGGGCAGCGCTTGATTCTGCCGTGCCGGTATAACCAGTCCTCATCGCACAAATCAGGCAGCATGTTGCGCGCCAGATAATCGATATACCCGTAAAGGGTATGAACTGCAGCAGCCTGCGCCCGCGCGTAAACTTCTGCATCCATCCTGCGCAGCAACACATCCTCCTGGAAGCGCGTCAGCAAATCACTGCGAATGGTGGCGATCAGTTGCGGGAGTTCAGGCCGTGAAAATTGACTGTCAGCCATCGAGTTCACTCCAGATGTCGTCAAAAGTAATGTTATGAATAGTGCCGTCACGCTGGTAAATCGTTACCCCGGCCGCCAGCACGTCTATACCCGTTCGCTCTGCGGTGACCTCAACCCGCGCGGCCACACCGTCCTCAGTCATCCATGCCAGCGCCTGCTGCATGTACTCGCGGGCATCCTGTGGTGTTTTGTTGGTAAGTTTCCGGCGTTTCAGCAGATACAGACGGGAGCCGATCCGGTCGTTCTGTACCGTCGGCCAGGTATCGCCCCACCAGCCATAAGGTTCTGGTGTCCGGTCGTCACTTTCGGCACGCCGCCAGGAAAAAAGAGAGATCACGACAGAACGCGTCAAAAGGTCGAGCGGATCCGTGGACTCCTTCAGAAGCCCGTTAACATAGAGGATCATGATTTAACTCATCGGTTGGTTGGGTTTATCCGTCGTACCGCCGCCGTCACCGTTTTCTTTGTGGGTGTGGCCGTTGTATGTCGTGCGCATTGCAGACATCGTTTTGCCTGCGCCATCGCAGAGATCTTTAATTTGTCCGGTGGCCTCGATATCCATTTCGAAACGGGCTTTTGGGGCATTGGTGAAAATAATTGGCTTACCGCCGCCATTAACGACAATCCCGGAGCGTGTCAGGGTGACAGACTGCCCCTGGTCGTCATAAACGGCCACTTCACCGCGCGCCAGGCCTTTCAGACGGTACCGGCGGTCAGCAACCACCACGGCAACACCGTGCGAGCGATCGCCACCAGGGAACAGCATCACAGCCTCTGCACCATTCTGCGCAGCGGAGGTAAAACCATACGGTTCAAGGTGCTCCACGTTTTCTTTTTGTTCACCGGCGATCAACTTCAGCCCTGCGGACTGGCATTTTTTTGCGGTATCGAGCGCGGTGATAACAGCGCGCGTGACAATATTCTGAAGAGAAGATCCAGCCATCAGAATTCTGTGCCTCCCGATGTCTTTTTCTTTTTCGGTGCTGCCGGTTCCGGCAGGTATGCATCAGCTGGCCCGACGCGGATTTCAGCTATTGTGCCGTTGTTGTCCTGGTTGTATGTCACCTCGGCGATCACCAGTTGCTCGTTATCGAATCCGTTCAACGGGTCGTAAACAATGACAGAGAGATTTGGCCGCCACAGTTCGCCGTTACCCTGCCGCCAGCCCTGAACGGTGTATGTGGTTTCGCGGGTTTTTGCAGCACGTTGTCTGGCCTCAAATTCACACCGTGCTTTGCAGCTGTCGGTCGTCGCCGTGCCAGACTGCTGCATGGTGTGCGGGCGGTAGCGCGTCACGCCGGAATCAGTCGTACTCTGCCGGATAGCGGCGATCGTCGCTTCACCGAAATCATCATCGGTACCGGGGCGCTGCCCGGTAACCTGATAACTGGAAAAACGTTCGCGGACGCTGCGCTCTGTATCGCATGAAAGGATATTTTCCCCCAGCACCAGCGCCGTGGACGCTTTCTCACTTCCCGGCTTTCCGAGTACCAGCCTCCCCTGCGCATCATCGTAGGCCAGCGCCTGCACCTGGCCCAGCAGACGATTCAGGCAGTCCACCACTGTTTCACCGTGTTCCGGCTGCGCGTCAATGACGGCGGTAGCAGGCGCACCAGCATCAACCACGTCAACGCCGAACGGTTTAGCCAGCGCACTGGCTATGCGGAACAGATTTTTTCCGTTGTGCTGTGCTGGCGCAGCTGAGCAATCAATAAGATCTGCCGTTTTGCTGCGTCCCACTATCCCCATAGTGATTGCCGCGGCATCGTAGCGCAGCGGCAATGCCTCAACCCAGCCGGTAATGACCAGGTCATCCCCGATCATCACCTCAACGAGATCGCCATTTTTAATCTGAGGCACACCATCATTGCCAGGCCATTGCCGGGTGATCGAAACATTAAAATCACGGGCGACGCGATCAATGCCGGCGCTGATGCGGGCCGATGTCCAGCCGCCCCACTCGCGGCCGTTTACACGTAAAAAAACGGTATTGTTCATCGCACTGGTACCCTCAACGGTTTAACCGGAACGAACCCGGGATGACGGACCAGATTTCGCGAAAGAATATCTTTTTCCCGATCTGCATCGTCATACCAGTTAGCCGCCAGCACCAGTGCTGGAAGCACATCAGGAGGGATTCGCTCTGCAGTGATTTCCACCTGCGCAAGTCGGGCGGAAATATCCCGGTTGAGGTCCGTTCTCAGCACAGTTATTTGCTGGAAAATTCCGTCATCGGTAATTCGCAGCTGCTCCTGGTCGATGGCTGCATTCAGTGCGCTGCGGATTTCGGTTAATTCGTCCCATGTTGGCGGGTCTTCCGCCGCAACAGTGGTACCGGAGCCGTCGAGCGCAGGATGAGAGATATTAATAATGTCATTGCTGGCCGCGCCGCCAGTAATCTTGCCAGCCTGCCCCTGCGGCGCCGCGATGGTTTTCGGCTGCGCCAGCGTAGACACCGCCTGTGCCGCTGTACTGATTGCCGAAGATCTAATGACCGCGGCGATCATATTACTCCTGGCCTTTTGCACCTCAACAGAGCCGGAATCTGTCGGCCAGGTTCCCCGTGGCGCCAGCCCCGGATCAAACGCCACGCCGGACATCGTTTTAATCATCGTTACAAGGTCTGACGTATCGCCCGTCAGCCGATCTCCCGCGCGCCACGCCTTTTGCAGCTCACGCACAAAATCACTGGCCGCGCTTGGCGGCATAAGGATGACCGACAGATCGCCCTGTAGCAGACGCATCGCCGCTGAGACGCCGGAATCAACCATCCGGAATGCGTCAGCAACATCGCCGAGCATCGCGGCAGCGTCGGCCAGCACATCATTCTGGATGAAGTCAGCAATGCCGGAGAGTGAAAACGCAGAGAACATGCTTTCAATCGCATCATCAAACAGGCCGCCGGATTGTTTCAGCCGCTGCGCCGTCGCCATACCCGCCACCGGAAATGACAGTTCGCCGCTTTCCACGAACTGGAAGGAGACGCGGCACATACGCCCCTCAGCATTGCTGTGCGTGACTCTCACCTGCCCGTCGATACTGCCCTGCATTTCCCCGTACTGGGGGTGAACAAGCGTACCCGGACCGGCTGTTTCAACAGCACCAATAAGACGATCGCGCTTATCGGCATAATCATCCCCGATTAAGTAGGCGTTGATCGTCATTCTCCGCGTGGCCCGGCCTAAATCCTCCGTAAAGGGTTTATCGCGGTTCGGATACTCATGCACCTGTACACGGCGGCCAAAGGTACCTTCATCATCCTCCACCGAAAAAGGTACGCCACGAAACGACGCATCACGCAGCCTGTCTCGCCAGTCAGTTGAAGAAAAAAAAGCCATACTGCCCCCAAAAGAAAACCCGCTTTACGCGGGCTTAACGTGGTGTGCGAAACGGGGAATACCCCACATCATGGGAAATGTTCATCAGTGGGTCACCGCTTTTCGGGGTCTCCTGTACGCGCATTCCAGGCGGTGCATTATCGAAAGTGACTTTCAGCTCACCGCGCTGAGTTACCGGGGAGGTAGCACGCTCAAATACTGGCTGCTTACCCATCTCTAAAGAAGGAGGACTGACCCGCACCGGCTGAACCAAAGGTACTGCAGGCTGATATATCGGTGCTTTCAATGGTTCAGGAAGCTGAAAATTCTCTGCAGTATCCTGCTTTACCATTTCGCGATTTTGCTGGTTGTTATACCAGCCACCAGAATTCCAGCGGTTTTTAAGAGACTCCCAGAAAGAATCTGTTTGATCCGCTTCCTTTGCCGCATCAGCTATCTCTTTCAGCTGCTCAAACATGTAGATAGCAACAGCAATCTGAACGGTGGTCGCCCCCAGCGTGGCAATTTTCCCCAGCACACCGGAAAGCTGTGTTGCTAAGGTCAGGGCGGTTCGCAGCGTACCCAGTGTTTTAACCGTGAATACGCCTGTCATATACAAGCCAACACCGCCCAGAACAGTTTCCCAGCCGCCAAATGCCTGAGCCACCTTATCCACCTCAACCCACGCAGCTTTTATTACCGGTGCAACGTCATCCCAGTTCTGGATGATCAGCATGGCGCCAGCCGCCAGCGCTGCGATCGCAACTTTGGCCGGTGACAGATTGATTACCGTATTCAGAACTTTTATCGCACGGGATAACACGCCGATAGAAACGCCTACGCCCAGCAGCGCCGCACCAAATTTTGCCGCAGTCTGTACCAGTTCAGGATTCGCGCGAACGAAAGTTCTGAGCTGCTCCAGGTAAGGCATGACCGCTTCTGCAGCTTCGTTAATGGCGGGCAGGAAAGTGTCGCCCAGCGTCACCGAAATCGCATTCACGCTGTTTTTCAGCAGTACCAGCTGGTTTTCGGTTGTGGCCGCGCGGGATGCATATTCCTTCTGCATCGAGCCGCCATATTCCTGGGCATCAGCCACACGGTCAAAGTTAGTGCGTAACAGATCCAGGTTGGTCAGAAGCGGGGCAATCGCGCTTAAGGACTCCTTACCAAACAGCGCGTTCATGACGGCGGCCTGCTTCGCTTTCGGTACTTTCGCGAGAGAGTCCAGCACCTTCAGCATCGCGCCGCGCGCATCCTTTTGCATATCCTCAGCGAGTTTCTGAGGGTTAAGCTTCAGGAAAGCAAGCGCGTTTTTCTGGGATTTCGTTGCAGAGTTGCCTGCGGTAAGCGACAGCATGAAGTTTTTTATGCCGGTTGAGGCAATTTCTGATTCAACGCCCATCCCGGCGATCGTGGCCCCCATAGCCGCAATTTCACCAGAAGCCACACCCGCAACGCTGCCCAGCGGGCCGATTCGGGTGACGATATCAGAGATTTTCTTCGCGTTGGCTGGACCGGTATTCCCCAGATAGTTGATCTTGTCAGCGAGAACAACCACGTCATCCTGTGTCAGTTTGAACGCCGTTCGCCACTGCGCCATCATCTGGCCGGACTCTTCAGCTGTGGTGTCAAACGCGACACCCATTTTTACGGCGTCGTTGGCGAACTGCATCAGATCACTACGTGCGATCCCCGCCTGGCCGCCTGCCGCCACAATCTCTGCGATCCCCTCCGCCGCCATTGGTAACTGCGTGGACAGCGTCAGGATATCGTCACTCATCTGCGCAAACGCTTTTTTATCATCGAGGCCGTCAACTACCTTTCGGATGTCGGCCATTTTTGACTCAAACCCGATCGCAGAATTAATGGGCAGCGCCAGCGCACCGAGGATGGCAGTTCCTGCGGCTGCCGCCCCCAGCGCAAGACTGCCCATCTCCTTCTGGAAGCCCTTAAGCTCACGCTGCATTCCCTTCATCGGCCCGGTCAGCTGGTCAACGGCGGTGATGATTGCCTTTAACTGGAAACTGTCAGCCATGTTTTACTTCCTCGTTGATGCGGACGGCCTCCGCTTCCAGTTCAAGGAAGTCAGATATGGCCGCCCGCCGTAGCTCAAGGGGGTTTAATTTCCAGAACCAGGCGACGTTGTAGAGTCGTCGTCTGAGGTTAGTTCCGTCTCCGACTGGGTAAAAAAACTGAGTATTTGCATACAGGTTTTGAAAATATCCAGCTTTGCCATTTGCGCTGCAGATGAGCGGGGGATCCCCGCCAGTACCGGGATATATTTCAGCGCTACGGAACTATCCAGTTTGATCGTACCGTCACCGGAAACAGTAAACGGAAAGCCAATCGCTTCAATTTCGTCGTAAGTCGGTTCGCGCAACTCCAGCACATGCAGCTTTTCGTTATGCGCTAAAATCGGCTTTTTCAGAGCCAGTTCTTTTGTCATTGATAAAATCCTTCTTCACCGTGGAATTCCAGATCCACCGTGCCCTCTTCGGGATTATGGTTTGCCTCACCATGCAGCCAGGCGTTTGAAAGGACATAAACCTGACCGTTCGCCAGTTCAGAGGTGATGGTCATGGTGTCGGCGGTGGTGATTTTGTTCACCGGGAAGTTTTTTGGCACCTTTGCTGTGACCTTCGTATAGGGCGCCCGGTGCGTTTCCTTGTAATCGACATCACCGGCAAGGCCGATCACATCATCACGCACGCGGGTGTTCATCGGCACTTCAATGCCACCGGTAATGGACAGCTGCTGCCCGTCGATTTTGAAATAAGTGGTACCCGCAATCTTTGCCATTATGCGGCCTCCTCGTTGTATTGCAGACGGAACTGGTTAAGCACGGCGAACACACGCAGCTGGTTGACGTAATCAGGCGGGAACAGGACATCCAGGCGGTTCGGGTCTGAAGCGTTGCGCTCGACAATCAGGTATTGCTGGAAAAGATCGAAGTTTTCCACGATCCCCTCGCGCTCGAGCTGGCGGTACACCGCCCCAAGTTCACCACGGATAACAGACGGCGTAACAATCGCCTGGCCTGGGCCAAAGCGGGTGCCATCGTTCGCCAGTTTGTGGCGGCCGTATTTACTGGTGATCACCGATTTCAGGCGGCGCAGAACGTAAGCACTGGTATGCAGCGTTTCGCTGTCCAGGTAGCTGTTATCCGCCACACCGTAGGCGTTGGTTTTGTAGGTGGTGATGTCGCGCTGAATGAGCAAACTACCGGAAGCGGTGTACGCCGTCGCAATACCATGCATCAGTAATGACTGCTGTTCTGTGATGGTAAAACGCTTGCCGGTGGGTGCGGGGAGCGCACCAGTAAGTTCGCCGGTTTGTGTCGGGCGCGCCGGGTCGTTACGTAAGAATACGGCCTGACGCCCAAGACGATACGCCACCAGCTCATCAACTGCGGTTTGTACATCTGGTTCATAGCCCGCGATGGTGATGTGCTGATAATTGAACGTATCACCATATGCTACCAGCTCAGACAGTGTGCCGGTTCTGGCCGTGTACACGTGACCGTAAAGCTGGCGAATATAGCTCCAGCGACCGGAACTGTCGTTCATCTCCGTCGCCATCAACTGCAGCGATGCGCTGTCGCTGAATGGCAGGCCGATATAATCGAACGGTTCATCCCCCATCGCAGCGATCGTTCCGGTTAAATCCGGGTCGCCCGCCCCGCCACTCATTTTGCCGATCTGAATACTTAACCCGGCGGGAACTTCTTCCCCGCTGGCCGTGCCGTAATAATTGAGGGATAACGGGATACTGTTTCCGCTCACACCACCATTCACGGCTGTAAGTTCCAGCGTGCCTTGGTCAGGCCCGGCGGACGTTACTTTATATTGCGCCGTTACCGGCAAATCAGGATTGCCGTTAATCGCAGCCAGCAAAGCCTGGGCGGTATCTGCTCCCGTGTCGTTTGCCGCGGCTGTTACCTGTACGCGTGTGGTACCGATATACAGATTTACCGAACCGGCGTCTGTCGCGGTGCCGGAGAAAGTGATTGTACCGGTTGCCGCCTGCCCGTTGTCAGGCACAGCGATAACCCACAGTTCACCGAACGGGTCAACACGGCGGTATGCTTCCACCATACGCGCCAGCTGGCTGCCGCGCCCTGCCATTTTTTTTGCCAGGTCTTTGGACGGCATGATGACCAGTTGGTTAACAGGCATGTCAGAATCTGACAGTGCCATGCCAATCAGCAGGGATGGCCCGCTGTCCTGCGCGGTGTTTGCAGCACTGTTATCCATTTCGGCATAAAACAGCGGTACCCGGTTATCTGCCGGGATGTAATTAAAGCTTACGGTCATCTTTAACCCCTTTTTGTTGAATTACTTCGATTTCGCCTGCAGCTTTCCGGCGGAACCAGTACGCGGACGCTTCGACGTTTCGCCCTTTTACAGGCAATACATCGCCCCGGGCCGGATCCGGAACAGATCGCCCTTTCGCGGGTTTCACAAACATGGTTTATTCCTGAAATGTAATTTCGGTGTGGTGCTCGATGTTGCCGTCTGGCCCGGTGCCGGGTTCGATAAAATCAACATCAATACTGAGCGTTTTAAGGTCAGGTAAGCCGTCCAGATCATCCTGCTGGCGGGTGTCTGTTTCGGTAATTTCATACTTCACCGTGAAGTCGAACTGGTAATACAGTTCGTGGCGGTTCAGATCGAGAAGCATCCCTCCGGCATACTGAATTTCATGCGCCTCCGGATCCGATTCCCAGCCCAGCAGCGCTTTCCAGACAAGCTGCCGGACATCATGGACGGCGTCATACGATGCCCACTGCCCTTTTTCATCCCGCTCGTTACTGAGTACCACGATGACGGAAAAACCCTCCGTCAAATCCTGCCAGTAGTCCGTCTGCGATTTCTGCTCGCCCGTGACGTCTTCGGCTGGCACAACATACGCAGCTGGTAGCCTGAGCTTTCCGGCTTCAGGTATCGCTTTAAACTGCGCAGCACCACCCACACGGTTTTCAAACAGCGGACACCGGGCGCGAAGCGCCGCAATAATCGGGGTTAGTTTCATTTTTTCTTCCTGCGTTGAGGTCGGAGGGATTTACGCAGCTCGCGGGAGAGCACGTAACGTGTCCAGCTGCGGCGTTTATCCAGTACCTCCGTCATGTAGTTGTTACGCGGCGCCACGCGCCAGCCGCTGCCGCCGGATGCGCCGCGGTGATGGCCTTTCTTACGCTTCGCACCACGGCGAACACCGTAGAACAGAAAAGCGGGGTAAAAAGCGCCGTTGATATGCCGGTTGCCCTCGCCGTTTTTCTGGTTTGGCGCGATCTTCACCATGAGCCCGGGACGTTTTTTGGATGCGCGGGGCACGTAATAGCCGATAGAACGCGCCAGCTGACCGGTCCGGTACGACGGGTTTTCGCCGGGTTTCGAGCGTCCACGTTTCATGACCAGTCGCCGTGCGTCGCGCATGTGAACCTGACCGAGTTTGACGAACGCCCGTCGCATCCTCGCCCGGTTAAACCCCAGTTCTTCCGGCTGTTCGAAATCAACGTGTAAAAATGCTTTCTGCGGCATAGTCACTCCGGTCATCGGTACCCAGTTCTTCGCACTCGAGTAACAGGAAACGTCGTTTACTGTTCAGATCCCGGATGCGTTTGACCCGATACGAAATATCGTCGTGGAGCACTTCATGATCGGCAGTGATACCGCGGCGAAAACGGATGGTGAAATAGTGCGTCACCCTGTTTTCTACCTGCACAGACCCCTGATACGCTGCCGCGCCGGGTTGCGTTTTTTTGGCCCACGTCCGGATCTGCTCCGGGTACGTTGGCGTCACACCAAAATCATCGGCCGGAACATCGACGCGCCGACGAATAGTGATGCGCTGGTCAAGTTCGCCCGGGTCGGGCAGAAGGTATGTTGCGCTGGGCTGCGCCTGTCTGAGCTTCATAGCGGGATGTGCCTGTAAGGACCGACAAGCCAGTTAAAGCTCATCGGCAGTTCGACTTTTTCCACTTCGGTGACGGTAGAACGGTTTTCGTAGAAGTGCGTCAGCAACAGCAACATCCCCATCCGGATATCATCGGAAAGAATCAGCCCTTCAGGATCCTCTTCCGGTACTCCGCCACCATCCGCCGCGTAAAGTCTGCGATTCAGGTAGTTTTCTGTCCTGGCCTGAACCGCCCGCCCCAGCAGCTCAAGAAAGTTGTCTTCATCGGTGTAATCCTCATCCAGCCTGAGCTGTGCCTTGATTTCCTCCGGAGAAAGCAACATAGAAATCCTCCTGTGCCCGCCGGGTGACGGGCACAAAAAAACCGCTTAACGCGGCATGGTTTGTTCAGTGATGAGGTTTATTAGCTGCTTGCAGAGCCCTTGCCCACCAGCGCTTTAATCGCAGAGGTATCTTCGAGGATACAGTCAAAGCGATGGAACGCCAGGAAGCCGGTCTGGTCGAATTCTGCGTAACGCTCGACCAGACGCTTCAGGATCATGTACCGCACACGACGGATGATGAAGCGATCGAAGTCGCCGCAGTACATAAATTTCTGACCCGCGCCGATATCATCAATTTCCTGGTCGATGACATACGGAACGTTGAGCACTGACGCTGGCGCCACGCCGACAATATCCGGCAGCCACAGAGGACGCCCCTGACCGTCTTCCATCTCGCTGATGAGTTTCAGCGTATTATCATTGAACGCCAGGCGGAACTTCGGACCGCGGCGGTATGCCGGATCGATGCTGTGTTTCAGCGCCAGAATTTCCTGCCATTTCACGGCGGTAGCGGCGGCCGTCTGAGTGGTACCGGTTACGGATGTTTTCAGACCTTTCGGCTGTTTTGGCGTGCCGGTACCGGTGCCCTGAATAAGATAACGTGCTTCACCGCGGCCAATACGCTCCGCGATACGACGGGAGAGATAGGCTTCCATGTCGATCGCACTATCCTGCAGCAGCTCGTTGGAGACGCGGATAATCTTGGAAGTCATTTTCACTGCACCCAGACTATCCATGCCGAATTCGGTATCTTCTTCCCCGGCTTCCTCGTTCTCGCCCAGCAGCACGCCCACTTCAGCGGTGCCATCAGCGGTCGCCCACTCCATGGTACGGCCGTCGGACGTGGTGATGATCTGTGCTACGCTGGCAATGCCACCATAGGCTTTCATCTGCTCGACCACTTTTGCCAGGAAGGTATCAGGCACGGTATAGCCGCCCTTTTCGTCCGGTGCCACACCCTGCGCACGCAGTTCGCGTAAGGCTTTGCGCTCTTCGGAACTCAGCTCGCTGGCACCGTGTCGCATCCATTTATCAAAAATCTGGGCGCGTTTCTCATCCTTCTGAGGAATTTTATCCGGATCCAGATTGTTGCGCTGCTCTTCCTCGTTTTCGTCAACGTAGGTCTGGTCCTGACGGCGCAACTCTTCTTCGCGGGCAATGCGCTCATCGAGGGCTTCCAGTTCTGACTTCGCTTTATTCCACTCGGTGCGCTGATCATCCGTCCATGTGTTATCGCCGATTTTTTCATTCAGCGCACGCATGTCGATCGCGATGGTATTACGTTTTTGTTTCAGTTCATGCAATTTCATGGTTTTTCCTTACGCGTTAAGAAGGGTCAGGACGCGCTCACGCGCCATTCGTTGGTTAATGGCTTTCTGCAGCGCGCCACTGTCGCGCGCCTCCTGCCAGGCTTTCATGGAACGGACTGCAGAGTCCTCTTCCTGATATGCCGGATAAGTCACAGGGCTGACATCCAGCAGACGGGAAAAACGGGTAATCTCACGAATTACCACGCCTTCCTCGTCCTGGTACCACTCCTCGCCATCACGGGCGACCCGGAAGGCAAACGAGGACTGGTTAATATCACCGCGTTGCATGGGGGCCAGCACCAGATCGCGGATTGTCTGGGTTTCGGGTGCGGTGATGTCATAACGCAGGCCGCGCTCGTCCACGGTCAGCGCCAGTGTGTCCGCGCGGGTACGCCCGAGGATAAAATTGGGATCGTGGTTAAACAGCGCCCGGACATCGTCTTTCAGCACATCATCAAACGCACCTGGCCGGATAATTTCGCGAAACGAACCGAAAATCAGTTCGGAACGGCTGTCAAAAACCGAACCGTATCCGATGATCCTGCTGGGTTCGCTGTCGCGCGTTTCAGCGCGCACCTCGCCGCTGTAACAGCGAATTTCTCGTTCACTCATCTGGAGTGTTCTCCTGGGTTTTGGTTTTGACTGGCTGGGAGGCGTTGACGCTGACGAGCATTTCATCAAGGCCGTCTTTCGGGTTCATATCCTCAAAGGCGCGCGCCTCGTTGCGGCTCATCCAGCCATCGGTGATGGCGTAGTGATAGAACTCTGCGCGCTCTTTTGCGGTACCGCGCAGCAATCCGGCCAGGTTAAAACGGACGTAATATCCGGCCTGCCGTTCGGCACGGGTAAATAACCTCCGATTAAGCTCCTGCTCCCAGTTCGTTACCCACGGCATCATCGTGTAGCGGACAAACTGAATCGCCTGTTCGGAAATATTGGAGAAAGTGGCCTTTTCGAGGTCGTTTATCATGTGCGCCGGAACGTTGAAAATTCCGGCGATCATTGAGCGGTTGAGCTTCATCATGTCGATGAGCTGGGCATCGACCGGCGAGACAGTCAGCGCTTTATAATCCAGCTCAGCCGGAAGCAGCATCGTCCTGTTTTCCTGGCTGCGCAGCATCGCCGTAGCTTTTTGCCACATTTCTTTCAGTCTTTTCCAGGAGTTGTCATTCAACTCCCCTTTTACTGAAACAATGCCCGCTGGCCTGGCATTTCCGCTGAAAAAACTTTCCGTGTATTTCTGGCCGCTCATGCCCATTCCAATGGTTTCAGCGTGCTGCAGTACCGGACTGAGCCCCATTTTCTGATCGTTGCCCAGCGCCCTGACGTGGATCATATCGTCAGGGTTGATGGCGAAAGACCCCTCTTCGTTATAAACGCCGTAGGTATAGCGCCCGCCGGTGTTCAGCAGCGTTGTTTCCCACGGCATACAGGCTTCAAGGCCGGTGACTTCACCTGTTCGCCGGTGACGGTTAACACGTGTGTAGCCGTTACCCCAGCCCAGAATGTGTCGCTGCTTCAGCTCACGCCATTTATAGCTAGTCTGCCAGGCGTTTGGTTCATCGTGAACCAGGTAAAAAACGGGGTGATCGCGGGCAGTATCAACCTTTTTCCCGGTTCGCCGCATGACGTGCAGGGGCATCTGCGCAACGTTGGACGAAATAACGTAGATACAGGCATACACTGCCGCCAGTTTCATTGCCGTCCGGGGATTAACGATCACGTCACCGTTAAAAATGCCGTCATTTTCGGCGGCTTCGACAGTGATCGGTACAGCTGGGTTTTCCAGAGAGTTGCTTCTGAAAATGGCGTCAATCAGCATTTTTTGTTCTCCTGGCCGCCAGTAATGCCCACAACAGCAGGCCACTGCCACCAGCCATAAGGGCCACCGCAGCGCCAAATTTGAGGTAAACACCTCCCACCAGCGCGCCGAAGCCTGCCAGCCCGGCCACATCGATAATTAGTGATTTCACAGGAATAACAGTTCCTCATCAGGATCGAGGTTAGAAAGGAAGTCTTTCGGCTCATTCAGCATCGCGCGGCCAACACCCATCATCAGGCCAACTGCGCCATCAATTTTATTGCCAGCCCCCTCTTTCACCGGTCGCACAACATCATCACTACCCGGTAAATACTTGCCGACAACGTTAGAAATGCACCAGGTCATCAGAGGATTACCGTCATGATGGAAACGGCCGGCAGCGATCGCAGCTTCAATTTCACGCATCGGGTCACTCATGTTGGTGTAGTTCTGGGTGATGGTGACGGGCTCCAGCCCTTCATCCTGCAACATATGGGAAAGGCCGGTGGCGCCATAGGGGTCAATCGGGCTCGCCGCTATTTTCACGGTTTCACGTAATTTCAGGATCGCTTCGAAAATAAGGCGGTAATCCACCTCGGCCCCGTCCGACGGAACCAGCACGCCCTGATTAACAAAGGACTGGTAACGGTCGGCGATCGTTTTCAACGCCGGATCCGTGGCATAGACGGTATCTTCCGGCACCCAGAAGAGAGGCGAAACGCAGTAGTAATGGCTTACCCCGTCGATTTCGCGGCGGAAAACGGGTACCACCGCGTTAAGGTCGAGTTTTGATGCCAGGTCTATGCCGAGATAACACTCTTCCCCCGCAAAATCGGACAGTTTGAGCGTCTTGTCTGCCGCAGCCATCCACTTCTGCAGGTTGTAGAATGCCGCTTTAGAGCTCACCCATTTATTGAAATGTTTGGTGAGTATTTTGTTGGTCTGGCTGGGCGTGGACATCGCCAGCAACTGCTTGGCCTTGAGAAATCCCTCTTTCACCGAAATGTTGTAATTCGGGTTGGCTTTTATCAGTGCTTCCGGCTGTGTCCAGTCGTCGTCATCATCGAGGGTATAGATGATCCCGAAAATTGCCTCGTTTTCACCACCTTCTCTGATGCGCTCCAGTATCTCGACCACCTGGGTACGCTTCTCATAACACGGTGAGGCGATATCGAAACCCGCCGTGGTGATGATCAGCGTGATGGGCTGTTCCCTTGCCCCCATCCCGGTGGTCATCGTGGTATAGAGCGCGTCAGTATCGTGCTCGTGGTACTCGTCGATAATGGCGCAGGAGGGTGAATCACCGTCGCCGGGGTCGCCGATAACAGGCGCGAACAGGGAGCCATCCGGGCGCGTCATTTTCTTCGCCCAGGGTTTGATGCTGAACTTCTGACGCAGGGCCGGAAGCTTTTTCACCATTGCCAGAGCAGGTGCAAAAACTTTCCAGGCCTGTTTTTCCGTCGTGGCGCCACAGTAAACTTCCGCTGCGTACTCGCCATCTGCGCAGAACATATAGTTACCAACGGCCGCCGCGATCGCAGATTTGCCGTTTTTACGTGGTACCTCGATGTAAATCTCAGTGAAGCGACGAAAACCGTTATCCTTCCGCACCCAGCCAAACGGCACGCCAAGCGCAAATTTCTGCCAGGGTTCAAACTCTATTCGCAGCTTCCGGCGAGCCCACTCACCGGATGTGTGCGGCATTTTCTGGGAGAAGCGAAGGAAACGTTCTGCTTTATTTTTATCGAAGCGGTAAGGCCAGCGTGGATCTTTGGCGCGCTCCAGGTCGTCCAGATGTCGCTGACAGGCAAGAATGGTTAACCGGCAGGCCAGTATCTTCCCGTTCACGACGTCCCGCGCATACTGGTTCGCCGCATTGACGTTCGGATATGTAGCCATCAGTCAAACTCATCAAATTCATTCCCTTCATCGTCCGGATCATTTTTACCGCTGGTCATTCTTATGCGGCTGAGCGGGTCTAACCCGAGAAGTGACCCCAGACGGGCGAGCTGAGAAACGGAGTCATTACGGACGTTAACTGCTGGGTGCTTTTTCTCACCCCCCATTTCGCTTGATACTGTCAGCCCGTCTTTTGCGATGACTTTTTCGGCCTCAACCATCAAATGAAACGCATTGCAGTACGCCAGGAGTAGCGGCGCATCCTCCAGATCAAAGACGCCACGTTCGATTAATATTTTGCTCTGCGTTTTCCAGATGCGGATCGCAGTGTCGCTCATTAATTCATCCGGTGGCGCAATCCTGGTCAGTTTGCTCTTTAGGTTTGAGGGTAAATTACGCTTGCGGCCGGCACCGGAAGAACGCACAACACCACCCATTAAAACCTCCAAATCAATAGGCGAAACCTTCAGGAAAAAAGTTTCTTATTTTGGGCGCGTAAAAATTTGATGAGGCGGGCAGTCCGGAGGGGCAAAGGCTGGAGAGATTTACCCTCCCCCCCGCCTGCCTGACAGGCGCTCTCGCGCCGTCTTCGCCCGATGACATGGGGTACACAGGCTTTCAAGGTTGTCGTCACTGTCGCTGCCTCCGTGCGCCAGCGGCAGCCTGTGGTCAACGCTGGTCGCCTCGGTTATTGCGCCACGTCGCAAACACTCCTGACATAATCCCCGGTCTCTTTTGAGAATGCGGAGACGGGTCTTATCCCATGACGCACCATAGCCGCGCTGATGACGTGACACGCCGGGTTTGTACTGTCGCCAGCCCTCGCCCCTGTGGTCATCGCAGTATCCGCTGCGGTCCGTTGTGGTCTGCCTGCAACCTCGCTTACGACATGCCTTAGGCGTTCTTGCTGGCATTGCTGACCCTCCGGAATGCATAGCTGCTGATGCCATCCCGCCCCAACATGCTCTCAATGGTGTTGTGTTCAGCACAGGCGAAACCCTGCGCGTCAAACCAGCGCTGGATCCCTTCGTCGGTGAAATACCAAATGTGCTCGTCCTTGCGGTAATGCCGGGACGTCAGGATATGTTCTGCACTTTTGAAGACAGGCAGAGACACAAAAACCCACTGACCGGCACGCGCCACAGCTGCTTCTGGATCGTCGATGTGCTCCAGCGAATCCCAGAACGACAGCGCAGGAAAATCACCGTCAGGGAAATAAGGGTCGTAAAGGTTAGCCCAGCGGCCACCAGCTTTAAGCCAGTCGATCCCTTCAGGATTAACGTCATAGCCCCATGTATCAGGCCGTGTCTCCACGAACTGACCAGACCCGATCCCCACGTCGAGCACTTTGCCCTGATGATGGCGGGCCACCAGCTGGATACGTGCCGCATTCAGCTGAATACCCATGTTGGTTTTCGCCATCTGTCGATACTTCGCAAAATAACTGGCGTCGTATGGCCGCTCTGGTGGTACCGGGAAACGGCCAATGCCCAGCTCGGGCAGCCAGACAAGGCCGTTTTGCATTTCATGTGAGAACAATGTCATGTAACCAGCCTTTGAATTTATCGAGGAAGCCGGAGATGTGCTTACTGCAGTCGTGATCCATGCTCGCGCACATGCAGTAATCATCCGGTTGCGCCCAGCCGACGCGGGAAAGATCCATATCTGGATCGGTAACGATGTGCGGGGCATTGTGCGCACCGCATCCGCCCTGAACGATGTAAACAGACGTTTTGTAGCAAATGGACGCAGGCAGCGCCCAACAAACCCCGGAAACCACAACGGCAGCATGTTCCACCAGCGCCAGCATTTCCGTTAGTGACAGCTCGCCTTTGTGCAGATAGAGATCGGCCTCAGGAAGTTCACCCACCAGCCACTCTTCACCCTCTTCAAGGTCAGCCAGGCTCACAACGTAAAAATGTTTACGCAGCTCACGTGCGGCTTCCGCCAGATATTTGGGGTCAGGATTTCGCGCGGGGTTCGCCCACTCTTTGCGAACGGTGGCCGGACGGATAACTGCAACCGGCTTATCAACCTGTACCGGCGATTCACCGAATGACGGCAGATCAAAGACGTTGGCCATCTTGCCAAATTGCCAGGTCATGGCGTCAATGATGGATCCTTTGCTCAGCTCTTCGGGGCCATAAAAAATTGTCAGTATCTCTGACGGCCGCGATGGTTCCGGAACAAACTCCACACCCGTTTGCTCTTCGTTTTTTCGCTGAGTCCTGAGCGCAGTATTAGAGCGAATAAACTTCACATCGAGATCGCTGTAAAGCTCCGGCCAGGGTGTACGCAGAAACGCACCGGGGAACTGGCGTACAAACGCCCGCTGGTAAATAGAGTCACCAAGCCCGTACATCCCGCGGATGCAGACCTTTCGTCTTTTCATAAATTTCCTACAGAGAAAGTGCAGTCTCGAGGGACTGTCGGGGGAAGCAGGTAAGCCGCGTAAAGCGGGTACAGTTAATTATCTCGATACCACCAGCTACAGCACGGAGGCGGGAAAATTCATCCTGCCAGCGCGCTACGCTGAATTTGTCCGGATTCGACAACAGAGCGTGGTTGCCGTGCCAGTGGGTGCCGTGACGTATTGAGCAGTCATAGCCCAGCAACAGAACGCGGCTGGCGCCAAGATGGATAGCAAGCTCAATGGCGCGCTGACCAGAATTAAACGAACCGGGGATTGCAGACGGTAGCCAGTTGATGCCAAAACGCCGGGCCGTGAATTCATCACCGCACCACCGGTCCGCTTCGGAAGTTATGCCTGAGCCGTATTCTTCCCACCAGCAGCAGTCTGCTGCGTAAATGTGCTGACAACCTGGCACTGTAGCCCAACTGTTGTTAACGGCGATAACTGGCTGACCGGAATCGTTGGCACGTAAGCAGTCATCCGGTGTCAGCGACGGACCGCTGCCGATGCAAATTATTGTTTGCATGATGTGTATTCTGCAGGCTCTAAGCGCATAAAAAAGCCCCGCTTAAGCGAGGCTGCAGAAATATTCAAGGCAAAGATTAGAGCAAGTTTTCTTTGGCCTGAACAATTTCACGTTGATTTAGATGGCGATCAGTAACGTAAAAACATTCCTCAATTACATCTTCTCCGGGATATCTGTACGACATGATCTGAAGATCTACCTTCGTCTTGTCGGGGTACTCAAGACGAAGAGTATCAAGATGCTCTCCTACTTCGATAACGTATGGATCAATGCCATTAAAAAAAACGATGAGTTTTCTCATATGAATCATTCCGCTGCTTGCAATGACAATGACCTTATCACAGGAACTCAGTGCTTGCCTGTTGTAATACCTATCACCGATAAAGGGTCTCGATTTTGTCTCCTATAAGAGACTGAAAATCTCACCTCATAATTAGTCGACACAATAGAAGCCTCACAACGAGGCGCAATCATCCTTTCAACTTTTGGAGGTAACTATTGTGACCATTAACGAATTCATTGATCTTTCTAACGCCTTATCCTCATTAATGCAGCCCCTTATTGATACTCTATCCCTTGCTTGTAATCTATGGCTTCTTAAGCAATACGGCATTATCAAGCCCACCAACAGGTGAGCTTTGTAATGGCTACTCAGTCGTCCAGTTGCAATACACCATGCTCTTCTGAAGATGAATAGGCGACCAGACCCGTGTATTCCGGGATAACCTCGCCATCATCGGCTTCAAATGCGGGAATTGTTGCGTGGGTGATCGTATACGCCGCCTGGCCTTCTGATTCTGCAAACTCAGCGAGCGATTTAATTTGTTCAGCTGTAAGCACTATCGGAGTCATTTTTTATCCTCAGTCCATATAGAAATCGTCATTAAGTCGACGACGGTTAGCGCTGCTGGCGTTGTGCGGGCAGGCGTTAGAATTGTGACCGGTTGCACCGCAGTAGCTACAGCGCAGATTTACACGGCGAGTGCTGCCACTCCATGTATGGGGACAGTTCTCACGGGTGTGTAAACCCGAACCGCAAAATGTACACCGCGTGTAACTCATTGCCCGGCTCCCGATGGTTGCTGACGCTGTTGCTCAATATCACGTATTCCCGCGAAGTTATTGTTGCCCTTCTCGATGACGGCCAGCAGCGGCTTAATCCACAAAACAGCCTGGCAGTACGTCATTGAGCTGGCGGCAGCGGAACGATCATCGGCTGCGTCAGGTTTGCTGGTATCGGTGTGCATGGCGCTGGCACGTAAACGGTACGCGTATTCGAACAGCCCGCCAGCGACATCAGCAGGAACAGGCAGATCACAGGTTTTTTCACGGCGGAGAATCTCCCGGTATTTGATGACGGTTTCTTCTGTGCCGGTATCAATCAGTGAATTCAGCTTGTTGGCATGCTCAGCGATTTGATTGAACCGGTTGAAGTTGAACGCCTGGGTCGCGATAACCTGCCCCTGCAACTGGTTATCCGATGCCAGAACGCGATTATCTGCCTGGCTGTGCGCCAGCCGGATGGCGAGGATCGCAATGGTTCCCGCAGCGACAACAATGATGAGCAGCAGCGCCAACACCCGCCATGAGGGTTTCAGCGTTGCCGGGAGTAACGAGATCATGATTCTTTTACCGAACTGGCGGCACTCATCACCGGCAATGGCCTGCTGTCCAGAGGTTCGTTAACAGGCCAGCGATAGCCGGTAACGCGGGAACGGGAAAAAGCGCGAATGTTGATGGCATCAGATTGATTACCGCCCAGCACCATCAAATCGCCGTTATCTGCCTGTCCAACGACAAACCCCACATGCCCGCCGCCGTCGCGACTGAATACAACAACGCATCCATAAGCTGGTTCGCGAAGCTGTACTCCCCAACTGAGGTATGATTTTGCTGATTCGAACCGGGTTGACCGGATGCCAACGCGTTCGAGCATTGACCCGACGTAAGCTGCGCACCAGGGAGTTTCGTCATCTTTGATACCGCCTCGTTTAATGTCCTTCCAGAACTGGAGAATTAAGGGGTTATGGCGCGGGCCTTTGATTTCCATCTGCCCGATGTATTTGCGGCCTTCAACCAGCCAGCGTAAATCATTTTGCTGCATTACCACCTCCCAGGCGGGTGTTTAAAATGCCAAGCAGCAAACGGCGGAACTGCTCAACACCGATAAAGCCAATGCCACCGCCAATGGCAATCGACAGCGATTTAGGCCATTCCATATATTCCAGCCCGGAGGCGACCGTCAGGGTCAGCGCACCGCACAGGAGCCCTTCGAGCAAAATCTTTTTCCAGCCTCCGCCCGTGTAGGCGATTCGAAGCGCGGCCATAATGAATGCCATCAGTACGGCGCCCAGCGGAGTTTCTCCACGCCACCAGCTCTGAAAGAGTTCGAGCCAGTCAGGCCAGTTGTTTGGATTGTGTGGCATTTTCATCGTCTCTCACCTCGCTGTGGGCGGGTGCTGTATGGAGGGAATAAAAAAGGCCGCCGAATGGCAGCCTCAAAAACGACAAATCTCGCCTCTTAAAGCGGGATTTCGATGATTAAGCGGTGTGACGTAGTAACCACTCTTAACAGGTTACGATAGTTTTTGCGTACGCGTGAGTATTTTTGTACTATCAGATCTTCGAGAAAACGACAGCAAGATAATAAAATGGACTATATATCAAGACTTAGAAATGTAATGAAGTCAGCAGACATTGAGCCCTTCATTAGACATATTCGCTTTCCTTTTTTCAAAAACCTTACAGAAGGGTGTAAGATTGATTTTAACTATCCTATCACAGCTCTCGTTGGCCAGAATGGAACTAATAAAAGCTCCGTTCTTAGGGCACTTTTTGGCTCACCAAACAACTATTCACTCGGCAGTTTATGGTTCTCAACAGATGTTGATGAAATTAAAGATGAAGGACGCTCTCGCTTTATTTACGGGTATTTTGATGCACCAACAAAATCGATCGTAGAGGTTATTAAAACGCGAATTTCGAAAGAAGAAGATCCTGATTACTGGGAGCCATCAAGGCCAATAAGATCGGATGACATGGCAGCAATGCCAGAGAAAATACTCTCACCTAATCAGTTAAAAACTCGATGGAAAGCTATTGAGAAAAACGTTATATATTTAGATTTTCGCGCTACCATTAGTGCATTTGATAAATTCTTTTATCATTCTGACTTTCATACATACCCAAAAAAAGATTATCTCAGAAAGCGTAGTCAAATGCTTAAGGAGATTATTGACAACGACCTCAAAACCTACAAACCACATAAAGGGAAAAAAGATAAGTTATTTGTCAATGCTTTACTAGATAAAGATAAAGTTAGAATCATTGGGGATATACTTGGAAGGAAATACAAAAGTATCCGATTACTGGAGCATTCATTATTCACCAATGACAGAGCACCAACAATTATCCTTCAATCTGAAAACCTGAAATATTCAGAGGCGTTTGCCGGAAGCGGAGAATTTGCAGTTTCTATTTTAGTTCATAAACTAATGGACTGTCAAAAATCCTCATTGATTTTATTAGATGAACCTGAAGTATCACTTCATCCAGCGGCACAATGTAATTTAATGAGTTTCTTAAGTGAGCAGGCACTAAAGAAAAAACATCAAATAGTGATATCCACCCATTCATCATCGATAGTCAAAGACTTACCTAAGGAAGCTATAAAGTTATTTTGTCTTAATGATAAAATTGGTAAAGTGGATGTTCTTCAAAACGTCAGTCCAGAAGAGTCCTTCTTCATACTTGGCGAACGTATCGAGAAGAAAACGATAATCGTTGAAGACCGTTTAGCTAAAAAATTCGTTGAGAAAGCTTTAAAGATAGGTGGTATGGGGCTTTTCAACTCCTTCGATGTGAAATATTGCCCTGGTGGTGCCGGAAGCATTTATCAAAATATTGCCGTACCATTGTGCATTGCTAATGTTAAAAATGTGATGTTTTTATTAGATGGAGATCAATGCCTGACAAATGATTTCCCAAGGGCAAATTCAATTCCTGAGGACGAAAACCCAAACTTGCAGGAAATTATCAAAAAAACCATCAATCAAGATATAAAGTTTCACTGCGATGGTTCTAATGGAGTGGCAAATATTAAGCAGAAAAGCAAGATGCAAAGAGACTTCATTGATTTCATTCATGATAAAATCGCATTTCTTCCCGTTCTAACACCAGAAAAATTTATTATTGAAAACACTCACGGTGATTATAAAAACTACAGAGACTCCATCCCGAAGGAAATTACTGACTCCAAAAAAATTACCATGGAGATTTGCAAACTTGACACAGGAGAAGATGAATTAACTGGGGATAATATATTCGAAACTCAAATCAGGATATTAAATAAAATACCTAACGATCATATAGCTTTTACAAAAACACGTGAGATGCTGCAAATTTTCTTAGATAATGATACTATCAGGCCATGAGAGAGGTATTAAATGACTAAGAAGATACATGTTTATGATTTTTTCTCTGGATGTGGTGGCACTAGTGCTGGCTTGAAATCAGTTGGCATGGACATTGTTTTTGGGTTGGACATTGATCTTGACTCGTCTAATACTTTCAAGAAAAACAATCCATTAGCACATTTCATCCAGGGTGATATCAAGCAAACCAGTGTTGCATCCATTGAACATTTGGTTACTCAGTCACAAAAAAGCAATGCTTACACGCTTTTTTGTGGCTGTGCACCATGCCAACCCTTCTCTAAGCAAAATAAGGCGCGAAACGAAAATGATCCCCGAAAAGATCTATTGAGTGAATTTACTCGGTTCGTTTCTTACTATTCCCCTGACTTCGTTCTTATCGAAAATGTTCCTGGCATACAGAACGTTGATATTAACAATGGCAATTTTCAGAAATTTTTAGAATGTCTCAAAAGACTGGATTATAAATTCGATTATGGAGTAATTCCTGCCTTATGGTTTGGTGTACCTCAGACACGTGAGCGCTTTGTTTTATTGGCATCAAAACATACTGCTATATCTTTGCCTACAAAAACACATGATGGTATAAATACTCCATTTGCTACTGTAAGGGACTGGATAGGTTCTCTTCCGCCCATTGCCGCAGGTGAGAGTCATAAACAGGTAGTTGATCATACTGCAGCCAAGTTATCCCCTATCAACATAAAACGTATACAGGCTACTCCTGAAGGCAAAGGACGTGAATCCTGGCCCGAGGATTTGATATTAGATTGCCACAGAAAATATTCAGGTCACACCGATGTTTATGGCCGTTTGTCGTGGGATAAACCAGCTAGTGGTTTAACCACGCGCTGCATCAGCTATTCTAACGGCCGATTTGGCCATCCTGAACAAGATAGAGCTATATCTCTTCGCGAAGCTGCTTTGCTTCAAACATTCCCCTTTGATTATATCTTCACAGGGTCTATGGTTTCTAAAGCTAAACAAATCGGAAATGCAGTGCCTCCCAAAATGGCGGAAGCACTAGGAAGAGCTATCATTTCTTCTTGTTAAACGTAGCCCTAATGGGCTTCGTTTAACATTGCCAACACTCCAGAGATAAAACCCATTGCTTCTTGCAATCGCTTACGTATCGTACCATCAGAACATTTTCTTTTTTTTGCAATAGTACGCAATGAAATCCCTAGAATAAAGTGAGCAATTATTAGTTCATATTCTTCTGGCTTATTTATCTTCAGTCGTGCGACACAGCCATCAATCATGATTCCTTCATCGTCATCACATTGCAGACGTGACTTCTTACCGTGCGGCAGCAAGCCCTTAAAACCAGCTGCTATTGGTTGCCAGTCGACTCCACTGCTATCAGCTGCAGCCCAGGCTCCCCAACGGTCCATAACCTCGTACATGTCATGCATTTTTCTCTCCAATGTTTTCGATAATTATCATTCCGGTTTCACCCCATATTTTTGATGTCCGGGCGTCCCAAATGTGGGAATCATCCTCAAACAAGGCGTCCAACAGAGATTTTGTTAAGTTGTCCAGATCTGGCTTTTGCTGGTGGGGCTGGCCGTGCATTGACGCACGCTTTTTCTTGCTCCAGCTCTGCGGCATCGGCAAAACGAAAGTGATGTGGGCGCCGTTCTCCGGCACCTGGATTCCATGAAGGCGGGCTTCATCGCAAAACATGCGATAGCGCATCACCGGCGGGCGCTGTTTCCACTTATCAGCCCGGGTCATGCGGGGTTTTCCGACTGGGGTGATGATGTATTTAGGCATAGAACATCCCCAGCTCTAACTGGACCTGCTCCAGCAGCTGCAACTCGGTACCGAAGTTTTTCTCCCATTGCTTACGGCCAGCATGAATCGCGACACCGTAACCGCCGTTGCGATGGTGTATATGGCACAGGGGAATTGATTTCCGATGGTCAGCGCGCTGGCTTGTGCCCTGCCCGGTTCGGATGTGGTGGATTTCCGCAGGCGTTTCGCCCAGGTTCTGATTGCGGCACACGATGCAACCTAATGCGGCCACACGTGAAAGATGGAGGCTATCTGCTTTCTTCATGCTGGACCACCAGCATAAGCAGAAACACCGCGCGCGAATGGACGGTGTGAATAATTCTGGGTAGTTCTTTGCGCCATCACTTTTCTCCGGTGATGGTGCGACAGGCGCTGGTTGTTCAGGCCAGCTTGATTATTATAAATCAGTTGTCAGGGTTGCGGAAGCGCTCAAGGCAGTGTCTGAGTGCTTCCCTGGTGATGAGTATTGCTTCAGCAGGTACAGGGATTACAACAAAGGAGCCATCCTCCCGGCTCACTACCTCATAACGTCCAGCAGGGCGAACGGCAGCGATTAATTCTTGCTCATTCATAACGAAAAATCCTATTCAATTCAGTCATCCCCGACTAATCGGGGGTCGGCCCTTTTCTCCCTGCGCGCTGAACGTAACTAAAGCAGCCATCGCCATGAACGTCTAATAGGTTAGATAGATCAATTAACCGTAATTGATCTGTGTAACCGATCGGCTCTTTATGCACAGGAATCATGCACGCTCTGCTATATCACTGGCCTGTCATCTGTGTCGGTAACGCTGTTCAGAAGATAAGTAACAACCCCAAGAACGGTCGCATCGTCCAGCGCATCACCCTCAATCGCCTCTCCGTCTGGTGTGATAAGTGCTTTCCCCTGAACGGATGCAAAGTCCAGCTTTCCACAGAAAGAAATGAGCACCGTGTCGCCAATCTTCGCCTTTCTGGCAATGTTGATTATTGCGTAACCGGAAGAGGTTTCGATGGTGCGGCAGTTGCTGTCATAACCGCAGATACTGGTAATTGAGAGGGTTTGCTCTGCGTAGTCTGCTGCTGGTGATGGAAAACCCATGGTGATCGCCTCCACAACGTTACTGTATATTTATACAGTACACTCACACATGGAATTGATCAACGGTTTAACAGCACGAAATGTTAAAGGACTTTGGCGTAGGGCAAAAAACCCGCCGAAGCGGGTAAGTGCTTAATCAGTAATCAATTCTTCTCACAGCCAGCACCACCAGCACTATTAAAACCACCAGCCAGACTGCGCCTGAAAACAGCTCCATCAGGTACACGTTTTTACCTCCTGCAACGGTGCAGTTGAATCCTTCACAAAGATGATCCAGTGGGTTTTATCGTTCTTCCCGGTACGCTGACCTATAGCTGGCTTCTCGTCTGTGAGCGCCAATATCTGGCTCACCGGGATCTGAGTTTCATTCCATTTGAAAATAAGTACACCGTGTGGCCGCAATACGCGGAACGCCTCTTTGAAACCGGCGCGCAGGTCAGAACGCCAAGTTTTTTTGTTCAATCTCCCGTATTTTTTACCCATCCACGCCTTTTGACCTACGCGTTCAAGATGCGGCGGATCGAATACCACCACCGGGAACGATGCATCAGCAAATGGCAGATCTCGGAAATCAGCAATGAGATCAGGTCGAATTATCAGGCGGCGGCCATCGCACAGCTCATGCTCTTCGCTACGGATATCAGTAAATAACGTGCGCGTATCGCGTTTGTTGAACCAGAACATGTGGGAACCGCAACACATGTCCAAAACAACATGCTCAGTCATACCAGGCCTCCATCTCGTTCTGAATCTCTTCATCGATTTCGTCATTGGAGGCGTCTTCGTTCAGATAATCACGTGCCTCTTTAAGGTACTGCTCCCGGCGTTCGTCGTACCAGGCGGAGAATTCCGGAGACCAACCAATATCGGTACCACAAAAATCAACCCGGGCGTTTCTCTCTGCCATACGCTGCACCATGCAATCGGCTGTTGTCAGTGCCGCTTCACGGATATAACCGCGCAGGTCACGTTTACGCCACCATGGATTTAACTTCGAATCACACACGCCCTTAAACTCAACTTCCCAGCGACGGATACAACGGGAATTCAGTGATTTGCTCATGCTGCCGCCTTACTATTCGAAAAACGTTTCAGGTCAAAATCGATGGTTGCACGCTGATCGCGGAAAATACCGCAACGGCCGTGACGAACCAGACCGCCCTGCTCTACCGCGGTGCGGAGATATTTCTCAGCCGTTGTGCGATGCAGATCGAACATCGCAACGACATCTTTCGTAGTGATGCGCCCATGCTCTTTCACAAGATCGATAATCCGATTGATAATCCTGGTGCGCTCGTCATGCGTTTTTGGTCTTGGCATTGTTAAGCCCTCCCACAAGCTCTTTCCATTTTTCCTGAAGCATTTGCCGGGCCGCAGCCTCACCATCAGGCGGGAACGAAAATCCCGCGCGGACACCAGGGCAACCGTTTGAACAGCGTACCTCTGCCGACCCCCAATTCATTCCCCGGCTGCGAACTTTGAGAGAAGGAGCCATCCCGCATTCTGGGCATTTCGGTAAATCAGTCATTCCCTATCCCCTGCAGCAAGTGTTTATGGCGGCGCAGCTCCCGAACGGCACCCTGAAGACGCTGCAGGTTAGACAGCTTCGCTTTTGTGCGGCGGATTTCGTTCGAAATAAAGCGCGATGATGGAATAATCAGGTCATCAGGGCGGGCGGTGAATGCAGGAATATCCCCAATAATTTCATTCAGGGATTTGCTGTCTGGCGCTGATTCAAACTTGATTTTCACCGTGTCCGCCTCAGGTTGTTCCGATTCGGTACTGTCTTTTTCCGTCTGGCCGGTTACAGGGAGAGACCATGTCACGCCCTTCCCCTGGCCGTTTTTGATAACAACACCCTGGCGCTCAAACGCCAGCATGACTGAGACCATGCCGCGGGCATTACGGTTTACAGCTGCGGCCAGTGCCGCGGTGGTCATAGCTCCGTTCTTGCCGAGCAGCTGGCGGATGGCCTCAGCATCAACCGGTGCTGGTTCCTCACCTTTCAGACGCGGTGACTGATGCACTGGCGCCACAGCCGGCGCTTTTGCCAGTTCCCTGGCCTGCTCTTTCGCGGTACCGACTGACCATGCCCCGTCGAAGAAATCACACAAACCCTGCTGTTTGTGCTCGCGCAGCATGTTCAGCGCTTCTACGGGCTCAATATCAAGACGGGCGGCAACCTCACGATATGTCGCTTTTTTCATGGCTTTCAGTGCGTCGATTACAGATTCCATAATTTTCTCCTCAAAATTTACTTAACAGGTCTCAGGTGGCTAACGTTTCCGCGATAGCTCTCCCAGTCAAAGTTCACCCAAATGCCGTTATCCATGCGCAGGCGGTCAACAACCCTTTCACCCAGGGTTTCTACCAGAGCGTCGTAATTCAGGTTGGTCAGAACACCAACCGGGCGCATGGCGGCCAGGCGGCGATCGATAATCTGGTTCAACAAAACTTTCTCGCCGCGGCTGTCGCGCTGGATGCCGACTTCATCGAGCACCAGCAGATCAACTTTGCAGAGGTCATCCAGCAGCGCGGCTTCAGAACGCCCTTCGTCATAACAGGCCCTGGCGCGCAGGGTCAGATCCGGAACAGTGACAATCAGCACCGTTCGCCCCTGTTTCAGCAGATAATTTCCAATGGCTGCTGAGAGGTGGTTTTTGCCAGTACCCGGCTTTCCGGTGAAAACGAAACTCGCAAAGCCGGTTCCAAAATTTTGCGCATAGCTCTTTGCCATACTCAGGGCGTGGCGCTGGCCATCGCCGTTCACCGTGTAATTCGCGAAGCTGCAGCTGCGGTGCAGGCTCTGGATCCCGGATCGCCCGAAAATTTTCTCTGCACGTGCCTGCTGGTTGAGTTTGTCCACCTCAGCGGCACGCTTTAGCCCTTCCTCGCGCTGCCAGGCCATCAGCTCTGCGGCGCTCTTGAATTTGGGTTCTACGCCCGGCGGAATTACGCGGCGAAGGCGATCGAGAATGGAACCTGCGTTTTGCATGCTTACCCCCTGAATCCTGGCGGAACGGAGCTGTCAGGACGGGAGATCCGATTGATATCCCGTCCACCAGCCTGATTCTGAGCCGCCCCTGGCGATGGCAGTCGAAGAATTAAGTCATCCCATTTTTCGCGCAGTTTTGACGGTGACATCACGTTCCGGCACCAGAACGGATCTCGCTGTACACGCGAAAACATTTCGCAAATTTGCTTATGTGTTCTGCCGTCAACGGCACACATCAGCCGGATTTCGTTGGACCATGCAGCCCAGTTAGGCTCTTTAGGGCGCACCAGTTCCCCGTCTGTCTCAGCGGCTTTTTCATACAGTTTGACGATGCGATTCCACATCCACTGGGCGCAGGTCAGATCTTCCTTGCTTCCCCACTGCCGTTTTCCTGCATGTGCAACCACGGCTTCTGGATGACGATTTAAAAACGCCTCTTTGGTCAGCTGTTCGTCCGACAGCGCAGCGTCCGGACAAGAAGTGTTTTTATTCTCTGTAGTAGTCTCTGTAGGATCGAAATGGGTTTTGCCTTCCCCGCGGGCTGGGCTTTCCCCAGTTCCCGAACAAGGGATTCCCTTGTTACCGACCTGGGCTTTGCCCATTCCCCGAAATGGGTTTTGCCCATTTGGTGATTTATCAATGGCTTGCGTTAGCACCTGATCCACTCGCTCAAAGTTAACTTTGAAGTAAATCCGGTGTTCCAGTCGCTTATGTGTCTCTACCAAAACCCCCAGACGCTTAAGCTTTTTCCGGGCAGTCAGCTGCTCTTCGTAACTCAGCCCGGTTTCATCCTGAATTTCCTCTGAGGTTTTATGCACACCCAGATCAGAGGTGAGCTTGTCCATCCAGTAGGTCATCTGGCAAAAAAGAACTGTGGCGCTAACGCCGCCGAGGTGTTCGGCCAGTGCCGGGTAATAAGCAACCGGACGACCGAACCCGCGGATGATGTCAGATGGATTCATGGTTTTACTGACCCTTACGCCGCACGGTGGCAGTGCATAATTTGGACTTTCACGCCAGCCATCTGCGCCAGCGCATCGATCGCTTCCAGTGTCTCGCGTCGGATTACCGGTTGCGGCTTGCCTGTGAAGACAGCATTGGTGGCTTCAATGCACTCTTTGTTGACCCTGGCCGCCCGGTAATGCAGGCAGTCCTTCTGCGCCAGTTCGTTATCAATGGCGGTACGGATGGCATAGCTCAGGGCTTCAGCCTGTTTCAGGTAGTTCGGCGTATCGTTGCGGAACGCACGCTGAATAATCTGCTTGTTGTTGTGCAGCCGCCGCGCGTACTCGTCCGGATCCGATACGTCATCCAGTGACTGAAGCAGATCGCCAAAGTGATGAGGGGTTATCAGCTGCGTCACTGTCTTCCAGCCCTTTTCCTGCGCCCAGGACTCCAGCTCACATGCCAGTTTTTTGATTTCCATCAGTCAGACTCCTTCTGCGCGCGTGGGATATCCTGAACAGGAATTCCGCTGGTAGGGGTTGGATGCAAATCAGGACGTAACTCATGCGGGGTAACTGTCCAGCCGCCAAATTCACAGAGCTTAATAACTCGCTCACTTGGAACTCGGTTTCGGATAATCCAGTTTGCAACTGACTGTGAGGACTTAAAGTTGAATTTTCGTGCGACGGCCGAAACAGAACCAATCGACCTCACCGCCTTTTCAGTTATGTTCTTGTATGAAGTAGTCATCGTGTTCTCCTGAATGAGTCGATGACTGCAATATACTACATAAAGTAGAAAATACAACTACGAAAAATAGAAATGACTATGAACGCGCCGTGCCTTACTCTTCTACCTATGGTAGAAAAAGCGAATAAACATCAGGATTTCGCTAACCGGCTGACCGAAGAAATGCGCAGACAGCGCCGTTCCGTAAAGGATTTAAGCCAGGCTTGCGATGTCACATACGAAATGGCTCGTCGTTATACGCTGGGCACGGCTAAGCCACGCGATGAGAAACTGCAAAAGATAGCTGACTGGCTAAATGTCCAAGCGGCATGGCTTGATTATGGCGAAGGCGAGAGTGTACCCATCAAGCTTCCGGAAACTGAGTTTTCGGGCTTCCCGGCGACAGATCCTGACATTGACAGCGATGCGGAATTCAGAGATTTAAGCGAAGACGAAAAGCGACTGCTTCGAGTGTATAGGCAGTTCCCAAGCGTCGAAGCCAAGAACATGCTACTGGCGTTCGAAATGCGGTATAAGCAGCTATATGATTTCTTTCTGAAGTACGCCAACACCCCGCAGAAGTAAAAAAAATCCCAAATAACCCGGCACATGCCGGGTTTTTTTACGCCTTTCACCACTACCACAAGTAGCTAAACCCCTCTCAATTTCTACTTTTAGTGTTGACACATCTACTTTATGTTGTATTCTCTACTCATCGAAGCACAACAGGTGCGACAGGTAAACGTTCCGCCTACCCGGCGATAAGGGTGAGAAGAGGAGATAGGTGATGGAAAGAAAATTCATGATTTATCAGCGACGCGATGGTTTTCAAATCGCAGAAGAAGCAACTGGAACCCGCCTTGATAACGGAATGGACATGCTGGCCCGTCCGAACAAATCAGCAGACTGGTGCTTTGCTGCATTCAACATCGATCTCATTGAGGAGGAGGATGGTTACGAACTGGTAGGTGAAGAGTCGATTGATTGTTCTGTTCCTCCAGCGCAGATGATCGAGTTCGTGGATGGTGTAATGAAAATCTCCAGCACCTGTGCAAAAGAACTGGATATGGACGAAGCACACGTCGAAGCGCTGGAAATCAACGCAGCAATCGACAACATGATCGCAGCCCGGCAGCATATCGCCAATAAAAAACCCGATTTTTCACAGGAAACCTGGGATCTGGTTAGACTCGGTAATTCTTACAAAGAAGCTGGCCGGGAATGGTACCGCTGGGCAAAAGCAACTGCCCTCCGATTATGGGAAAACAGATTAACTCAGCGGCAATTATTTCAGATGCAATAAGATTTGATTGCTTGGCGGTATATGCTTTCCCGTGGTCCATGATTATACCGCCCTTTTTAAGATTAATTTTTCAGCGGGGTATTCAGTAATGAATAAAACACAATTAACACCGGAACAGCAAATTGCATGGGCGCAGGGTAAACTTGTTACATCAGTGTTTCTTCGTGATGTTGCCGGATGTCATGCCGCTTGGAAAGTATTACGTAAATACAGAAATTTTGTAGTGCATCGCCAACCCCACCAAGAGTGGCGCGATAGTTTAAACGTTATTTAATTTTCCTAACTTAAAAAATCGATGCCTTAAACGGCAGGGATTTTCACACCTTAAATTAAGGATCATAAAATGAAAGCAACTATTACTACCGTAGAATTGAGCCTGGCAATCGTAAATAAAGACCTTGCAACCTTTAATGTTAACGGTGCTATTTCAGGCGTGGTTCATTTGCCATCCTCTGGCCCTGTTACCGTTGTGATTGATGGTGGGTACGTACTCGGGGAGTTCGATTGTCCTGCCTGCGCTGTTAAACACATTAGTTTGCTGTCTGTGAAATTCGCAGAAGCGCAGAACTCCTGTGGTATGTCCTATTACGATCATAAGCGCCAACAACTTAATTAATATGGATGACATCATTTGTCATTGCGCTGTTTGCTGCCACGAATATAAAAAATCGGAAATGCACGAAAGGAAAACAGATATATATCCCTTTAAGCGCACGATTTATTTATGTGAGCAATGCAATGAAAAAAGAGAAAAGCGTGACGCTTTAAGAAAGGTAAAACGCGGCATCCGCAAGCCATTTCATTCAACATCATTTTTCAAATATTAAACGAGGTTATTATGTCTGTTGAGTTAAAAGTATTTGGTGGTGCTTACTTCCCAAAAGATAAAGCATTAAAAAAACATCCCGATTTAAAACCACTTGCCACCGCAGTTAATGCGGCCACAAAAGCCATCGCTGAAGCCGTTATTTTCGGTAAGCTGGCGGCAGAACATCCTGAACATATTGATGATTATTTTAAGGTGAAAATCTGGGAACACCATGATGATCTCCCCTGCCCTGAGCTTGATGTGTTTAGCTCTGATTTCTTTGGTGATCACGTTGTCTGGAATACCAACCGCGGTGAACCAGCTGCTGCACCACAGGCAGAGACTGAAGCAAAGGAAGAATGGGAGGACAACAAGACTCTGGAAGAAATTAAAATCGTTGCGCAGCTCGACCAGGCATCCCGCGCAGCTTGTCTGGCACTGTTTGGCCCGATCCCTGGAATCACTTCAGCGCAGTATGGCCAGATCGTCGATTTGAAGAATGACGATGAACCCAGCTTTGCCCGCGAGCTTGCAGAAGCACTGGCAAAAGAGCGACGCGCGCTTGAACTGGAGCCGGAACGCCAGGCGCAATTACTCTCCTGGTTACGTGAGAACACCAAAGAATCTGCACAGTGGCCGGACATTAAAAAGCAGATCGCTAAATGGATCGATACACCAGTTGATAAGCGTCCTCTGTCTACCACCACCACAGAAGAAAACCGTACAGACACCGGCTCCACGCTGGGTGGTGGAAACAAGACAGACCGTAGCCCGGATCTGGTTCATAACCTCTCTACGCTGCGTATCGAAGTGGCTATTGCCATTCTGAGTATGTACGACGAGATCGACATTTACTGGATCCCGAATAAATACATGATTGCAGCGAAAGCAATGGCGGAAGCCGCACAGGATCCTCGTTTTACTGCATGGTGGGCACAGCTACGCGGTACCCCTGGAATTTTGGACTATTCGCGTGCGTCCATCATCGCCCTGATCAAGTCAGCACCAGAAGACATCTGGCTCAATCCGATCAAATTACGGGAATACATCAATCGCGAGTTGGTTGAATCTGACCACGCGCACCCTGACCAGAAAACAATTGATACGGCCTGCCGCCCAAAACCTCGCACCAATGCTGAGCAAAAAGAAAATGATGAAACCGAATCGACTGTACCGGGCGAAACTCTGCCACCAGCAGTTTGCCCTGGCAAAGCTGCGCAACTCGACAAAGAACTCAAAGAGGCATTCGCTCAGAGCCCAGCACCTGAAAATCAAACCGGGGATCAACCGCGGGTGGAGAACCTGGGCGGCGGAGTATTCTCTGTTGAGTCGTTAACCTCAGCCCAGGATGCTGATCAACCTGTGCCGACAGGAAGAGAGGAAGAGCCAGCAGCGGTGATTCTGCCTCCCCCTGAGATCAAGGCCAAACCAGTAGAACAGCGCCCTGCTTCCGTACCTGAACCATCAACATTCGCCCTTACCTATCATCAGCAGCTGACGGCCGCCGCGCTGCAGGGGTTATGTGCTAACCCGGCATACTGTAATCAGTACGATGATCTACCGGGTATGGCCGTGTGGCTTGCCAGCAGCGTTATCAGTCAGCAGGAGATTGCAGAGTGAGCAAAGCAAAGGAAGTCATCGCAAATACCCGATTTGCAGAATTTCCCGACACGCTGGTAACTCTGGAGCTGTGCCGAGCATTTGCAGCCATAGAAAAACGGCGTATCGGAGAATCATTGCGTGCATGCGCTCGCGTACTGGTGACCAAAGTCCAGGATCACCATCTTGTCAGCGTGCTGGAAGAGATGGGGCGGAGTCAGTTTCCCGAAGTGCAAATGACAAGGATACGCGACTGTATCAGGAGAATGGAAACTGCGCTGGTGAGGAAATTTATCAACACGCCCGAATGACCTGGGCGATGCCAGCCAAGGTTAACTGATTCGTGAGATTCAATATCCGCCAGCTGCAGCACGTATGATCGCAGCTGGCTATCGAGAGTGATAGCTATGAGTGAACAAAGTCTGATACCGCTGCGTGACTGGAAAGCTCGCAGATTGCACTTCCCCATAACAATCACATGCCTGGTAAAACACGGGAAACTGGGATACATACAACCGAGGCCGATTAAAATTGGAAATCGTTGGTGCATCGACGAACAGGCAGTTTATATCGGACCAGGCGCGACGGGAGTCGAACCAGAAATTCACAGTGACGATGATGAAATTTTGCGGGAGATCCTGAGCGATGTCACCAAGGCCACGAAAAAATAATGTATCAATTTCCGGGCTGTATGCCCGGTTTGATCGTCGCACAGCAAAAACATACTACCAATATAAAAACCCTTTAACGGGTAAGTTCCACGGCCTGGGAACAGACAGAGAGAAAGCGGAAAAAATAGCCACAACGGCAAATCAGAGAATTGCAGCAGCAGAAGCCGAGCACTATTTGCGCCAAATTGATGATACTCCAAAAGCAGCAGCACAGCGCGGGATCAGCCTCAAAGCATGGATAGAACGATATCTGAAGATTCAGAAACAAAGCCTGGATGCCGGATCGCTATCGCTGAAACGCTTTAAAGAAAAAAAACGTATGGCAGAGTTGCTTTCCAGGCGGCTTGGTTCCCGGCCAATGAAGAGTTTGGAGGTAAAGGATTTTGCCGTGTTACTGGATGAATATCTGGATGCAGGACATTCCAGCAGTGCCCTCTGTAACCGGGTGGTATGGGTGGATATTTTCACTGAAGCACAACATGCAGGAGAGGTGCCTCCTGGATGGAATCCACCAGCAGCAACAAAAAAACCTTCGGTGAAGGTTACACGTGCGCGCCTCTCTCTGGACGAATGGAAAAAAATACTGGCGCAAATACCCGAGGATCGGTACTCGCATAAAGCGATGCTGCTTGCCTTAGTCACTGGTCAGCGCCGGGAGGATATTGCGAACATGAAATTTTCAGACATTAAGGACGGCTATCTGCACATCGAGCAAAGCAAAACGGGGGCGCGTATTGCATTGCCGCTGAACCTCCGTTGTGAAGCCATTGGCTTATCGCTGGAGGATGTAATACGTAAATGTAGGGATAGGTTTGTCAGTCCCTACCTCTTGCACGGGAAAATGAACAGTAAGGCGAAACCTGTGAATCTGATTCTGGTTTCCAAAGAGTTTGCCGCGGCACGTGATGCAGCCGGTATCGTACCGCCTGCAGGAAAAACACCAACAACGTTTCACGAACAGCGCTCATTGTCCGAACGACTTTACCGCGCCCAGGGGATAGATACGAAAATTTTGCTGGGGCATAAAACACAGTCAACCACTGACAGATACAACGATGATCGCGGGAAGGAATGGACCAAACTTGCAATTTAATTTTTCGCTGCGGTGCTCTTGGGGAGAGGATTAATTACTGATGGAGGTCATAAAAAAGGTAGGTATTTTGGAGAAAAGTTTTGGAGAGGTTTTGGAGAAAGGAAAAAAGTTATATATTCCAGACCGTTAAAACAACATACACCTTCTGAGTTCAGAGGCTTACTCATGTCATGGCAATACTTCAAACAGACTTACCTGGTTAAGTTCTGGTCACCCGTACCGGCCGTCATCGCGGCGGGGATCCTTTCCACCTACTATTTCGGCATTACCGGCACCTTCTGGGCCGTAACCGGCGAATTCACCCGCTGGGGTGGGCAACTGCTGCAGCTCGCTGGCGTACATACCGAGGAGTGGGGTTACTTTAAGCTTATTCATCTGGACGGCACGCCGCTGACCCGTATCGACGGTATGATGATTATCGGCATGTTCGGGGGCTGTTTTGCCGCCGCGCTGTGGGCTAACAACGTTAAGTTGCGAATGCCTAAAAGCCGGATACGCGTTATGCAGGCGATTGTCGGCGGCATGATTGCCGGATTCGGCGCCCGTCTGGCGATGGGGTGTAACCTGGCCGCTTTCTTTACCGGCATTCCACAGTTTTCGCTGCACGCCTGGTTTTTTGCTGTCGCCACGGCGATTGGCTCTTACTTTGGCGCGAAGTTTACCCTTCTGCCGCTGTTCCGCATTCCGGTCAAAATGGTGAAGGTCAGCGCTGCCTCGCCGCTGACGCAAAAGCCTTCTCAGGCGCGTCGTCGTTTTCGTCTCGGCATGCTGGTCTTTTTCGCCATGGTCGCCTGGGCGCTCTGTACAGCGCTCAACCAGCCTAAGCTGGGCCTGGCCATGCTGTTCGGTGTCGGTTTCGGCCTGCTGATAGAACGTGCGCAGATTTGCTTCACCTCGGCGTTTCGCGATATGTGGATCACCGGCCGTACAATGATGGCCAAAGCGATTATTGCGGGTATGGCGGTAAGCGCCATTGGCATCTTCAGCTATGTGCAGCTGGGTGTTGAGCCGAAAATCATGTGGGCTGGTCCGAACGCGGTGATTGGCGGCCTGCTGTTTGGCTTCGGAATTGTACTGGCTGGCGGGTGTGAAACCGGCTGGATGTACCGCGCGGTTGAAGGTCAGGTGCATTACTGGTGGGTAGGTCTGGGGAACGTCATCGGCTCCACCCTGCTGGCCTGGTACTGGGACGATTTGTCTCCGGTGCTGGCCACGAACTGGGACAAGGTGAATCTGCTCAGCACGTTTGGCCCGCTCGGTGGACTGCTGGTGACCTACGCCCTGCTGCTGGTCGCTTTTTTACTGGTTGTCGCACAAGAGAAACGCTTCTTCCGCCGTGCCACGGTTAAACCTGAACCTCAGGAGAATGCAGCATGAAAGAGATTGTGCCTGACTACCGCCTTGATATGGTCGGTGAACCGTGTCCTTACCCGGCTGTCGCTACGCTTGAAGCGCTCCCGCAGCTTCAAAAAGGGGAAATTCTGGAAGTGGTGAGCGACTGCCCGCAGTCCATCAACAACATTCCTCTGGATGCCAAAAACCACGGTTATACCGTACTGGATATTCAGCAGGATGGCCCGACCATTCGCTATCTTATCCAGAAGTAAACCGCCAGGTGACGGGGGGCGTCCCCCCCGTCAAAAAAGCTGCCTCACCTCCCATTTTGATGGCGAATACAGCGCCACTGAAAATGGTAGCACTACACTTAAAGTGGATAAAAAACAAACAGGAGGTGAGGTATGTTTAATTCAATTTTAGTCCCTGTCGATATCTCTGAAAGTCGTCTGACCGAACAGGTGATTCCCTATGTTCAGGCAAACGCAGCAATCGGTAACGGTAAAATCCATTTTCTGACGGTAGTGCCTTCTTTCCCTTACTATTCATCGCTTGGGCTGGCGTATTCGGTTGAAATGCCAAAGCTGGCGGAGATTCAGGAGGAAGCCCTTACGAAGCTCAAAGAGTTGGTTAAGCAGTTTAATTTACCTGCCGATCGTGTGGAGACACACGCCATTTCAGGTGCGCCTAAAGATCAGATCCTGAAGCTGGCTGACAGTATCAACGCTGACCTTATTATCATTGCGTCCCATCGACCGGATATCACAACCTACCTTTTAGGTTCAAACGCGGCGGTTGTGGTACGCCATGCAAAATGCCCGGTGCTGGTTGTACGCTAGCGAGGCTGGTGAGAAACTTAAGCCCCGGAATCCCGGGGCTTATTTAAATCGTTGTACAATAAAATAATTTCGATAAACGGACTTAACAATGAAAAAAGTAGTGATGCTGGTATGCCTTGCCACAGCAATAACGGGCTGTGCCCCTCTCGCGCCTGAAGGTTGTCAGAAGAAAACCGCTCTCGACTCGTGCTCTTATAAGCAGTCCGGTAAAGTCTCCGATAAGGATATCTATGGTCAACAGGCTGCCGCGATAAAGAAAGCGCTGGACTCGGCGCTGACCGATCCGCACGCCTGGAATGGTAAGCGATGCAACATGCATCTCGACTTCACCGTCGACGGGCTACTGCAGAACCTGGAGATAAAAGGCGGAGACAAAGCGTATTGCCAGGCTTTAGCCGACGCGGCAACACGGGCCACCTTCCCGCCCTTCACGGACGAGCGTGTGTTTCAGGATATGGGTTCTGCCCGCTGGAATATGGAGGGGCAACCGTAGAGGTAAGCCCGTAGAAAGACTGGCCATGTTCTGGCCAGTCCCGGAAAGTAGAATCAGAAACGATAACCCGCAGAGAACATAAATACCCATGGATCCAGACGGGTACTGATGCTTTGTTGCTGTCCGCCTGCCTTGAAGCGGACATCGGTATCGATATCCATATACCAGACCGAGGCGTTAATTAACCAGTCGCGGTTAATGAGATAGTCCATCCCCACCTGTCCTGCCACGCCCCATGAATCTTTCAGACTGAGATCGGTCAGTCCGGCCTCTTTACCGGTATCGTTAAACTTCTCATCAAAGAAGGTGGTGTAGTTCACGCCCGCGCCAATATAGGGGCGCAGTTTGCTGCTTGAGTCACCAAAGTACCACTGCGCCATCAGCGTTGGCGGCAGATGATGCACCGTGGCGATATCACCGGTTGGGCCTAAACCAACGCGATGACGGAATGGCGTCGCTGCCAGAAGCTCAACGCCAATGTTATCCGTCGCCATATACGTGAATGTTAAACCTAACTGGGTGTTGTTGCTGACGTTAAAGCCGCCCATTCCCAGCACGTTATCAGAACCTTCAGTTGGACGTACCGTTGCCGAACCGGCACGAATAAAGAATTCACCTGCTTCATGCGCATACGCGCCGCCAGAGAGACTGCTTAAGATAAGGGCTGCCACCGCTAATTTTTTCATATCCGCTCCATCGTTGTGGTTTTAGCTGCGGATGAGAATATACTCACAAATGAGTAATAAGTGATCTGTCACAGATCACATTAAAACCAGTAACTTAACATTCATTGATCTGGGTTAATTTTTGGTGACACACCGTAAGGCCAAAAGTTGTTCTTACGTCAATTTTTGGCATTTCCCGGTTACAAAATTTTCTGTTTCCCCCCTCTTGCTCTTCGAATGGCGGCTGGATAATTTAGCGCTCTCACAATGTGATTTGATGCGTTCTTTTTTGCAGGTGTGCCATGAGTGATATGAACCCGTGCATGACGTGCGGAGCCTGTTGTGCGTATTTTCGAGTCTCTTTCTACTGGGCCGAAGCCAGCGATGGCGGCGGCACCGTTCCGGTTCATCTCACTGAACCGTTATCCCCTTTTCTGCGCTGCATGAGCGGTACGAATCAAAAGCAGGCCCGCTGTGTGGCGTTACAAGGCGAGCCTGGCGTGTCGACCCGCTGCTCCATCTATGAGGATCGCCCCAGCCCGTGTCGGGACTTTACGATGTCTGGCGAAGAGGGTCAGGTCAACGAAGCCTGTAATCGCGCCCGCGCGCGCTTCGGATTACCGCCGCTTTACAAAGATATGCTTTTCCATACAAGCCTTGATGCTGCCACGACCGCGTTATCCGGTGTACAATTGCCGGCTAATTAACACCTGCAATACTCAAGGAGAGTGCATGTCTATCACGGCGAAGTCTGTCTACCGTGACACGGGAAACTTTTTCCGCAATCAGTTCGTAACCTTTTTACTGATCGCGTTGTTATGCGCCTTTATTACGGTGGTGCTGGGTCACGCGTTCTCTCCGAGTGACGAACAGATCGCCAGCCTGAGCCAGGGCGACCATCTTGCAGGGAGCGTGGGGTTGTTTGAGCTGGTGCAAAACATGACGCCAGAGCAGCAGCAAATCCTGCTGCGGGCCTCTGCGGCATCGACCTTCTCTGGACTGATCGGCAATGCCATTCTCGCGGGCGGCGTTCTGCTGATGATCCAGCTGGTTTCTGCAGGCCACCGCGTCAGCGCCTTACGGGCGATCGGTGCCAGCGCGCCGGTATTGCCTAAGCTGTTTATCCTCATCTTTTTAACCACCCTGCTGGTGCAGATGGGGATCATGCTCGTTGTGGTTCCAGGCGTGCTGCTGGCTATCGTCCTCGCGTTCGCTCCGGTGATGGTGGTGCAGGACAAAATGGGGATCTTTACCGCCATGCGCAGCAGCATCAAACTGGCATGGGCCAATATGCGCCTGGTGGCACCGGCCGTAATTAGCTGGCTGCTGGCCAAAACGCTCCTGCTGCTGTTTGCCCCAAACTTTGCAGTCTTAACGCCGAACGTCGGTGCGGTGGTAGCCAACACGCTGAGTAATCTGATTTCAGCGATACTGCTGGTTTATCTGTTCCGCCTGTATATGTTAATTCGTCAGTAATCCTGTGGCCGGGTGCATCGCAGCACCCGGCCACACACAGAAGATGGAATCACAGAATGAAGCAGTTTCTTGATTTTTTACCGCTGGTCGTGTTTTTCGCGTTTTATAAGCTGTATGACATTTATGCAGCCACGATGGCACTGATCGTTGCTACCGCTATCGTGCTGATCTACAGCTGGGTTCGCTATCGTAAAGTCGAAAAAATGGCTCTGATTACGTTCGCACTGGTGGCCGTGTTTGGTGGGCTGACGCTGTTCTTCCACAATGATGAATTCATTAAATGGAAAGTCACCGTGATTTACGCGCTGTTTGCCGGTGCGTTGCTGATCAGCCAGTGGGTAATGAAAAAGCCACTGATCCAGCGCATGCTGGGTAAAGAGCTGACGCTGCCACAGGAAGTATGGTCCCGTCTGAATATCGCCTGGGCGCTGTTCTTTATACTTTGCGGCCTGGCGAATATCTACATCGCCTTCTGGCTGCCGCAGAGTATCTGGGTCAACTTCAAGGTCTTTGGTCTGACGGCGCTGACGCTCATCTTCACTCTGTTAAGCGGTGTCTATATCTACCGGCACATGCCGCAGGATGATAAACACTGATGAATCCCCGACCAGAACGTGCACAACAGGCGTTCTGGCCTATTCTCTCCTGCCAAAAATCATAGTAGCATCCCGCCTGAAGTCTTCAGTTACGAGTTTAAAACAATGACAACAAATGACGCCCCTCAGGGCGAACTGGTTTTACGCACACTGGCAATGCCTGCGGACACGAATGCCAATGGCGATATTTTTGGCGGCTGGCTGATGTCGCAAATGGATATGGGCGGCGCAATTCTGGCAAAAGAGATCGCGCATGGTCGCGTTGTGACCGTCCGGGTGGATGGGATGACCTTCCTGCGCCCGGTCGCGGTGGGTGATGTGGTCTGCTGCTATGCACGCTGCGTCAAGCGCGGTAATACTTCCATTTCCATTAACATTGAAGTCTGGGTGAAAAAGGTCTCATCTGAACCGATTGGACAGCGTTATAAAGCAACAGAAGCGCTGTTTATTTATGTGGCAGTCGATAGCGAGGGCAAACCCCGCCAGCTGCCTCAGGCCTGATCGTTAGACATAAAAAAGCCTCCTTGCGGAGGCTTTTCTTATTCCATCTGCGCCCCGCCGTTCAGGCGGAAAACAATATTAATGATCAACCCACTGCCTGGTTTGCCTGGCTCATAACGCCATCTGCGCATCGCCGATTTCACTTCACGCTCAAACATATTTGAAGGCTGAGCAGACAAGATTTCCACGTTATCAACACGCCCGTCCGGGGTGACGTCAAATTTGACCCGCACGCGACCTTCAATGCGCAACGCCTGAGCACGAGGAGGATATTGCGGCTGGTTGCGGCTCACGGCGCGCGGGCCAGCGGGCGCGGTTGGCGTCGGTTTTGCGGTCGCGGGCGTGTTATTCATCAACGGACGCGAAGGCGCTGTGTTTTCTACCCTCTGCATAGCGCGTGGTTCAACAGGGCGTTCTTCCCGTTTAGGCTGCTCCTCCACCTTTTTCACCGGTTTTGGTTTCGGCTTAGGCTTCGGTTTGGGTTCTGGCTTATGGATCACCACCGGCGCTTCCTTTGGTGGCTCCGGAACCGGCTCAGGTTCTGGTTCTGGCTCCGGCTCAGCAACCGGCTGCGGCGGTGGTGCAACCTGCGGCGGCTCAAGATCCGCAGGCGAGACCATCGTCACTGAAATGGGCTGCGAAGGCGCTGGCATTTCAATAACCTGATGAACCGAGGTATAGAGCAAACCCGCCACGACAGCACCGTGAATCACGACAGAAAGCAGCGTCGGCCAGGGAAAGCGGCGAGGTAAATCAAGGGTCATCGAAGTCATAATCATCAACGTTAAAAAACCGAACCCTGATTTTAAATGCAAATAGCAATCATATTCAATAAGACACTTTGTTCTGGCGCAATTTAGGCGCGGGAGAGGCCAAAAAAGAGGCATTCAGATCAGGGTATTAACATTGTTTTTATTTTACATTGCAGTCAGTTGTCCTTTCACATAACGTAACTGACACTTTTAATGGTTAAGGAGCTTCACCGTGTTTTACGTGATTTACTCTGAAGATGTCGCTGATTCCCTGGAAAAACGCCAGTCTGTACGCCCTGCTCACCTCGCACGCTTACAGTTGCTACAGGATGAAGGGCGTTTACTGACTGCGGGCCCTATGCCGGCCGTCGACAGCAACGATCCGGGTGCTGCCGGTTTTTCTGGCTCCACGGTGATTGCCGAGTTTGAATCCCAGGAGGCTGCTCAGGCCTGGGCCGATGCCGATCCGTACGTTGCTGCGGGTGTGTATGCGAAAGTGACGGTTCGACCGTACAAGAAAGTGTTCTGATACCAAAAAGGCTCCCTCAGGAGCCTTTCTTTCAATCAATGCAGCGATGCTAACCGCGCCGCAAACCCGACAAACAACAGTCCTATCAGGCCGTTCCCCAGCTTTGCCAGTTTCTTTTTCGTTTTCAGATAACGTGTGACAAAAGCGCCTGAGAAGATCAGGAAGCTCATATACATAAAGCTTATTAGCTCAAGCGTGGTCGCGAGGATCAAGAAAGAGGTACCGGTATTCTTCGCATTCACATCGATAAACTGAACAAAGAACGAGACGTAGAACAGAATCGCTTTCGGGTTCGTCAGGCTCAATACCAGCGAGCGTTTCATGATCATGCTGGCAGGCTCGGTACCGCTTTCATGTGTATTATTCTGACGGGTAATGACCGACCAGAGCATTTTACCGCCCAGCCACAGCAGATAAAAAGCACCTAAATAACGTACGATATTAAACAGTACCGGTGTGGTCTGAATTAACGCGGCAACGCCCGCCCAGGCCAGGAACATCAATACAGCATCGCCGATAAACACGCCGGTGGCGGCGAGATACCCTTTTTTAACGCCGTGACCAATCCCGGTTTTCAGCACAAACAAAGTATTCGGCCCTGGCACCAGCACGATAAAAAATGCGCCGACAACGTATGTCCAGAAATTCAGTACGCCAAACTCCGCAAACACTTCTCCCTCCTTTTGCTCAACACAACAGGAATAGCGCTGCAAAGACGCTATTCCCGACAACCAGACGCCATAAAATCATTGGGCACCTTGCGGTGCCCTGATGGTTCTCAGAAATCCTGGACTGCGAACAGCAACGCGTTGCGGTGCCGGGTCATTCCACATTTCCTGATGGCGTGTATACGCATATTGCGGCGGGATTGTGCTTCCAGCCAACGAGCCTTACGACGGTTCACCTGTCGCAACATGCGCCAGCGCCCTACTTCAGTTCTACTGCGCTTCATGTCTACAACTCTTTCTTTAAAAGAGAGGCCATTATAAACCCAACCCTGCAGCAAACCAGCGCTTTTACCTGGCGTTTTTATTTGCCAGATGATTCCTGATGCGTACACTCATAACAATACGCTTTCAAAAGGATTTTTTTACCTATGACAACCTTCTACACCGTGGTGAGTTGGCTGGTCATTCTGGGATACTGGCTGTTAATCGCGGGTGTGACATTGCGCATCCTGATGAAGCGCAGAGCCGTACCCTCTGCCATGGCCTGGCTTCTTATAATTTATATCCTGCCGCTGGTAGGAATTATTGCCTATCTCTCTTTCGGTGAACTTCATCTGGGCAAGCGTCGTGCCGAGCGTGCCCGGGCCATGTGGCCTTCCACCGCCAAATGGCTTAGCGATCTCAAAGCCTGTAAACATATCTTCGCAGAGGAAAACAGCAGCGTTGCCTCCTCATTATTTAAACTGTGCGAACTCAGACAAGGTATTGGAGGGGTAAAAGGCAATCAGCTCCAGCTGCTGACCTCTTCTGATGACGTCATGCAGGCCTTGATCCGCGATATTCAACTGGCTCGTCACAATATCGAGATGGTGTTCTATATCTGGCAGCCCGGCGGGATGGCAGACCAGGTGGCGGAATCGCTGATGGCTGCCGCACGTCGTGGCATTCACTGCCGTTTGATGCTCGACTCCGCAGGCAGCGTCGCCTTTTTCCGTAGCCCCTGGGCAGGGATGATGCGTAATGCCGGCATCGAAGTGGTGGAGGCGTTAAAGGTCAATTTACTGCGCGTTTTCCTGCGCCGGATGGATCTTCGCCAGCACCGCAAGATGATCATGATCGACAACTATATTGCCTATACCGGCAGCATGAACATGGTTGACCCCCGCTTCTTCAAGCAGGACTCGGGTGTCGGCCAGTGGATTGACCTGATGGCAAGGATGGAAGGACCGATCGCCACCTCCATGGGGATTGTCTATTCCTGCGACTGGGAGATAGAAACCGGTAAGCGTATTCTCCCGCCGCCACCGGATGGCAATATCATGCCCTTTGAAGAGGCCAGCGGACATACCATCCATACCATTGCCTCCGGGCCGGGTTTCCCGGAGGATTTAATCCATCAGGCGCTACTGACCGCCACTTACGCGGCGCGTGAATATCTGATCATGACCACGCCCTACTTCGTTCCGAGCGATGACCTGCTGCACGCAATCTGCACCGCAGCACAGCGCGGTGTCGATGTCAGCATCATTCTGCCACGCAAAAATGACTCGCTTCTGGTGGGCTGGGCCAGCCGCGCGTTCTTTAGCGAACTGCTTGCCGCCGGGGTAAAAATCTACCAGTTTGAAGGCGGGCTCCTGCATACCAAAAGCGTCCTCGTGGACGGTGAGTTAAGTCTGGTGGGCACGGTAAACCTGGATATGCGCAGCCTGTGGTTAAACTTTGAAATCACGCTGGTCATTGATGATGCCGGATTCGGGGGTGATCTGGCGGCGGTACAGGACGATTATATCTCCCGTTCACGTCTGCTGGATGCCCGGCTGTGGGTAAAACGTCCGCTGTGGCAGAGAATTGCTGAACGACTGTTTTACTTCTTTAGTCCGTTGCTGTAAAACGTGCCCAACGATGTTTAACAGGTAGTCATCATGGAAATGGATCTGAACAATCGCCTGACCGAAGACGAAACGCTCGAGCAGGCCTATGACATTTTTCTCGAACTGGCGGTTGATAACCTCGATCCCGCAGATGTGATCCTCTTTAATCTGCAGTTCGAAGAGCGCGGCGGCGCGGAGTTATTCGACCCTGCAGAAGACTGGGCTGAGCACGTGGATTACGATCTCAATCCTGACTTCTTTGCCGAAGTGGTGATTGGGCTGGCAGATGAAGATGGTGGCGAAATTAATGACATCTTCGCCCGCGTGCTGCTCTGCCGCGAGAAAGACCATAAGCTGTGCCATATCATCTGGCGCGAATAGTAAAAGGCTGCGGATGCAGCCTTTTTTGTTTAATCCGGTAGCGCACTCCCGCAACGGTTACAGAAGCGGGCGTTAAGCTCATGTTCAGCCTGGTGACAACCCGGACATTTTCGCTGCTGTTTGCGGCTCTGAAATGCGCTGCTCATATGGGTTGTGATAAGACCTGTCGGAATGGCAATCACCGAATACCCAATCAGAATCAGCACCGATGCGACGATACGTCCAAGCGGCGTATGCGGCGTGATATCCCCGTAGCCAACGGTCGTGACGGTGACAATGGCCCAATACACAGAGGCATTCAGCGTTGTGAAGCCATATTTTGGCCCTTCTATCAGGTACATCAACGCACCGAAAACAATCATGACGATCGCGATAAACGAGTAAAACAGAATGAGTTGATGCCGGGCACTGACTATTGCGCTCCAGAAGACCCGCAGAGACGGCATAAAACGCAGCAATTTCAGAATACGTAATACACGAATAACGCGCATCGCCCGCCATGCAAAGACATAGCTCAGGCTAATCTCCGGCCACAACCACATGACGTAGAGCGGCAGGACGGTGGCTAAATCGATAAATCCCCAGAAACTGAAAACATATCTCGCCGGGTTGGGCCAGCAGACGACCCGCAGCAGATATTCGGCAGTAAAGACCAGGGTAATAATCAGTTCGATCCAGACAAATATATGCCATTCATCATAGGTCAGGTGATACTGCGTCCCGGCTCCCGATTCAAAGAAAATAACCACCACGCTGATGAGTGCAAACAGCCCGCAGATCCCTTCGAAGCGGCGTCCGGATATCGTTTTAGGATCGAATAAAAAATGATAAAGCCGCCGACGGGCTGAGGTGAATAGACTCGACACGGTAACCTCGCAAAAAATAAGGGCTGACATCATGTCAGCCCTTGCGATTATAACGGGTCTACTTTCAGGCAGGAAACCGCATGTCGGAAACTGCCTTCCAGAACCGGTCGTGTTTTCGCACACTCCGGCCCGGCCAGAGGGCATCGCGTACGGAACACGCAGCCTGATGGCGGATTAATCGGCGACGGCAATTCGCCTTCCAGCAGCTGGATGGTTTTATTTTTTTCCAGATCGGGATCGGGAATTGGCACCGCGGACATCAGCGCTTTGGTGTAGGGGTGCAGTGGATTGTGGTACACCTCATCATAAGTGCCCAGCTCCACGGCATGGCCCAGGTACATGACCAGTACGCGGTCAGAAATGTGCTTCACCACCGCCAGGTCGTGCGCAATGAAGATCAGCGACAGCCGCATCTCACGCTGCAGCTTCTGTAGCAGGTTAACCACCTGCGCCTGAATCGACACGTCCAGCGCGGAGACAGGCTCATCGCAGATGATCAGCTTCGGCTCAAGGATTAACGCGCGGGCAATACCGATACGCTGACACTGGCCGCCGGAGAATTCATGCGGATAGCGGTTGATGAGGTTTGGCAGCAGCCCCACTTTCATCATCATCGCCTTAACACGATCGCGTACTTCCTGACGTGGCATCTTCGGATGATAGGTCCGCAGCGGCTCGGCAATGATTTCACCAATGGTCATACGCGGGTTTAAGGACGCCAGCGGATCCTGGAAGATCATCTGGATATCGCTGCGTACGTCGCGCCACTCTTCGGGCTTCATCCCCAGCAGATCTTTACCCAGCCATGCCACTTTACCACCGGTCGCTTTCACCAGACCGATAATGGCACGCGCAAAGGTCGATTTACCGCAGCCGGACTCACCCACCACGCCCAGCGTTTCCCCTTCATACAGACGAAGCGTTACGCCATCCACAGCTTTCAGGGTCTTGGGCGGCTGCCAGAACCACTGTTTACCGTCTTTGATGTCGAAATGCACTTTAAGATCGGCAATTTCGAGCAGCACATTTCTTTTTTCATCTAATGCGTTCATACCAGCTCCTCCTGCGGCTTAAAGCAGGCGCGCAGACGGCCTGGTGCAAACTCTTCCAGCGGCGGAGCGCTGTTACAAATCTCCATCGCGTGCGGGCAGCGCGGCTGGAACGGGCAGCCTTTCGGCAGGCGCAGCAGGTTTGGCGGGTTGCCCGGAATGGTCAACAGGGATTCCCCTTCCGCATCAAGACGTGGCACCGCATTCAACAGACCGATCGAGTACGGGTGCGCAGGCTGATAGAAAACATCGCGCGCTTTACCATATTCCATCGTACGGCCGGCATACATTACCAGCACTTTGTCACAGATACCGGCAACCACGCCCAAATCGTGGGTGATCATGATAATCGCCGTGTTGAACTCACGCTTAAGCTCGTTCAGCAGGGTCATGATTTGCGCCTGGACGGTCACATCCAGCGCGGTGGTCGGTTCATCGGCAATCAGCAGTTTTGGACGACACAGCAGCGCCATGGCAATCATCACACGCTGACGCATACCGCCAGAGAACTCATGCGGGAACATGCGCATGCGCTTACGCGCCTCTGGCATTTTTACCGCATCGAGCATTTTAACGGACTCTTCAAAGGCTTCAGCTTTGCTCAACCCTTTGTGCAGCATCAGGACTTCCATCAGTTGCTCACCGACGCGCATGTACGGGTTCAACGAGGTCATCGGATCCTGGAAAATCATCGAAATCTGCTCAGCACGCAGCTTGTTCAGCTCGTGTTCAGGCAGGTTGAGGATCTCGCGTCCGTTGAATTTGGCGGATCCGCCAATCACACCGTTTGCGGCCAGCAGCCCCATCAGCGCGAACGCCGTCTGAGATTTCCCGGAGCCGGATTCGCCCACGATACCCAGCGTTTCACCTGCGCGCAGGTTGAAGTTGAGATCGTTTACGGCGGTGACATCCCCGTCCGGCGTCTTAAAGGTGACGCGGAGATCGTTTACATCCAGCAGAAGGTCACTCCGCTGTTGCGCCTGTGGCGCAGTTGCCGTTTCAATAATTGTCATGACGGCGCTCCTTAACGGTCTTTCGGGTCGAGGGCATCACGCAGGCCATCGCCGATAAAGTTGAAACAGAACAGGGTCACGACCAGGAAACCCGCCGGGTATAACAGCAGCCACGGTGAAACTTCCATTGAATTTGCGCCATCGCTCAACAGCGCGCCCCAGCTGCTCAGCGGCTCTTGCGTGCCCAGCCCAAGGAAGCTCAGGAAGGATTCAAACAGGATCATGCTTGGTACCAGCAGTGAGGCATACACCACCACCACGCCCAGCACGTTAGGAACAATGTGGCGGACAACGATATTCCCTGTTGATACACCACCCACCTGCGCCGCTTCGATAAACTCTTTGCGTTTAAGGCTCAGCGTCTGGCCACGTACGATACGCGCCATATCCAGCCAGGAAACCATGCCGATGGCCACGAAGATCAACAGGATGTTCTGGCCGAAGAAGGTCACCAGCAGGATCACGAAGAACATGAACGGGAAGGAGTTTAAAATCTCCAGCAGACGCATCATGACCGAGTCCACTTTCCCGCCGAGATAGCCGGAGAGCGAGCCATAGAGCGTGCCGACGATCACGGCCACCAGCGCTGCTGCAATCCCCACCATCAATGAAATACGGCCACCAATGGCAACGCGGACCAGCAGGTCACGGCCGGACGAGTCCGTACCAAAGTAGTGGCCGGACTCCATATCCGGCGCGCTGGACATCATGCCCCAGTCCGTATCGAAATAGGTGAATTGCGACAGCATCGGCGCCAGGGTCACAAACAGCGCGATCAGCACCAGAACAACCAGACTGGCGACCGCTGCGCGGTTATGCATAAAGCGACGGCGGGCGTCCTGCCAGAGGCTACGACCTTCGACTTCCAGTTTTTCACTGAAGTTTTCCAGCGCCTCGCTGTTTTTCTTACTCAACATCATGGCGTGCTCCAGTTAGTAACGGATTTTCGGGTCGATAACGGCATACAGCACATCGACAACAGCGTTAAAGAGAATGGTCAACGCACCCACAAGGATCGTCAGGCTCAGCACCAGGGAATAGTCGCGGTTGAGGGCACCGTTAACAAACAGCTGGCCAATACCTGGCAGACCGTAGATGGTTTCAATAACCATTGAACCGGTAATAATACCGACGAACGCCGGTCCCATGTACGAGAGCACAGGTAACAGAGCTGGCTTGAGCGCATGGCGGAAGATAATCCGGCGCATCGGCAACCCTTTCGCGCGCGCGGTACGGATGAAGTTTGAATGTAACACTTCAATCATCGAACCACGGGTGATACGCGCGATACTGGCGATGTAAGCCAGAGAAAGCGCCACCATCGGTAAAATCATGAATTTCAGTGCCCCGCCGTTCCAGCCGCCGCCGGGCAGCCATTTCAGCGTGATGGCAAATATCATCACCAGTAACGGCGCGACAACGAAGCTGGGGATAACCACCCCGGTCATTGCGACCCCCATTACCGTATAATCCCATTTGGTATTTTGTTTAAGCGCGGCGATAACGCCTGCGGTGACCCCGAGAACCACGGCCAACAAGAATGCCGCAGCACCCAGTTTTGCCGATACCGGGAAGCTGGACGCCACCAGGTCGTTAACGGAATAGTCTTTATATTTGAATGACGGCCCGAAATCGCCATGCGCCAGTTGCTTCAGATAGTTGAAGTATTGCGTGGAGATAGGATCGTTTAAATGATATTTCGCTTCGATATTCGCCATCACTTCAGGTGGCAGCGTACGTTCACCCGTGAATGGACTTCCCGGCGCGAGACGCATCATAAAGAAGGAAATTGTAATTAGAATAAATAACGTTGGTATCGCTTCTAAACAGCGACGCAGGATAAATTTCAACATTGCCCGTACCTTCTGGCGTGTGCCTGATGAATGTTACAAAGTAGACACAGTGGGGCAAGCCAGGCCCGCCCCACGTATTGCCATTAATGCTTGATAATATAAAGATTCTTAACGGAAATATTATCCAACGGGTCTTTACCGTTATAGCCGCCAACCCATGGTTTCACCAGGCGGGCGTTCACGTAGTAGTAAACCGGTACAATTGCCGAGTCTTTATCGAGCTGTTGTTCTGCTTTGGCGTACAGGTCTGCGCGTTTTGCATCGTCAGTAACCTGCAGCGTTTCAGCGATAAGCTTATCGAATGCCGGGCTCTTATAGTGCGCCGTGTTGTTCGAGCTGTCGCTGAGCATGGTATTCAGGAAAGATGTCGGTTCATTATAGTCCGCACACCAGCCTGCACGCGCCACGTCAAAGGTACCCTGATGACGAGTATCCAGGAAGGTTTTCCACTCCTGGTTTTCCAGCTTAACGTTCGCGCCCAGGTTTTTCTTCCAGATAGAGGCAACGGCAATCGCCAGTTTTTTATGCAGATCGGACGTGTTGTACAGCAGGTTAAACGTCAGCGGCTTATCTGCGGTATACCCCGCTTCGGCCAGCAGTTTTTTCGCTTCTTCGTTACGTTTTTCCTGTGACCACTTGAACCACTCAGGTTCAACCAGTTTCATGCCGTCGGTGTACGGAGGAGTGTAGCTGTAGGCTGGCAGATCGCCCTGGTTTTTCACTTTGTTCACGATGATATCGCGATCCAGTGCCAGCTTCAGCGCCGTACGGACACGTACGTCGGTGAACGGTGCTTTCTGGTTGTTAATTTCGTAGTAATAAGTACACAGGTATGGATCGACATGAACTTCTTTCGGGATCTCTTTCTTCAGTTTCTGGAACAGTTCAATCGGCATGTTGTTATAGGTCATGTCGATTTCACCGCTGCGGTAGCGGTTCACGTCAGTCACTTCAGAAGAGATTGGCAGGTAGGTCACCTGGTTAATCACGGTTTTGGCGTTATCCCAGTATTGCGGGTTACGCTCCAGAACCATACGTTCGTTGACCACCCAGTCTTTCAGTTTATAAGCACCGTTGGTCACAATATTGGCAGGCTGGGTCCATTTTTCACCGAATTTTTCCACTGCGGATTTCGGTACCGGGGAGACAGACGGGTGAACCAGCAGCTTATAGAAGTACGGAACAGGTTCGCTCAACGTCACTTCAAACGTGTTGGCATCAATCGCTTTTACACCCAGATCGGTGACCGGTTTTTTACCGGCGATGATGTCATCGATATTGGCGATATGGCCATATTGCAGATAGCTCGCATACGGAGAGGCGGTGTTTGGATTCGCCAGGCGCTGCCAGCTGTAAACGAAATCTTCGGCGGTAACCGGTGTACCGTCGGACCATTTAGCATCTTTGCGCAGATGGAAGGTCCAGACTTTAAAATCTTTGTTTTCCCACTTTTCGGCGACACCCGGCGCCGGGTGGCCTTCTACGTCAGTGACCAGCAGCCCTTCAAACAGGTCGCGGTTGACGTTTGACTCTGGCACGCCCTCAATTTTATGCGGATCAAGAGACTGTACTTCCGCCCCGTTGTTACGTACCAGCGTCTGCTTCTCAGCCAGCTGTACCCCTGCAGGCACGTCCGCAGCCATTGCAGCGTTGCCCGCGATTAGCGCAGTTAAAATCCCCGCCGCTACCAGATTTTTTTTTGTGATGATGGACATTGTGTTGGTACTCCACTCATTATAATTACTGGCCTTCGCCAGCTGTGTAATCCCCTGTTGGGGCCTGTACAGCGCAGGAGTTTTTTTTTGCTGCTGTCAGGTTCTTTTTTTACTTCTTGCTATCACCGACTTCTTTATTACTGACCGCTCGTATGGCCGTCTTGCGTCGATTCTTTACACGTCTCCCCTGTCTGAGACATGTGTTGGATATTCGCGAAGATGACTATATGAAAATAATTCTCATCTTCTTGTTTTATGCTGCAAAATATTAGGCCGGAAAGTATCAAAAGGCGGAAACGCACGCCAATACATTTTGCAAATTTGTTAAGCAATTCTCTTTTACGAAGTGTACTAAATCGTTGAGGGCAGCCCTGCCAGACATGAAAGGACAAGAAAAATCTTTTCATTCAAAGAGATAAAGAAATCAGTCTCTCTGCGCGCGTCGCTGCGCTACCATTACGTCATTTTGTACAAAAATTTAACAACTGATTATTATTTAGCACATTCCTCTAAGGGAACGTTGAATTTACTAATATCATTTCGGTTATCACTCAGCAAGCCCCAGAGTATCGTGTGAGTAAAATAACAGAATGATCGCAGGTTTTCTGTGCAGGCAGGAAACGGTGGGATTGATAACTCTTTGAAATATAAGAATTGAACATTATTAGTAGAATTTATTATGACATGTAAGCATTTCAACTTTATTTATATGATTTGCTGATATTCACGTAAAAAAAACGGAGCCGTTGGCTCCGTTCTTTCATATGAAACTTCAGTGCAATAAGCCGGGGAAAATGCTTTTGATGCCGGTCACAATGAATTCGATGCCCAGGGCCATCAATAGCAACCCCATAATACGGGTAATGACGTTGATGCCTGTCTGCCCAAGCAGACGCACCAGCCAGGGTGCCATGCGGAAAACGCCCCAACAACAAAGCGCAAAAATGGCAATGGCGACAGAAAAGCCAATCAGATGCACCCAGTTGTGGTAGCGCGTACCCCAGACAATCGTCGAGCTAATAGCGCCGGGACCGGCCATCAGCGGTAACGCCAGCGGCACTACGCCTATGCTCTCGCGAATGGCGGTTTCTGATTTTTCCTGCTTGTTCTGTTTGTCTTCCCCCAACTTCCCGCTGATCATCGACATAGCGATGGTGACCACCAGGATCCCACCCGCAATACGGAAAGAATCAATCGAGATACCGAACACCTGAAGAATGGCATCCCCAAGGTAAAGGGAGGTCAGGAGAATAATCGCCACTGACAGGTTAGCGGTAAGATTGGTTTTGTTTCTGGCCGCCGCCGTCTGGTAACTGGTCATACTAATGAAGACAGGAATGATCCCCACCGGGTTGACCAATGCAAACAAACCAATAAAAAACTTAAAATATGTAGGAAAATCAAAGAGCGATAAGATCACATTTTGCTCCGCTTATGCGTATGCCCCGGGGCTGACAACTGTCAGTGAAAATCGCGCTGAAGATACGCTTTTTATCAGCATACTTCACCAGAAATCTGTGCCAAAACGTTATCAATTCATGATGTTAAATATTTGTATAAGCAATGATAGCGCCACTTCCAATAGTTACTTAATTATTTAACACTGGAATAATCTCAAAGAAATAACCCTGCTGAAAGGTATCAGCTTGGGGGAAAATTGACGCAGATCATGATTTTCGTACTCAGAAGTGAGTAATCTTGATTACGCCCCCAGGGAGATGACCTGCCAAAAAAGGATGATGCTAAGGTAAGGCTCTTTTAGTAAATTAGTGTGCTGGTGCAGGAAGTAACCCATTGTTTTACTGTGTGTTACGCAAGTCGTATTGGCTCTGTCTATACTGTCTGACGTATCGAGCGCTGGTTTACTAAAAGAGTTTAAACATTATCAGGAGAGCATTATGGCTGTTACTAATATCGCTGAACTGAACGCCCTCGTCGAGCGCGTTAAAAAAGCCCAGCGTGAATATGCCAATTTCACCCAAGAACAGGTTGATAAAATCTTCCGCGCGGCCGCTCTGGCTGCTGCAGATGCTCGAATCCCTCTCGCTAAAATGGCCGTTGCCGAATCCGGCATGGGTATCGTTGAAGATAAAGTGATCAAAAACCACTTCGCTTCAGAGTATATCTACAACGCCTATAAAGATGAGAAAACCTGTGGCGTGCTGTCTGAAGACGACACTTTCGGTACTATCACCATTGCAGAACCTATCGGCATTATTTGCGGTATCGTTCCAACCACCAACCCAACGTCTACCGCTATCTTCAAATCTCTGATCAGCCTGAAGACCCGTAACGCAATCATCTTCTCCCCGCACCCACGTGCAAAAGATGCGACCAACAAAGCCGCTGACATCGTTCTGCAGGCTGCGATTGCTGCCGGTGCACCTAAAGATCTGATCGGCTGGATCGACCAACCGTCCGTTGAGCTTTCTAACGCGCTGATGCACCACCCGGACATTAACCTGATCCTGGCGACCGGTGGTCCTGGCATGGTTAAAGCGGCATACAGTTCCGGTAAACCTGCTATCGGCGTAGGCGCGGGTAATACCCCAGTGGTTATTGATGAAACAGCCGATATCAAACGTGCTGTTGCGTCCGTGCTGATGTCCAAAACCTTCGACAACGGTGTTATCTGTGCTTCTGAACAGTCTGTTGTTGTTGTTGATTCCGTTTATGATGCTGTTCGCGAACGTTTCGCCAGCCACGGCGGCTACCTGCTGCAGGGCAAAGAGCTGAAAGCGGTTCAGGATATCATTCTGAAAAATGGCGCGCTGAACGCGGCTATCGTGGGTCAGCCAGCGTATAAAATCGCTGAACTGGCAGGCTTCACTGTTCCGGCAACCACCAAAATTCTGATTGGTGAAGTTAAAGTTGTCGACGAAAGCGAACCGTTCGCTCACGAAAAACTGTCCCCTACTCTGGCGATGTACCGCGCCAAAGATTTCGAAGACGCAGTAGAGAAAGCAGAGAAACTGGTTGCGATGGGTGGTATCGGCCATACCTCGTGCCTGTACACTGACCAGGATAACCAGCCAGAACGTGTTGCTCACTTTGGTCAGATGATGAAAACTGCACGTATCCTGATCAACACCCCGGCTTCTCAGGGTGGTATCGGCGACCTGTACAACTTCAAACTCGCACCTTCCCTGACTCTGGGTTGTGGTTCCTGGGGTGGTAACTCCATCTCTGAAAACGTTGGTCCAAAACACCTGATCAACAAGAAAACCGTTGCTAAGCGAGCTGAAAACATGTTGTGGCACAAACTTCCGAAATCTATCTACTTCCGCCGTGGTTCTCTGCCAATCGCGCTGGATGAAGTGATTACTGATGGCCACAAACGTGCGCTCATCGTGACTGACCGTTTCCTGTTCAACAACGGTTACGCTGACCAGATCACCTCTGTTCTTAAAGCCGCTGGCGTAGAAACTGAAGTGTTCTTTGAAGTTGAAGCTGACCCAACCCTGAGCGTTGTGCGTAAAGGTGCGGAGCTGGCTAACTCCTTCAAACCAGATGTGATTATCGCACTGGGTGGTGGTTCCCCAATGGACGCCGCGAAAATCATGTGGGTAATGTACGAGCATCCTGAAACCCACTTCGAAGAACTGGCGCTGCGCTTTATGGACATCCGTAAACGTATCTACAAGTTCCCGAAAATGGGCGTAAAAGCGAAGATGATCGCCGTTACCACCACTTCCGGTACAGGTTCTGAAGTTACGCCGTTCGCAGTGGTCACTGATGACGCAACGGGTCAGAAATACCCACTGGCTGACTACGCGCTGACCCCAGATATGGCCATCGTTGATGCCAACCTGGTGATGGATATGCCGAAATCACTGTGTGCATTCGGTGGTCTGGACGCTGTGACTCACGCCCTGGAAGCCTATGTTTCCGTACTGGCTTCTGAGTTCTCTGATGGTCAGGCTCTGCAGGCGCTGAAACTGCTGAAAGAAAACCTGCCAGCGTCTTACAACGAAGGGTCTAAAAACCCGGTTGCCCGTGAGCGTGTCCACAGTGCAGCAACCATCGCCGGTATCGCGTTTGCTAACGCCTTCCTCGGGGTTTGCCACTCCATGGCTCACAAACTGGGTTCTCAGTTCCACATTCCTCACGGTCTGGCGAACGCCCTGTTGATCAGCAACGTTATCCGTTATAACGCGAATGACAACCCAACCAAGCAGACTGCTTTCAGCCAGTACGACCGTCCGCAAGCACGTCGTCGTTACGCTGAAATCGCAGACCACCTGGGTCTGAGCGCACCGGGCGACCGTACTGCTGCGAAGATCGAGAAACTGCTGGCATGGCTGGAAAGCCTGAAGGCTGAACTGGGCATTCCTAAATCTATCCGCGAAGCGGGTGTTCAGGAAGCTGACTTCCTGGCACACGTTGATAAGCTGTCTGAAGATGCATTCGATGACCAGTGTACTGGTGCGAACCCGCGCTACCCACTGATCTCCGAGCTGAAACAGATCCTGCTGGATACATTCTACGGACGTGAGTTCAAAGAAGGTGACGTTGCTGCTGTGAAAACAGAAGCACCCGTCATTAAAGCTGACAAAAAAGCGAAGAAAAGCGCTTAATTGACCGCTGTTAAAAAACCCGCCTCTGGCGGGTTTTTTTATGTCTGAAGATCAGGCTTTAAGTTCTTTGAAACTACTTCCTGTTATCGTGCTGAATCGCCGTCAGGGAGCCCACAGACAACGCCTCTTTATAATGCTTACGACAGACCGACACATAGCGTTCATTGCCCCCTATCACCACCTGCTCACCGTCTGCATAGGGTTTACCAGACTGATCGAGACGAAGCACCATACTCGCTTTACGGCCGCAAAAACAGATGGTTTTCAGTTCGACCAGTTTATCGGACCAGGCAAGCAAATACTGGCTACCGGCAAATAGCTCCCCGCGAAAGTCGGTGCGCAAACCATAGCAGAGAACGGGAATATCAAGTTCATCTACGACCTCTGAAAGCGCATGCACCTGTTCACGCGTCAGGAACTGGCTTTCATCGACCAGAACGCAATGAATGGGCTGGGAAGTATGCTCGGCACGGATATCCTGCAACAGGTCCGTTTGTGGGTTAAACAGTCTGGCCGGAGACGAGAGACCAATTCTTGAACTCACCTTACCTGCACCGAAGCGATCGTCGATTTCAGCGGTGTAAACAACGGTGCGCATCCCTCGTTCCTGATAATTGTAAGAGGATTGCAGTAACGCCGTGGATTTTCCGGCATTCATTGCCGAATAGTAGAAATAAAGTTGTGCCATTGGCCGTCAAACCCTAATCAATGTGTAATATTCCCAATGATTCATTGTACCATATTTTGTCTGGTCATCAGCGATACACCACACAGAGTATGGGGTTCAAGCCGCAGTTAACCACGAGATGTACAGGAAAATAATGCGATAAAACAGGAGGTAAACTGATTCAGCATGCTCTATATGTCGCGAACCCACTAAACATAACACTTCTTTTTATACTGGAATCCACGTTCATTAAAATTCACTATTTATTAACTATTTTTGCCCTGGCAACGCTGGCAGAAACTAATACAAAAGGCTGATATTTATCCGCCGCAACTATAATTCCTGCGGTAAATGTCACAAAAAAAAGATGCAACCGAACGGGTTAAGCAGGTAAGCGTGATAACAAGCGAGCCTGTGTGGGTATGAAATTTAAGTTAGCGTAATTAATAATAGCGCCCATTATTCCGTATTTTTTGAATTCCTTACATTCCCACCTATTGCACAACTGAATTTATCGCTCTATTATTAGGACAACAAACCACCCCCCATTATAAGTTTGAGATTACTACAATGAGCGAAGCACTTAAAATTCTGAACAACATCCGTACTCTTCGTGCGCAGGCAAGAGAATGCACCCTGGAAACGCTTGAAGAAATGCTGGAAAAATTAGAAGTTGTAGTTAATGAACGTCGCGAAGAAGAAAGCGCTGCTGCTGCTGAAATCGAAGAGCGTACGCGTAAACTGCAGCAATATCGTGAAATGCTGATTGCTGATGGTATCGATCCAAATGAATTGCTGAACAGCATGGCTGCAGCGAAGACCGGTACTAAAGCAAAACGCGCTGCTCGTCCTGCTAAATATAGCTATGTAGACGAGAACGGCGAAACTAAAACCTGGACTGGCCAGGGTCGTACGCCTGCTGTTATCAAAAAAGCCATGGATGAGCAAGGTAAACAGCTGGACGACTTCCTGATCAAGGATTAATCCTAACGTATTCAGAAAAATCCCGCTTAATGCGGGATTTTTTTATCCTCAATTCCTGCAAACATCCCCTTACATGCCGTCATATTGGGACATCGTACTATTTAACGTTCCTTACAGACCGGCGTGGTTACCCTGAGTTGTGGGCATAAAAAAACCGGTGGGCATCGCCTCACCGGTCTTGATCATTTGCAGACGGGGTTATTTTTTAATACCCACGCTCTCTTTCAGCCAGGCTTTAAATTCTTCACCCAGTGAATTGTGGCGGATGCCATATTCCACGAATGCCTGCATATAACCGAGTTTATTACCGCAGTCATGGCTCTTACCTTTCATATGGTAGGCTTCAACGGTCTCTTTCTCGATCAGCATATCGATGGCATCGGTCAGCTGGATCTCATCTCCTGCTCCTGGAGGCGTTTTCGCCAGCAGTGGCCAGATTTCAGCACTCAGGACATAGCGACCTACTACCGCCAGATTAGACGGCGCTACGTCGGCTTTAGGCTTCTCTACGACGCCTACCATTGGCACGCTTTCACCGGGTTCAAGATTAACGCCTTTACAGTCAACAACACCGTAAGCCGTCACGTCTTCAACAGGTTCAACCATAATCTGGCTGCTACCCGTTTCGTCAAAGCGCTTGATCATCTCAGCAAGGTTATCCTGAGACAGATCGGATTCATACTCGTCCAGAATGACGTCTGGCAGAATGACCGCAACAGGTTCATTACCTACAACAGGATATGCACAAAGTACCGCGTGGCCCAGACCTTTCGCCAGCCCCTGACGCACCTGCATAATGGTAACGTGCGGAGGGCAAATAGACTGCACTTCTTCTAACAGCTGACGCTTAACGCGTTTTTCCAGCATGGCTTCGAGTTCGAAACTGGTATCGAAATGGTTTTCGATAGAGTTTTTAGATGAATGTGTAACCAGCACAATTTCAGTGATGCCGGCCGCGATACATTCGTTTACGACATACTGAATTAATGGCTTATCAACCAGTGGCAACATCTCTTTAGGAATTGCCTTAGTTGCTGGTAACATCCTGGTCCCCAATCCCGCTACCGGGATGACGGCCTTTCTGACTTTCGAATTTAGGGCAGCCATTCAAATTCTCCTGAGCTGTTCAAGTTTTGAACTTTTATGCATTAAATAACGCGTTGAGTATATCAGCCTCATCACACAGTCCGGGTCTGAAAAGAACGCGTTGCCGATCAATTAGGATAAATACGCATGAATCTGGGCAGCGATAGTAGCACTCCCCACAAAACACAGGTAAGGCAATCTTAAAATTAAGATCCAACTGCTTATTCCGTGGACAACATTAACCGCAACCGCCCGCCGGCACCCCAAATTTGGCACTGCCAGGAAGAACAGCGATGGCTAATTTGATTAAGATAAGCCGTACCCAATGTCCCCAGCGGCACACCGTTGCTAACCTGAATATGATGTTCCCCGGTATTCAGAGAGGCGTTCAGACCCGCTGAAACGAGGATAAGATTTTTCAATCCACTATGGTAATAGCCAACCAGCAATGGAAATTGTCCTGGTAAATTGGCCTGGCGAAAAAGCTGGTTAACCTGTTTAAGTAAACTGCCTAACTCCGGAAGCCGTTGCCCCTGATGCGATAACTGTTCCTGCAACAGCCCGTTAAATAGCGCACGAAGTAATAATGCTGCTAATACACCATTATCCCCGGCACGGGTAACATCCAGGGAATAAAACGCAAGATCGGAATCCGATAATGGCGCAATATCCAGCACCAGACCGGGCTGATCCGCGGCCACAAGCTGGCGATAATTTATTCGACAGTGTGAAAAGGTCTGTTGTACCGGCGGCTGAAGTTCCTGCAATAGCTTGGCCGCGGCAGGCGGATTACTGACTAAAGCATCCCAGTCCTGGAAAAGGCGCTCTTCTTCCTCGACGCGGGAATTAAACATATTCGGATAAAGGCAGGCCAATACCGTTTCACGCAAACGGTTAAGATCTTTTACTGGTTTCAGCAGAATATCCTGCACCCCCAGACGCAATGCTTTGGCAATATCCGCCATATTTTCCGTCGCGGAGATCACCAGTATGGGTGTCTGGTTGCCCTCATTACGCAGATGTTCAACCAACTTCAGGCCATTCATCCGCGGCATTGCGATATCACAGATCATCAGATCGGGCGTGATACTGACCATTTTTTCCAGGGCATCAACACCATCTTCAGCCAGGGCAGTGGTTGCCCCCAGCGAGGATAACCACGAATCCAGTAGCGATCGGAAAACGGGCTCGTCTTCAACAATCAAAATGTGTTTTCCGGCCAATGGCTGCGTCATGGTTCCTCCCCTGGCTGACAGTTACTAAATAGTGGCATGCTATCGGCACTATCGCCTGTCAGATTTTGCTGAAGTAGTCAAAAAAAGGTGCTCAACGTGCGGTTCGCACAAATGGCAATAATTCGTCCATTTTCTTTTCGACGGCTAAAGAGCCCGCTGCGATGGCGGCCTCAGCCCGATGGAAATCAAGGGTAGAGATTTGTGGACAATAGGGTTGAATCAGAATATCCGGTGGGTCGCCCGCCATACGGTTACGTTTCAGGCGGTTTTCCAGCACCTGGATTGAGGTGGTCATAATCTCCATTGCCGTGGGTGCAGCGACCGAGCGGCGGGCGGCTATCCGACCAATTCGCCCGCATAAGCGCTCATGCCAGGCCAGTTTTTCCGCCTCGGCATCTTCGCTTTGCAAATTGACCGGCATGAGGTCTTGCTGCATCAGGTGAGCGTCGTGTTGTAAATCGACCGCGATCACGATGTCAGCCCCCATTGCGCGCGTCAAAGAGATTGGCACGGGGTTAACGACTCCGCCATCAACAAGCCAGTACCCATTATGCGGGACAGGAGCCATAAGGCCCGGCATACTGCAAGAGGCGCGAACGGCAAGGTGGATGTCCCCTTCGGTCAGCCACAGCTCACGTCCCGTACTGAGATTCGTTGCCACGGCACCAAATGGCATCTGACAATCGCTGAAGTCCTGAAGAGGCATAATCTGACGGAACTGGTTAAAGACGCGTTCACCGCGAAGCAACCCACCGCGCTGCCACGAAAGGTCCATCAGGCGCAGCACGTCCCAGTAACTGAAGGATCGCACCCACGCTTCAAGTTCGGGCAATTTGCCGCACGCATAGGCGGAACCTACCAGCGATCCAATCGAACATCCTGCAACAATATCGACATCGACGCCCATCTGGTTTAAGGCATTTATCACGCCGATGTGTGACCATCCGCGGGCTGCACCTGAGCCCAGCGCCAGTCCAATTTTAACCTTTCTCATTCGCCCTGTTTTACTTCCCCTGGATTCCCGACATAGCGTCAACGCAACAGCTCAGTTAACATGGTGCTACCCGAAGCGTTTTACGCCCTTAATTTTTTGTTCCAGGAAGAGAATCGTGTCTCAACTCTGCCCCTGTGGTAGCGCTCTGGAGTATAGCCTATGTTGCCAGCGATATCTTTCTGGCGATCAGGTTGCACCAGACCCATCACACCTTATGCGTTCACGGTATACCGCTTTTGTGATCAAAGACGCAGACTACCTGATTAAAACCTGGCACCCCTCATGCCAGGCCGCCAGTTTCAAACAGGAGATCGAAGCCGGGTTCGCCAATACCCAGTGGCTCGGTCTTACCGTTTATGAATCTGCACCCGGTAGTCACGAAAATGAAGGTTACGTCAGCTTTGTTGCCCGGTTTACTGAACACAATAAACCGGGTGCCATTATCGAGCGTTCCCGGTTCTTAAAGGAAAGCGGGCAATGGTATTATATTGACGGAACGCGCCCGCAGTTTGGTCGTAACGATCCCTGCCCTTGTGGTTCTGGTAAAAAATTTAAAAAGTGTTGCGGGCAGTAACGCCCGACAACCGAGACTTCGCAAATACTCAAACAGGATTTCCCGGCGATGCAATCACTACAACGTAAAGTTCTGCGCACCATCTGTCCCGATCAAAAAGGGCTGATCGCACGAATTACCAACATCTGTTACAAACATGAATTGAATATCGTGCAGAACAACGAATTCGTTGACCACCGTACCGGTCGTTTCTTCATGCGTACCGAACTGGAAGGTATTTTCAACGACACCACTCTGCTTGCCGATCTGGACAGCGCGCTGCCGGAAGGTTCCGTACGCGAGCTGACACCAGCAGGCCGTCGTCGCATCGTGATTCTGGTGACCAAAGAAGCCCACTGCCTGGGCGATCTGCTGATGAAAGCTAACTACGGTGGTCTGGATGTCGAAATCGCCGCCGTTATCGGTAACCACGAGACGCTGCGTACGCTGGTAGAACGTTTTGATATTCCGTTCGAGCTGGTGAGTCATGAAGGCCATACGCGTGAAGAGCACGACAACCTGATGGCTGAGGCTATTGAAGCGCACAACCCGGACTACGTTGTCCTGGCGAAATACATGCGCGTGCTGACACCCTCCTTCGTAGCGCGTTTCCCGAACAAAATTATTAACATTCACCACTCCTTCCTGCCCGCCTTTATTGGCGCACGCCCCTACCACCAGGCCTATGAACGCGGCGTGAAGATCATCGGCGCAACGGCGCATTACGTGAATGACAATCTGGATGAAGGCCCAATCATCATGCAGGACGTGATTCATGTGGATCACACCTACACGGCGGAAGACATGATGCGTGCCGGGCGCGATGTTGAGAAGAACGTTCTGAGCCGCGCACTCTATCAGGTGCTGGCGCAGCGCGTATTCGTGTACGGTAAAAGAACGATCATTCTTTAATCGACAGTGAAATGAATTGGTTAGCTTTACAGCTTTGCGGGTAAAAATCAGGCAACCAGTTTATTTTTCTTGTGGTAACGCTTTACAGGGGCGTGTCATTTGATATGATGCGCCCCGCTTCCAGCAGGAAGCAGGCCAGTACAAGCATTACCCCGTGGTGGGGTTCCCGAGCGGCCAAAGGGAGCAGACTGTAAATCTGCCGTCATCGACTTCGAAGGTTCGAATCCTTCCCCCACCACCATCTCTCAGCACGACCTCAAAATTTGAATTACCCCTGGTGGGGTTCCCGAGCGGCCAAAGGGAGCAGACTGTAAATCTGCCGTCATCGACTTCGAAGGTTCGAATCCTTCCCCCACCACCATTACTTCCATGCCGCAGGGCGCAACGCGCCGAGTAATCCTTCCCCCACCACCATCAATTCCAAAAAATCATAATAGAACCAAACCGAGCACACTTTCGTAGGCCGGGTAAGGCGTAGCCGCCATCCGGCGACAGACGTTTACATCGGCGGCAAGCGTCGCTTCACCGGTGAGCTCTTCACAATCGACGTATTACACTGGGCATGCTCCGCCAGCCCGTCCAGCAACACATCCAGTTGCTCAATTGACCGCACCACCAGCCGGATGACAAAACAGTCTTCACCGGTCACTTTGTCACTTTCAATGCACTCCGGCATCGCCTGGATGTATTTATCCACTTTATGTAACAGTCCAGGCAACGGGCGAACCCGCACCAGCGCCTGCAGCGTATAACCTAACGCCGCCAGATTGACCCGCGCACCGTAACCCTGAATCACTCCACGCTCTTCCAGCCTTTTCAGGCGTTCTGCCGTGCTGGGCGAGGTCAGACCGATACGGCCGCTGAGCACCTTCAGCGACATACGCGCATCCTCGACCAGACAAGCCAAAATTTGCCGATCGATATCATCGAGAAGGTATTCCATCGTTTTCACCTAATTTTAAAAAGCCATTCGCGTATTTAACCTTATCTGAACCCTGTAAAACCCGACAGCAATTTTCGACAATAGCGTCATCAACCAGGAGGTGAATGATGCGTGACTTACATAAAGGCGTCTGGCAAATGAGCCTGGCGATGTTAATTTCCGGCTCGATTGGCGCGTTTGTTTTACTCTCCGGACTGCCAGTGTCAGAAGTGGTTTTCTGGCGCTGTCTGATCGGCGCAATCGCACTGTTCATTTTCATTCGAATGAGCCAAAAACCCTTTAGTCCCCTCACCCGTACCTCTCTGCTGCTGGCTATTCTCGGCGGGGTAGCATTAGTGGTGAACTGGCTGCTGCTGTTCGCTGCCTATGAACGTATTTCGATTGGCCTTTCCACTGTGGTCTATAACACTCAGCCCTTTATGCTGGTGATGATGGGTATGTTATTAGGCGAACGCGTCAGTCTGGTCAAATGGGGCTGGCTGTTTCTTGCCTTCGGCGGGGTGATAATTTTGCTCTCAGGCGAACTGTCCGGTTCCCATGGCTCAGCCTGGCTCGCGGGGATCGGTCTGGCACTGGGTGCGGCGTTCTTCTATGCGTTGACGGCGATTATTGCCCGCAAACTGAAATCCATCGCGCCACAGCATATAGCGTTTATTCAGGTGCTGACAGGCGTGGTAATGCTACTGCCGTTTGCCCGTATGCCCACCTTGTCCGCTGATTTTCCGTGGCCAATTTTACTGACGCTGGGCATTGTCCATACCGGTATCATGTATCAGCTGTTGTATAGCGCCATCCAAAAACTTCCGACGCCCATTACCGGTTCACTGTCCTTTATCTATCCGGTAATAGCCATCGTTGTCGATAATGTGGTCTTCGGGCATTCGCTGGATATTACCCAACTGGCGGGCGGCGCGCTGATCCTGTTTGCTGCGGCAGGAAATAATCTGGGTTGGGGCGAAAAAAAACCCCGCGAATGCGGGGTTAGTATTAAAACGACAAATTAGCGACGGGCACGCACAATCTGGTATTTGCGCGTCAGGTACTCCACCGGCGCGCTCCAGATGTGCACCAGACGAGAGAACGGGAACAACACAAACAGGGTCATACCCAACACCAGGTGCAGGCGGAAGATAAACGCCACCCCATCCAGATGTTCAGATGCACCACCGTGGAAGGTCACTATGGACTGCGCCCATCCCACCAGCTTCATCATCTCGCTGCCGTCCATATGCTGCGCCGAGAATGGAATGGTCAGCAGACCCAGTGCGCACTGAACCATCAGCAGAGAGAGGATCAGAATATCCGCCGTGGTAGTGGTAGCCCGCACGCGCGGACTGAACAGACGGCGTTTCAGCAGCAGCAGACCACCCACCAGGGTCATCACGCCGCAAGCGCCACCGGCGATCATCGCCATCTTCTGCTTCACTTCGATGGGCAGCCACGCTTCATACATCCAGTGTGGCGTCAGCATTCCCAGGAAGTGACCGGCAAAAATCCCCAGAATACCGATGTGGAACAGGTTAGACGCAACGTGCATCCCTTTACGATCCAGCATCTGGCTGGAGGCAGCACGCCAGGTGTACTGGCCATAGTCATAACGCAGCCAGCTTCCCACCAGGAACACGGTGCCCGCGATATACGGGTAAATGTCAAAGAAGAACATATTCAGGAAGTGCATTAGTGCCGTCCTCCGTTAGAGATATTCAAATATTGCGGGGCAACCGCGCCGGCAAAACGACGCTGGTGAGCCGAAATTTCAGATTCGCCGCAGCTCTGGTCAGCAAAGAATTTCACCTGCTCTTCTTCCCAGACTGCATCCAGCGCCTGTGGCGTGTCGTCGCGGGCTTCGTCCGCAATTTTCTCCGCCACTTTTTCACTGTCGACCGAGGCATTCGCCAGCTTCACCAGCACCCCGAACAGCGCCGCATAGCGGCTCTCGCGCTGCTGAAGACGGGCGCTGAGCAACGCCAGAATCGGCGCGATGTCCTGCAGACCACCCAGCGCTTCTTCTTTTGGCAACTGCGCCAGATACTCCAGGTACAGCGGCAGATGATCCGGCAGCTCGCGGCTGTCGAGCTGCAGGCCGTGCTGCTCGTACTGGGCCATCAGGTCCACCATCGCCTGCCCCCGATCGCGGGATTCACCGTGAACGTGTTCAAACAGCAGCAGCGAGGTTGCGCGACCGCGATCAAACAGCTGGCTGTAATCCGCCTGCGCATCGAGAAGATCGCGCGCTAACAGGTCGCGGAGGAAAACGCCCAGTGTCTGGGCATCTTCTTTATCGAGGTTTTCAGAGGACGCGAGCGCATCAAAGAGTTCCTGCTGATGCTGCGCCAGCGCAGCATCCGGGTACTCCAGCAGACGCGAAATAATCACGAGTTCAATCATGGGTGCGGCTCCGTTTTGCTGGTCACATCCATGGCGTCGATGCGGCGGCTGTTGAACAGGTTGAATTTGCTGTCAGACCCGTGGCAACCGTCGCCAAAGCTAAAGCCACAACCGTTTTTCTCCGGGAAGGCTTCGCGGGCCAGTTCACGGTGGCTGCTTGGTACCACGAAACGATCTTCGTAGTTGGCAATGGCCAGGTAGCGGTACATCTCCTGCGCCTGCGCTTCGGTCAGGCCGACCTCTTCCAGCGCACGGGTGTCGGTCACGCCGTCCACGGTTTCCGCACGTTTGAAGTGGCGCATCGCCAGCATACGTTTCAGCGCCAGCAGTACCGGCTGGGTATCGCCTGCGGTCAGCAGGTTTGCCAGGTACTGAACCGGGATACGCAGGCTCTCCACGTCCGGCAGAATGCCGTTGCTGCCCAGCTCGCCTGCATCCGCGGCTGACTGAATCGGCGACAGAGGCGGCACGTACCAGACCATCGGCAGCGTGCGGTATTCCGGGTGCAGCGGCAGGGCCAGCTTCCAGTCCATCGCCATTTTGTATACCGGAGACTGCTGCGCCGCGTCGATTACGCTCTGCGGAATGCCGTCTTTCAGCGCCTGCTCAATCACTTTCGGATCGTTCGGGTCAAGGAACACGTCCAGCTGACGCTGGTACAGATCTTTCTCGTTCTCGGTGCTCGCGGCATTTTCAATCGCGTCCGCGTCATACAGCAGCACGCCGAGGTAACGAATACGACCTACGCAGCTCTCAGAGCAAACGGTTGGCATACCGGCTTCGATACGTGGGTAGCAGAAGATACACTTCTCTGACTTACCGCTCTTCCAGTTGAAGTAGATTTTTTTGTACGGGCAGCCGGTGATGCACATACGCCAGCCGCGGCACTTGTCCTGGTCGATCAGCACGATGCCGTCTTCTTCACGCTTGTAGATGGCGCCGCTCGGGCAGGTCGCCACGCACGCCGGGTTGAGGCAGTGCTCACACAGACGCGGCAGGTACATCATGAAGGTGTTTTCAAACTGGCCGTACATCGCCTTCTGCATTTTCTCGAAGTTCTGGTCTTTGGCGCGTTTTTCGAACTCGCCGCCCAGAATCTCTTCCCAGTTTGGACCGCTGGTAATTTTGTCCATGCGCTGGCCGGTGATCAGCGAGCGAGGACGGGCGATCGGCTGGTGCTTACTTTCCGGCGCGTTATGCAGGTTCTGGTAGTCGTAGTCAAACGGTTCGTAATAATCTTCGATACCCGGCAGATGCGGGTTGGCGAAGATTTTACCCAGCAGCATCGCACGGTTACCCATGCGCGGCTGCAGCTTACCGTTGATTTTACGGATCCAGCCGCCCTTCCACTTCTCCTGGTTTTCCCAGTCGGTCGGGAAGCCGGTACCCGGCTTACTTTCCACGTTGTTGAACCAGGCGTATTCCATCCCTTCACGGCTGGTCCAGACGTTCTTACAGGTGACTGAGCAGGTATGACAGCCGATGCATTTATCCAGATTCAGCACCATGCCGACTTGTGAACGAATTTTCATTTTACGCTCTCCTGTACCTGGTCATTACCTTCGCCATCTAACCAGTTAATATTTTTCATCTTACGTACCACCACGAACTCATCGCGGTTAGAACCTACCGTACCGTAGTAGTTAAAGCCGTAGGCCAGCTGTGCATAGCCACCGATCATGTGGGTCGGCTTCGGCGTAATACGGGTCACGGAGTTGTGAATACCGCCGCGCTGCTCGGTGATCTCTGAACCCGGCAGGTTCACGATACGTTCCTGCGCGTGGTACATCATGGTCATCCCGGCCGGTACGCGCTGGCTCACCACCGCACGCGCCGTCAGGGCGCCGTTGCTGTTGAACACTTCGATCCAGTCGTTATCTTCAATACCCAGATCTTTGGCGTCCGCTTCACTCATCCACACAATCGGACCACCGCGGGACAAGGTCAGCATCAGCAGGTTGTCGCTATAAGTAGAGTGGATCCCCCACTTCTGGTGCGGCGTCAGGAAGTTCAGCGCCTTCTCCGGGTTACCGTTCGATTTCGCGCCCATCACCGCTTTCACGGAGCGGGTGTCGATTGGTGGACGGTAAACCAGCAGGCTTTCACCGAAGTCACGCATCCACTGGTGATCCTGATACAGTGACTGACGACCGGACAGAGTACGCCATGGGATCAGCTCGTGAACGTTGGTATACCCGGCGTTATAAGAGACATGTTCATCTTCCAGGCCAGACCAGGTCGGGCTGGAGATAATTTTGCGCGGCTGCGCCTGAATATCGCGGAAGCGGATTTTTTCGTCTTCTTTGTTGAGCGCCAGATGCGTGTGGTCGCGGCCGGTAAATTCGCTCAGCGCTTTCCAGGCCTTCACGGCAACCTGGCCGTTGGTTTCCGGTGCCAGGGTCAGGATCATTTCTGCCGCATCAATCGCCGTATTCAGCATTGGCTGGCCTTTGGCCGGGCCGTCCGCTTTGGTGTAATTGAGCTTGCGCAGCAGATCCATTTCGCTCTGGGTGTTCCAGGCAATCCCTTTCCCGCCGTTGCCGATTTTCTCCATCAGCGGGCCGATAGAGGTAAAGCGCTCGTAGGTCGCCGGGTAGTCACGTTCCACCGGAATAATGTGCGGTGCCGTTACGCCCGGGATCAGGTCACACTCGCCTTTTTTCCAGTCCTTCACGTCCAGCGGCTGCGCCAGTTCAGCGGCGGAGTCGTGCTGGATAGGCAGCGTCACCACGTCGGTCTCTTTGCCCAGGTGCCCTACGCAGACTTCAGAGAACTTCTTCGCGATGTCTTTGTAGATATCCCAGTCGCTTTTTGATTCCCACGCCGGATCAACGGCCGCAGACAGCGGATGAATAAACGGATGCATATCCGAGGTATTCATGTCGTCTTTTTCGTACCAGGTAGCGGTAGGCAGCACGATATCGGAGTACAGGCAGGTGCTGGAGAGACGGAAGTCGAGGGTCACCACCAGATCCAGCTTGCCGTCGAGACCGTTGTCTTTCCACTCCACCTCTTCCGGCTTCACGCCGCCCTGCTTGCCGAGATCTTTACCCTGGATACCGTTTTCGGTACCGAGCAGGTATTTCAGCATGTACTCGTGGCCTTTACCGGACGAGCCCAGCAGGTTGGAACGCCAGATGAACAGGTTACGCGGATGGTTTTTACCGTTTTCCGGCTGCTCGGCCGCAAAACGGATTGAACCGTCTTTCAGAGACTTAACGGTGTAATCCACCGGCGACATCCCTGCCTTCTTCGCCTCTTCTGCAATACGCAGCGGGTTAGTGCCCAACTGAGGTGCAGACGGCAACCAGCCCATGCGCTCGGCACGGACGTTAAAGTCGATCAGATGACCGCTGTAGCGGGATTTATCTGCCATCGGTGATAGCAGCTCCTGCGCGGTAACCGTCTCATAGCGCCACTGGCTGGAGTGGTTATAGAAGTAGGAAGTGCTGTTCATATGACGCGCCGGACGCTGCCAGTCAAGGGCAAACGCCAGCGGCTGCCAGCCGGTCTGCGGACGCAGTTTTTCCTGGCCCACGTAGTGCGCCCAGCCGCCACCGCTCTGACCGACACAGCCGCAGAAGATCAGCATGTTGATCAGGCCACGGTAGTTCATATCGAGGTGATACCAGTGGTTCAGACCGGCACCGACGATAATCATTGAACGACCGTGGGTTTTGTCAGCGTTTTCTGCGAATTCACGGGCGATACGGGTGATCTGCGCACGCGGTACGCCGGTGATCTGCTCCGCCCAGGCTGGGGTGTACGCCTTCACATCGTCATAGCTGGTCGCGCAGTTTTCATCGTTCAGACCGCGCTCCAGACCGTAGTTGGCCAGCGTCAGGTCATACACGGTGGTCACCAGGGCGCTAGAGCCGTCGGCCAGCTGCAGGCGTTTCACCGGCAGTTTGTGCATCAGGACGTTCTGTAGCTCAACCTTGTTGAAGTGCTCAGAACCTTCGCCGCCGAAGTACGGGAAGCCCACTTCTGCGATCTCATCCTGGCTGCCCAGCATGCTCAGGCGCAGCTCGGTCTCTTCGCCGGTTGTACCGTTACGTTGTTCAAGGTTCCATTTGCCCTTCTCACCCCAGCGGAAGCCGATTGAACCGTTTGGCACCACCAGCTCACCGTTGCTGTTATACGCGACGGTTTTCCACTCAGGGTTGTTTTCCTGGCCAAGCGCGTCCACCAGATCCGCCGCACGCAGCGTACGGCCTGCCGCGTAGTAGCCGTCACGCTCTTCCAGCATCACCAGCATTGGCATGTCGGTATAACGACGCACGTAATCGGTGAAGTACTGGCTTGGTTTATCGAGGTGGAATTCACGCAGCATGACGTGGCCCATCGCCAGCGCCATCGCGGAGTCAGTACCCTGTTTAGGCGCCAGCCACAGGTCACACAGCTTGGCAATTTCGGCGTAGTCCGGGGTCACCGCAACGGTTTTGGTGCCTTTGTAACGCACTTCAGTAAAGAAGTGTGCATCCGGGGTACGGGTCTGCGGTACGTTTGAGCCCCAGGCGATAATGTAGCTTGAGTTATACCAGTCGGCGGACTCCGGCACATCGGTCTGTTCACCCCAGGTCTGTGGAGACGCTGGTGGCAGGTCGCAGTACCAGTCGTAGAAGCTCAGACAGGTTCCCCCAATCAGGGAAAGATAGCGCGCGCCAGAAGCGTAAGAGACCATCGACATCGCCGGGATCGGCGAGAAGCCTGCCACGCGGTCAGGACCGTAAGTTTTGACGGTATAGACGTTAGAGGCGGCAATCAGCTCATTCACCTCTTTCCAGGAGGAGCGAACAAAACCACCGCGGCCACGCGCCTGCTTGAAGCTTTTCGCTTTGTCGGCGTCTTCGATGATGGATGCCCACGCCTCTACCGGATCGCTGTGCTGCACCTTGGCTTCACGCCACATTTTCATCAGGCGCTTGCGCATCAGAGGATATTTAAGACGGTTCGCACTGTAGAGATACCAGGAGTAGCTGGCGCCACGCGGGCAGCCACGTGGTTCATGGTTCGGCATATCCGGGCGGGTGCGCGGATAGTCGGTCTGCTGCATTTCCCAGGTCACCAGACCGTTTTTAACGAAAATCTTCCAGCTACACGAGCCCGTGCAGTTTACACCGTGGGTTGAACGGACGACTTTGTCATGCTGCCAGCGCTGGCGGTAACCGTCTTCCCAGTCCCGGTTGGTATCCAGAACCTGGCCGTGCCCATCGGCAAAAGTTTCACCCTTCTGTTTGAAGTAGCGAAACCGGTCCAAAAATTTGCTCATCGGGTATCTCCTGTGTGGAGCCTGTGGCTCTCTAAATCGACATTGCTGATTTGCAGCGAAGGTAACGTCCTGTAAGAGAGGGAGAATTGATAACGATCAAGACGGAGGGGGACTATGAAGTGAGGTGTTATAACGAATACCACCAAAGCGGTAGAATTTTTATTTTTATATCTCAATGATTTTAAAGGGTATTTTTTATTTATCGTACAATAAGCCCGCCTGTTTTTAACATCTCGGGTATTAAGGGGTAGGCTCGGCTGAAAAGCGATGGCGATCACAGAGTTACCTGCGGGCGGGACGTTAGAAAAGCCAGGAGTATGTTGTAACTACTGAGGAAACAAAAAAACGCGACCCGAAGGTCGCGTAAACGGATAATCAAACTTACTTATTTTTCTTGGAATTACGGCCATATACCAGCCATGTGATGGCGACACAGGCGATATAGAAAACGAGGAATACTTTCATTGCTCCTGCCGGGGAGCCGGTCAGGTCCAGCGAGATCCCGAACGCTTTTGGAATAAAGAAGCCACCGATAGCGCCAATCGCGGAGATAAAGCCCAGCGCTGCCGCTGTATCCGTTGCCGCTTCGCGCATGGCCTGCTCTTCGCTACCGCCCTGCGCTTTCACGCGGTCCATGGTCAGCTTACGGAAGATGACGGAGATCATCTGGAAGGTAGAAGCACTTCCCAGCCCGGCCGTCAGGAACAGCACCATAAACACGCCGAAGAAGGCGATGAAGTTACCGCCCTGTCCGTCGGCTGGCAGGGTCAGGAACAGCAGCGCACAGAAGACCGCCATCACAACGAAGTTAATCAGCGTCACGCGGGTCCCGCCCAGACGGTCAGAGACCATGCCGCCCAGCGAACGCGCCAGCGCGCCAATAAACGGTCCGAAGAAGGCGAACTGCAGAATTTGCACTTCCGGGAACTGGGTTTTCGACAGCATGGCAAAGCCCGCAGAGAAACCAATGAACGAGCCGAAGGTCGCCAGATAGAGCAGCGCCATTACCCACAGGTGGCCGCGCTTCAGCACCGGCAACTGCTCGCTCAGGGATGCCTTCGACGCAGACAGGTCATTCATAAAGAACCAGGCCGCAAGGGTAAAGACCACCAGGAACGGTACCCAGATCCAGGCCGCGTTTTGCAGATAGAGGGAAGAGCCATCTGCCTGCGTCACACCACCGCCGCCAAACGCCGCGAAGATAGAGACGGAGATCGCCAGCGGTGCAATCAGCTGCATTACGCTGACGCCCATGTTACCCAGGCCGCCGTTAATCCCCAGCGCACCGCCCTGCTTCGCTTTCGGGAAGAAGAAGCTGATGTTTGCCATGCTGGACGCAAAGTTTGCGCCCGCAAAGCCGCAGAGCAGAGAGATGATCACGAACACGCTAAACGGCGTGGAGGTGTCCTGCACCGCAAAACCGAGCCACACACAAGGCACGATCATGATACCGGTACTGAACGCCGTCCAGCGACGGCCGCCAAAAACCGGCACCATGAACGCGTAAGGCACGCGCAGCAAGGCTCCCGACAGCGACGGCAGCGCGGTCAGCATAAACAACTGATCGGTGGTAAAGGTAAATCCGACCTTAGGCAGATTCACCGCTACCGCGCTGAACAACATCCAGACGCAAAACGCTAACAATAAACATGGAACGGAAATCCACAGATTTCGGCTTGCGACACGGTGGCCGCGCTGCTGCCAGAACGCCGGATCTTCCGGACGCCAGTCAGTTATAACGGCACCATTTTCCCTTTCGGGAGCGGATGTGTGACTCATAGACACCTCTGATTCTCGAATGATGCTGCAAACATTAGGGTTTTAGGGCGGCGGTAAGTTGATATAAATCAAAGGAAAAGTGGGAGGATTTGCGGCGAAAAAAAAGCCATCATCCTTAGTGAGTAGAGTAAAACGGTAAAAAAGACGTGGTTTTTCACAGGACTGACGTCTCGCTGTCCATTCCTCCCCCTGAGCCTTACCCCATTGGCAATTTAGAGGTAATCCTTTATTGGTATGGGTATACTCCAGGGTATGCACCAGAATAACGCCATTCCTGCAAGCAGGCCACGTCAGGAGCCCGGCAACTCTATGTTAAAAAGATGTTTATCTCCGCTAACACTCGTCAATCAGGTCGCCCTGATCGTTTTGCTGTCCACCGCCATCGGCGTGACCGGCATGGCGATTTCCGGCTGGCTGGTACAGGGTGTACAGGGTAATGCCCATGCCATCAACGAGGCAGGCTCACTACGCATGCAGAGTTATCGTCTACTGGCATCGGTGCCGTTAACCCAGGACGATCAGAAGCTGCTGGACGATATGGAACATACCGCTTTCAGCACCGAACTGGAAAGTGCCGCGATTCGTGCCGGTCAGGAATCCCAGCTTAAAGCCCTTCAGGGCTACTGGCACACTCAGCTGGAGCCGGGGTTAAAGCAGGCGAAAAATCCTGATACCGTTGCCCATGATGTCGCCGGGTTCGTTTCCCGCATTGACACCCTGGTCTCTTCTTTCGATCAAACCACCGAATTACGCATCGACCGGGTGGTGATGATCCACCGGGCGATGGCGCTGTTTATGGGGCTGCTGCTGATTTTCACCATTGTCTGGCTGCGCGCCCGGCTGCTGAATCCCTGGAAGCAACTGCTGGCGATGGCCCGCGCGGTGACCGCCCGGGATTTTACCCAGCGCACCCACATCAGCGGACGTAACGAAATGGCGATGCTGGGCCAGGCGCTCAACACCATGTCAGATGAACTCGCCGAGAGTTATGCGGTACTGGAAAAACGCGTACAGGAGAAAACCGCGGGGCTGGAGCAGAAAAACGAGATCCTCTCGTTCCTGTGGCAGGCTAATCGCCGCCTGCATATGCAGGTGCCGCTGTGCGAACGTCTCTCCCCGGTCCTGAATGGCCTGCAGAATCTGACCCTGCTGCACGACCTGGAGCTTCGGGTGTACGACATGGAAGATGAAGAAAATCACCAGGAGTTTACCTGTCAGTCAGACATGACCTGCGATGACAAAGGCTGTCACCTGTGCCCACGCGGCTTACCGCCGCTGACCACCAGCGGCACGACGCTAAAATGGCGGCTGACAGACAGCCACAACCAGTACGGTATTCTGCTGGCGACCCTGCCCGCCGGGCGTCATCTGAGCCACGACCAGCAGCAACTGGTGGATACGCTGGTTGAACAACTGACGGCCACGCTGGCACTCGACCGCCATCAGGAGAAGCAGCAGCAACTGATCGTGATGGAAGAGCGCGCCACCATCGCCCGCGAACTCCACGACTCTATTGCCCAGTCGCTCTCCTGTATGAAAATGCAGGTCAGCTGTCTGCAAATGCAGGCCGCAGAAATGCCGGAAAGCAACAAAGCGCTGCTGAGCCAGATCCGCAACGAGCTGAACACCTCCTGGGTACAGCTTCGCGAACTGCTGACCACCTTCCGCCTGCAGCTCACCGAGCCCGGCCTGCGCCCGGCGCTGGAAGCAAGCTGCCAGGAATTTAGCGCCCGACTGGGGTTCCCGGTGAAGCTCGATTACCAGTTACCGCCTCGTTTTGTGCCTTCGCATCAGGCCATTCATTTACTGCAGATCGCCCGCGAAGCGCTGAGCAACGTGCTAAAACACGCTGACGCGACGGCGGTCACCGTTACCGTTAGCCAGCACGATAATCAGGTGAAGCTCACGGTTCATGACAACGGCCGCGGCGTGCCGGAAAATGCCGAACGGACAAACCATTACGGTTTAATTATCATGCGAGACCGCGCCCAAAGCCTGCGCGGTGATTGCCAGGTTCGTCGGCGAGAAACAGGTGGCACAGAAGTGGTTGTCACCTTTATCCCCGAAAAACCCCTCACAACTATCCAGGGAGAAACCCATGACTAATCAGGAACCGGCATCCATCCTGTTGATTGACGACCATCCGATGCTGCGTACTGGCGTAAAACAGCTGGTCAGCATGGCACCTGATATCACCGTCGTTGGCGAAGCCAGCAACGGTGAACAGGGTATTGAACTTGCCGAATCGCTTGATCCTGATTTGATCCTGCTCGATCTCAACATGCCAGGCATGAACGGTCTGGAGACGCTCGATAAGCTGCGTGAAAAATCGCTGTCGGGACGCGTGGTGGTCTTCAGCGTCTCAAACCATGAAGAAGATGTGGTCACGGCGTTAAAACGCGGTGCAGACGGCTACCTGCTGAAAGACATGGAGCCGGAAGATCTGCTCAAGGCCCTGCAACAGGCTGCCGCAGGCGAAATGGTACTGAGCGAGGCGTTAACCCCGGTGCTGGCCGCCAGCCTGCGGGCAAACCGCGCCACCTCCGACCGCGACGTCAGCCAGTTAACCCCGCGCGAGCGCGATATTCTGAAGCTGATTGCCCAGGGTCTGCCGAACAAAATGATCGCCCGTCGTCTGGATATCACCGAAAGCACGGTCAAGGTGCATGTGAAACATATGCTGAAGAAGATGAAGTTAAAATCCCGCGTTGAAGCCGCCGTGTGGGTGCATCAGGAACGCATTTTCTGAGGATTACTCATCCGGGAGTAACTTCCAGCGCGGGTCGTCGTCAGGTAACGCGACAAGCGGCTGAACCACGGTAAGCGTGATCTCATTGGATGAGACGCGCTGTCCTTTTTCATCTTCAACCACCGCTGACAGGTGCCAGCGGTTCTTCGCCCCGTCACTGTCATCCCAGGCAGGCATAATCACACTCCAGCCATCGCTGCTGTGCGTGTTGGCCGGCGCAGTCAGGCTCAATGCCTGGGTATCGCCCTGCCAGTGGATCTGCCGAATACCATGAGTGCTGCGTACCTGAAGCTTGAGCATCACGGTCTCGCCCCCTTTCAGATCCCACGGCGGAGTCGCCAGCCAGACGGAGAGCGTTTTGCGCTGGCGGAACTCCATTACCGGCAGATTATCCCGCTCCGGTGAATCATAGCGACTGCCGCGCAGGGAGCGCGTGGCGGCAACTTCGCTGGCAGAAAGCTGCTTGGCAAGGGGCACACCAAAGCGGTAGTTGAGCTTAAGCCCGAGGTTGTTCTGACTCGCACCGCTCTCCCCCTGCTTATGCGCCGCCGTCAGGGTGACCAGCGGAACAGGCGTATAGTTAAGCCCCAGGTTGACCGCCACCGGGTTGTGATAGCCGGTTCCACTGTTGAACAGGTCAACGTTGTCACCAAAGTACTGCTCAAAGCTGACGCTGGTGTTGAAATGATGAAACCACGGCAGCCAGGCTTTAGCGGTCACGTCATAGCCACGCGCCATGCGCTGCTCCTGCACGTCCGAACTCTCGCGCCAGCTGGCCAGCGGTTGATAGTAATTGGCAGACAGACGCAGATTCTCGCCCCACGCCTCCGCACCCAGCCCGGCACGCTGCAGGTTTTCATCAAGCAGATTATCGTAAAAGGTGTTGTAGCCGAGCAGCCATTTTCCGGCAACCCAGCGCTGACCGATGCCGGCATTGCTCACCAGGCCGTCACTCTGCTGCGTCAGCCCCAGCTGGCTCCAGCTCAGGTAACGGTTGTTATCATTCCAGGGGATGAACCAGCTCCCGCTGCTGCCGTTAAAGTTCCCCTCGTCATCCACCAGTAAATTGACGCTGGCGTTGCCCCAGGGCGAGAGCCAGGACTCAATCTGCTGATTCACCTCGCCGCTCACCGCGTCACGCACCTTACCAAACGCGAACTGACGCGCCTGCTCGCCGGTGGTGAGGCCGTTATCGGTCATACTGGCTTCGCCAAAGGCTTTTGCCATTTCGGCCAGGTGCTTTTCCCCCTCGTCTGTTGGCGTCGCCATGCCGAGATCGGGCAAACTGTCCCCGTTGTTATCAAAGGGGTTTTCTGCCTGATGCATAAAGGAATTCGGGGCACCGTGAACGGCACCCGCCGTAAGAAGTGGGAGTAATAACAGAAAGCGAATGCGGGACGATACAGCCATCAACGTCGTAAATAAGAACCTGTGTTTATGAGGCAACGCTTTTAATGTTAACGCGATAAGCTGTGAAATGCAGTCTTAGCGCAAATTTCAGGAATATCCTGAACATTATTGTCGCTTTACCCGACACTCTTAGACCATTATCCAAACAGCCCTTTCAGCTCCGGCACGCAGGAGCCGCAGTTGGTGCCACACCGTAGTTTCGCCCCCAGCGCTGCAACGGAATCGCACCCGCCGACAATCGCCTCCCGTATCGCATTTTCCCCCACGCAGTAACAGCTACAGATAATGCGTCCCGGATCGACACTCTCCCCCGCGCCCGCGCCGTTCAGGAGCGCATGCCGCTCCGCAAGCGTCTCAGGAGCCCGACGAAAAGCCTCTTCAATAATCCCATGCGCCAGCGCTGGCAACGTAGTCCCTTCCCAGAATCCGAGCATCAGCTCGCCGTTATGCCATGCCAGTACGCTGCTGCGCGCATCCGTCCGGGCAAGTTGCAGCTGCCAGCCCTGCTGTTCAGCATACTCTTTCACCCACGGCATCAACGGTTCGTCAGCCGCCACCGTCAGGCGTGATGCTTTGCGCCACCAGTGTACCGAAGGCGGCAGTTCCGGCAGCACACGGGCATACAGCTCTCCCTGCCATTCAGGCTGCCATGGCATGATCCTGACGGCGGTCTGTTTACTCTCCGGCTGGCCAGACTGCGGATCGCAGCGCCCTGCCACCAGCGTATTAACCTTTCCCTGACGGGCAAACTGTGCATTCCAGTGCATGGGCGCGAATACTTCACCCTCCCTTTGTCCATCGTTGATACGTACTTTTGCCACCATCACTCCACGCGGAGAACTGATCCGTGCCAGTTGCCCGTCGCAAAGGGCGAAACGCGCGGCATCTGCAGCGCAGATCTCAACGCAGGGCTCAGAGATATGCTGCATCAGCCCGGGAACATATCCCGTACGGGTCATGGTATGCCATTGATCGCGGATGCGTCCGGTATTCAGCAGCAACGGATATAACGCATCTGGCGCCGCGCCGTGCGGACGCGGGTCAACGGGCACCACATTCCGGTGGGGAAAATCGCCCGCCGCCCACTGATAAGGCTCAAGCTGATCCCAGTCCTCACGGGTAAGCCCCGCCAGCGCATGCAGATTAAACGCCCGTGTCCCGTCATTCTCAAACGCCGACAGTGCCGCATGTTCACAAAAAATCTCCTGCGGATGTTCCCAGGCAAAGGCCTCACCATAGCCGAGCTGTTTCGCCACCTGGGCAACAATCCACCAGTCCGGTTTTGCCTGGCCCGGGGCAGCCAGAAAGGCGCGCTGGCGCGAGATCCGCCGTTCGGAGTTAGTGACCGTGCCATTTTTCTCTCCCCAGCCCAGCGCCGGGAAACGAATATGGGCGTAGCGGCTGGTGTCAGTCTCCTGCATCACCTCAGAGACAATGACCAGCGGACAGTTCGCCAGCGCCTGGCATACCGCGTGACTGTCCGGCAGCGAGACAGCCGGATTGGTGCCCATGATCCATACCGCCTTCACATCACCGCGGGCAATGGCGTCAAAAAGCTCAACGGCCATCAGGCCCGGCGTTTGCGCCAGCCGTTCGGTTCCCCAGAAACGTGCCACCCGCGAGAGATCGTCCGGCTCGAAGTTCATATGCGCCGCCAGCTGATTCGCGAGTCCCCCCACTTCCCGTCCTCCCATCGCGTTTGGCTGGCCGGTCAGCGAAAACGGCCCGCAGCCCTGACGGGCAAATTTCCCGCTGGCAAGATGAACGTTAATGATGGCGTTGCACTTGTCGCTGCCGCTGGAAGACTGGTTGATCCCCATGGTGTAGAGCGTAATGGCACGCGGCGCCGTGAGGAACCAGTCGTAAAACGTGGCAATCTCCTGTGCATCAAGACCACAAAACCCGGCCACGCGGGCAATCGGCCAGTCGTCAGTACCCTGGATCAGGTTGAGCAAACCGACAAACAGCCCGGCGTCACTGCCGGGCGCGAGCGCCAGATGCAGGTCGGCGATATCACAGGTGGCGGTTTTACGCGGATCGATCACCACCACTTTCATCTGCGGATTGTTTTGCCGCGCCTGAACCAGCCGCTGATAAAGCACCGGATGCGTCCATGCCGCGTTTGAACCCACCAGCACCACCAGATCGCTGTTCTCCACGTCCTCATAGCTGCACGGCACCACATCTTCGCCAAATGCGCGCTTATAGCCTGCTACCGCCGACGACATGCAGAGCCGCGAGTTGGTATCGATGTTCGCCGCGCCGATAAACCCTTTCATCAGCTTATTGGCAGCGTAGTAATCCTCGGTGAGTAGCTGGCCGGAGGCGTAAAACGCCACCGCCTGCGGCCCCCAGGTGTCGATAATCGCCCGCAGCCGCTCGCCGGCCGCGCTTAACGCCTGCGGCCAGTCCACCTCCAGCCCGTCCACCACCGGGTGCAACAGCCGCCCCTGCAGGCCCGTGGTTTCACCTAACGCCGCGCCTTTGACGCACAGCCGTCCAAAACTGGCGGGATGGTGTTCATCGCCGCGCACCGTGACCTTGTCGCCCTCAACCCGGGCCACCACGCCGCAACCGACGCCGCAGTACGGGCACGTTGTTCGGGTTTCATTCATGATGCCTCCGCACGGACCAGCAACGCGTCGTTCCCCACCCACACCTTGCCGTTTTCGATTTTCACCGGCCAGGCGCGCACCGCAGGCTCACCGTTATCCACCTGGCAGCCGTCGCGCAGGCGAATACGCTGTTTATAGAGCGGCGAGATGACCACCGGCTCACCCGCCGCATCGCCAAGAATACCGCGTGACAGCACGTTCGCATCGCTGCCTGGCTCCTGATCGTCAAGGGCATAGACCGATTTGCCAAAACGGAACAGCGCGATCGGCTTACGCCCCAGCCGGGCGCCGATCCCCGCCTGCTCCGGGATCTCATCCAGACCGCAAATTTCCTGCCAGCGTTTACTCTCTTCCGTCGCCGGACCGTTCACCGCCGTGCGGAACAGCGCCAGACGGTTCGGATCGTTAAGCGTGGTCTGCCATTCACACTGATACGTTTCCACCACACGGGCCATCTCCTGCTCCAGCTCCTGCGCAATACCGAGGCTATCGTCGAGGATCACCTCCCGCAGATAGTCGAGACCGCCTTCAAGGTTGTCCATCCAGGTGCTGGTCCGCTGCAGGCGATCCGCCGTGCGAATGTAGAACATCAGAAAACGGTCGACGGTACGGATCAGCGTCTCTTCATCCAGATCGCTGGCGAAGAGATCCGCGTGTCGCGGCTTCATGCCGCCGTTGCCGCACAGATAGAGATTCCAGCCCTTGTCCGTGGCGATCACGCCGACATCTTTGCTTTGCGCCTCGGCACACTCGCGGGTACAGCCGGACACCGCCATTTTGATTTTGTGCGGCGCGCGCAGCCCCTTGTAACGGTGCTCCAGTTTGACCGCAAGGCCGGTGGAGTCCTGCACGCCATAGCGGCACCAGGTTGACCCGACGCAGGATTTCACGGTACGCAGGGATTTACCGTACGCATGCCCGGTTTCAAATCCGGCCTCCACCAGCGCCTGCCAGATCTCCGGCAGCTGCTCCAGCGTGGCACCAAACAGGTCAATACGCTGACCGCCGGTGATCTTGCTGTACAGCCCGTAGCGCTTTGCGATCTGCCCGATAGCAATCAGCCCGTCGGCCGTTACTTCCCCGGCGGGCATGCGCGGCACAATGGAGTACGTTCCGTCCTTCTGAATATTGGCAAAGTAGCGGTCGTTGGTGTCCTGCAGCGGCAGATGCGCCGGTTTCAGCAGGTATTCGTTCCAGCAGGAGGCCAGCACTGACCCCACCAGCGGTTTACAGATCTCACAGCCGTGCCCTTGGCCGTAGCGGCTAATCAGTTGGTCGAAGGTACGAATATGGTTGACGCGCACCAGGTGGTATATCTCCTGACGCGAGTACGGGAAGTGCTCACAGATATCTTTTTTCACCTCCACGCCCTGCTCAGCCAGCTGGAACTCCATCACCTGTTTCACCAGCGCGCTGCACCCACCGCAGCCGGTCGCCGCTTTGGTGCACTGCTTGATGGCGCCGATGTCCGTCGCACCGGCGCTTACTGCCTGGCAGATATCGCCTTTGCTGACGTTATGACAGGAGCAGATCTGCGCGCTGTCCGGCAGCGCCGCCACCCCCAGCGCTTTTGGCGCGCTACCGGAGAAGGCTGGCAAGATGAGCGTTTCAGGCTCTTTTGGCAGGCTGATTCCGTTAAGCATCATCTGCACCAGCGTGGCGTATTCGCTGGCATCCCCCACCAGCACGCCGCCGAGCAGGGTTTTGTTGTCATGGCTGACGACAATTTTTTTATAGATTTGCTGCGGGCCGTGGGTCCACTGGTAGCTCAATGCCCCCGGCGTACGGCCATGGGCATCCCCAAACGAGGCCACGTCCACGCCCAGCAGCTTAAGTTTGGTGCTCATATCCGCGCCGGTGAAGGATTTCTCCTCACCCGCCAGCGTGGCCGCCGCCACGCGTGCCATCTGATAACCCGGCGCCACCAGGCCGAAGATTTTACCTTCCCACAGCGCGCACTCCCCGATGGCGAAGATGTCCTTATCTGAGGTCTGGCAGGCGGTATCAATGCAGATCCCGCCACGCTCGCCGATCGCCAGGCCGCTGCTGCGCGCCAGCGCATCCTGCGGGCGGATCCCGGCAGAGAAGACCACCATATCGGTGTCCAGCTGTTCACCGTCGGCAAAACGCAGGACCAGTCCTTCGTCGGTGGCCGCAATTTCAGTGGTGGCTTTGCTGGTGTGAACCCCGACGCCGAGCGCTTCTATTTTTTTACGCAGCATCGCCGCGCCGTCGTTGTCGAGCTGTACCGCCATCAGGTTGGGGGCGAATTCCACCACGTGGGTTTCAAGCCCCAGCTGTTTGAGGGCGTTGGCCGCCTCCAGCCCGAGCAGGCCACCGCCAATGACCACGCCGCGTCGGGATCCCTTCGCATGCGCGGCAATGTTATCGAGATCGTCCAGCGTACGGTAGACAAAGCAGCCCGGCAGCGTGTTGCCCGGCACCGGCGGCACAAACGGATACGAGCCGGTCGCCAGCACCAGTTTGTCCCAGTGGGTTTCGTGATCGCTGGCGGTACGCACAACGTGCGCGTCGCGATCGATGGCGACAATTTGCTGCGACAAACGCAACTCTATGCCGTGTCTGGCAAAGAAATCGCCCTCCACCAGCGAGAGGGACTCCGCGCTGCGGCCGCCAAAATACTCTGAGAGATGTACGCGGTCGTAAGCGGCATAACGCTCTTCGCCAAAGACGACAATCTGGTATTGCTGATGCAGATTGCGGTTTACGCAGTCTTCAAGAAAATGGTGGCCGACCATACCGTGCCCAACCACCACCAGAGTAGGTTTTGTCATAGCGTTCTGTCCTGCAACCTTCGGTTGCGTCGTAGTGAATCGATCGAACAGCCAGTCCACGTGTGCGGGCGCAGCCGTTGCCAGTAAATCGGTAAATGTTGCCGCGCTGCGGCAATCTCCCATCAGCAGTACGCCAGCCAGCGCACCGCGATGAATCAGTAAGCGACGGTAGTGACGGGTCAGCGGATCCCACGCGTCCCAGACCGTATCCTCCGGTTGCGCCGTTACGCGCCCGGCGCTGAAGAGCTCCACACCGGTGACCTTCAGGCGCATCCCGCTGTCGGTATGGGCAAAAGGCACAGGGGCGTCCCCTGCCAGCCGGGCGGCGAGAATGTCCGCCTGTGCCAGGCAGGGGGCAACCAGGCCAAACGTCTGACCGTCGATTTCGCAGCACTCCCCAATGGCGCTAATAGCCGGGACGGAGGTCCGCATCTGCTGGTCGACCACGATGCCGCGAGCGCAGCGAATACCGCTGGCACTTGCCAGGGCGATGTTGGGCTGTACGCCGGTGGTCAGCACCACACGCGCAGTACTAACCCGGTGTCCGTTGAGCAGCGTCACTGAATCCGGCGCGATTGCCGCGATCCCGGACGACAGCTCGCAGCGCACGCCGCGCTCCGCCAGCGCAGCCTCCAGCAGCAGCCCCGCTTGCCGATCCAGCTGTTGTTCCATCAACCACGGTCCGCGATGCACCAGCGTGACGTTGTCACAAGTTTGTGCCAGCGCCGCTGCCGTCTCAACGCCCAGCACGCCGCCGCCCAACACCACCGCTGGCCCCGGGATCTGCGCAATGGCTCGCGTATCCTCAAGGCGACGGAAGGTAAAGACGTGTGGCGCATCGCCCCCGGGGATCGGCGGCACGAACGGTATCGACCCGGTGGCGAAGACCAGTTCATCCCACGCCAGCGTGGTCTGCGCGGTACGGATTTCCCGTTTCGCCACGTCCACGGCGAGCACCTTTTGCCCCCTGAGCACCGTGACGCCGCGCTCGCGGTACCAGTCATCGTCCTGCAGGCGGATCTGTTCCGGACGTTTTTCCCCACCCAGCACCGGCGAAAGCTGGATGCGGTTGTACGCATGCTCAGGCTCCTCACCCAACACGGTGATCGCGAAGCGGCCAGGCGCACGCCCGGTCAGCGAGGCAATCAGCCGTGTTGCTGCCATTCCATTGCCGATAATGACCAGTCGCATCGTGGTGCCCCCACTACGCCGCTTTGGGCTGTTTTTCATAGAGGAAATGGAGGATCTGCTGGCGCATGTGGTGGTAGCGGCTGTCGTCCGCCAGCTGCACCCGGTTACGCGGACGCGGCAGGTCAACCTCCAGGATTTCGCCGACGGTCGCCGCCGGGCCGTTGGTCATCATCAGCACGCGGTCAGAGAGCAGCACCGCTTCGTCCACGTCGTGGGTGATGAGCACAATGGTGGTGTTGAGCGCCTGCTGGATTTGCATCACCGAATCCTGCAGATGGGCACGCGTCAGGGCATCCAGCGCGCCAAACGGTTCATCCATCAGCAACACTTTCGGCTTCATCGCCAGCGCACGGGCAATGCCCACGCGCTGCTTCATGCCGCCTGAGATCTCCCCCGGACGTTTATGCAGGGCGTGCCCCATCTGCACGCGATCGAGGTTGTGTTCAATCCACTCCCGACGCTCCGCCTTGCTCATGGTGTGGCGGAACACCTGATCGACCGCCAGCGCAACGTTGTCGAAACAGGTCAGCCACGGCAGCAGGGAGTGGTTCTGAAAGACCACCGCACGCTCCGGTCCTGGACCCGCAATTTCACGGTTGTCACAAATCAGTCCCCCTTCCGTCGGCAGGGTGATCCCGGCGATCAAGTTCAGCAGCGTTGATTTGCCGCAGCCGGAGTGGCCAATCAGGCTCACGGTTTCCCCTTCGTGGATATCAAACGAGACGTTCTGCAGCGCCAGAAATTCTCCGCTGGCGGTAGAAAAACGCTGGCTTACGGCCTGGACCTGAATGATTGGTTTCATGTTCGCTCCTTATTTTTCCTGCCAGCTAAAGCGACGGGCGATCAGCATCAGCCCCTGCTCCAGCAGTAACCCGACCACGCCAATGATGACGATGGCGATGAGAATGTTTTCGACGTTGAGGTTGTTCCACTCATTCCAGATCCAGAAACCGATCCCTAAGCCGCCTGTCAGCATTTCGGCGGCGACAATCACCAGCCAGGCGATACCGATGGAAAGACGTACCCCGGTCAACACCGCCGGCAGCACCGCCGGGAAGAGGATCCGACACAGAATGGTCCACTCAGAAAGCTGCAACACGCGGGCGACGTTGAGGTAATCCTGCGGAATACGGCGTACCCCTTCGGCGGTGTTAATCACCATTGGCCAGATCGAACAGATAAAAATGGTCCAGCTGGAAGCCGGCTCTGCTTTCTGGAACAGCAGCAGGCCGATAGGCAGCCAGGCCAATGGGCTGACCGGGCGCAGCAGCGCAATCAGCGGGCTGAACATGCGTGAGAAAAAGGTGAAACGGCCAATCAGAAAACCGAGCGGGATACCGACTAACGCGGCCAGGCCAAAGCCCACCGCCACGCGCTGCAGGGAGGCGAGCACGTTCCAGCCGATCCCCATGTCGTTTGGTCCGTCGCGATAAAACGGATCGGCGAACAGGGTGATGGCAGAATCCAGCGTGCTCAGCGGCGTCGGAAAGCCTTTGCTGTTGATTGCCGCCAGTTGCCAGAGCACCACCAGCAGTCCCAGCCCCAGCAGCGCCGGAATGATACGCTGGAGCAGATCGTTAATCCGGCGGGCAATCGCCGGAGGACGACGGCGAACCTGAACCGGTGGCAGGGTAATCACCTCGCCACTCACCGGCGTCTCGTGTTTTGCTTTCGTGCTGTGCAGATGCTGCATAATCAGGCCCCTTTACGGTGAATAGCGAAGCGGTTGGCATAGCCTTCAGGATCGGTACCGTTCCAGACGGTGCCGTCCATCAGGGTGCTACTGCGTAGTGGTGAAGTCGGTGTGGTAATGCCCCCCACCGCGGTGGCGGCATCCTGCCAGACCGCGGTCTGGTTAATGCGCTGCGCGATGCCCGCGTAGTCCGGCGCGGCTTTGAGCAAACCCCAGCGGCGAAACTGGGTTAAGAACCACATGCCGTCGGAGAGATACGGGTAGCTCACAGCCCCCTCGTTGAAGAAACGAATCGGATGCGCGTCCTGCCAGCGCGTGCCCACCCCGTTGTCGTACTCACCCAGCATCCGTCCGGTGAGGTACTGCTCTTTGGTGTTCAGCCATGCGCGACGCGAGAGGATCTGCGCCGTTTCACGTTTGTTTTCCGGTGAAGCGTCGATCCAGCGCGCGGCTTCCAGTACTGCGCTCACCAGCGCCCGCGCGGTGTGCGGATTTTTCTCCACCCAGTCGCGACGGGTACCGAGGATTTTTTCCGGGTGGTCAGCCCAGATAGACTGCGACGTTGCAGCGGTAAAACCGATGCGGTCGTTAATGGCCCGGGCATTCCACGGCTCGCCGACGCAAAAGCCGACCATATTGCCAATGCGCATGTTCATCACCATCTGCGGCGGCGGTACCACCACGGTGCGAACATCGTCGAACGGGTTAATGCCCGCACTGGCCAGCCAGTAGTAGAGCCACATGGCGTGCGTGCCCGTCGGGAAGGTATGCGCGAAGGTGTACGTGCCCGGTGCCTGCTGACCAATCAGTTTCTTCAGCCCGTCGAGATCGCGAACGCCCTTCTCTGCCAGATCGGCAGAGAGCGTAATCGCCTGGCCGTTCTGGTTGAGGGTCATCAGGTTCGCCATCTGCTGTGGCTTACCGGCGATCCCCAGTTCCAGTCCGTACAGCAGACCGTAAAGAATATGCGCCGCGTCCAGCTCCCCCGCGACTAACTTATCGCGCACGGCCGCCCAGCTCGCCTCTTTGGTGGGCACGATGGTAATGCCATGCTTTTTATCGAACCCTTTCAGCGCCGCGATGACCACCGGAGCGCAGTCGGTCAGCGGGATAAACCCGATGCGCACCGTCTCCTGCTCGGGTTTATCCGAGCCTGCAGCCCACGCGGCCTGCATGACACCCGGTAACAACATTGCACTGCTCGCCAGCACGCTGGCCTGCAAAAACCGCCGTCTCGACAAATCCGCCATGACCACTCCTGAAAAAAAGACAAAAAAAAGCGCCCGACAGTGCCGAAGCACCGCTGGACGCCTTTATCCCGAAGACTGATGCACCGCCGTTGGCGCACCGTCAAAATTGGTTACTGAATTAATGCAAAGCGAATGCCAGGTTTTAATGCCTTGTTTTTATGGCTTTTGCCCCACTGGCTCTGCAAAAACGCACCTCAATCAGGCACAACGTGCCCACTGATTGTGCAGCTACTCCTTAGGGGTTAGCTGCCACAATCGCTTCACGGTAAGCAGCGCGCGGGCGATATCCACCATGCGCTGGTTCTTGTCCATCGCCATTTTGCGCAGCGCCGTCCACGCCTGTTCCTCACTCATATTGTGGTGGGTCATCAGCACGCTTTTGGCTTTATCAATGGTCTTGCGCTCTTCCAGCGTATCGCGCAGCGTCGCGAGCTGGCGGGAGAGCTGTTCTATTTCACGAGCCTGCTGGCGAACCAGCGGCAGCAAAGGTTTATCCGGATAAAGCGCGAGCGGATCGTCATTCTCATCGGCACTTACCGGATGTTGAGGGTCATGATGGATACGCTCATCAACCGCCAGCATCAGGTCGGCGATAACCATCTCCTCCAGGGTGCGCAGGTGCTCAAGACGCGACGTTTGCAGGGCGAACCAGTTCAGCGCCGTGTCGCCATTATCCGCAGCAGGCTGGCGGGTACAGGCCACACGCCGGAGTTGCTCCGTCTCGCGGTCGGGCTGGCAGTCCCGGGAAAAGGTGCTCTGCACATCCGCCGGGCTGTGGCTTAAAAAGATCTCAAAACAGGCCTGCTGCCCGTCGATGCGATCCACCAGCCTCTGACGGGTGACATCATCAAAAAAACCCTGCGTGAAGCCAATGGCCCCCAGCGCCCGCTCTTGTCCCGCCAGCTCTTTGCCCTGCATCAGGCTGTACAGGGCAACAAAACGCCCCGCCAGTTGCGGATCGTCAATGCTGTCGTTGAGCTGCGGCACGATACTGAGCAGATGGCGAAGCATGCGACAGTAATGTTCCATCGCCTGCGGGGCGGTAACGGTTTGTTGATTCACCCCTTCTCGCAGGGCGCGGAGTGATTCAAGGCTCTGCAACGCAGCGGCGATGCGCTCACACACGGCGCTGCCCGGCACTGGGGAGTGTCTATCCAGAATGCCATACAGTATGGTGAGATTTTCATCCACCAGCGCCCGGCTGGCTTTGCATTCGGGGGCATAGAGCTTACCCTGTGAGCAGAGCCAGACGTTTGATGCACCGCGCTCGCACTGTAGCATATGTACCAGCTGGCTAATGCCATTCACCAGTACGCCCAGCTGTGCCAGCTTGCTGAGCTGCTCCTGGCGCAACGCTTTTGCGCGCTGGAGCCATTCGGTTGCACCCGACGAATTGCCAGCCATTAATGTCATGCTTACTCTCCCGGATAACCCTACCTGGGGGAATGAAGCAATATTCGTGCCTTAATATAAACAGGAGTTAACATGCAGAAGATTGTGATCGTCGCCAACGGGGCGGCCTACGGCAGCGAATCCCTTTTTAATAGCCTGCGTCTGGCCATAGCATTGCGCGATAACGCGAGCGAGCTGGATCTGCGGATCTTTTTGATGTCCGACGCGGTCACCGCTGGCCTGAAAGGCCAAAAACCGGCAGAGGGCTACAACATTCAGCAGATGCTGGAGATCCTGACGGCGCAAAACGTGCCGGTTAAGCTCTGCAAAACCTGCACTGACGGGCGCGGTATCACCGGGCTGCCGCTGATTGACGGCGTGGAAATTGGCACACTTGTCGAGCTGGCCGAGTGGACGTTAGCCGCCGAAAAAGTATTAACTTTTTAATAATAAACCCGTAAAAATATTATTTTCTTATGGACGCGGTTTCAGCATCAAGTTTACCTGCGGGGTTGCCGATAGGCATGGAAACAACACAGCAGGTATTTCACTTATGTTCAGATCGATTCGTGCTCGCATCATTGCCGCGACGACAGGCTGCCTGGTCGTCGCCCTTCTTCTCAATACCGTCATTAATTTCCAGGTCACGCGCCAGGATAATCAGCAGTCGCAGCGTGACATTCTGACCAGCACCAGCGCCAGCCATAACATGGCGATTGCCGACTGGGTGAAAAGCAAAATGACGGTCATTACCTCCGCCCAGAGCGTGGCGCTGAGTGACGACCCGGTACCGGTCTTTAAACAACTCGCCCAGGCGGGAGGCTTCACCAACGTCTATGTGGGCTATGCCACTAAAACGGCGAAATTCTCTGAGCCTGCGGGCGTGCCTGCGGATTATGACCCGACCATTCGCCCCTGGTATCAGCAGGTGGTCAGCCAGGACGGACCGGTGGTGACCGCGCCTTACGTGGATGCCGGAACCGGAAAACTGGTGGTAACTTTTGCGGTACCGGTAAAAGAAAACGGGACCCTGAAAGCGGTGGTGGCGGGCGATGTGGCCATGGATAGCGTGGTGGCTAACGTGCGCGGCATTCACCCGACCCCGGCCAGCAGCGGGTTACTTCTGAACAGCGACGGCAGCGTTATCGCCGCCAACGATCCGGCCCTGACGTTAAAACCGTTTGCAGAGACCATTACCGGCACCGATTTAGCGACCCTGAAAAACGGTGAACCGGTTGATGGCACATTTGACGGCGGTGATAAAACCCTCGTCGCCACGGCCGTTCCGGGAACAAACTGGATGCTGGTGGTCGCGCTCGACAATAACGACGCCACCTCCGGTATGCGCTCGCTGCTGAAAGCCTCGGCGCTCTCGCTGGTGATCCTCGCCCTGCTGAGCGGCGCGCTTGTCCACATTCTTATTGCCCGCCTGCTCAAGCGGTTGTCCGATATCCGCGACGCGATGCATAACATCGCCAACGGTACCAACGACCTCTCCCAGCGCCTGCCGGAGAGCGGTAACGACGAAGTGGCGCAAATCGCCCAGGCGTTTAACGCCTTTAGCGATAAGCTCTCGGTGGTGATGATCCAGCTGCGTGACGCCAGCGCCTCGGTGAAAAATGCCGCCCAGGAGATTGCGGCTGGCAACCAGGACCTCTCCGGGCGTACCGAGCAGGCAGCCTCCAGCCTGCGTGAAACCGCCAGCGCCGTAGAGCAGATCACCGCGTCGGTGACCCAGTCAAATGAGTCCGCGGCAGAAGCGAATGAACAGGCCAGTAAAGCCTCCGCTGCGGCCTCACGCGGCGGTGAGGTCGTCTCTCAGGCCATCAGCACCATGCAATCCATTGAAGTGGCTTCGGCAAAAATTGGCGATATCACCAGCGTGATTGACGGCATCGCCTTCCAGACCAATATCCTGGCGCTGAACGCCTCGGTGGAAGCGGCGCGCGCCGGTGAGCAGGGCCGCGGGTTTGCCGTGGTGGCAGGCGAAGTGCGTAACCTGGCGAGCCGCAGCGCCCAGGCGGCGAAGGAGATCAAATCGCTTATCGACTCCACCACCGACAGCGTGGCAACCGGCTCCCGCTATGTACACCTGGCCGGGGAAAGCATGGATGAGATCCGCGCCAGCATCGGCAGCGTCTCGGGTATCATGCGTGAAATTTCCATCGCCACCAGCGAGCAGATGAAAGGCATCCATGAGATCAACCATGCTGTTACGCACCTCGACAGAATGGTGCAGCAGAACGCTGAACTGGTGGTGCAGTCCGCCGCAGCCGCCAGCGCCTTGCAGAGCCAGGCGGGCGACCTTGCTGAAACTGCCGGACATTTCCGCATTTAATTTTCTTCTGGCTCGCCTTCACCGTGTAAACACGCGCCAGCTGAATGCTTTCAGGTGTTTTGTCATTTTTGTTTAAACGTTATGCCATTTTTTGATCAAAATCAGCATCCCGACGCTCCCCCTTTGGTGTTATGCCATGAGTGAATTGTGAACAACATCACGCTCGGAAATGGCAGCAGGGAGAGCGTTGTTTAAGACTACGGGGTAAATAAATGGCACTGGTAAAAACAAGTTTGAAACTGTTTGGCGGGGATACGGTAGTGGTGCGTTGTTCAGAGCGCTGCCGTATTCATTTGATGAGTGCGAAGGCACAAAAACAATCGCAGGCAGATATCCTGACCGTGCAGGATGATAAGGCGTGGCTAACCGTCCCTTATACCGGCACATGGGATGTCCTGATTGACAGCCATAGTCAGTCACTCGAACACTCAGTCAGCTACGTGGCCGCTTAAAAACAGACGCCCGGTCTGCACTCTCGCAGCCGGGCGTATTATCAGGCAAAACCCGGACGCAGCGGGTTATTCAGCGGATTTCCTTCCAGCAGCGCTTTCACCTTCGCTACCAGCTCATTCAGACACTCGTCCTGCATGCCGAGGCGCGTCAGTTCCTGATCGAGTGAAAACAGATACTGCGCGTTTGTGCCGAGCGGTCCACTGGCCGCCGCAATCAACGGCGCGATCACCTGCGTGCGGGTATCCGCTTCATACAGGGGATGGCGCGGATCCATAATAAACACCAGCGCGTTGACGGTGCGTCCGTCATCAAGTTCCAGCTTGCACCAGCTTGGCATATAGCAGCCGGTGATCATCTCGCGCTTCCAGAGCAGCGTCAGCTCCTCTTCGAGCGTGGCATCCGGCAGGCGATACGCCACCCCCGTGGTGCGTCCGCCCTCTTTCAGTGCAAGCATACGTCCCGGCTGACAGGCACTTCCGCGTCCGGCGGTTAATCGCAGACAAAATGCGCGATGCCACCCCGGGAGCGTACCTGTCGCCGATTCGACAAATTCCAGAGCCGGGTTCCACATCAGCGAACCGTAGCCAAAAATCCATACCGGGCCATCATCCGGGCGGCAGGCAAGCGTGGCAGCGAGCGACGCCGCACGTTGTTCAGCTGACCAGAGAAGCGATTCCTCAATAGCACCAAATGCCGTCTTACAATCTGCCTTCATTAAGAAATCACGCGTTAACACTTTACACCTCCGCCACTGCATGCTTCCTTGCGACATCTGTAATTCACCTTCCCGGCATTATCTACTGGTCATTTTGCCAGCAGTTGAATAACGATAAGCAATTCGCGGGCCAGTTGCAATACAACGGCAGTTCAACCGCCTGAAAAGTCAAAATGAAGGCAGCTTATTATTTTACGGCTATTTCTTTTTATGCCATTTATCATCGTCTCCTTTCTCGTAGTCATGTTTTACTGCCGCCCAGGCCACTTTATGCGCCGTCTCTTCCCGGCTGGCATCGTCCCGACGATCGTCTTTATCTTTGTATTGATCCCAGGCGCTGTTAAACGCCTCTTTATAGATATCCTGCGCATGTGCGGGCAGTACGTTTTGCACGTTATCGGGTAAATCGCGTTTCGTTTTATATGGCATCACTAACCTCTCTTTTGCTTAAAAAGATAAGTGTGGACGACGATGCTGCAAGCTGCCAGTCGCGGATCAATTTTGAAGAATTAATGAAGTTAATTACATGTTATTTAATATGTATTAATCAAAAATATGACATTATGGATATCAGGAGACTTAAAACAGGATTAGGGTAAAATTAAGTAAAAGATAAAGGGTATTTTACAGAGATCTGTTAATTTAATGACCTCAAAATTCTATCTATAATTACAAGCACCTGCATTGATGGAGAAGCACATGACAGCAGCACACGAGGCGGTAAAAACCCGCCACAAGGAGACGTCGCTCATTTTCCCGGTTCTGGCACTGGCTGTGCTGCTCTTCTGGGGAAGCAGTCAGTCACTGCCAGTGGTGGTTGGTATCAATATTCTTGCGCTGGTAGGGATTTTAACCAGTGCCTTTAGCGTGGTTCGCCATGCCGATGTCCTGGCCCACCGTCTGGGCGAGCCGTATGGATCGTTAATTCTCAGCCTTTCCGTTGTGATTCTTGAGGTCAGCCTCATTTCCGCGCTGATGGCGACCGGCGACGCCGCGCCAACCCTGATGCGCGATACGCTCTATTCCATCATTATGATTGTGACCGGCGGTCTGGTGGGCTTTTCACTGTTGCTGGGCGGCCGTAAGTTCGCCACCCAGTATATGAACCTGTTTGGCATTAAACAGTATTTGATCGCCCTGTTCCCGCTGGCGATTATCGTGCTGGTCTTCCCGATGGCGTTGCCGGGAGCAAACTTCTCTACCGGTCAGGCGCTGCTGGTCGCATTGATTTCCGCCGCCATGTACGGCGTGTTCCTGTTGATTCAGACCAAAACGCACCAGAGTCTGTTTGTGTATGAGCATGAAGATGACAGCGACGACGATGACCCGCACCATGGCAAACCGTCTGCCCACAGCAGCGCGTGGCACACGGTTTGGCTGATCGTACATCTAATTGCGGTTATCGCCGTCACCAAGATGAACGCCAACCCGCTGGAGACACTGTTAACCGAGATGAATGCCCCGGTGGCGTTTACCGGCTTCCTGGTGGCGCTGCTGATCCTCTCACCGGAAGGGCTGGGCGCGCTGAAAGCGGTGCTGAACAATCAGGTACAGCGCGCCATGAACCTGTTCTTCGGCTCGGTACTGGCGACCATTTCGCTTACCGTTCCGGTGGTGACGCTGATTGCCTTTATGACCGGTAACGAGCTGCAGTTTGCGCTGGGGGCGCCGGAGATGATTGTGATGGTAGCGTCACTGCTGCTGTGTCAGATTTCGTTCTCAACCGGGCGCACCAATGTACTCAACGGCGCGGCGCATATGGCGCTGTTTGTGGCGTATCTGATGACGATATTTGCGTAGTTTTATCTGGTGCGGGCTGATGCCCTCACCCCAACCCTCTCCCACGGGGCTGAGGGTTCCCCAGAAAAATGAAAAGCACGATGAAATGTGATCTACTGGTTGCGCTAACAAATCAGAAGAGACCTCATCGTGCCTTTACAGACAGTCTGCCAGAAATTTTTCTCCGCGTCTTTACCGGACGTTCACAGCTTCCGGATTAATGTCCTTGTTTCC
>OKVJ01000021.1_pt1 | contig 91273 bp, 87 predicted proteins | sample 1606921 | NCBI WGS metagenome assembly OKVJ01 (sample SAMN03281016, study PRJEB24777) | human gut metagenome | isolation source: fecal sample PR161 from 1 month old female Malay infant, caesarean...
CGCTTTTTGGCAACGTCCCCTGCCAGGTTTGCAGGGCGCGCTCAATGCGCGCCGACAGCGTTTTTTCATCGGCAGGAAGCGAGGTCAGCCCGCCTCCCGTCTTACCGGCAAGCTGCATGAGCCCGGCAATATCGCCGCGCTCAACGGGACGGATGACCATCATGATGACACCCCGGATTTCACCTTCTCACACGCCAGCGCAAAACGGTCCAGACCGGTTTGCACCTCTTCCTCGCTGACGATCAGCGCAGGCGCAAAACGCACCACGTTGGCACCGGCAATCAGCACCATCACGCCCGCTTTTGCCGCTTCCTGTGAAATAAGTTTCGCTTTTCCGGCAAACTCAGCCGTGAGCTCGCAGCCGATCAACAGCCCCAGGCCGCGAATTTCTTTAAACAGGCCAAGCTTGCCGTTAATGGCGTTCAGGCGCTCAACGAACCACTCGTGACGCTGCTTAACGCCCTTCAGCACCTCAGGGGTGTTAATGATGTCGAGAACCTGTCCGGCGACGGCGGTGGCCAGCGGGTTGCCGCCGTAGGTGGTGCCGTGGGTGCCCACGGTCATCACGCTGGCGAATTTATCGGTGGTCAGCGTCGCGCCAATCGGGAAGCCGCCGCCCAGCGCTTTGGCGGTAGAGAGAACGTCCGGCGTCACGCCGTAGTGCATATAGGCATACAGCTCGCCGGTGCGGCCCACGCCGGTCTGCACTTCGTCGAAAATCAGGACCGCGTCGTGACGGTCGCACAGCTCGCGCAGCCCCTGCAGGAATGCCTTTTGCGCCGGAAGCACGCCGCCCTCGCCCTGCATCGGTTCGACAATCACCGCGCAGGTGGTGTCGTTAATCAGCTCGCTGGCGGACTGCAGATCGTTATAAATGCCGTGGCGAATATCCGGCGGCAGCGGAGCGAAATCCTGAGAATAAGAAGGCTGGCCGCCCGCGCTTACGGTAAAGAGCGTGCGCCCGTGGAACGCATTTTTAAACGCCACAATCCCGCTCTTGTGCGTCCCAAACTTGTCGTGGGCATATTTGCGCGCCAGCTTCAGCGCCGCTTCGTTGGCTTCCGCGCCGGAGTTACAGAAAAAGACTTTTTCAGCGAAGGTCGCGTCAATCAGCTTTTTCGCCAGGCGCAGTGCGGGCTCGTTGGTAAAGCCGTTGCCGGTATGCCAGAACTTCGCCGCCTGGTCATTCAGCGCCTGACGCAGCGCCGGGTGGGCATGACCCAGCGCATTCACCGCAATCCCCCCGGCAAAGTCGATATACTCTTTACCCTGCTGATCCCACAGGCGTGAGCCTTCCCCGCGAACCGGAATAAAAGCCGCCGGAGCGTAAACCGGCATCATCCATTCATCGAAATTTTCACGCGTAATTGACAGAGACATAGCGACCTCATCCGGTAAATAAAAAGTTATTTGAATGTTAAATAATTGAGTGTTTGCACTGTGAATGTAGATTGCAGCCTTCGTGCCAGCCAGCGATAAAAATGCATAAACGGGGTGAGGTAACAGAATATCAATAGGTTACAATATGGAGTTATTCACTGTTAGTGCATAAAAAGTGAATATTTTTACGACAAGCGGCGCTTTGCCGCATGAAAATCAGAAAGAGTATGCACAGGCCAAATATAATTCTGGAATTGTGATCGCTCGCGAAATTTATCGGCCCTTTACGCCCTGTTTGAGGGCGAAGCGCGTCAGAATGGTGCAAATATTGCACCACCGGCAATATCTGTCGCAGTTATTGGTCGAACCCGGTAACAGTTGACGCAAATTCTGCTACCATCCATGCACTATTCACCTTGCACTGGCAGCGACTATGAAATTTGTCTCTTTTAATATCAACGGCCTGCGCGCCCGCCCTCATCAGCTAGAAGCCATTGTTGAGCAACATCAGCCAGATGTGATCGGCCTGCAGGAGACCAAGGTTCACGACGACATGTTCCCCCTCGAAGAGGTGGCGAAACTCGGCTACAACGTCTTTTACCACGGTCAGAAAGGTCACTATGGCGTCGCGCTGCTCACTAAAGACACGCCGGTTTCCGTGCGCCGCGGCTTCCCCGGCGACGGTGAAGAAGCCCAGCGCCGCATCATCATGGCGGAAGTGCCCTCCGCGCTCGGGAATATTACGGTCATTAACGGCTATTTCCCGCAGGGTGAGAGCCGCGATCACGAGACAAAATTCCCGGCCAAAGCGAAGTTTTATCAGGATCTGCAGAACTATCTGACAACCGAACTGAAAAAAGAGAATCCGGTGCTGATCATGGGCGACATGAACATCAGCCCGACGGATCTGGATATCGGCATCGGCGAAGAGAACCGCAAACGCTGGCTGCGCACCGGCAAATGCTCCTTCCTGCCGGAAGAGCGTGAGTGGATGGAGCGCCTGCTGGGCTGGGGCCTGGTGGATACCTTCCGCAATGCCAACCCGGAAACGCAGGACCGCTTCTCGTGGTTTGACTACCGCTCGAAGGGCTTTGAAGACAACCGCGGCCTGCGTATCGATCTGCTGCTGGCGAGTACGCCGCTGGCGGAGCGCTGCATTGAAACCGGAATCGACTACGACATCCGCAGCATGGAAAAACCGTCGGACCACGCGCCGGTATGGGCTAAATTCAAGCTGTAATCGCGCGTGAACATACGAAAAACACTCTTCCTGTGCGCCCTTCTGGGCGCATTTCTTATGACATTTGTCATTCTGCCGCCTGACACGCTCTCTCTGGCAGGAATTAAAACCCACCAGCAGACGCTACTCTCCCATGTCGACCACGCGCCGCTGCGTAGCGCGCTGATCTTCTTTGCGCTTTACGTGGCGGTTTCCACTCTCTCGATACCCGGCGCGGCGGTTCTGACCCTGCTGGGCGGGGCGTTATTTACGCTGTGGGAAGGCACCGTGCTGGTTTCGTTTGCCTCCACGCTCGGGGCCACGCTGGCGATGCTCGCCAGCCGTTACCTGCTGCGCGACTGGGTGCAGCGGCGGTTTGCCCGACAGATGGCAACGGTAAATGCGGGCATGGCGCGCGACGGCGCGGGCTATCTTTTTGCCCTGCGCCTGATGCCGCTGTTCCCGTTTTTCCTGGTGAATTTACTGATGGGGCTGACCCGCATCACGGTCCGGCGCTACTGGTGGGTCAGCCAGCTCGCCATGCTGCCCGCGACGGTTATCTTTCTGAACGCCGGGCGGGAACTGGGAAAAGTTGCATCGCTGCGCGATATTTTGTCGCCGGGCGCGGTATTCGCCTTTACACTACTGGGGTTATTACCGCTGGTTACGCGCCGGTTGTTTTCCCGCTATCTCCCTGCTGATAAAAAGTGAGGCATTATGCGCCGTGTGCGTTTTTGCACGTTTCTGACCGGTCTGCTGCTGGCAGCCCCCCTCTATGCCGCCGACGGCTGGCAAGCTATTGAACAGCAGGCCAAAGGCCAGACCGTCTGGTTTAACGCCTGGGGCGGCGATCCGGCGGTTAACCGCTACCTTGAGTGGGTCAGCGGTGAGATGCAAACGCACTATGCCATCACCCTAAAAATCGTCCCGCTGGCGGATGCCGCCGATGCGGTCAAACGTATTCAGACGGAAGCCGCCGCAGGGCGTAAGACCAACGGCTCGGTCGACCTCCTGTGGGTGAACGGCGAGAACTTCCGCACGCTAAAAGAGGCGAACCTGCTGCAAACCGGGTGGGCGCAGGGTCTGCCCAACTGGCGCTATGTCGATACCCGTAAACCCGTTACGGAAGATTTTGCGATTCCAACCGACGGGGCGGAATCGCCGTGGGGCGGCGCGCAGCTGACTTTTATCGCCCGCAAAGCCAGCATGCCAATGCCGCCGGAGGATCCGCAGGCGCTGCTGGCGTACGCGCAGCAGCACCCGGGCAAGGTGAGCTATCCTCGCCCACCCGATTTTACCGGCACGGCCTTTCTTGAGCAGTTGCTGCTGACGCTTACGGCGCATCCCGAGGCGTTACAAAAAGCGCCTGATGATACGTTTGCCCAGGTTACGGCGCCGCTCTGGGCCTACCTCGATAAACTGCACCCGCTGCTGTGGCGTGAAGGAAAAGACTTCCCTCCCTCACCCGCCCGGATGGATGCCCTGCTCGCCAGCGGAAGTCTGAACCTGTCGCTGACCTTTAACCCGGCGCATGCGCAGCAAAAAGTGGCGAGCGGCGAACTGCCTGCCGACAGCTATAGCTTTGGTTTTCGCGACGGGATGCTCGGCAACGTGCATTTTGTCGCTATTCCGGCTAATGCCAGCGCGAGCGCGGGGGCGAAAGTGGTCGCCAATTTCCTGCTGTCGCCGCAGGCGCAGATCCGCAAGGCCGCCCCGGCCATTTGGGGGGATCCGAGCGTGCTGGATGCGAAAACGCTGCCCGAAGGTGAAGCGAAACAGCTGCAGGCCCACACGCCTCAGGGGCTGCCGAAGGTGCTCCCGGAGCCGCAGTCCGCGTGGGTGAACGCGCTGGAGCAGGAATGGCTGCGTCGTTACGGCACCCGTTAGGCTGGCTTGTCTGGCTGGCGATGACGGTGATTTATCTGCCGATCCTGCCCGCTGGCACCGTGCTGTTCGCGCCGGCCTTTTCCGTGACGAACTGGCAGCGGCTGCTAAACGATCCTCAGTTGCCGCAGGCAGCCGTTGCCACGCTGGTCTCAACGCTTATCGCTACGCTGGGGGCCTTATTTATCGCCCTTTCCCTCGTGGCTCTTTTCTGGCCCGGCCCCCGCTGGCGGCGCCTCAGCACGCGCCTGCCGTGGCTGCTGGCGATCCCCCACGTTGCCTTCGCCACCAGCGCGCTACTGCTGTTTGCCGAGGGCGGACTGTTTTATCAGGTTTGTACCGTCTGTTCGCCGCCGTTTGACCGCTACGGCGTAGGGCTGGGCCTGACGCTCGCGGTCAAAGAGAGCGCATTCGTGCTGTGGGCCATTTACGCCGTGCTGCCGGAAAAAGGGCTCGCGCAGCAGAAGATCGTCCTGCAAACCTTTGGCTACGGACGTTTTCAGACGCTCAGCTGGCTGATCCTTCCGGCGATCGCGCCAGTCCTCGGGGCGGTGATGCTGGCGGTGCTGGCGTGGTCGCTGTCGGTTGTGGACGTAGCGATCGTTCTCGGGCCCGGCAACCCGCCCACGCTGGCCGTGCTGGCCTGGCAGTGGCTGAGCCAGGGAGACGCGCAGCAGCAGGTGAAAGGAACGCTGCTGTGCCTGGTGCTCCTTCTTTTGCTGGCCGCGCTTGCCGCGCTGGGGTACGGCCTGTGGAAGGTCTGGCGTCGCGCGATTCCGGACCTGAGCGGAACGCGCCGCAGGTTGCATCTCGTCCTGCCTGAACGCGCATTCAGCGGCTTTTTGCCCGCATGCGCCCTCCTTTGCGCCGCCGTGCTGTTGATGCTGGCGCAGCGGGACGACGTAGGTCCCGTGGGAACCAGCCTCTCCTTCGGTCTGCTTTCGAGCCTTATCGCCCTGATCGTCATTTTTCTCTGGCTGGAATGGGGGCCGCAGCGCGGCGCGGCATGGGTGTGGCTACCGCTCGCCCTTCCGGCACTGCCGCTCGTCACCGGGCAATACGCGATTGCTTTGCATCTGGGTCTCGACGGAGGCTTTATCGCCGTCCTCTGGAGCCATCTGCTGTGGGTGCTACCGTGGATGCTGCTGGTGCTGCAGCCCGCCTGGCGGCGGATCGATCCCCGGCTTATCCTTACCGCCAGAACGCTCGGCTGGCGGCGGGCAAAAATTTTCTGCCTGCTGAAATGTCCCCTGCTGGTGCGTCCTGCGCTGCTGGCCTTTGCCACCGGCTTTTCCGTCAGCATGGCCCAATATATTCCGACCCTGTGGCTGGGCGCGGGGCGTTTCGCCACGCTGACCACCGAGACCGTCGCGCTCAGCAGCGGAGGCAGCATCCCGGTTCTCGCTAACCGTGCCCTGGGATTACTGCTGGTCACGGGCGTCGTATTCGGTCTTGCTGCGCTGTTATCCCGGCTCGCGGGCCGCTACCGTCAAGGATTACGTTAATGCTGAAGGTCAACGATCTCACCATCGAACCGCTTTTCCGCAAGGTCAATTTTTGCGTACCCCGCGGGGAGATTGTCACCCTGATGGGGCCGTCCGGCAGCGGCAAATCGACCCTTTTTGCCTGGATGGTCGGCGCACTGTCAGAGGATTTTCAGGCGCGGGGCGAACTGTGGATCGGCGAACGCCGCTGCGACGGTTTGCCCGTCGAATCCCGCGGTCTGGGGATTCTTTTTCAGGACGCGCTGCAGTTTGACCCTTTCAGCGTTGGGCAAAACTTGCTGCTGGCCTTGCCTGAGCGGATCGCGGGACGCGCACGGCGGGAAGCGGTCGAGCAGGCGCTGGATTCCGCCGGGCTTGGCGGTCATTACGCCAGCGATCCGGCCACCCTTTCCGGCGGAGAGCGCGCCCGGGTGAGCCTGCTGCGCGCCCTGCTCGCAGAGCCGCAGGCGCTGCTGCTGGACGAACCGTTCAGCCGCCTTGATAAAGCGTTACGCACGACGTTCCGGACATGGGTATTTGACGCCGTCCGCGCGCGCAATATTCCGGTGGTGCTGGTCACCCATGACGAGGACGATATTCCGCCCGGCGGCGAGGTGATGGAGATTTCTCGCTGGCAATAATGTGCTAACGCAATGTTTTCCGTTTCGGGAGAGACGACAATGCCCCCCTCTTTTACTGACGTCAGGTTATTCGATGAAACGTGTTTCTCAACTGACCGCGCTGGCCCTGATCTGCGGCCTCGCCTCTTTTTCCTCTCAGGCCGCTGATATGGCCAACGCGATGACGCTGTCTCAGCTTCAGGCACAGCACGGCGCGGCAATCGACACCCGCCCCAGCGCCTTCTATAACGGCTGGCCGCAGACCCTCAGCGGTCCTTCCGGGCACGAACCCGCTGCGCTCAACCTGGCAGCCGCCTGGCTTAGCGCCATGAGCGACGAGCAGATTGCACTTTGGGCAAAACAGCATCAGCTTACCCCTGCGACGTCCATCGCGCTGTATGGCGACGAGAACGATAACCAGGCGGTGAAAGCCCGTCTGGAGAAAGCTGGTTACCGCCACGTTTCGCTGCTCAGCGATGCTCTGCGGACGCCCGACCGCCTTCAGCGCCTGCCCCACTTTGAACAGCTGGTCTACCCGCAGTGGATCCACCGGCTTCAGCAGGGCAAACCGGTGACCGCCGCGCCGGCGGGCGAATGGAAAGTCATAGAAGCGGCCTGGGGCGCGCCGAAGTTTTACCTGCTTAACCACATTCCCGGCGCGGGCTACATTGACACCAACGAGGTGGAAAGCGAGCCGCTGTGGAACAAAGTCTCCGACGACAGGCTGAAAGCAATGCTGGCAAAGCACGGGATCCGTCACGATACCACCGTCATTCTGTACGGGCGCGACGTTTACGCCGCCGCGCGCGTGGCGCAGATTATGCTCTACGCGGGCGTGAAGGATGTGCGCCTTCTCGATGGCGGCTGGAAGGCGTGGTCAGATGCCGGTCTGCCGGTTGAGCGCGGTACGCCCGGCAAAGTGGCTCCTGCCCCTGATTTTGGCGCGCCGATCCCCGGCCAGCCTCAGCTGATGGTGGATATGGAACAGGCGCGCGGCATGCTGCACCGTCAGGATGCCTCCCTGGTCAGCATTCGTTCGTGGCCGGAGTTTATCGGCGAAACCAGCGGCTACAGCTACATCAAGCCAAAAGGTGAAATTGCCGGCGCCCGCTGGGGCCATGCGGGCAGCGATGCCACCCATATGGAAGACTTCCATAACCCGGATGGCACCATGCGCAGCGCTGATGATATTGCCGCCCAGTGGAAGCGCTGGAATATTCTGCCGGAACAGCAGGTCGCGTTTTACTGCGGCACTGGCTGGCGGGCGTCCGAAACCTTTATGTACGCCCGGGCGATGGGCTGGAAAAATATTGCCGTCTATGACGGCGGCTGGTACGAATGGAGCAGTCACCCGCAGAACCCGGTCACCGCCGGAGAGCGCGGACCAGAGAGTGCTCTCTAACGGGTGAGTGACTTCAGCGTCACGTAGCCGCTCCAGATGCGCGTTGTGGTGGTCAGCCAGCACAGCGCGCCGAATATCCACGCGAACAGCGTAAACTGTGCCGGAAACAGGCAGCACAGCACGAACAGCGCGATGGTCTCCGTCCCTTCCGTTAACCCGCCGATATAGTAAAACGACTTATGCGCATAGCCGGGGTTGTCGATATCGTGCTTCGCCGCCAGCGCGGCAAAGGCGAGAAAACTGCTGCCGGTGCCGATAAACGCGAACAACAGCCAGGCCGCCGCCAGCGCATTCTCTGCGGGTGCAGCCAGCGCAAAGCCAAACGGCACCAGCGCATAGAACAGAAAATCGAGGGCGATATCGAGAAACCCTCCCGCATCCGTCAGTCCTCTCCGACGCGCCAGCGCGCCGTCCAGACCATCAAGCAGGCGGTTCAGGACGATGGCGGCCAGCGCCGCCGGATACCAGCCGAGGGCCAGGCACGGCAACGCCAGCAGGCCGATGGCAAACCCGGCAAGCGTTAATCCGTCGGGCGTAACGCCCGGCTTATCCAGCACGGATACCAGACGGTCCAGAGCGGGCTTTACCCGCGGGTGCAGGTGACGGTCAAGCATCAGGCTTCCCTTTAAACGTGGCGCACAGCCCCTGTGCCGGTATATCCAGCGCGGCATTAAACCGGGCCGAGAGATTCTGAAAGGCAATGAGCGCCGTCATTTCAGTGATGGCATCATCCGTAAAGTGGCGTTTCATCGCCGTTTTGATTGCTTCATCCACCCTGGGCGGCGTGGCGGTCACCGCCTCCGCATAGGCCAGCGCCGCGCGTTCCTGTTCACTGAACACGTCAGAATCAGCCCAGCCGCTTACGGCCTGGACTTTATCCAGCGCGCCGCAGCGCTCGGCCAGACGCAGGCTGTTGGCGTCAATGCAGAACGCACAGTGGCACAGCTGCGATACGCGCGTCATAAGCAGCGAGCGCAGCACTGGCGTCAGGCGCGCTTTTCTGCGCTCCAGAAACCCCACAAACAAAGCGACCAGCCAGAACAGACGCGGCATGCGTCCCCACCAGCGCGTGGGGTTCAGCACGGCGCCGAAGTGTTTTTGCTGCATGGCGGCAATGGGTTTTACGCTCGCCGGAAGGGTTGGGATGGGCTCTACCCAGGTGGACGTCTCTTTCACCTGATTCTCCTGATGGCTGGACTCTTTGAAAGGGCACGATAATATGGCGTTTTTCGCTATCAAGTATTGACGACCATGCTAAAAACAGTCGATGTCGTTGCGGCCATCATCGAAAAAGACGACAAAATTTTACTGGCGCAGCGCCCTGCTCACGCCGACCAGCCGGGAATGTGGGAGTTCGCTGGCGGCAAAGTGGAGGCCGGAGAAACCCAGCCTGAGGCGCTTATCCGCGAGCTGCGTGAAGAGCTGGGTATCGAGGCTCAGCCTGAGCAGTACGTGGCGAGCCATCAGCGCGAGGTATCACAGCGGTTAATCAACCTGCACGCCTGGCACGTACCCCGCTTCAGCGGAGAGTTAACGGCGCACTACCACAGCGCGCTGGCGTGGTGTACGCCGGAAGAGGCTTTCAGTTATGAGTTAGCTCCGGCGGATATTCCGCTGCTGGAGGCGTTTATTCTTTTACGCGACGCCAGACCAGCGGATTCGTGCTGATGGTACGTTCATCGCGCTGGCACTGCAGCAGCACGCCATCCGCCTTCACGACGGCCCCTTCAGAATAGTTTTGATCCTGGTAGATGCAGCACTGGTTACACGGCTGCGCGCGCTGGCCGCTGGAGCTAAACACCTCCGGCGGCACGTTCACTTCTACATCCGGGCGAATGCGGTCAGCCTGAGCGCCTGCGGTCAACATCAATGATAACGCGGCCATCACGTAACGGTTCATAGACTTCTCTTCCTGTTGTGTCCTGATAATGACTATAACGGTAAATCGCGCAGAATCTTTAATTTAGCGCGCCATCGCTTTTTGTTATGACGCGGCCCGGGTCATTAATTTCCCTTTCGGTCCACATTTCTGCTTGCTTCACAAAGCGGTACGGGTGGTATAGTCAAAAAAACAACACAAATCGCATAAGCAACATACATTAATTACTATAAGAGGTTCTTATATCTATGGATCAGACACGCTCTCTGGAAAGTTTCCTTGCCTATGTTCAGCAGCGCGACCCGCATCAAAGCGAATTTGCTCAGGCCGTTCGTGAAGTAATGACTACCCTCTGGCCGTTCCTTGAAGAAAACCCGCGCTATCGTCAACTGTCGCTGCTGGAACGTCTGGTTGAACCAGAGCGTGTGATCCAGTTCCGCGTGACCTGGGTGGATGACCGCAACCAGGTACAGGTCAACCGCGCCTGGCGCGTGCAGTTTAACTCCGCCATCGGTCCGTTTAAGGGCGGCATGCGCTTCCACCCTTCCGTGAACCTGTCGATTCTGAAATTCCTTGGCTTTGAACAGACGTTTAAAAACGCGCTCACCACCCTGCCAATGGGCGGCGGTAAAGGCGGGAGCGATTTCGACCCGAAAGGTAAAAGCGAAGGCGAAGTGATGCGTTTCTGTCAGGCGCTAATGACCGAGCTCTACCGCCACCTCGGCCCGGACACCGACGTACCAGCGGGGGATATCGGCGTGGGGGCCCGCGAAGTGGGCTTTATGGCCGGGATGATGAAAAAACTCTCCAACAACAGCGCCTGCGTCTTTACCGGCAAAGGGTTATCGTTTGGCGGCAGCCTGATCCGCCCGGAGGCGACCGGCTACGGCCTGGTTTACTTCACCGAGGCAATGCTCAAGCGTCACGGCTTAGGTTTCGAGGGGATGCGCGTGGCGGTCTCCGGCTCCGGTAACGTGGCGCAGTACGCTATCGAAAAAGCGATGCAGTTTGGTGCCCGCGTGGTGACTGCCTCCGACTCTAAAGGGACGGTAGTGGACGAAGCGGGCTTTACGGCGGAGAAACTGGCGCGCCTGTGCGAAATCAAAGCCAGCCGCGATGGCCGACTTGCCGATTATGCCGCGGAGTTTGGCCTGACGTATCTGGAAGGCAAACAGCCGTGGGGCGTGCCGGTGGATATCGCCCTGCCGTGCGCCACGCAAAACGAACTGGACGCGGACGCCGCGCGCACGCTGATTAGCAACGGCGTGAAGGCGGTGGCTGAAGGGGCGAATATGCCGACCACTATCGAGGCGACGGATCTGTTCCTGGAGGCGGGCGTGCTGTTTGCACCAGGCAAGGCTGCCAACGCGGGCGGCGTGGCGACGTCCGGCCTCGAGATGGCGCAAAACGCGGCGCGGCTCGGCTGGAAGGCGGAGAAAGTAGATGCGCGCTTGCACCACATCATGCTGGATATTCATCACGCCTGCGTGGAGTATGGCGGTGAAGCGTCGCAAACCAACTACGTGCGCGGGGCGAATATCGCCGGGTTCGTGAAGGTGGCGGATGCGATGATTGGGCAGGGTGTGATTTAAGGTTTATATCGTGCGGCCGGGAGCCCCCACCCCGGTCCTCTCCCACAGGGAGAGGGAGAAAACCGGGCGTATCAGGCCGCGCTCTTTTTCTTTTTGAACGGTTTCTTCGCGCCACCACCGGGTGCAACCATGCCTCTGAACCGCTTCACCGGCGTGCTGCGCGCCTGATCGATCAGCTGGTAAAGCGTCCCCACCAGCGGCTGCATAAAGTCCTGATAGCGGCACTGCTTTTCGCTGATTTGCGTCAGCACCGACTCCCAGTGCGCGGTCATGTCCGGCCTTGCGGCCAGCTCCGGCAGAGAGTGTATGAGCGCCCGGCCCGGTTCCGTTGAGTGGATGTAGCGCCCCTTTTTCTCAAGAAAACCTCGCTTAAAGAGCAGCTCGATGATCCCCGCGCGGGTTGCTTCCGTACCCAGTCCATCGGTGGCGCGCAGGATCTTCTTCAGATCTTTATCCTGCACAAAGCGGGCGATCCCGGTCATGGCTGACAGCAGCGTCGCATCGGTGAAGTGGCGCGGCGGCTGGGTCTGACGTTCAACCACTTCGCCCTTCTCGCACAGCAGTTCGTCATCTTTAGCGACCACCGGCAGCGGCGTGCCGTCGTTCTCCTCATCGCGCTCTTTGTTACCGAGGAGCGTGCGCCAGCCCGCTTCCGCGAGGAAACGCGCTTTAGCGATAAACTTGCCTTTGGCAATTTCCAGCTCGATGACGCACTTGCGGAACACCGCGTCCGGGCAGAACTGCATCAGGTACTGACGGGCGATCAGGTTATAGACCTTCGCTTCGTTATCGGTCAGATTGACCTTGCTGGCGCGCGCCGTAGGGATAATCGCGTGGTGGGCATCGACCTTTTTGTCGTCCCAGCAGCGGTTATGGGTGTCCGGGTTAACGACGGACTGCGGGAGTAGATCCGGCGCGTGGACGCCGATGGCATTCATCACCGAGTGGCGTCCGGCAAAGTGCTCTTCCGGCAGATAGCGGCTGTCCGAACGTGGATAGGTGATCAGCTTGTGGGTTTCGTAGAGTTTCTGGCAGATATCCAGCACGTTCTGCGCGCTGAGGCCAAAGCGCTTCGCGGCCTCAATCTGCAGAGCAGAAAGGGAGAACGGCAGCGGCGCGGGTTCTGATTCCCGTTTATCGTTATAGCTGGTAACGATGGCCGGCTGGCCGGTAATACGGTTAACCACATGCTCCGCCAGCGGACGATGCAGCAAACGCCCCTCTTCATCCTGGTACGACTCGCAAGCGTCGCTCGGCTGCCAGACGGCGGTAAAGCGCTCGTCTTTAGGCGTGACGATATGCGCTTTCACTTCAAAGAAATCTTTGGCGACGAAGTTCTCGATCTCTTCGTCGCGACGCACCACCAGCCCCAGCACTGGCGTCTGCACGCGGCCCACGGAGAGTACGCCCTGATAGCCCGCGTTGCGCCCGAGGATGGTGTAGGCGCGGGTCATGTTGATGCCGTACAGCCAGTCCGCTCGGGCGCGCGCTAAAGCAGAGACGCACAGCGGAATAAACTCGCTGTTGGAACGCAGGCGCGAGATCGCCCGCTCAACGGCCTGCGGGTTGAGGTCGTTGATCAGGCAGCGCTGCACCTGCTGGCGCTTTTCCGGCGCCAGCTCAAGATAGTCCAGCACTTCGTCCACCAGCAGCTGCCCTTCTCTGTCCGGGTCACCTGCGTGGACCACCTCCGTTGCCTCATGCAGGAAGCGCTTGATGACGTTGAGCTGTTTGGTGACGGACGGACGAGGCTGAAGACGCCACTTTTCCGGCACGATGGGCAGATCGTTGAGGTTCCAGCGGGCGTAGCGGCTGTCGTAGACGTCCGGCTGCGCCTGTTCAAGCAGGTGGCCGATACACCAGGTGACCACCTGCCCGTTACCGCATTCGATAAAGCCGTCGCCTTTGCGATGCGGTTTAGGCAACACGTCGGCGATGGCACGGGCCAGGCTCGGCTTTTCGGCAATAAACAACCGCATCGAATTAACGGATCTCAATCATCGGTCGGCCGCCGCGGGCGGTCACCAGTTCGCCGATCGCCGTCAGGGTGATGCCAAACTCGGCGGCGGTTGCCTGAACCTCGGCTTCGGATTCCGGCGTGACGGCCAGCAGCAGGCCGCCGGAGGTTTGCGGATCGCATAGCAGGTTGCGCCACGCCTCAGGCATTTCGCCCATCAGGTGACCGTAGCTGGCGAAGTTGCGCTGGGTACCGCCCGGAACCGCGCCCTGGGCAATGTACTCTTCCACGCCAGGCAGCTTCGGCACGTCCTGATACCAGACCTGCGCCTGCACGCCCGCCCCCTGACAGACTTCAGAGAGGTGCCCCAGCAGGCCAAAACCGGTGACGTCGGTCATCGCCTTTACGCCGTTGATATTGGCGAACGCCGCGCCGGCGAGGTTCATCTGGCACATGACCTCCGTCGCCAGCCCTTTGTGCTCCGGTTTGAGCAGGGATTTTTTCTCAGCGGTGGTGAGCACGCCAATGCCCAGCGGCTTGGTGAGGAACAGCTTGCAGCCCGCCTGCGCGGTGCTGTTGCGCTTCACGCGCTCGGTCGGCACCACGCCGGTAACGGCCAGGCCGAAGATCGGCTCTGGCGCATCAATCGAGTGGCCCCCAGCCAGGGCAATCCCCGCCTGCTGGCAGGCGAAACGCCCGCCATCAATCACCTCGCGGGCGATTTCCGGTGGAATGGTGTTGATCGGCCAGCCCAGAATGGCGATGGCCATGATCGGCTTACCGCCCATGGCGAAGATATCGCTGATGGCGTTGGTGGCCGCGATGCGCCCGAAGTCGAACGGGTTATCAACAATCGGCATAAAGAAGTCAGTGGTGCTGATAATGCTGGTGCCGTTACCTAAGTCATAAACCGCCGCATCGTCACGCGTTTCGTTGCCGACAAGCAGGTTCGGGTCGACAAACTTCGCCTGTTCACTGTGCAGAATAGTCTCCAGCACTTTCGGGGAAATTTTACAACCGCAACCGGCTCCGTGGCTGTACTGCGTTAAACGAATGGTTTGCTCGCTCATGGACGTCTCCTGTCATCTCAATCGCGCTATGGTAGCGCTCATTCCATAAAGAGGTAAGTATGACTGTCTGAATTCTGCGGCGGATGCTCAGAATCCAGACAGTTTAGCGCGTGTAATTAAAAACGGCTGACGAAAGGCGTGGTGTCCGGCACGCTAATGGTGCTGGAGGCTTTAAGCTGCGGGGTGCCGAGGTAAAGGAAACCGACAATTTTGTCGTGCTCACCGCAGGAGAATCCTGCCCGCACTGCGGCGCTCTCGGTCAGCGGCCCGGTGCGCCAGATACCGTTATAACCCTGCGCAACGGCGGCCATCTGCATCGCCATCACCGCACAGCCGGCAGACATTTCCTGCTCCCAGACCGGCACCTTATGGTCGGCCTGGCATTTCGCCACGACAGCGATAATCATCGGGGCGCGGAACGGCGCGTTACGCGCCTTGTCGATACCTTTCTCATCCTGCCCGGCGGCAACTGCCCCCTGCTCCAGCAGCTGGCTGAAGCGATCGCGGCCTTCGCCTTCAATCACAAAGAAGTGCCACGGCTGCAGCGTGCCATGATCCGGCGCACGCATGCCGGCACGCAGAATGTTTTCCAGCTGCTCGCCCGCTGGGGCGGGTTCGGCCAGACGTGACGCGCTACGACGGTTAACAAGCAGTTCGAGTGCATCCATTGGTTAACTCCTTTCTTGAAATTTACTCACAAAATTAACACGACGGCAGATTTTGTTACAGCCTGGCAGGCGATTCCTGCTGACAAGTGGCAGTTGGGTCATTACGATAACCCAACATTACCGTCCAGTGGCGACGGAAACAGTCATTTTCTGGTTAGGGAGAATACATGCGAACCCTTTGGCGAATCTTTGCCGGTTTCTTTAAATGGACGTGGCGACTGCTCAACTTCGTCCGCAACCTGGTGATGAACATCTTCTTCATCCTTCTGGTTCTGGTTTGCGCGGGCATCTGGATGCATATCAGCAACGCGAATCAGGCGCAGCATTCGACTCGTGGGGCCCTGTTACTCGATATCACCGGCGTGATCGTTGATAAACCGTCCACCAGCAACCGTCTGGGGGTGATCGGCCGCCAGCTGTTTGGCGCGACATCAGACCGTCTGCAGGAGAACTCCCTGTTCGATATCGTCGATACTATCCGTCAGGCCAAAGACGACCGAAACATCACCGGGATCGTGCTGGATCTGAAAGATTTTGCCGGCGGCGACCAGCCTTCTATGCAGTACATCGGTAAAGCGCTGCGCGAGTTCCGCGACAGCGGCAAGCCGGTGATTGCTGTGGGCGACAGCTACAGCCAGGGGCAATATTATCTGGCAAGCTTCGCCAATAAGATCTGGCTTTCGCCGCAGGGAACGGTCGATCTGCACGGTTTTGCCACCAACGGCCTGTACTACAAATCGCTGCTCGACAAGCTGAAGGTCACCACCCACGTCTTCCGCGTCGGCACCTATAAATCTGCCGTGGAGCCGTTTATCCGCGACGATATGTCCCCTGCCGCCCGTGAAGCGGACAGCCGCTGGATTGGCGAGCTGTGGCAGAACTATCTGGGTACCGTTGCCGCTAACCGTCAGATTACCGCTGAGCAGGTGTTCCCTGGCGCTCGCGGCGTGCTGGATGGACTGCGCAAGGTCGACGGTGATACCGCGAAGTATGCGCTCGATAACAAGCTGGTTGACGCGCTGGGCACCAGTGCGGATATCGAAAAAGCCCTGACCAAACAGTTTGGCTGGAGCAAAGAGGACAAAAACTACAGCGCCATCAGCATGTATGACTATGCTGCGAAAAAGCCGGACGACAGCGGCGACAGCGTAGCCGTGGTGTTTGCTAACGGCGCTATCATGGACGGTCAGGAAACCCCGGGGAACGTCGGCGGTGATACCACCGCGTCGCAAATTCGCGATGCACGCCTTGACCCGAAAGTGAAAGCGATTGTCCTGCGGGTGAACAGCCCTGGCGGTAGCGTTAGCGCTTCCGAAGTGATCCGCGCCGAGCTGGCCGCAGCGCGCGCCGCTGGCAAGCCGATCGTCGTATCCATGGGCGGCATGGCCGCCTCCGGGGGTTACTGGATCTCAACGCCAGCCAACTACATCGTGGCGAACCCAAGCACGCTGACCGGCTCGATTGGCATCTTCGGGGTGATTAACACCGTGGAAAACAGCCTGGATTATCTGGGCGTGCATACCGATGGCGTTTCCACGTCGCCGCTGGCGGATGTGTCGATGACCAAATCTCTGCCGCCGGAAGTTTCAGAGATGATGCAGCTGAGCATTGAGAACGGCTATAAACGCTTTATCACGCTGGTTGCCGACTCGCGTAAAAAGACGCCGGAACAGATCGACCAGATTGCTCAGGGCCACGTCTGGACCGGACAGGATGCGAAGAGTAACGGTCTGGTCGACAGCCTGGGCGACTTCGACGACGCGGTGAAGAAAGCCGCCGAACTGGCGAAGCTCAAGCAGTGGCATATCGAGTATTACCAGGACGAACCGTCGTTCTTCGATATGGTGATGGACAGCATGTCCGGCTCGGTGCGCGCCATGCTGCCGGAGGCGCTGCAGGCGTACCTGCCGGCCCCGGTGACCACGGCTGCGAAAGCGATGAAGGCGGAAAGCGATAAGCTTGCGGCCTTTAACGATCCACAAAGTCGTTACGCGTTTTGCCTGACCTGCGCGAACGTCCGTTAAAAACCGTCCCCTCTTCCCGTGAAGAGGGGATTTTTTTCTTTTGAAGAACAAGAACTCACTACCATGCAGAAGAAATCGATTTATGTAGCCTACACTGGCGGTACCATCGGTATGCAGCGCTCTGAAAATGGCTATATCCCCGTCTCCGGCCATCTGCAGCGTCAGCTTGCGCTGATGCCTGAATTCCACCGTCCGGAAATGCCTGACTTCACCATCCACGAATACGAGCCGCTGATGGACTCCTCCGACATGACGCCGGAAGACTGGCAGCACATCGCGGATGACATTAAAGCCCATTACGACCAGTACGACGGCTTCGTGATCCTGCACGGCACCGACACCATGGCGTTCACCGCTTCGGCGCTCTCCTTCATGCTGGAGAACCTGAGCAAGCCGGTGATCGTCACCGGGTCGCAAATACCGCTGGCGGAGCTGCGCTCGGACGGGCAGATCAACCTGCTGAACTCCCTGTACGTGGCGGCGAATTACCCGATCAACGAAGTGTCGCTGTTCTTTAACAATCGCCTGTATCGCGGCAACCGCACCACCAAAGCCCATGCCGACGGTTTTGATGCCTTTGCCTCCCCTAACCTGCAGCCGCTGCTGGAAGCGGGTATTCATATCCGTCGTCTGGGAACGCCTCCGGCACCGAACACCGCCGGCGAGCTGATTGTGCATCCGATTACCCCGCAGCCGATTGGCGTGGTCACCATTTATCCGGGCATCTCCGCGGACGTGGTGCGCAACTTTCTGCGCCAGCCGGTGAAAGCGCTGATCCTCCGTTCTTATGGCGTCGGCAACGCTCCGCAGAACGGCGAATTTCTGAAGGAGCTTCAGGAAGCCAGCGAGCGCGGAATTGTGGTGGTAAACCTGACCCAGTGCATGTCTGGCAAGGTCAATATGGGCGGTTATGCCACTGGCAACGCGCTGGCGCACGCGGGGGTGATCAGCGGCTTCGATATGACCGTTGAGGCGACACTGACTAAACTTCACTATTTACTGAGTCAGGATCTGGACATTCAGTCCATTCGCCGCGCAATGATGCAAAACCTTCGCGGCGAGCTGACCCCGGACGAATAAGGAGCTCTCATGAAGCAACGCGCCCTGCTACTGGTCGATTTGCAAAATGATTTCTGCGCGGGCGGCGCGCTGGCCGTCGCCGAAGGTGACAGCACCGTTGACGTGGCAAATACCCTGATTGACTGGTGCAAAGCCCGCGGTGAAGCGGTTGTCGCCAGCCAGGACTGGCACCCGGCGAACCACGGCAGCTTTGCCAGCCAGCACAACGTTGAGCCTTTCACCCAGGGTGAACTCGACGGTCTGGCGCAAACCTTCTGGCCGGATCACTGCGTACAGCAGACCGAAGGAGCGGAGCTGCACCCGCTCCTGAATCAGAAGGCCATCGACGCGGTGTTCCATAAAGGTGAAAACCCGGCTATCGACAGCTACAGCGCGTTTTTCGATAACGGGCATCGCCAGAAGACGGCGCTGGATGCGTGGTTACGTCACCATGAAATCACGGAGCTGATCGTGCTGGGTCTGGCGACGGATTACTGCGTGAAGTTTACCGTGCTGGACGCGCTCCAGCTGGGTTATACCGTTAGCGTCATCACCGACGGCTGTCGTGGGGTGAACATCCAACCACATGACAGCGCTCAGGCGTTTATGGATATGGCTGCCGAAGGTGCCACGCTGTATACGCTGGCAGACTGGCAGGAAACGCAGGCGTAGCCTTTTAAGCCGGGTGGCGCTGACGCTTACCCGGCAAACCCCCTCCCCAATCCCCATAAAGTGAACTCCCTCGCATCCTCAGCGAAGCGGCAATGCTATTCTTTTCAGGCTGTTTTTTCGCCACGCCTTTTCTGTGGCGTGGTTATTTTTATTAAGTCAAAGAGGAACTTGTATGAAACGTTTGCCCCTGCTGGCAGCATTACCCTTGCTTTGCGCGTCGCTTGCTTCCGCCGCACCTCTGATGTCCGTGGGCTACTTTAACGGGGGTGGCGACGTCACCGCCGGACCGGGTGGCGATATCAATAAACTGGACGTTCGTCAGATCACCCACCTGAACTACTCGTTTGGGCTTGTTTATAACAACGAGAAAGATGAGACCAACCCTGCGCTGAAAGATCCGGCGAAGCTGCATCAAATCTGGCTGTCGCCAAAAGTGGCGTCCGATCTGGGCTTAATCCCCACTCTGCGTAAGCAAAACCCGAACCTGAAAGTCCTGCTCTCCGTTGGCGGCTGGGGGGCGCGTGGTTTCTCTGGCGCAGCGGCAACCCAGGAGAGTCGCGCGGTGTTTATCCGCTCCGCGAAGGAAATTGTTGAGAAATACGGTCTGGACGGGATCGATCTCGACTGGGAATATCCGGTCAACGGCGCGTGGGGGCTGGTTGCAAGCCAGCCCGCCGACAGGGATAACTTCACCGCCCTGCTGAAAGAGATGCGCGACGCGTTCGGGCAGAAAAAGCTGGTGACCATTGCGGTGGGCGCGAATGCGGAAAGTCCGAAAAGCTGGGTGGATGTTAAAGCCATCGCCCCGCTCCTCGACTACATCAACCTGATGACCTACGACATGGCGTACGGGACACAGTACTTCAACGCGAACCTGTATGACTCCAGCGCCTGGCCAACGGTGGCTGCCGCCGACAAATACAGCGTCGATTTTGTGGTGAACAACTATCTGGCCGCCGGGCTTAAGCCGAAGCAGATGAACCTCGGGATCGGTTTTTACGGCCGCGTACCGAAACGTGCGGTTGAACCGGGCATTGACTGGAGCAAGCCGGACGCGCAAAAAAATCCGGTCACACAGCCCTACTTTGGACCTCAGGAGATCGCCCTGTTTAAGTCGCTCGGCTATGACCTGACTAAAGATACCTACGTGAAGTACAACGATATCGTGAAGAAGCTGCTGAACGATTCGCAGAAGCGTTTTACCGAGCACTGGGACGACCAGGCGAAGGTACCGTGGCTCTCGGTAAAGGGTGCCGATGGCAACGCGCTGTTTGCGATTTCGTATGAGAATCCGCGTTCTGTCGCGATCAAGGCGGACTACATCAAAGAGAAAGGCCTCGCCGGGGCGATGTTCTGGGAGTACGGAGCAGACGACAATAATCAGTTAGCGAAACAGCTGGCGGAGTCGCTCGGGATCCCGCACAAGTAGTAAGACACTAGGCCCTCTCCCACATAGAGAGGGCCTAGTGAGGGCATCAACCCGCACCGTTATTGCATTTTCATCGTCGCAATCGGCTTCGGCGTGATGCCAAAATCTTCCTTCAGCTCGCGCTTGCTCTTCATCACCATCTGACCGTTAGTGTCGATAGTCATGTGTTGCGCATCGGTGTTATTGCGCGCCTGCCACAGCATCACCAGCTGCAAACTGTTCTCTTTTTGCTCAGGCGTGAGCGCCACACCGTCCGGCCATTTTCCCAGCTCAACGGCGGTCACCAGGCGTTGATAAACTTCCGGGGTCATCCCGTTAATCATGTCCTCAATATTCACGATCTCTCCCTTTCAAAGGAATAATTTGCTGAATCGTTTTTTCAACCCTTAATCTGGTCGCCGTTTTCATCATCGGTGAAGCTCATTGAGGCTGAATTAACGCAGAAACGCTCACCCGTTGGCTGAGGACCGTCCGGGAAGACGTGCCCCAGGTGCGCGTCGCAGTTACCGCAGCGAATTTCCGTGCGCACCATACCGTGCGACGAGTCGGTCAGATAGCGGATTGCGTCATCGCTCACCGGCTCGTAAAAGCTCGGCCAGCCGCAGCCGGAGTCGTATTTCGTTTGTGAATTGAACAGCGGGGCATCGCAGACCAGACAGTGATAGACACCGTCTCGCTTGTTGTGCAGTAATCGCCCGGTAAATGGCGGCTCCGTGCCGTGATTCTGGGTCACGTAAAACTGCATTTCGGTGAGGTTTTTTTTCAGATCGTCAGGGTTATGTTGGTTCGACATATGCTTACATCTCGCTGTAGAAACAGACATCTTTTAACCCGGATTCTAACAAAACATTAACACCCTTGCGTGCACTTTTGTTCTAAACTTATGTGTCGCGAAAAGGCGGTCAGGCAATTGTGATCACGTTCACATTTTTATCCTGCGAGGACTTTAAAATTCCGAGCGCAGCCCCCATGTGGTTGCAAGCTCAAAGGGAAAGTGAGGCGAGTCAGTCGCACAAACGTTAGTCACAGGATTGATTTGTCGCAATGATTGACACGATTCCGCTTGACGCTGCGTAAGGTTTTTGTAATTTTACAGGCAACCTTTTATTCACTAACAAATAGCTGGTGGAATATATGACTATCAAAGTAGGTATCAACGGTTTTGGCCGTATCGGCCGTATTGTTTTCCGTGCTGCTCAGAAACGTTCTGACATCGAAATCGTTGGTATCAACGATCTCCTGGACGCTGAATACATGGCGTACATGCTGAAGTACGACTCAACTCACGGTCGTTTCGACGGCACCGTTGAAGTGAAAGACGGCCACCTGGTTGTTAACGGCAAAACCATCCGCGTTACTGCTGAGAAAGACCCAGCTAACCTGAAATGGAACGAAATCGGTGTTGACGTTGTTGCTGAAGCAACCGGTATCTTCCTGACCGACGAAACTGCACGTAAACACATCACTGCGGGTGCGAAGAAAGTTGTTCTGACTGGTCCTTCCAAAGACAACACCCCAATGTTCGTTCGCGGTGCAAACTTCGAAACTTACGCTGGCCAGGACATCGTTTCTAACGCATCCTGCACCACCAACTGCCTGGCACCACTGGCTAAAGTGATCAACGACAACTTCGGCATCATCGAAGGTCTGATGACTACCGTTCACGCGACCACCGCTACTCAGAAAACCGTTGACGGCCCGTCTCACAAAGACTGGCGCGGCGGCCGTGGCGCGGCTCAGAACATCATCCCATCCTCTACCGGTGCTGCTAAAGCTGTAGGTAAAGTACTGCCAGAACTGAATGGCAAACTGACTGGTATGGCGTTCCGCGTTCCAACTCCTAACGTATCCGTTGTTGACCTGACCGTTCGTCTGGAAAAAGCTGCTTCTTATGAAGAAATTAAGAAAGCAATCAAAGCTGCTTCCGAAGGCCCAATGAAAGGCGTTCTGGGTTACACCGAAGACGACGTTGTATCTACCGATTTCAACGGCGAAGTGTGCACTTCCGTGTTCGATGCTAAAGCAGGTATCGCACTGAACGACAACTTCGTGAAACTGGTTTCCTGGTACGACAACGAAACCGGCTACTCTAACAAAGTACTGGACCTGATCGCTCACATCTCCAAATAAGTTGAGATGAGTGATTGATCCAAAAAGGCGACTTCGGTCGCCTTTTTTATTGTTTTTTAGACAGAGGATTGCTTAATGATAAATAAAATTTTTGCACTTCCGGTAGTCGAACAACTTACCCCTGTGCTCTCCCGCCGTCAGATTGACGGTGCCGACGTTATCGTCGTTGACCACCCGCGCGTTAAAGCCTCCGTGGCGCTGAACGGCGCACACCTGCTCTCCTGGAAACCGGAAGGCGAAGCGGAAGCGCTGTGGCTGAGTGACGCCACCTCGTTCAAAAAAGGGGATGCGATTCGCGGCGGCGTACCGATCTGCTGGCCGTGGTTTGGCCCGTCCGCCCAGCCGGGTTTGCCTTCTCACGGTTTCGCCCGTAACCAGCAGTGGACGCTGAAAGCGCATAACGAAGATGACAACGGCGCAGTGCTGACCTTTGAGCTGCAGGCTAATGATGAAACCCGCGCCCTGTGGCCACATGATTTCACCCTGTATGCCCGCTTCAAACTGGGTCAGAGCTGCGAGATTGAGCTGGAAGCCCACGGCGAGTTCGAGACCACCTCTGCCCTGCATACCTACTTCAACGTGGGTGACATCAATGCAGTGAAGGTGAGCGGCCTGGGCGATACCTTTATCGACAAAGTTGATAACGCGAAGGAAGGTAAGCTGAGCGACGGCGTTCAGACGTTCCCTGACCGTACTGACCGCGTCTATCTGCATCCGGAAGCGTGCAGCGTGATCCACGACGGTGCTCTTGACCGCGGCATTGAGGTGGTTCATCACCATCACAGCAACGTGGTGGGCTGGAACCCGGGGCCTGCACTCTCCATCAGCATGGCCGACATCCCTGATGACGGTTACAAAACGTTCGTCTGCGTGGAAACGGCCTGCGTAACCACCCCGCAGAAAGCGAGCGAGGAAAAGCCGTCTCGTTTAGGGCAGACAATTCGCATCGTTAAGCGATAAGGTCGCTGCACCACACCAAAGCAAACGGGGCGCAAGCGCCCCGTTTTGATGCAATGATTGCACCGCGATAATGCACAATCAGAACTTGTAGGTCACACCCACCGAGAAGATGCCAGCCCAGGACTTATCAACCATCGGGCTATCCTTCACTTCGTCGCTCAGACGCTCGTAACGGCCGGTACCGTAGACGTTCCAGTCGCCAAGGAAGTTATAGCTCGCGGTCAGCTCCAGGTAAGGATCCCAGCCATCATCGGCGCTGTAGCTTTTCAGCCCACTGCGGCGGGACTCGTTTTTAGAAACGCCGTAGTAATAGTCGTTGTAGTTTTCACTGTTGTACTGCACGCCGATACCCGGCGTCAGGGTGAGCCCACCGTTGGTATAGCGATACAACCACGCCAGATCCCAGATAAAGCCGTTGCTGTTATCCAGCATATCACCCGCCAGGGCCGTACGGAGGAAGCCATACTGGGTGTTATGCACGTATGAAAGCCCGGCCATCATGGAGCTTTTGCGCTTGTCGAGCTGGCGAAGCGCGTGGCTGTCGCTGTCGCCCGGCTTGAAGTGCGTTGGATCGTAGTAGGCCATGATAGAAAGCTTATCGGCCGTATCGTTCCACAGATAGTAGCCGCCGCCGAGACCGCGGAACCAGAAGTTATCGCCTTCATAGGTGATAACGGGTACAGGATAAACATCGCGGTCATACTGTTTGTATGGGCTGTTAATGACGCCAACGCCCGCACCCACCGTCCACTGACTTTCCGCCTGAGCGGTGCTAACTGCGGTCGCGGCAAGGATGCCCAATGCCAGAAGTTTGAGTTTGGTCACAATCCATTCTTTCCTGTAGTCAAATAATCAGCGGGTGAAGTGTAACCGCCATTTCCGTACATCCCAAAATTTTTTGCCTGCTAATCAGTCTGATTAACCCATTATTTTTAACTTTTCAGATGACAACCCGCTTTCATTTATATGACCGCTGAATGAAAAACGTGCTTAAGCCTTATAACCAGGGTGGAAATTTTTGGATGAGTTATTGATATGTCATTGAAATTAGTTTTTCTCAGCATGCAAGTTTGGCAAATGCCATCTACGCTTAAATTTAAGAAGAGTTTTCCTGAACACCTGCGGTTCTTAGCGTCTGACCTGGCACACAGGTTGCTGCTCTGGCAGTGGGGTGCGAGAGATTCTCTTCCGGGAGCCTCCACTACTCATACGAACGGCTCTTATCCTGTGCTAAAAAACGAAAGGACGGCATGCCATGAATATATTCGATCACTATCGCCAGCGCTACGAAGCTGCCAAGGACGAAGAGTTCACACTGCAGGAGTTTCTTACCATTTGTCGGCAAGATCGCAGTGCCTATGCCAATGCGGCAGAACGGCTATTGATGGCTATCGGTGAGCCAAACATGGTTGATACTGCCCTGGAGCCACGGCTTTCCCGTCTATTTTCGAATCGGGTGGTCGCCCGATATCCGGCGTTCGAAGAGTTCTATGGTATGGAAGATGCCATCGAACAGATTGTCTCCTATCTGAAGCATGCCGCCCAGGGTCTGGAAGAGAAGAAACAGATCCTCTATTTACTCGGCCCCGTCGGCGGCGGTAAATCCTCGCTGGCTGAACGCCTGAAGTCGCTGATGCAGCGCGTACCGATTTACGTGCTGAGCGCCAACGGCGAACGCAGCCCGGTGAACGACCATCCGCTGTGCCTGTTTAACCCGCAGGAAGATGCGCAAATTCTGGATAAAGAGTTTGGCATCCCGCGTCGCTACCTCGGCACCATTATGTCGCCGTGGGCGGCAAAACGCCTGCACGAATTTGGCGGTGATATCACCAAATTCCGCGTCGTGAAAGTGTGGCCATCCATACTGGAGCAGATCGCTATCGCCAAAACGGAACCGGGTGATGAGAACAACCAGGATATCTCGGCGCTGGTGGGTAAAGTCGATATCCGTAAGCTGGAAAACTTCGCACAAAACGACCCGGATGCCTATGGCTATTCTGGTGCGCTGTGCCGCGCCAACCAGGGGATTATGGAATTCGTCGAGATGTTTAAAGCACCGATCAAAGTGCTGCATCCTCTGCTGACGGCGACCCAGGAAGGGAACTACAACGGGACGGAAGGTATCTCAGCCCTGCCGTTTAACGGGATTATTCTCGCCCACTCGAACGAATCGGAATGGGTGACCTTCCGTAATAACAAAAACAATGAGGCCTTCCTTGACCGCGTGTACATCGTCAAGGTGCCTTATTGCCTGCGGATCTCCGAAGAGATAAAAATTTACGAAAAACTGCTTAACCACAGCGAGCTGGTGCATGCGCCATGCGCTCCTGGCACGCTGGAAACGCTCTCGCGCTTCTCCATCCTGTCGCGCCTGAAAGAGCCGGAAAACTCCAGCATCTATTCGAAAATGCGCGTCTACGACGGTGAAAGCCTGAAAGATACCGACCCGAAAGCGAAATCGTACCAGGAATACCGCGATTACGCCGGGGTTGATGAAGGGATGAACGGCCTCTCCACGCGTTTCGCGTTTAAGATCCTCTCCCGGGTCTTTAACTTCGACCACGCGGAAGTGGCGGCCAACCCGGTTCATCTGTTCTACGTCCTGGAGCAGCAAATCGAGCGCGAGCAGTTCCCGCAGGAGCAGGCTGAACGCTACCTTGAGTTCCTGAAAGGCTATCTGATCCCGAAATACGCCGAGTTCATTGGCAAAGAGATCCAGACGGCCTATCTGGAATCCTATTCAGAATACGGGCAGAACATTTTTGACCGCTATGTCACCTATGCCGACTTCTGGATCCAGGATCAGGAGTACCGCGACCCGGATACCGGCCAGCTGTTTGATCGTGAATCCCTGAACGCGGAGCTGGAAAAAATCGAGAAGCCTGCCGGGATCAGCAACCCGAAAGACTTCCGTAATGAGATTGTGAACTTCGTCCTGCGCGCCAGAGCGCATAATAACGGGCGCAATCCGAACTGGACCAGCTACGAGAAGCTGCGCACGGTTATTGAGAAGAAAATGTTCTCCAATACCGAAGAGCTGCTGCCGGTGATCTCGTTTAACACCAAAACCTCAACCGACGAGCAGAAGAAACACGACGATTTTGTCGACCGTATGATGGAAAAAGGCTACACCCGCAAACAGGTTCGCCTGCTCTGCGAATGGTATCTGCGCGTGCGTAAATCGTCCTAAAACAAGTGCCCGGTAGCGCCTGCGCCTGCCGGGCCAACAAAAACGCAAGTTGGCAAATGCAGTACGGGGGGTATATGACCTGGTTTATTGACCGGCGTCTTAACGGCAAAAACAAGAGCACGGTGAACCGCCAGCGCTTCTTGCGCCGTTATAAAGCGCAAATTAAACAGTCGATCTCCGAGGCCATCAACAAACGCTCGGTGACCGACGTCGACAGCGGCGAGTCTGTCTCCATCCCTACCGATGACATCAGCGAACCGATGTTTCATCAGGGGCGCGGCGGCCTGCGCCATCGCGTTCATCCAGGTAACGACCACTTCGTTCAGAACGACAGGATTGAGCGCCCTCAGGGCGGCGGCGGTGGTTCAGGAAGCGGTCAGGGGCAGGCCAGCCAGGACGGTGAAGGCCAGGATGAGTTCGTTTTCCAGATTTCGAAAGATGAATATCTCGACCTGCTGTTTGAGGACCTTGCGCTGCCGAATCTTAAAAAGAATCAGCATCGTCAGCTCAACGAGTATAAAACCCATCGCGCGGGCTATACCGCTAACGGCGTGCCCGCCAATATCAGCGTTGTGCGTTCGTTGCAGAATTCTCTGGCGCGCCGCACGGCCATGACGGCAGGCAAACGTCGCGAACTGCGCGAGCTGGAGAGCAGCCTGAAGGTCGTGGAAAACACGGAGCCGGCGCAGCTGCTGGAAGAGGAGCGCCTGCGTAAAGAGATTGCCGAGCTAAGAGCGAAGATCGACCGCGTGCCGTTTATCGATACCTTCGACCTGCGCTACAAGAACTACGAAAAACGTCCCGAACCCTCCAGCCAGGCGGTCATGTTCTGTCTGATGGACGTCTCCGGCTCGATGGACCAGGCCACCAAGGATATGGCGAAGCGTTTCTATATCCTGCTCTACCTGTTCCTGAGCAGAACCTATAAGAACGTGGAAGTGGTCTATATCCGCCATCACACTCAGGCCAAAGAGGTGGATGAACATGAGTTCTTCTACTCCCAGGAGACCGGGGGGACCATCGTATCAAGCGCCCTGAAGCTGATGGATGAAGTAGTGAAAGAGCGTTACGACCCGGCGCAGTGGAACATTTATGCCGCGCAGGCGTCGGATGGCGACAACTGGGCCGACGACTCACCGCTGTGTCACGAGATCCTGGCGAAGAAAATTCTGCCGGTGGTGCGTTACTACAGCTATATCGAAATTACCCGTCGCGCCCACCAGACCCTGTGGCGGGAATATGAACATCTGCAGTCCATGTTCGATAACTTTGCCATGCAGCATATCCGCGATCAGGATGATATTTATCCTGTGTTCAGGGAGCTGTTCCACAAGCAATCTGCTACCAGCAACGCATAACCCAACAGCCAGCGAATCCGCTGGCTGTTTTCTTTCGACCCCGTTTATCCCGTGCTAATGTAGCAAGCTGCATACTGGATTATCACCGGGAAAATTATGATGACTGACGACGTTATGGGGACAAGTACCCACCATCAGCTGATTACCTTACTCACCGAGCAGGGCGCGCGTTTTCGCGTCATGGAGCACGAGGCGGTGGGGAAATGCGAAGCGGTGAGTGAAATTCGCGGGACCGATCTGCGCCAGGGGGCAAAAGCCCTGGTCTGCAAGGTGAAGGGCAACGGCGTTAAAAAACACGTACTGGCGATTCTGGCCGCCGACCTGCAGGCCGATCTGAGCCAGCTTGCCAGCCATTTTGGCGGGCTTAAAGCCTCCCTCGCCAGCCCGGCCGAGGTCGATACCCTTACCGCCTGCGTTTTTGGCGCGATCCCGCCTTTTAGCTTCCATCCTGATTTGGCGCTTGTGGCCGACCCGCTGCTGTTCGAGCGTTTCGACGAAATTGCTTTTAACGCCGGTTTACTGGAGAAATCCGTGATCATGGACACCCAGGATTACCTGCGCATCGCCCGTCCTGAGCTTGTAAACTTCCATAAGGCGTCGTCGTGACGGCGCTAGCCTCTTCTTTCCAGAAACAGCACGGAGGCGACGAGAATCACGGCAATAGCGAAAAACGATGAGGAGATAATGAGCGTTTCAACAAACATGTGATCGTTCATGATGGCGATCCCTTTGCGATACCTGCCTTCGTTTTAATCCGCGTAAATGACAGGGTAATGACAGCGATAAAATCTTTTAAACGCTGTCTTCCGCCGCGTTTGCGCGTACAGTAAGCAGGATAATTATTCTGGCAAGGATCCCCCATGTTTGACCCTACTCTGCTCATTCTTCTGGCGCTCGCCGCGCTCGGCTTTATCAGCCATAACACCACCGTCGCCATCTCGATTCTGGTGCTGATTATTGTGCGCGTGACCCCGTTAAATACCTTTTTCCCGTGGATAGAAAAACAAGGCCTCACCATCGGGATCATCATTTTAACCATCGGGGTGATGGCTCCCATCGCCAGCGGCACCCTTCCCGCCTCAACGCTGCTGCACTCGTTTGTGAACTGGAAATCGCTGGTGGCGATCGCGGTAGGGATTTTTGTGTCGTGGCTGGGCGGACGCGGCGTGACGCTGATGAGCAGCCAGCCCTCGCTGGTGGCGGGCCTGCTGGTGGGCACGGTACTCGGCGTGGCGCTCTTCCGCGGCGTGCCGGTAGGCCCGCTGATTGCGGCAGGGCTGGTGTCCCTGTTTATCGGGAAGTCATAGTCAGGCTGGCCATGTAACGCGCCGGCGTCTGGCCCAGCCCCTTTTTGAACATGGTGATAAACGCGGTGGTAGAGTCATAGCCCAGAGACTGTGCCACCTGCTGCACCGATTTCCCGCTAATCAAATGCTGTAACGCCACGATCAGCTGAAGCTGGTGACGCCAGCGGCGAAAGCTTAAACCGGTCTCTTTGACCACCAGCCGCGCCAGGTTGCGTTCACTCATCGCGAAATGGCTCGCCCACTGTGCCAGCGTCTGCCAGGCGGCGGGCTCTTCCGCCATCTTCTCGCTCATCAGCCGGATTTTAGGATGGGGAGAGACGGGCAGCTGCAGATGCTCCTGGCGTTGGAGCGGCAACTCGTCAAACAGGACGTCCACCAGACGCGATGTGGCCGCAAGATGCAGCTGTTCTCGCGGTTTTTCCGCCAGGGATAAAATCAGCTCCCGCACCAGGGGAGAGATTTTCAGGGTGCAGCAGCGGTCGGGCAGGCTGGCGGCACCAGGCTCAATAAACAAAAAGCAGAGCTGCGCCCCCGGCGTGGCCCTGTTGCTGTGCGGCATTTGGCCTGGGATCCAGACGGCATACTGGGGCGGTACCATCAGCATCGCATTTTCCACTTCGCAGGTGATCGCGCCGCCAAGGGCCAGAATCAGCTGCCCCTTACGGTGTTGATGCTGCGGAATATATTGTTCTTCCGTCACCACGCGGATGCGAAACGCGACGGCTGCATCGTGCTGGCTATCAGGATCGTAGCCGTCCAGTCCCAGACCAATCATCAGGTTGTCCGATATTAGCGATAAACTGTCATTTTAGCCTGATTTCAACCGCTGAGAAAATCGGTATTGTGTGCGCTCGCTTGAACGTATGAGAACACAATGACTACTGCTCTTCGCACCTCAGGAAAACAGGGCGCGCTGTTGATTGCAGGCATCCTGATGATTGCCACCACGCTTCGCGTCACCTTTACCGGCGCAGCGCCGCTGCTCGATACCATTCGCCTTGATTATGGCTTAAGCACGGCGCAAACCGGTCTGCTGACGACCCTGCCCCTGCTTGCCTTTGCTCTTGTCTCCCCGCTCGCGGCGGGCGTTGCCCGGCGTATCGGCATGGAGCGCAGCCTGTTTATCGCCCTGATGCTGATTTGCATCGGGATTGCGGTTCGCTCCCTGCCTTCCGCTACCCTGCTTTTCATCGGAACGGCGGTGATTGGTTGCGGGATCGCGCTGGGGAATGTGCTGTTGCCCGGCTTAATTAAGCGTGATTTCCCGGGCCAGGTTGCCCGACTCACCGGCGCCTATTCCCTGACGATGGGTGTCTCTGCCGCGTTAGGCTCGGCGCTGATCGTACCTCTGGCTCAGGGTGATGCGGGCTGGCATGGCGCGCTGCTGATGCTGATGGCGTTTCCGCTGATCGCGCTGTTGCTCTGGCTGCCGCAGTGGCGTCAAAAACACGTCGCAACGGTAACAGGCGCAGGCGCGCTGCATAACCGCGCGATCTGGCGCTCGGCACTCGCCTGGCAGGTGACGCTCTTTCTGGGGATAAATTCGCTGATTTATTACGTCATCATCGGCTGGCTGCCGGCGATACTGCTCAGCCATGGCTTCAGCGAAGCGCAGGCCGGCTCGGTGCACGGTCTTTTACAGCTTGCCACGGCCGTGCCGGGGCTTGCCGTTCCGCTCGTCCTCCAGCGCCTGAAGGATCAGCGAACCATCGCCGGAGCGGTTGGGCTGATGTGCGCGGTTAGCGCGGCGGGTTTGTGGTTTATGCCTGAGATGGCGGTGATGTGGACGCTGGTGTTTGGCTTTGGTACCGGGGCAACGATGATCCTCGGCCTGACGTTCATCGGCCTGCGCGCAAGCTCCGCACACCAGGCGGCAGCGTTGTCCGGTATGGCACAGTCTATTGGTTACCTGCTCGCCGCATGCGGTCCGCCGCTGATGGGTAAAATTCACGATTCGGCTGGAGACTGGCGGATCCCGCTTCTCACCTGCGCGCTGGCCGCTGTCGTCATGGCCATCTGCGGCGTACTTGCCGGGCGCGACCGGGAAATCGCGCCCCGATAAACACGGTGGCAGACCATCGGGTCTGCCTTTTTTACCCGCGCGCGGCGCGCAGCATTGCCTGCACCAGCACCACCGGACGCCCTTCCAGCGCAGCACGCTCATGCTGGAATAAGGTGATCACAAAGAACGGATGGGTCACCAGCTCCGCAGCGCGGATTTCCCCCTGCTCGTCCCAGCCCGTCACGCGCATATCACCGCTCTCCAGTTCCTGAGCAAACGCCGCCGATACGCCATAGTTACAGTGATAACCCTCTACGATTTCCGGCTTTCCGTAGGCCTTCGCGATCAACGTATTATTGCGCAGCTCAATAGCATCGGTTTTCTCCACCAGCGAGCAGGTCAGCGGCGCAATCACCATCGTGCCTTCGGTATCCGTCTCAGCATGTGCCGCGTCGCTCCAGCCCAGCACGTTACGGGCATACTCAATTAACGCATGCTGGAACCCACCGCAGGTGCCCAGGAACGGAATGCTGTTTTCACGCGCGTAGCGTGCGGCAATAAAGGCCGCCTCGGTATTTTTATAGGGGCTTGCGGGAACCAGCCAGATGGCATCGTAGCCCACCAGATCTTCAGAACTGGTTAATTCCGTGGTGGCAAGCCAGTCGTAATCGGCGGTGAGGTCAAGGACCGCGGCGGCGTCGTCAATGGCCAGCGGGATCGCCTTGTGTGCAATAACATCAGGATTGTAATCGCCAACCAGCGCAATGCGCAGCGTCGTTTTAACCGGGAGGTGTTCCATGAAAGGTTCCTTATGCCAGAGTATTATCAGATAACATAAGGAACCTCAGACTACCGATCTTCTGCAATTATCACAATACCTTAAATTGGGAGGGTGGAATTATGATTCAGTGCAAACGCGTCTATGAACAGGCGAGCCCGGGCGATGGCTATCGGGTTCTGGTGGACAGGCTCTGGCCCCGTGGGGTGAAAAAAACGGACCTCGCGTATGACGAATGGTGTAAAACGCTCACACCATCCAGCGCGTTACGCAAGGACTTTCATAGCGAAGCGATTGATTTCGCGGCCTTCACTAAAGCCTACAAGGAAGAGCTGGCGCAGCATAAGGACGAAGGAGAGCGTCTGGCGGCGCTGGCGAAAAAGCAGACCGTAACCCTGCTCTACGGCGCGAAGGACACGAAGCAGAATCACGCTCTGGTCTTAGCCGACTGGCTGCGCCATCTGTGATCAGCCGACCGTCAGCTCATCCTGAATTTGCGGAGCTTCGTCCGGGGTGAGCGGCATCAGGTGTTCGGCGCGAACAAACGCAAAGCCGTGCTGATTGTCAAAGGCGTAGACGTCTCCCGTCACCAGCCAGAGCGCGCGGTCCGCGCTTGCGGGTAACTGCGTCATCACGCCGTTGACCGGGTTAACGAAACGCTGGCCGGGTTGGCAAAGACCAAATAGCTCCACAGATTTACCAATATTGCGACGGCCTGACGCCGTGCGGGCACCGACGATCATCGCCACGCTGCCCGGTTTAAGCTGAAACATACTTCTCTCGCGGTAACGGTAGCCAGAAATTGGCTAAGAATAATCCTAAAGAGAAGTGTATCGCAGCTACTGTCCCTCTGTCACCTGGCAGGTTGCGGATGATCGCGACGATAGAGCGTCCATTCGTCGATCACTTCGCCACTGGGCAGCTTGCACTCGGTGCGGACCCCCTGCGGGCTTTGAATTGGGACCTGTTCCCCGCCCTTTTCCAGGCAGTAAACGGAAGCCGGGTTCGCCATGCCCACGGCGTGCGGCGGTTTCGGGGCGTCGGGTGGGGTTGTTTTTGCGGTGCAGGCAACCAGGGGAAGCGCCAGCGCCAATAGCAGAAATCTCATCTTGTTGATCCTTTTGACATCATCATTGGCTAAGGGTAACGGCTTGTCGCCGCTTTCTCCATGATTTCTCCATTCTAACTGCACTTTTCAACGCTACAGTCAGGCATGTTCTCACTTTGACCAGAGAACATCATTCCGTAATCAAGATGTCTTTGCCCCGTTCTCAACAACGGGGCTTTTTTTCCCGCCTGCTGCCCACTTCTGCATATATTAAATTTTCTATATTCATGTTTTACTATGCCGGAAGCCTAAAAATTCAGCATAACATGCAGATGCAGACGTCTTCTGCCTGGGAGTCATTCTACGTCATGTCGGATCTTATCCTCGCTCGCGTTTCAGAAACCCTTGCCACCGAGCAATCCCTTGAAAGCCTTGTTCGCCAGCTGCTGGAGATGCTGGAAATCGTCACCGACATGGAGTCGACGTATCTGACGAAGGTGGATATAACAGCCCGGCTGCAGCATATCCTCTATGCCCGAAACAGCAAGCAGATGACTATCCCGGAAGGGTTAAGCGTGCCATGGGATGAAACGCTGTGTAAGCGCGCGCTGGATAGCGACACATTATTCAGTAACGATGTTCCCGAGCGTTGGCCGGAGTGTGAAGCGGCGAAAGCACTCGGCATTACCACTTACATGAGCATCCCCGTTCATCTTGCCGATGGCTCGCTTTACGGTACGCTCTGCGCCACCAGCACGGCAAAAAAACCGCTCAGCGCGCGCGGCGAGCAGATGCTAAAACTCTTCGCCGGGTTGATTAGTCAGTATATTCAGAAAGAGTCTCTGGTGACCCAGCTCCGTGAAGCCAACGCGGCGCTTATCGCCCACTCCTACACAGATGCTCTTACAGGGTTACCCAACCGTCGCGCCATTTTTGAGGATCTGACCACCCTGTTTTCGCTGGCGCGGCATCTGAAACGTAACGCCATCATTGCCTTTATCGATCTGGATGATTTTAAACTGATTAACGATCGATACGGGCATGAAGCAGGTGACCAGTTCCTGATTGAAGTGGGCAAGCGTTTGACCGCAGAAAAACAGCAGGACGATATCATCGGCCGGCTGGGCGGCGATGAGTTTCTGGTGGCCACTCTGAGCAACGTCGAGAATGAGGAGCAAATTCACCTTCTCAGAACGCGCCTCAGCGCCCGAATTGCGGGGGAATACTGGCTGGGTAGCATCAGCATCATTTATCCTGGCGCCAGCCTCGGCGTTATCGAAGTGGATCCCGGCGTAACCGATCCGGACAGTGCGTTACGTGCCGCAGATATCGCCATGTATCAGGATAAGAAAGGAAAAAGCAAAACAGGCTTTCTCGCGATGGATTAACCCCGTACACTCTACGGCGTTATAAAAACCGAAACAGGTGATGATATGAGAATAGGGATCCTCTTCCCGGTCGTTATTTTTATAACGGCGGTGGTATTTCTGACGTGGTTTTTTGTCGGTGGTTACGCTGCTCCGGGGGCATAAATGAGAAAAACCACCCTCATTATGTTGATCGTTGCCGTCGTGGCGTTTGCCGGCACGCAGTTTGGCTGGTGGTAAACCCGTTACGTAAAAAGGCCGCCATATGGCAGCCTTTTTAACGCTTCAGTATTAGCTTTTGATCTTTCTGTAGATAAACAGCACAACCAGCGCGCCGATCACCGCGACCGCGAAACTGCCGAAGTTAAAGCCATCGACTTTACCAAAACCGAACAGCGTACTGATCCAACCGCCGACTACCGCGCCGACAATACCCAGTATTATGGTGACGATAAACCCACCGCCATCTTTGCCCGGCATGATCCACTTCGCCAGAATACCCGCAATAAGCCCAAAGATAATCCAGGATAAAATTCCCATAACTTTCCTCTCTGTATGGTTTTTGTCATTAAATCAACGACACAAAAAGGATAGCACAGGATCTGAGAAAGGAAATTTGTGATAAGCCTCACAGAGAGAGTCTGCGCATTTCTTCATCAACATGCCCTTCCACAAGAACTGTGGGGTTGCATCTTTTATTGAGAAAGATTATCTTTCTCAATACTGAATAGTTGAGATAAACACTCAGGTATTCAGTACGACATTGCTCACATTGCTTCCAGTATTTCTTGCCCACTCATGAGTGGGCTTTTTTTTGATCAAGCCCCAACGAAAGCGTGCCGGTTGCGCCCGCCACGTTTTGCCTGATAAAGCGCCTGGTCGGCAGCATTAATAATATTCTGCTGGCTACCCGCGATGTTGACAGCACGCGCACTGGAGACCCCTACGCTTACCGTGACCCGCCCGAAGGGGCTAAATGCGTGTTCAATTTGCTGAGAGAAAACATAGCGAATAATCGTCTGCGCAAGGCGGAGCGCCTCCTGGATATCCGTTTCAGGCAAAATCAGCGCAAACTCCTCCCCGCCATAGCGCGCCACAATCTGGTTGTCGCGGGTGAGACTTTCCCTGAGGCAGTTTCCCAGCAACGCCAGGCATCTGTCCCCTTCCGGATGACCGTAGTTATCGTTGTACTTTTTGAAGTAGTCCACATCCACAAGGAGCAGCGAAACCGGCGCGTCCTTTGCCGCACACGCCGCAATTTCCGAGAGGATTTTTTCATCAAAGATGCGCCTGTTATAAAGCCCTGTCAGCGCATCCTCCGAGGCAATAATCTTTAGCGCTTTGTTATCCCGTGCTTTTCTGGATAAGTCGGAATAGAGGAAACAGGACGCTACGATGAGCGTCGCGGTAAACACCAAAATAAGTGCGGCAAGCTGAATCGCCTGCTTGCGCCACGGTGAAAGGGCTTCATCAATGCTTACCGCTACCGTCGTAACCAGTCCGTAGCGCCTGTTTTTCTCATAGGCATAAATGCGTTCGATTTTATCAAACCTGGAGACAGAGCTGGCTATCCCTGTATTTTGTACCTTGAGGTATTTTCTGAAGAGAGGTGAGTCAGAAAAAATCGTACCGATATAGTTATTTTTAAAGGGATAACGAATCAGTAAAACGCCTGCTTGCGTCGTTAAACCAATAACGCCCGCGTGACCAATATTAATCTGTCCATAAAGTGCCAGAAAATTTTCGATACCCAGCGTCACCACCACAACACCGTTAAATGCACCGGTGTGGGTTTCAAGGCGTCGGCTAAGAGTAATAACCCATTTACCATTGGTTCTGCTTATCACCGGCTCACCAATATAAATCTGCTGACTTTTATTTTCCTTGTGATAGACAAAAAATGCCCTGTCCGCGCCATTATGGGGGCCCGCAAAATTTTTGTGCAATGCAGTGAAGATATCCCCATGCGCATCATAGACAACCACATTATTAATCTGAGTAAGAAGATTATCCTGATTGCTTATCATTCGCTGAATATTGATCGCCTGTTGGGGGGTCATACCATAAATTTCGATTGTGTCGGAAACGGTGGTAATCAACATTTCACTTTGGCGAATGATCCCTTCCGTGTAGACGTTAAGGGTATGGCTCAGGTTGGCAACGCTGGTATTGATTTGCTGAATTGACTGCTGTCGGGACGTGGCAATCTGGACGGCAAGCGACAATGAAACAATCAATGAGACAATGATGACGGTAATGGTTGTTGTGTAAAAAGTATTTTTCACATGCACGAGCTTTTCCACCTTATCACGCCTGGCATCCCTGGCTGACAACTCTTGTCACTGTAACAAAGCTCAGGTTAAGAGGAAAACAAATTGCACTTAAGCATAACGGCTGCCGTTATTATCAGGCTTGTAGCTTGCACTGCCTGTGATAAGATTTGAGAGATGAGGGAGCGGACAGGGTATCTGGAAAATGAAAAAGATCATTGCCGTTACTATCGTTTCAGCGTTTCTGGTCTTCCTGTCTCTTTTTGCGGTTAATGCAGTTATCGGGAGCCAGCAGAAAAGCAAACAGCTTGAGATTTCCCGAACCCTTTTACAGCATTCAGAAAGTCTGACCCAGAGCATGGCGCAGACGCTCAAAAACCTGACCACACAGGGATGCGACAGAGACAGCCTCGATCGCTACCGGCAGGTCAAGCTCGAAAGCCGCTATGTCGCTGACGTCGGTTTTATTGAAAAGGGAAAAATAGTCTGTACCGCTTTTTGGGGTAAACTCGTTAATCCTGTCTCGCTTCCTGAAGAGCTCCATGAAACGCCCAGAGGATTTCTCCTCGCGCAATTTTCGAGAAAAGATTTTTTTACCGGCAATGCGGCCATCTATAATAATCACATTATCTTCACCTCCCGCTATGCTTACGATAAATTCACCCCGGTTACGGAGAGCTATTCTCTGAGCACCACCACCAGGGACTTAAGCAGAACGTTTTTTTCGGCTACGCCTGAATTAAACCAACAGAGCGAACTGAATTCCTCCTTGTTTACCCTGACCCTCACCCGGTGCAGCACCACGTGGGATTTGTGCGTCATTGTGAAGCATCACAACGCGGGACTGGCCTCGTTATCTCCCGTTCTATTTATCGTTCTCGCGGTCATTTTATGTTTTATCTGGATTGCGATAACGCTCTTTTTCTTTCGACTCAACGAGGACCGGTTCTCCCTGGAGCGGACGCTGGTCAAAGCTGTTATCACTAATACTATCGGCGTTCATTACCAGCCCATTGTTCGGATTGAGGATAAAAAAATTGTAGGCGTGGAGGTCTTGTCGAGATGGCGTGACGCAAGATACGGTGACGTCTCCCCGGAACTGTTTATTCCATTAATCAAAAAAATTGGCCTGTATAAAAATTACTATATAAATATTCTCCAAAAATCCCTTTCGGATATCGCGCCACTTATTATTAAATATCATCTGGTTGTTTCGCTCAATGTTGGCCGAACGGAAATTGAAGACGGACAGTTTATCAGCATTTTGCGCCGTAGCTGTTTAGCTAATAATATTCCGCTCTCTCTGATCAAAATCGAGCTTTCTGAAAAAGCCATTTCAACGGGGAATATTCTGGAAGATTTCTGCAAGGATTTAAAAAACCTTGGCGTGAGAATATCCATTGATGACTTCGGGGTGCAAAACTCAAACCTGGCAAGGCTTTCGCTGCTTGAATATGATGAGATCAAAATCGACAAGTCGCTGGTCGATGGCATCAGTGAACATTACAAGCAGAACATTTTTGTCATCTTTAGCGACGCCCTCGCAAAACTGAATAAAACGCTTGTTTTCGAAGGCGTAGAGAGCGAAATACAGTATCGCTTTATTGCTGAAAGATACCCCGAGGCGCTGATTCAGGGATGGTATTTCTCAAAATCCGTCACCCGAAGCGAGCTTGCGAAGCGACTCGCTGGGATCGCGCGGTAGGTTACTCGTTTCCCCACTGATTGAGAAAGTTCGCAATATCATCAATACGTTCGGCACGAACCCCGGCTTCACGCGCCATCTCCTGCTGAGCTTCCTCATCGATCTCCTCATTATTCGACAAACGCGTGAGAAGCAGCTGGAAATAATGCGCCAGCGAGTCCTGCTCTGACTCACTCACGGGCTTTGTGGCTTCCGTCGCGTACTCTTCGACGATGTCATAATACTTCAGTGGGATTTCGTTATTCATAACAGCGTTAACCTTTGAGGGTGAAGCCACAAGTATATCCGACGACGTACGGTTAACCAACGCGTTGCGTCAGATAAGCAGGGCAAGCAGGCCTGCAAGAGCAGGTATGGCCTGAACGTACAGTATCTTTCGGCTGGCGGTCGCTGCGCCAAAGAGTCCGGCAATCAACACGCAGGTCAGGAAGAAGATGGCAACAGATATACCCTTTTCACCAAGCCAGAGGCTCCAGAGCAGACCCGCAGCCAGAAAACCATTATACAGCCCCTGATTCGCGGCCAGCACGCGGGTATCGCGCGCAAAATCGGGACGCAGATTAAAGGCCTTGTGCCCTGTTCTGGTGTTCCACAGGAACATTTCCAGCACAAGAATGTAGATATGGATGAATGCAACGACAGCGATAAGAACAGTAGCGAGCATCGTGTTATTTCCCGCAGGCAGAAGCAAAAAAAACGGGAACCCTCAGGCCCCCGCTCTTGTTTAACCCAGAATCTGGATTACATGTTCGCGATAATCGCGTCGCCAAACTCTGAGCATTTCAGCAGCTTAGCGCCTTCCATCAGACGTTCGAAATCGTAAGTTACGGTTTTCGCGTTGATCGCGCCTTCCATACCTTTGACGATCAGGTCTGCGGCTTCGAACCATTCCATATGGCGCAGCATCATCTCTGCGGAGAGGATGATAGAGCCTGGGTTCACTTTGTCCTGGCCTGCGTATTTTGGTGCAGTACCGTGGGTTGCTTCGAACAGGGCGCACTCGTCGCCGATGTTCGCGCCAGGGGCGATACCGATACCGCCAACCTGTGCCGCCAGGGCGTCAGAAATGTAGTCACCGTTCAGGTTCATACAGGCGATCACGTCGTATTCAGCAGGACGCAGCAGGATCTGCTGCAGGAACGCATCGGCGATCACATCTTTAATGATGATCTCTTTGCCGGTGTTCGGGTTCTTGATCTTCTGCCACGGGCCGCCGTCGATCAGCTCACCGCCGAACTCTTCGGTCGCCAGCTGATAGCCCCAGTCTTTGAACGCGCCTTCGGTGAACTTCATGATGTTGCCCTTGTGAACCAGGGTCACAGAATCACGGTCGTTGGTGATCGCGTATTCAATGGCCGCACGCACCAGGCGCTTGGTCCCTTCTTCAGAGCACGGCTTAATGCCGATACCGCAGTGCTCAGGGAAGCGAATTTTCTTCACGCCCATCTCTTCGCGCAGGAATTTAATCACTTTTTCTGCATCAGCAGAGTCCGCTTTCCACTCGATGCCCGCGTAGATGTCTTCTGAGTTTTCGCGGAAGATAACCATGTCGGTCAGTTCAGGGTGCTTAACCGGGCTTGGGGTGCCCTGATAGTAACGAACCGGACGCAGACACACGTACAGGTCCAGCTCCTGACGCAGCGCCACGTTCAGAGAACGGATGCCGCCGCCGACCGGAGTGGTCAGTGGGCCTTTAATAGCAACGCGGTAGTCGCGGATCAGGTCCAGCGTTTCCGCTGGCAGCCAGACGTCCTGGCCATAAACTTGCGTCGATTTCTCACCGGTGTAAATTTCCATCCAGGAAATTTTACGCTCGCCTTTGTAGGCTTTCTCAACAGCGGCATCAACCACTTTCAGCATTGCCGGGGTAACGTCTACACCGATACCGTCGCCTTCGATGAACGGAATAATCGGATTGTGAGGAACGTTAATCTTGCCGTTTTGCAGGGTGATCTTTTTACCTTCCGCCGGAACAACTACTTTGCTTTCCATTAACCTCTCCTTCGAGCGCTTCTGGTTGTTACTGATCTTATGTTAATAAATTGTAATGAGCCCTTCGATAGTACCTGATTGTCCTGCGCCATGAAAGGTCTTCGTTATTAGGCTATAATGCGGCAATTGATAACGCCTGAAAATACCATGAAGAAAACTTCTTTTACAAAACACCGGGTTGAGCGATTCAGCTCGCGACAAGCCGCCAGACGACCGCAAGAAACCCAGCCAAAGCGGGTTATTCTGTTCAATAAACCCTACGATGTTTTGCCGCAGTTTACCGATGAGGCCGGACGCAGCACGCTGAAGGATTACATCCCCGTTCAGGGCGTCTACGCCGCTGGTCGCCTGGACCGGGACAGCGAAGGACTTTTGGTCCTAACCAACGACGGCGCCCTACAGGCAAAGCTTACGCAGCCGGGCAAACGCACCGGCAAAATTTACTTTGTGCAGGTTGAAGGCGAGCCGGATGAAGAGACGCTGGCGAAACTGCGCAGCGGGGTGACGCTGAACGACGGTCCCACCCTGCCCGCCGGTATTGAACGCGTGAATGAGCCGGAGTGGCTGTGGCCGCGTAACCCGCCCATTCGCGAGCGCAAATCCATCCCGACAAGCTGGCTCAAAATCACCCTGTATGAAGGCCGCAACCGCCAGGTGAGGCGAATGACCGCGCACGTCGGCTTCCCTACCCTACGTCTGATTCGCTACGCCATGGGCAGCTACACGCTGGATACGCTGGCAAACGGCGAATGGCGCGACGCTGCCCCTTAAGGAGAAACGATGTTTAAACCTCATGTTACGGTCGCCTGCGTGGTGCACGCGCAGGGAAAATTCCTCGTTGTGGAAGAGAGCATCAACGGCAAGGCGCTGTGGAATCAGCCTGCCGGGCATCTTGAAGCCAATGAAACGTTGCTGCAGGCCGCGAAGCGCGAGCTCTGGGAAGAGACCGGCATTCGCGCTGAGCCCCAGCACTTCATTCGCATGCACCAGTGGATTGCGCCCGACAGCACCCCATTCCTGCGCTTTTTATTCGCCGTTGAGCTTGGCGAAACGTGCGCAACAGAACCGCATGATGACGATATCGATCGCTGCCTGTGGGTCACCGCCGAGGAGATCCTGAACGCGCCAAACCTGCGCTCGCCGCTGGTTGCGGAAAGCATCCGCTGCTGGCAGTCAGGCGCACGCCTGCCGCTGGGTGTCATCGGAGAATTTAACTGGCCGTTTACAGAGGGTGTCAACGGTGGGGGGGCGTGATAGAATACGCCGCCTTGAAGTTCATTGTCGTGAGTATTCCATGTCAGATAACAGCCAGAAAAAAGTGATCGTCGGCATGTCCGGCGGTGTCGATTCCTCCGTTTCCGCCTACCTGTTGCAGCAACAGGGCTATAAGGTGGAGGGCCTGTTCATGAAGAACTGGGAGGAAGACGATGGCGAGGAATACTGCACTGCCGCAGCGGATCTCGCCGACGCGCAGGCCGTATGCGACAAGCTCGGCATTGAACTGCACACCGTTAACTTTGCCGCAGAATACTGGGACAACGTCTTTGAACTGTTCCTGGAAGAGTACAAAGCGGGCCGTACCCCGAACCCGGATATTCTGTGCAACAAAGAGATCAAATTTAAAGCTTTCCTGGAATTCGCCGCGGAAGATCTGGGCGCTGACTACATTGCGACCGGTCACTACGTGCGTCGTGCGGACGTGAATGGCAAAAGCCAGCTGCTGCGCGGCCTCGACGGCAATAAAGACCAGAGCTACTTCCTTTATACGCTGAGCCACGAACAGATTGCGCAAAGCCTGTTCCCGGTCGGCGAACTGGAAAAGCCGGAAGTGCGTAAAATTGCCGAAGAGCTGGACCTGATCACCGCGAAGAAAAAAGACTCCACCGGTATCTGCTTTATCGGCGAGCGCAAATTCCGTGATTTCCTGGGCCGCTACCTGCCTGCACAGCCAGGTAAAATTGTCACCGTTGATGGCGACGAGATTGGTCAGCATCAGGGGCTGATGTACCACACCTTAGGCCAGCGTAAAGGCCTGGGTATTGGTGGGACGAAAGAAGGCAGCGAAGATCCGTGGTACGTGGTCGACAAAGACGTCGAAAACAATATTCTGGTGGTGGCTCAGGGTCACGACCACCCGCGTCTGATGTCCGTTGGCCTTATCGCACAGCAGTTGCACTGGGTCGATCGCGAGCCCTTGAAAGGCACGCTGCGCTGCACGGTGAAAACGCGCTACCGCCAGACCGATATTCCTTGCACCATCACCGCGCTTGATGATGACCGTATTGACGTCCGTTTCGACGAGCCGGTCGCCGCCGTTACCCCGGGCCAGTCTGCTGTCTTCTACAGCGGCGAAATCTGCCTGGGCGGCGGGATCATTGAACAGCGCCTGCCGCTGCCCGCTGTTTAACCGATTGCACACATAAAGGAGACCGTGTGGCGAAGAATTATTATGACATCACCCTGGCGCTGGCAGGAATTTGCCAGTCTGCTCGTCTGGTGCAACAGCTGGCGCATCAGGGTCACTGTGACGCTGATGCCCTGCACGTTTCGCTCAACAGCGTTATCGACCTCAACCCCGGTTCCACCCTGGGCGTGTTCGGCGGCAGTGAAACCAATCTTCGTCTCGGTCTTGAAACCCTGCTTGGCGTGCTTAACGCCAGTAGCCGTCAGGGGTTAAACGCGGAACTGACCCGCTACACCTTAAGCCTGATGGTGCTTGAGCGTAAGCTGAGCGCGGCAAAAGGCGCGCTCAATACCCTGGGCGATCGCATCGCCGGCCTACAGCGTCAGCTCGACCATTTTGACCTGCAGTCTGAAACGCTGCTGAGCGCCATGGCGGGCATTTACGTTGACGTCATCAGCCCGCTGGGCCCGCGCATTCAGGTCACCGGCTCCCCTGCCGTGCTGCAAAGCCCGCAGGTGCAGGCGAAGGTACGCGCTTCCCTGCTGGCTGGGATCCGCGCCGCCGTGCTGTGGCATCAGGTTGGCGGTGGCCGCCTGCAGTTAATGTTTTCTCGTAATCGCCTGACTACTCAGGCAAAACAAATTCTTGCTCATTGTTAACCTCCCGGAGTTGCGAATTATGGAATTATCCTCACTGACCGCCGTATCCCCTGTCGATGGACGCTACGGCGATAAAGTCAGCGCGCTGCGCGGGATCTTCAGCGAATATGGTTTGCTGAAGTTCCGTGTTCAGGTTGAAGTACGCTGGCTGCAGAAGCTGGCCGCCCAGGCAGCAATCAAGGAAGTTCCTGCTTTTGACGAAAAGGCAAACGATTACCTTGATAAAATCGTTGCTGAGTTTAGCGAAGAAGATGCCGCGCGCATTAAGACCATTGAACGCACCACCAACCACGACGTGAAAGCGGTTGAGTATTTCCTTAAAGAGAAAGTGGAAAGCGTCCCGGCCCTGCATGCGGTATCCGAGTTCATTCACTTCGCCTGTACGTCCGAAGATATCAATAACCTGTCTCACGCGCTGATGCTCTCCACCGCGCGTAAAGAAGTGGTGCTGCCTTACTGGCGTAAAATCATCGACGCGGTGAAAGCGCTGTCCGTGGAATACCGTGACATTCCGCTGCTTTCCCGTACTCACGGCCAGCCAGCCACCCCATCCACGATGGGTAAAGAGATGGCGAACGTGGCGTACCGTATGGAGCGCCAGTATCGTCAGCTGGAGCAGGTTGAAATTCTGGGTAAAATCAATGGCGCGGTCGGTAACTACAATGCCCACATTGCCGCGTACCCGGAAGTGGACTGGCACCAGTTCAGCGAAGAGTTCGTGACCTCTCTGGGGATCCAGTGGAACCCGTACACCACCCAGATTGAGCCGCACGACTACATTGCAGAGCTGTTTGACTGCATCGCGCGCTTCAACACCATCCTGATCGACTTCGATCGCGACGTGTGGGGCTACATCGCGCTGAACCACTTCAAGCAGAAGACCATCGCCGGGGAAATTGGCTCCTCCACCATGCCGCACAAAGTGAACCCAATCGACTTCGAAAACTCCGAAGGCAATCTGGGCCTGGCGAATGCCGTGCTGCAGCATATGGCGAGCAAGCTGCCGGTTTCCCGCTGGCAGCGCGACCTGACCGACTCCACCGTGCTGCGTAACCTGGGCGTGGGCATTGGCTACGCGCTGATCGCGTATCAGTCCACCCTGAAGGGCGTGAGCAAGCTCGAAGTGAACCGTGACCGTCTTCTGGACGAGCTGGATCACAACTGGGAAGTATTGGCAGAGCCGATTCAGACCGTGATGCGCCGCTACGGTATCGAAAAACCGTACGAGAAGCTGAAAGAGCTGACACGCGGTAAACGCGTCGATGCCGAAGGCATGAAACAGTTTATCGACGGTCTGGCACTGCCGGAAGAAGAGAAAACCCGCCTGAAGGCCATGACTCCGGCGAATTACATTGGCCGCGCCATCACCATGGTTGATGAGCTGAAGTAACGTTCCTTCCCCCCCTTTCCGCCCGGAAAGGGGGTTGCTTTTTCCCGGTTTACTGAATGTTTATCCCCACAGCAACATAATCAGCGTTAAACTATTCATACTATTTATTCTGGGAGAAAAGATGATGCGCGTACTGGTTGTTGAGGATAACGCATTGCTACGCCACCACCTGAAGGTTCAGCTTCAGGAGATGGGACATCAGGTGGATGATGCTGAAGATGCAAAAGAAGCCGATTATTATCTCAATGAACACCTGCCGGACATCGCCATTGTCGATTTAGGCCTGCCTGATGAAGACGGCCTGTCGTTAATTCGTCGCTGGCGCAGCCATGACGTTTCCCTGCCGGTTCTGGTTCTCACCGCCCGCGAAGGCTGGCAGGACAAAGTTGAAGTGCTCAGCGCCGGTGCGGATGATTACGTCACCAAACCGTTTCACATTGAAGAAGTGGCGGCGCGCATGCAGGCGCTGTTACGCCGCAACAGCGGGCTGGCTTCACAGGTTATCTCCATTCCGCCTTTCCAGGTGGATCTCTCCCGTCGCGAGCTCTCGATTAACGATGAAGTGATCAAGCTCACCGCGTTCGAATACACCATTATGGAAACGCTGATCCGTAACAGCGGAAAAGTAGTGAGCAAAGACTCCTTAATGCTCCAGCTCTACCCTGACGCTGAGCTGCGCGAGAGTCACACCATAGACGTGCTGATGGGCCGTTTGCGTAAGAAAATTCAGGCGCAGTATCCGCAGGACGTGATTACGACCGTCCGCGGCCAGGGCTACCTATTCGAATTACGCTAAATGAGACGGATTTTGCGCCACATTCTGCCCCTCTCGCTGCGGGTTCGTTTTTTACTGGCAACGGCCGCGGTGGTGCTGGTGCTGTCGCTCTCCTACGGTCTGGTCGCCCTGGTGGGCTACAGCGTCAGCTTCGATAAAACGACCTTTCGACTGTTACGCGGCGAAAGTAATCTGTTTTATACCCTGGCCACATGGGAAGACAACCACATCACCGTTGAAATGCCGGAGAACCTGGATCAACAGAGTCCTACTTTAGCCCTGATTTACAATGAAAAGGGAAAGTTGCTTTGGGCGCAACGCGATATTCCGTGGCTGGCGAAAAGCATTCGTCCGGAGTGGCTCAAAACCAACGGGTTTCATGAGATAGAAGCCGATCTCAATACCACCAGCACGCTGATTCGCGAAGATCGCTCGATGCAGCAAAAGCTCAATGAAATCCGGGCTGACGATGCCGAGACGGAAATGACGCACTCGGTGGCGATCAATATCTACCCGGCGACCATGAACATGCCGCAGTTAACCATTGTGGTGATCGACACCATTCCGGTTGAGCTAAAACGTTCCTATAAGGTCTGGGGCTGGTTCGTTTATGTTCTGGCCGCAAACCTGCTGCTGGTGATCCCGCTGCTTTGGGTGGCGGCGTGGTGGAGCTTGCGCCCTATTGAGTCCCTGGCGCGAGAGGTGCGCGAGCTTGAGGAACATCATCGTGAAAAGCTCAATCCGGAAACGACTCGTGAGCTGACCAGCCTGGTGCGTAACCTCAATCGCCTGCTGAAAAGCGAGCGTGAACGCTATGATAAGTACCGTACGACCCTGACCGACCTCACCCACAGCCTGAAAACGCCGCTGGCCGTAATGCAAAGCACCCTGCGTTCCATGCGCAGCTCAAGGCTGAGCGTCGACGATGCCGAGCCGGTGATGCTGGAACAAATCAGCCGAATCTCGCAGCAAATTGGCTACTATCTGCATCGCGCCAGCATGCGTTCCGGCAGCGCGCTCCTGAGCCGCGAGCTGCACCCGGTGGCCCCGCTGCTGGATAATCTCACGTCCGCCCTTAACAAGGTGTATCAGCGTAAAGGGGTCAACATCAGCCTCGATATTTCGCCTGAAATTAGCTTTGTTGGCGAAAAAAATGACTTCATGGAAGTGATGGGCAACCTGCTGGATAACGCCTGTAAATACTGCCTGGAGTTTGTTGAAGTATCGGCGCGCCAGACGGATAACGAGTTACACATTATCGTTGAGGATGATGGCCCCGGGATCCCGCTTAATAAACGTGATGTGGTGTTCGATCGCGGTCAGCGAGCGGATACGCTGCGCCCCGGTCAGGGCGTGGGTTTAGCCGTCGCCCGCGAGATTGTCGACCAGTATGACGGAAAAATCGAAACCAGCGAAAGCTTGCTCGGCGGGGCCAGAATGGAAGTGATTTTTGGTCGTCAGCAGCCCACATCGGATGATAGTTAACCCGTTATGTGAAAAATGCGAGGATCTCGCAGCCGGGGGGCTGAGCTTCCGTTATAATCCGAGTCAGTAAGAGCCTGCGGATAAAAAAATATGGATTATCATTTAACACTTAACTGGCCCGAATTTATTGAACGTTACTGGCAAAAGCGCCCGGTGGTTCTGAAACGCGGGTTCAGCAACTTTGTCGACCCTATCTCACCTGACGAGCTGGCCGGTCTGGCCATGGAAAACGAAGTCGACAGCCGTCTGGTCAGCCACCAGGACGGGAAATGGCAGGTCAGCCACGGTCCTTTCGAAAGCTACGATCATCTCGGCGAAAGCAACTGGTCGCTGCTGGTGCAGGCGGTTAACCACTGGCACGAGCCGACTGCCGCGCTAATGCGCCCGTTCCGCGCCCTGCCAGACTGGCGAATGGACGATCTGATGATCTCCTTCTCCGTACCTGGCGGCGGCGTGGGTCCGCATCTGGACCAGTACGACGTGTTTATCATTCAGGGCACGGGCCGCCGCCGCTGGCGCGTGGGCGAAAAAGTGCCGATGAAGCAGCACTGCCCGCACCCGGATCTGCTTCAGGTGGATCCGTTCGAAGGCATTATCGACGAAGAGCTGGAGCCAGGCGATATTCTCTACATTCCGCCAGGATTCCCTCACGAAGGTTACTCCCTGGAGAACTCGCTGAACTACTCTGTCGGGTTCCGTGCGCCAAGCGGCCGCGAAATGATCAGCGGCTTTGCAGACTATGTCCTGCAGCGCGAGCTGGGAAGCTATCGCTACAGCGATCCGGATGTGCCTGCGCGCGAGCATCCGGCAGACATCGTGCCAGAAGAGCTGGATAAGCTGCGCGGCATGATGCTGGATCTGATCAACGAGCCGGAACATTTCAGGCAGTGGTTTGGCGAATTCATCAGCCAGTCACGCCACGAGCTGGACGTTGCACCGCCGGAGCCGCCGTATCAGGCAGATGAGATCTATGATGCGCTGCAGCAGGGTGACAAGCTGGTTCGTCTGGGCGGATTACGCGTGCTGCGCATTGGTGAAGAGGTCTTCGTCAACGGTGAGAAGCTCGACTCCCCGCACCGTCCGGCGCTGGAAGCCATTGCCAGCCATATGGTACTGACTGCAGAAACCTTTGGCGACGCGCTGGAAGACCCATCCTTCCTCGCGATGCTGGCCGCGCTGGTCAACAGCGGGTACTGGTTCTTTGAGGACTGAGTTGTGATAATGCCCGGTGGCGCTGCGCCACCGGGCTTTTTCTTACCGCTTCGCGGTTAACTCGGCTATGCGCACAATCACCTTCACCGCCTTTTCCATCCCTTCCAGCGTCACAAACTCATGCTTGCCGTGGTAGTTATAGCCGCCGGTAAACAGGTTCGGGCACGGTAGCCCCATAAACGATAGCTGCGAGCCGTCAGTGCCGCCTCGAATCGGTTTTAAGACCGGTTCAATATCGCAGTCTCGCATCGCCTGCTGGGCGATATCCAGAATGTGCGGATGGGCCATCACCTTGTCGCGCATATTGTAATAGCTGTCTTCAATGATCAGCTCAATATAGCAGTCAGGATGCAATCCCTTCCCAACCTTCTTGGCGATCTCCATCATTTTGCGCTTGCGCGCCTCAAAAGCTTTACGGTCAAAATCGCGGATGATGTAGTGCATCTGCGCGCTGTCCACGGTGCCTTTGATGCTGGTGAGGTGATAAAAGCCCTCGTACCCCTCTGTCTGTTCAGGGCTCTCTTCCGCCGGGACTTCCGCATGAATACGCGACGCCAGCGACAGCGCGTTCACCATCACCCCTTTGGCAGATCCTGGGTGAACGTTGTTTCCGACAATTTTTATGGTCACCGACGCCGCGTTGAAGTTTTCATACTCCAGCTCGCCCACGCCACCGCCGTCGACGGTATACGCCCACTGCGCGTTAAAAGCGTCCACGTCGAAGTGCTTCGCGCCCTTACCCACCTCTTCGTCCGGGGTAAAGGCAACGCGGATGTCCCCGTGCGGGATGTTTTTACCTTTCAGCACCGCCAGCGCCGTCATGATTTCCGCGATGCCAGCCTTGTCATCCGCCCCCAGCAGCGTTTTGCCGTCGGTGGTGATCAGCGTCTGGCCGAGCAGCTGGTGCAGCACCGGGAACATCACCGGAGAGAGCACTTCGTCGCCAATCCCCAGCGCGATATCACCGCCGCGGTAGTTTTCCACGATCTGCGGGTTCACGTGTTTGCCGCTAAAATCAGGTGAGGTATCGACATGAGAAATAAAGCCAATCGCCGGAATATCACCCGGCACATTCGCCGGCAGCGTTCCCATCACAGTGCCTTTTTCGCTTAACGTGACGTTGACCAGCCCCATGGCCTCAAGCTGCTCTTTAAGCAGGTTTAACAACTTCCACTGGCCTTCGGTGCTTGGCACCTGGCGGACACCCGGCTTAGATTGGGTATCCAGCGAAACATACTGTAAAAAACGCTCAAGTAATTTATCCATGCAGTCACCCTCACTTTTTGTGACAACATTATCAGTAAGCATCAAAACGCAAATATTGCGTCAGGTCACTTTTATCCCGCAAACGAGAACTTTTTACGTTTATATCTTTATGCGTTAATAAATGTAGCTTATGAATCAGTGACAAGGATTGGCGATTACGGGGGATTGCCGTAGAATGTCCGCCCTCATTACGAGTCACCAAGGTGGTTACACACAAACCCCGCTTCAGTCTGCTGCCTGAGGCGTCTATATGGGACAGCGCAAAAATTGAATACACAATCCCGTTCTCGTTCACCGCTGGTGCAACTGGAACGAATTCGTAAAAGCTTTGATGGCAAAGACGTCATTTCCGACCTCAACCTGACCATCAATGATGGTGAGTTTCTTACGCTGCTTGGCCCTTCCGGCTGCGGCAAAACCACCGTACTGCGCCTTATCGCCGGGCTGGAAAGCGTTGATAATGGCCGCATCCATCTTGAGAACCAGGACATAACCCAGGTTCCTGCCGAAGATCGCCACGTCAATACCGTTTTTCAGAGCTACGCCCTGTTCCCGCACATGACCGTGTTTGAGAACGTGGCGTTTGGCCTGCGGATGCAAAAAACCCCGGCTAATGAGATCGAACCGCGCGTCACCGAAGCCCTGCGCATGGTTCAGCTGGAGACGTTTGCCCAGCGAAAGCCCCACCAGCTCTCCGGAGGTCAGCAGCAGCGCGTGGCCATTGCCCGCGCGGTCGTCAATAAACCGCGCCTGCTTCTGCTGGATGAATCCCTCTCCGCGCTGGATTACAAGCTGCGCAAGCAGATGCAGAACGAGTTGAAAGCGCTACAGCGCAAGCTCGGTATTACCTTTGTCTTTGTCACCCACGATCAGGAAGAGGCGCTGACCATGTCAGACCGTATCGTGGTAATGCGTGACGGTAAGATTGAGCAGGACGGTACGCCGCGTGAAATATACGAAGAGCCGAAAAACCTGTTTGTCGCCAGCTTTATTGGCGAGATCAATATCTTCAACGCCACCGTACTTGAGCGTCTGGATGCACAGCGCGTTCGCGCGAACGTCGAGGGACGCGACTGCATTATCACCGTGAACTTTGCCGTAGAGAAAGGACAAAAACTCAACGTCCTGCTGCGCCCGGAAGATCTCCGCGTTGATGAGATCCACGACACGGCCGACGTCGAAGGTCTGATCGGTTACGTTCGCGAACGTAACTATAAAGGGATGACCCTCGAGTCCGTTGTGGAACTGGAGAACGGCAAAATGGTGATGGTCAGCGAATTCTTTAACGAGGACGATCCTGACTTTGACCACTCTCTTGACCAGAAAATGGTTATCAACTGGGTAGAAAGCTGGGAGGTTGTGCTGGCTGATGAAGAACACAAGTAAGTTCCAGAAGGTGGTTATTGCCACTATCGTCGGTTGGCTTGTGTTATTTGTCTTTTTACCCAACCTGATGATCATCGCCACCAGCTTCCTGACCCGCGACGATGCAAACTTCGTTTCGCTGGTCTTTACGCTGGACAACTACGCGCGCCTGCTCGATCCGCTCTATTTCGACGTGCTGTTGCACTCGCTCAATATGGCGCTGATTGCCACCGTGGCCTGCCTGCTGCTGGGGTACCCTTTCGCATGGTTCCTGGCAGGACTGCCGCAAAAGGTGCGCCCGCTGCTGCTGTTTCTACTGATTGTGCCGTTCTGGACCAACTCGCTGATTCGCATCTACGGGCTGAAAATCTTCCTCAGCACCAAAGGCTACCTCAACGCGTTTCTGCTGTGGCTGGGCGTGATTGATACGCCAGTGCGCATCATGTTTACCCCAGGTGCGGTAATCATTGGCCTGGTCTATATCCTGCTGCCGTTTATGGTAATGCCGCTCTACTCCAGCATTGAGAAGCTCGATAAACCGCTGCTGGAAGCGGCAAAAGATCTGGGGGCCAGCAAGCTGCAGACCTTTATCCGCATTATCATTCCGCTGACCATGCCCGGCATTATTGCGGGCTGTCTGCTGGTGATGCTCCCGGCGATGGGCCTGTTCTACGTGTCTGACCTGATGGGCGGGGCGAAAAACCTGCTTATCGGCAACGTGATTAAGAGCCAGTTCCTGAACATTCGCGACTGGCCGTTCGGCTCCGCGACCAGCATTACGCTCACGGTGGTGATGGGGCTGATGCTGCTGGTCTACTGGCGCGCTTCTCGCCTGCTCAACAAGAAGGTGGAACTCGAATGATCGGTCGACTGCTTCGCGGCGGTTTTATGACCGCCATTTACGCTTACCTTTATATCCCGATTATCATTTTGATCGTGAACTCGTTTAACAGCTCGCGGTTCGGGATCAACTGGCAGGGGTTTACCACCAACTGGTACAGCCTGCTGATGAACAATGACAGCCTGCTGCAGGCCGCACAGCACTCGCTGACGATGGCGATCGTTTCCGCCACATTCGCCACGCTGATTGGCTCGCTGACCGCCGTGGCGCTGTACCGCTACCGTTTTCGCGGCAAGCCGTTCGTCAGCGGCATGCTGTTTGTAGTGATGATGTCGCCGGACATCGTGATGGCGATTTCGCTGCTGGTGCTGTTTATGCTGCTGGGCGTACAGCTTGGCTTCTGGTCGCTGCTGTTTTCCCATATCACCTTCTGCCTGCCGTTTGTGGTGGTCACCGTCTACGCGCGTCTGAAAGGGTTCGACGTGCGCATGCTGGAAGCGGCGAAAGATCTGGGTGCCAGCGAGATGATCATCCTGCGCAAAATCATCCTGCCGCTGGCGATGCCTGCCGTCGCCGCCGGATGGCTGCTCAGCTTTACCCTGTCGATGGATGACGTCGTGGTTTCCTCCTTCGTGACCGGGCCGAGCTACGAAATTCTGCCGTTGAAGATCTATTCGATGGTAAAAGTTGGCGTCTCACCGGAGGTGAACGCGCTGGCGACCATACTGCTGCTGTTTTCGCTGGTTCTGGTGATCGCCAGCCAGGTTATTGCTCGTGATAAAACAAAATCTCAGGGGACAATGAAATGAAAAAAATGCTCGCCGCTGCGGCGCTGGTGCTCGGCATGGGTGTCGCGCACGCTGATGACAGCAAAACGCTCTACTTCTACAACTGGACGGAATACGTGCCGCCGGGCCTGCTGGAGCAGTTCACCAAAGAGACAGGCATCAAGGTTATCTATTCGACCTATGAGTCGAATGAAACCATGTACGCCAAGCTCAAAACCTACAAGGACGGCGCCTACGATCTGGTGGTTCCTTCCACCTACTTTGTCGACAAAATGCGCAAAGAGGGCATGATCCAGAAGATCGACAAAACGAAGCTAACTAATTTTTCAAACCTCGATCCTGAGATGCTCAACAAGCCGTTCGACCCGAATAACGACTACTCCATTCCGTACATCTGGGGCGCGACGGCGATTGGCGTGAACAGCGAGGCCATCGATCCGAAAACGGTAACCGGCTGGGCCGATCTGTGGAAACCGGAATACAAAGGCAGCCTGCTGTTAACCGACGACGCGCGTGAAGTGTTCCAGATCGCGCTGCGTAAACTTGGCTATTCCGGTAACACCACCGATCCGAAAGAGATCGACGCGGCTTACAACGAGCTGAAAAAGCTGATGCCTAACGTGGCGGCATTCAACTCTGATAACCCGGCAAACCCGTATATGGAAGGCGAAGTAAACCTGGGGATGGTGTGGAACGGCTCTGCGTATGTTGCCCGCCAGGCCGGGACGCCGCTGGAGGTGGTCTGGCCGAAGGAAGGCGGGATCTTCTGGATGGATAGCCTCGCGATCCCGGCCAACGCGAAGAACGTGGACGGTGCGCTGAAGCTGATTAATTTCCTGCTGCGTCCGGACGTGGCGAAACAGGTAGCCGAGACGATTGGCTACCCGACGCCAAACCTGGCCGCCCGCAAGCTGCTGAAGCCTGACGTGGCTAACGATAAGTCACTCTATCCGGATGCCGAAACCATCAGCAAAGGAGAATGGCAGAACGATGTAGGCGACGCGAGCCGCCTTTACGAAGAGTATTATCAGAAGTTAAAAGCAGGTCGTTAATGCAATACATAACGGGCGACGCAACGTCGCCCGTTACTCTTACAGCCCCTTCAGAAGCTTATCTACAAACGCTGGCACCACTTCGCTCGCCAGGCCATATTGCTTCTCTTCAAACTCGCTGCCCACCTGGCTCGGCTCCAGATTGAGCTCCACCGTATGCGCCCCGTGCAGTCGCGCTTCGTGAACAAACCCCGCCGCCGGGTAAACGTGCCCTGATGTGCCAATAGCGATAAACACGTCCGCCATCGCCAGCGCGCTGTAGATCTCATCCATCCCCAGCGGCATTTCGCCAAACCAGACCACGTGCGGACGCAGGCGCGACGGGAACTGGCAGCAGTGGCACTTGTCCTCTGGCAGCACGTCCTCTTTCCAGTCCAGCACCTGGCCGCTCCAGGCGCAGCGAACCTTGAGCAGCTCACCGTGCATGTGGATGATGTTCTTGTTACCGGCCCGCTCGTGCAGGTTGTCGATATTCTGCGTCACCAGCAGAAAACGGTCCCCGAGCGCCTCTTCCAGCTTCGCCAGCGCCAGATGCGCCGCGTTCGGCGCAATCTCAGGCTGCTGAAGCTGCCGACGGCGAGCGTTGTAAAACGCCTGCACGAGATCCGGATCGCGGGCAAAGCCTTCCGGCGTCGCCACGTCCTCGACGCGGTGCTCTTCCCACAGCCCGTCTGCCGCACGGAAGGTTTGAATTCCTGACTCGGCGGAGATCCCCGCCCCGGTCAGTACCACCACTCTGGGTTTATCCATCGCTTCTGGCATGATTCTGTCTCTGAAAAAGATCCGCTGGCGCAAGCGCTCTCGTAAGCGGCGTTTGTTTTTGCGAAAACGGCTGAGTCGACCCTGGCGACGCGACAGCATAAAGACCTCGTAAACTAATCGGTGAGATGAAGGAATGCGGCTCCGCGCATGCCTCCCGCGTCCCCGTGTCGCGCGCGTTCAATGCGCGGCACGCGGGCGACCGGCAATAAATGTCGGGGCAGACGCCCGGACAACCGTTCCGTAATCGCAGTAAAGTTTGACAGCCCTCCCCCGATCACCAGCAGATCCGGGTCGACGATGGTGAGAATATTTCCCAGACACACCGCCAGCAGATCCAGATAGCGCTCGACGTGTTCACGCGCCTGCGCATCCCCCTGCTCCCACAGGGTAATGATTTGAGGGGCCTCAAGTTTCTGATGATAGAAGTGTTCGTAAAGCCATGCAAACCCGCGTCCTGAGAGATAGTTCTCGATACAGCCGTGCTGGCCGCAGCCGCAGCGGGTCAGCGGGAAATCACGCCCCACCACCTCCAGCGCATCCACCGGGAGACGGATATGACCAAACTCGCCGGTGATGTAGCTGCGCCCGGTAATCGGCTTGCCGTTGATGACAATCCCCCCGCCTACGCCGGTACCGAGGATCAGCCCCATCACCAGCGGATAGCGGCGGAATTCATCGTCCCAGGCTTCAGAGAGGGCAAAGCAGTTGGCATCGTTATCTAAACGCACGTCGCGTTCAAGGAGGGCCGAGAGGTCGGCGCGGAGCGGTTTACCGCTGGCGGCAGGCACGTTGGCCGCGTACAGCGTACCGTCGTCGGTTTCGGGCATGCCCGGAATACCAATGCCGACGCTGCCTTTCACGCCAAATCGTTCATCCGCCTGCGCCACCAGCGCGGCAATGGCGGTTAAAAATTCATCGTAGCTTTCGCGCGGCGTGGGAACGCGGGTTTCCCACTGCAGTTTGAGGTCTTTATCAAACACGCCGAGCGCAATCTTGGTGCCGCCAATATCAAATCCATAATACATAACGCATTCCTCTTTCGATCTGGCGACCCGAGAGCCGCTAGATCATGACGTAATTACTGGCCACTTAATACCCTCGCCGGATCAATTCGGCTTGCGCGACGCGCCGGATACCAGCTTGCCAGCAGACTCAGTAAAAGTGCTGTAACCAGCACATAAAAAACGTCCAGCCAGTGCAGTTCAGACGGCAGGAAGTCAATAAAATAGATGTCACCGGACAGGAACTGGTGACCAATAAGCTTTTCAATCCCGTTGATAATCGGCGTCAGCTGCAGAGAAACCACCACGCCAATCACCACGCCGCAAAGGCTGCCGAACAGCCCTGCCAGCAAACCGTACCAGACGAAGATGGCGCGAATAAGACCGTCTTTTGCCCCGAGGGTACGCAACACGGCGATGTCGCCGCTCTTGTCCTTAACCGCCATTACCAGCGTCGAGACGATATTAAAGCACGCGACGCCAATCACCAGCACCATCGCCAGATACATGATCGCACGGATCATCTGGATATCACGGTACATATAGCCGTAAGTGCCGATCCAGCTTTTGATGTAGACATAGTTATTGGTCACGCTGCCCGCGTCACGCACCAGTTTGTTGGCGTTAAAGACGTCGTTCACCTTAATCGCAATGCCCGTCACGCTGTCGCCCATGTCGAGATACTGGCGAGCATCCTCCATCGGCACCATCGCAAAGCTGTGGTCAAGCTGACCGCTCAGCTGAAGAATACCGGTAACGTGCAGGCGCACGCGTTTTGGCTGCTGCAGTTTGTGATCGGCGCTGGCATTCGGGATCATGATTGACACCCAGTCGCCCTGCTTCACCTTCAGGGCATCAGCAACGCCTTTACCCATAATGATCTGCTGCTCGCCGGCCTTAAAGTTCGCCCACGCGCCGTTCTGCACATATTTCGGCAGCGCGCTGAGCCGCTCCTCCTGGGCCGGATTCACCCCTTTCACCTGAATGGCGCGCAGGTTTACCCCGCTCTCCACCAGCCCGGTAAAGTTAATGTATGGCGCGGCCGCGGCAATGCCCGGCACTTTTTCCACTTTGGCGAGCGCATCGCTCCAGTTGGCCCACGGCTGGTTAACCGGCTCGATCTCCCCGTGCGGCACCACCGCCAGAATGCGGTTATTCAGTTCGCGCTCAAAGCCGTTCATGGCGCTTAAGCCGACAATCAGGACCGCCACGCCCAGCGCAATACCGATGGTGGAGATCACGGAGATCAGCGACACCATACCGCCGCGACGGCGGCCGCGGCTAAAGCGTAACCCGATGAGTAACGATAACGGTGACGCCATTACTCTGCCCCCATCAGGGTCAGTTCCGCATTCAGATGGCCGTCGCGCATCTCAAGCTGGCGACCCATGCGTTTTGCCAGCTGCAGGTCGTGAGTCACCACCAGAAACGCGGTTCCCTGCGAGGCGTTTAGCTCGCCGAGAAGCTGGAAGATACTGTCCGCATTGCGCGCGTCGAGGTTACCGGTAGGCTCATCCGCCAGCACCAGACGCGGGTTGTTGACCAGCGCACGGGCAATTGCCACGCGCTGGCGCTCGCCGCCAGACAGCTCCGACGGACGGTGGTTTCCGCGATGGCCCAGCCCTACCGCTTTCAGCATGTCGCTGGCGCGGGCGTTAATCTCTGCCGGTTTCTTTTTGCCAATCAGCAGCGGCATCGCCACGTTTTCCAGCGCCGTGAAATCCGGCAGCAGGTGGTGGAATTGGTAGATAAAGCCCAGCTCGCGGTTACGTAGCTCGGCCTTCGCCGCAGAGGACATTTTGCTCATCGGCTGACCGGAGAAGATCACGTCGCCGTTGGTTGGCGTGTCCAGCCCGCCCAGCAGGTGCAGCAGCGTACTTTTGCCCGAGCCGGAGCTGCCGACAATCGCCATCATCTCGCCCTCGCCCACGCTGAAGCTCACATTGTGCAGCACGTCAGTCTGCACAGTGCCTTCCTGATAGCGTTTGGACAGGTTGTCGCATTGCAACAGGATCTTATTCATAACGTAAAGCCTCAGCGGGTTGAGTGGCGGCAGCGCGCCAGGAAGGATAAAGCGTAGAAAGCAGCGCAATGGCCATCGCGGCCAGCGCAATTCCGACCACCTGCAGCGGCTCGATAGCCACCGGCAGCGCCGCGCCGTCAAGGAAGGCGCCGATGATCGGCATTAAGTTATTAAGCTGGCTGGCAAGCAGTGCGCCGAGCACGGCGCCCAGCAGCGCGCCGATAATGCCTGCACTGGCCCCCTGCACCATAAAGACCGCCATGATCTGGCGCGGCGTCAGACCCTGGGTTTGCAGGATGGCGACTTCGCCCTGCTTCTCCATCACCATCAGGCCCAGCGAGGTGATGATGTTAAATGCAGCCACGGCGACGATCAGGCTCAGCAGCAGCCCCATCATGTTTTTTTCCATACGCACGGCCTGGAACAGCTCGCCTTTACGCTCGCGCCAGTCCTGCCATTTGGTGCCGTCCGGCAGTTTTTGCTGGCTGAGGGTATCGACCTTCAGGGGCTGATCGAGCCACAGGCGCCAGCCGGTGATATTTCCCGCCGGGTAGCGCATCAGGCGTGACGCATCCTGAATATTCACCAGCATCTGATAGCCGTCAACTTCGCTGTTGGCGGCAAAAGTACCAATCACGTTAAACAGGCGCTGGCTCGGCAGGCGACCCATTGGCGTAAACTGGCTGGCGGACGGCACCATCACGCGCAGCTGATCGCCACGGTTGACGCCAAGCTGCCCGGCAAGCTGCTCACCCAGAATCACGTTGTATTTTCCGGCTTCCAGATCGGTTTGCTTCACGTTAACCAGGAACGGCGTCAGCGGGTCTTTTTGCGCTGGGTCAATCCCCAGCATCACGCCGACCGCCACGCTGCGGGCGCTTTGCAGCACCACATCGCCAGTGGTTAAGGGCGCAACGCGCGTGACGCCCTGTAACTTCGCCGCGCTTTCCGGCAGCTGTTGCGGGTTAACGGAACCGTTATTCGATGAGAGAACGGCCTGCGGCATCAGCCCCAGGATGTTGTTTTGCAGCTCGCGCTCGAAGCCATTCATGACGGAAAGCACCGTCACCAGAGCCATCACGCCGAGCGTAATGCCAATAGTCGAAAGCCAGGAGACAAAGCGACCGAAGCGGTCCGCGGCGCGCCCACGCATGTAACGTAAGCCTATGAAGAGTGCGACAGGTTGATACATGAAGTCCGTCTGTTTGCTGATAGCAGACCCACGAGTATATAAGCGAATCCGTTAAGGGTAAATGACTGAAACCGTAAGCTTTGGTAATCATTTTTCCGAAAAACTCAGATAAATCAGGGTGGTACTTTCCATTTCCCCTCTGGACAGTCTCCACCTTTTCCGAAAAACGTCCCAATACAGACAGTTACCCGTTACATCTCTCTGTCGTTTTAGAACAATTGCCCCTACGTTTATGGCAAAACTGGTATGGGTTACCAATGAAACAAAAAGCATTATGGATTAATCAGATAAAAGGGCTGTGCATCTGTCTGGTGGTGATTTACCACTCGGTCATCACCTTTTATCCTCATCTCAGCGGGCTACAGCATCCGCTCTCCGGTCTCCTCGCCAAATGCTGGGTCTATTTTAACCTCTATCTCGCCCCGTTCCGGATGCCGGTTTTCTTCTTTATCTCCGGCTATCTGATCCGTCGTTATATTGATGAGGTAGACTGGCGCACCAGCCTCGACAAGCGGATCTGGAGCATTGTCTGGGTTCTGGCGCTGTGGGGGATCCTGCAATGGCAGGCGCTGACCCACCTGAACGCCTGGCTGGCGCCCGATCGCGAGCTTGCCACCTCGTCGAACGCGGCCTACGCCGATTCCCTGGCAGGATTTGTGCGGGGCATGCTCACCGCCAGCACCAGCCTGTGGTATCTGTATGCTCTGGTGGTCTACTTCACGCTGTGTAAACTGCTGAGCCGCTGGAAGCTGCCGGTACTCGGACTGCTTGCGCTGGCGAGCATCGCGATCAACTTCCTGCCGCTGCCGTGGTGGGGAATGAACAGCGTGGTACGCAACATGATCTACTACAGCCTGGGGGCGTGGTATGGCGCCGAGCTGATGGCGTGGATGAAAAGCTTCAACCTGCGCCGCACCTGGCTGGCTACTGGCGCTTTCGCGGCCGTCTCCGTGGTGCTGTGGTTTGCTAACGTTCCTCTCCTGCTTTCTCTGCTGTCGATCGTGTTGATCATGAAGCTGTTCTACAGCCTTGAGCAGCGTTATGCCGTACATCCCAACAACCTCCTGAACGTGATTGGCTCAAACACCATTGCGATCTATACCACCCACCGCATCTTAATTGAGGCCTTCAGCCTGATCCTGATCGGCGAGATGAATGCCGCTTACTGGCCGGTCTGGGCAGAGCTGTGCTTAATTCTGATCTACCCGTTTGCCAGCCTGCTGATCTGTACCCTTGCCGGGCTTGGGGTGCGTAAAATTTCCACCTCGCTGTTCGGGGACCTTTTCTTCTCTCCTCCGTCTACGCGGAGCCTGTCACCTGCCACCCGTTAATGCCCTCTCCGCCCCCGTTTTGGGGGCGTTTAGCCCTGCCGTGCGGTTACAATTTGCTTATGTAAAACGATCGAGGATAATAAAGACATTGCGTATCAGTGATATGCCCCAATACTGTTGGTATATCCATAAGAGACTCTGACATAGCCATGCCTGAACACTATCGTTATTCCTTGCCCGTCAAAGCGGGCGACCAGCGCCAGCTGGGTGAACTCACGGGCGCGGCGTGCGCCACGCTGGTGGCAGAAATCGCTGAGCGGCACCCTGGCCCGGTGGTGCTGGTTGCCCCGGATATGCAAAACGCCCTGCGCCTGCACGACGAAATTCGCCAGTTCACCGATAGCCTGGTGTTCAGCCTGGCCGACTGGGAAACGCTGCCGTATGACAGTTTCTCCCCGCATCAGGAGATCATCTCCTCGCGCCTGTCGACGCTCTATCAACTCCCGACCATGCAGCGCGGCGTGCTGATTGTGCCGGTGAATACCCTGATGCAGCGCGTCTGCCCGCACAGCTACCTGCACGGCCACGCGCTGGTGATGAAAAAAGGCCAGCGCCTGTCTCGCGACACCCTGCGAGACCAGCTTGACGGCGCCGGCTATCGCCATGTCGATCAGGTGATGGAGCACGGGGAATACGCGACCCGCGGCGCGCTGCTCGACCTTTACCCGATGGGCAGCGACCAGCCGTATCGTCTGGACTTTTTCGATGATGAAATCGACAGCCTGCGCGTCTTCGACGCCGACACGCAGCGCACGCTGGAGGAAGTGGAGTCCATCAATTTACTGCCCGCACATGAGTTCCCGACGGACAAAACCGCGATCGAACTGTTCCGCAGCCAGTGGCGCGACAGGTTCGAGGTGAAGCGCGACGCGGAACATATTTATCAGCAGGTCAGCAAAGGCACGCTGCCTGCCGGGATCGAATACTGGCAGCCGCTGTTCTTTAACGAGCCGCTGCCTGCCCTGTTCAGCTACTTCCCGGCGAATACGCTGATTGTTAACACCGGGGATATCGACGCCAGCGCCAGCCGCTTTGAAAGCGAAACCCGCGCTCGCTTCGAAAACCGGGGCGTTGACCCGATGCGTCCGCTGCTGCCGCCGGAAGCGCTGTGGCTGCGCACCGACGAGCTCAACGCCGAGCTGAAGCGCTGGCCGCGCATGCAGCTGAAAACCGATTCGCTTGCCGATAAGGCCGCCAACACTAACCTCGCCTTCCGGACGCTGCCGGACCTGGCCGTACAGGCGCAGCAGAAATCCCCGCTGGATAATCTGCGCAAGTTCCTGGAGTCCTTTACCGGGCCGGTGGTGTTCTCCGTTGAGAGCGAAGGCCGCCGCGAAGCTTTGGGTGAGCTGCTGGGACGCATTAAGGTGGCGCCGAAGCGCATCCTGCGCCTGAGCGAAGCAACCGGAAACGGTCGTTACCTGATGATCGGCGCCGCCGAGCACGGGTTCATCGACACGCTCAACAACCTGGCGCTGATTTGCGAAAGCGACCTGCTGGGTGAGCGCGTCGCGCGCCGCCGTCAGGACAGCCGTCGGACCATCAACCCGGACACGCTGATCCGCAACCTGGCCGAGCTGCATCCGGGCCAGCCGATTGTGCACCTGGAGCATGGCGTTGGGCGCTATCAGGGGATGACCACGCTGGAAGCGGGCGGCATTAAAGGTGAATACCTGATGCTGACCTACGCCAACGACGCCAAACTCTATGTGCCGGTTTCGTCGCTGCACCTGATCAGCCGCTATGCGGGCGGCGCGGAGGAAAATGCGCCGCTGCACAAACTGGGCGGCGACGCCTGGGCGCGTGCACGCCAGAAAGCGGCGGAAAAAGTGCGCGACGTAGCCGCCGAGCTGCTGGATATCTACGCCCAGCGCGCGGCCAAAGAGGGCTTCGCCTTTAAGCATGACAAGGAACAGTATCAGCTGTTCTGCGACAGCTTCCCGTTTGAAACCACGCCGGATCAGGCCCAGGCGATCAATGCCGTGCTGAGCGACATGTGCCAGCCGCTGGCAATGGACCGTTTAGTCTGCGGCGACGTCGGCTTCGGTAAAACCGAAGTGGCGATGCGCGCCGCCTTCCTTGCGGTTGAAAACAACAAGCAGGTAGCGGTGCTGGTGCCAACCACCCTGCTCGCTCAGCAGCACTTCGACAACTTCCGTGACCGCTTCGCCAACTGGCCGGTACGCATCGAGATGCTGTCGCGTTTTCGCAGCACCAAAGAGCAGACGCAGATCCTGGAGCAGGCAAGCGAAGGCAAGATCGATATTTTGATCGGCACTCATAAGCTGCTGCAAAGCGACGTGAAGTGGAAAGATTTGGGGCTGCTGATCGTCGACGAAGAGCACCGCTTCGGGGTGCGTCATAAAGAGCGCATCAAAGCGATGCGCGCCGACGTCGATATCCTGACCCTGACCGCGACGCCGATCCCGCGAACCCTGAACATGGCGATGAGCGGCATGCGCGATCTGTCGATTATTGCCACGCCGCCGGCGCGCCGTCTGGCGGTGAAAACTTTCGTCCGCGAGTACGATAATCTGGTGGTGCGTGAGGCCATTCTGCGTGAAGTGCTGCGCGGGGGGCAGGTCTATTACCTGTATAACGATGTCGAAAATATCCAGAAAGCCGCCGACAGGCTGGCGGAACTGGTACCGGAAGCGCGTGTTGCCATCGGTCACGGGCAGATGCGCGAGCGCGAGCTGGAGCGGGTGATGAACGACTTCCACCACCAGCGCTTTAACGTGCTGGTATGTACCACCATCATCGAAACCGGGATCGACATTCCAACGGCGAACACGATTATCATCGAACGCGCGGATCACTTTGGCCTGGCCCAGCTTCACCAGCTGCGCGGCCGCGTCGGTCGTTCGCACCATCAGGCCTACGCCTGGCTGCTGACACCGCATCCGAAAGCGATGACCACCGACGCGCAAAAGCGTCTGGAAGCCATCGCCTCGCTGGAAGACCTCGGCGCAGGCTTCGCGCTGGCCACGCACGATCTCGAGATCCGAGGTGCCGGTGAACTGCTGGGTGAGGACCAGAGCGGCTCCATGGAGACCATCGGCTTCTCGCTCTATATGGAGCTGCTGGAAAACGCGGTGGACGCCCTGAAGGCCGGGCGCGAGCCGTCTCTGGAAGATTTGACCAGCCAGCAAACCGAGGTCGAGCTGCGAATGCCTTCCCTGCTGCCGGACGATTTCATTCCGGACGTGAATACCCGCCTGTCGTTCTACAAGCGCATCGCCAGCGCGAAGAATGAGAACGAGCTGGAAGAGATTAAAGTGGAGCTGATCGACCGCTTCGGACTGCTGCCAGATGCTGCGCGTAACCTGCTGGATATCGCGCGCCTGCGCCAGCAGGCGCAGAAGCTGGGCATTCGCAAGCTTGAGGGCAACGAAAAAGGCGGCGTCATTGAATTTGCCGAGAAGAACCACGTCAACCCGATGTGGCTGATCGGCCTGCTGCAAAAACAGCCGCAGCACTTCCGTCTTGATGGCCCGACGCGACTGAAATTTACCCAGGAGCTGACGGAGCGCAAAACGCGCATGGACTGGGTGCGTAACTTTATGCGTCAGCTGGAAGAGAACGCTGTCGCGTAACTCGCCCTTCCCCCCCGTTAGCGCAGTGCTGGCGGGGGACAATTTACAAACTCTTTGCACTTCACCCGATCTTCCCGACACACCCATTCGCCATAATTATCTTTAACCCCTTATAAAACAATAACCTTATCATTTACATGGATTATGGTGATGATGACCTCTTCGCGTTTTACCCGCTGGATAACCCTGTTTGCGCTGGCAGCCACCGTCGCGGTTGCGCTTCCTGCGCGGGCAAATACCTGGCCCCTTCCCCCGCCCGGCAGCAAGGTGGTGGGCGAAAACCGTTTTCATGTGGTTGAAAACAATGGTGGCTCACTGGAAGCGATAGCCAAAAAATATAACGTCGGTTTTCTGGCCCTGCTGCAGGCGAACCCCGGCGTCGATCCGTACGTCCCGCGCGCGGGCAGCGTACTGACGATTCCGTTACAGACTATCCTGCCGGATGCCCCGCGGGAGGGGATCGTGATCAACCTGGCGGAGTTGCGTTTGTACTATTACCCGCAGGGTAAAAATGAGGTTACCGTCTACCCTATCGGTATTGGTCAACTGGGCGGCGATACGCTGACGCCGACGATGGTCACCACCGTCTCGGATAAACGCGCTAACCCAACCTGGACGCCGACGGCCAACATTCGCGCCCGCTATAAGGCCCAGGGCATCGATCTTCCTGCCGTGGTTCCGGCAGGCCCGGATAACCCGATGGGTCATCACGCGATCCGCCTTGCCGCATACGGCGGTGTGTACCTGCTGCACGGTACGAACGCGGATTTTGGCATCGGCATGCGCGTCAGCTCCGGCTGCATTCGTCTGCGCGATGACGATATCAAAACGCTGTTTAACGTCGTTACGCCGGGAACGAAGGTGAATATTATCAATACGCCGATTAAGGTCTCTGAAGAGCCAGGCGGCGTGCGGCTGGTTGAGATTCACCAGCCGCTATCAAAAAATATCGGCGACGATCCCCAGACGTTACCCATTAACCTGAATGCCGCGATGGTGAGCTTTAAAACAAATGCGAATACCGATAGCCTGGTTATGGAGCGCGCGATGGAAGCGCGGTCAGGCATGCCGACCAATGTCACCCGGCATCACGATGTTGTCCAGCAGTCCATGTAAGACGGAAAGTAAAACGCCCTGCACGTCTGCTTTACTTAAGGCTCGCGTGACTTAAACCTGAACGGATATTTAGATGACACATAAAGCACTGAACGATCGTATCGTCGGTGCTTTTTTTCTGGCAGGAAATCCCGGATACATAATCAACATCATTAAAAAACCTTATAGTCTGTGAAAATTCTCAGCGGCACACAAATATAGCATTCCTGTCGGGAAGGGATACGTATCGGCATATATAAGTGGTAGATTCCTGGAGAGTCCTTCAATGATTTTAATTTATTATATGCACCCCAGTGCTTTTTGTTCCTGTAATCAAAAGACAAATCAATATCCACCACCATTAACGCAAGCATTACACCGAGGGCCAAATCATCATAATAAAATACAGATTTATGAGGTAAAATAAGATCGATTAGTTCATTCATCATTACAGCCCCATGTGCTGGTAAGCTTTATCACTCTGTAGCCAGGTAATAAATACGCCTGCAGCCGTAAACAATCCAGTACATATTACAAACAGAATAACCAGGAACCCGCCAGAAATATCTTCACCCTCGTTAACGCTGAAACCAAACATAGTTAATATAACAGCGAAAAATAACATCATTCCGGATAGTCCGGCGGAAGACCACGGTGGAGTGTACATTTTTTCCGCCGGATAATCGGGCTGATGGGTTAATCTGGATGATACCGCCGTAATAGAAAATTTTTTCTGTTCGGATGCCGCCACAAACTGGTCACCCTGTGCATACGTTACTGCATCTGATGCCAGCGCCAGTGCCAGCCACGGATACCCTGCAGAATGCTCACCGAGCGACATTTCAAGCTCCAGCCGATCCGGTACGACTTTTTTTTCGTCCAGCACTTCCAGCAGCGGATACTTTTCTGTGCGCGTTAAACCGGTATACCAGATCTGTTTGGGTTTACTGACAGCCTCCGCACGCAGATAAACAGGTACTGCATTTTCTACGTCAATAACCCCCGTCATCGGTTGATAAAGATAAACAGGTTTTTCTCCTTCCGTTTTAACGTAGTAATTCGTCAGGAGAAGCGCGGTAGCATTCTCCATCCACTTGCATTCCCCTTCTTCAGTATGCAAATCTACACAGATAAGCAGGCGTTCAACGACGTAGCCGTTCGTCTGTTTTATCCACTCTGTGACTAACGTATAGTCCGGGCATTCATGCAAAAATGTGATTTTTTTGGTTGAAATCCCGGAACGTTCAAGCACACGCCGGAGTTCATCGCTACAGGATTCATCCCCACCTCGCACCCATACAAGCGCTTCAATCTGCCTGTACCGGGAGAGTTTTTCCATCATCGGCTCCAGGAGGTGGATAATTGCCTGCCCGGCTCGCGTGAAATCGAATGATTTATCCAGGTCAATTTTCAACGGCATTTTGGCGGCCAGCGGAAACTCCCCCTCCAGTTTCAACATGTTCAGTGCCAGTTCCTTTGTTGCCTTTGGCGGGGTCAGTATCGACCAGCCAGCCAGGATGATGTTACGCCTGGCATAGCTGACAACCTTGTATTCCTGCCGTGCCGCAATCAATAACCGCGTTTCTATGTAGTGTCTGTGCGCGTTATACGCAATACAGAACGCCTGTACTAAAAAGGTTACTACAGCGACAGGTATTACCACGGCATCAACAAGAAAACCTGAATCAACATGTTTATTACCCGGCCAGGTGACAGCCCGGATACCAGTACAAACAATCACCACGAGCACATAGACGACACACACACCAATAGTGGGAAAGTCATGTTTAAATTCGTTCTGCTTAGGGTAAAGCCACCAGTTCATCACACGGCCCCCGCAGTGGGCAGTGTGGTGCGAATAACACAGCCGCACGCCGCTTTACAGCCATCCACGACCACGCCCCGGCCGTTCATCGTCCATGTCGGATGGCTCTCTTTAATGGGGAACGTCCCCTTGTGTTCGGGACACATCACCTCATCCCCTTTCAGCGCGACAGGCATGCCCATAAACTGCGCACCTGACGCCTTAATTACCTTCCCGCCGCTCACCAGCGGGTCATTCAGTCGAATTACGCCGTTCATCAGTATCCTTTCCTTCCTGCGTCCATATCGCAGCGCATATGGTCCCAGCCGGTATAATCTTTCACTTCCGGTACTTTATCGGGTAAGCCCTGATAGTTAGTCTTAAACTGGGCTGTATCCTCTTTCAGACCTTGTTTAGTTATGTAGTCCAGCCCCCATGCAGGGCCAGCATTGCTTGGCTCCAGCTTACCGTTTACCTTACCTCCCATACCGTCATCCACGGTATATTCAATCCCAGGACCACCGGGCTGAATGCGCGGGTCATCAAACGGTTTGGACGACATATACAGTCGATGTTTGGTCTGCAAAAAACCCTGATCGTTGACCACTGTGAAGGAAAGAGCATCTTCCTGCTGTGGGGCATTCATTCCATTAAGATCATTTTCACCAGGGGAAAACTGTGCAATTTGCCAGGTCTGCCCATAATCTTTCGAAACCCTAAATCCACCAACACCCCAACCAGTTATTGCAATATATTTCTCAGATGGATGGACATATTTTTGGGTAAATATCCGGTAAAACTGGCTGACAGGCTCCGTGTGGATACCCCGCAGTGTATCCGTATACCAGAGCTCGCCCTCACAGTCCCAGCCCTTCAGCTCCAGATAACGGTGATCGTCAAACCGATAAACCACCTGCGTCGGCGGCTCTGAAGCCTTGCAACCGGCCACCAGCAGCAGCGCGGTCAGCACTGAAAAAAGTCCTTTCATGGCTATCTCCCTGCATCCATATTGCATTGCATATGGTCCCAGCCGGTATAATCTTTCACTTCCGGTACTTTATCGGGTAAGCCCTGATAGTTAGCCTTAAACTGGGCTATATCCTCTTTCAGACCTTGTTTAGTTATGTAGTCCAGCCCCCAGGCTGGACCAGGTGAACGGGGTTCCAGAACTTGCACAGTCCCGTCCTGTAGCTTGTAAGTAATGCCGGGTCCACCCGTAGCGAGACGAGGATCATCAAACGGCTTGGACGACATATATAGTCGGTGTTTGGTCTGCAAAAAACCCTGATCGTTGACGACAGTGAAGGAAATAATGTCGTCGTAAGGAGGCGAAGAATCACCGTTAGGCTCGTTTTCTCTGGGAGCAAACGCCGAAGGATACCAGGTTTGCCCATAATCTTTCGAAACCATAGCCCCTGGAGAATCCCATGTAGGAATAGCAATATAACGTTCAGAAGGATGAATAAATTTTTTGGTGTAAATCCGGTAAAACTGACTGACAGGCTCAGAGTGAATACCCCGTTGTGTATCGGTGAACCAGAGTTCACCTTCACAGTCCCAGCCCTTCAACTCCAGATAACGATGGCCATCGAACCGGTACACTACCTGCGTCGGTGGTTCTGAAGCCTGGCAACCGGCCACCAGCAGCGCGGTCAGCACTGAATAAAGTCCTTTCATCTTTTAACGCCCCGCATCCATATCACAGCGCATATGGTCCCAGCCGGTGTATCCCTTCACTTCCGGAACCTTATCGGGTTGATTCTGCCAATTGGTTTTAAGTTGCTCAGTAGAGCCTTCTAAACCTTGTTTGGTCATATACACCATTCCCCAAGGCCAGCCAGGTGAACGAGGTTCCACTTTCCCGCTTACCTTTTGCCCAGTTCCGTCGTCAACGGTATATTCAATCCCAGGACCACCAGCGGCAAGGCGCGGGTCGTCAAACGGTTTGGACGACATATACAGTCGATGTTTGGTCTGCAAAAAACCCTGATCGTTGACGACCGTGAAGGAAAGAACATCTTCCTGCTGTGGGGCATTCATTCCATTAAGATCATTTTCACCAGGGGAAAACTGTGCAATTTGCCAGGTCTGCCCATAATCTTTCGAAACCCTAAATCCACCAACACCCCAACCAGTTATTGCAATATATTTCTCAGATGGATGGACATATTTTTTGGTAAATATCCGGTAAAACTGGCTGACAGGCTCCGTGTGGATACCCCGCAGTGTATCCGTGTACCAGAGTTCACCCTCGCAGTCCCAGCCCTTCAGCTCAAGATAACGATGGTCATCGAACCGGTACACTACCTGCGTTGGCGGCTCTGAAGCCTTGCAACCTGCGGCCACCAGCACTGACACCAGGGCAATACCTGCTGTACGTTCTATCTTCATGCTTGTCTCCCTGTCACGATTCCCACCACGATTTTTGTTTCGCTATTCCCAGGTCGCTGTCAGATTTTGGCTTAGGCATATCCCATTGTAGATTTGCCACTTCCTGATTCCCTGTTGCCAGATCACGGGATGGCTTAACCGACGTGGCATTGTTAAACTGGTTTTCCACGCCGAACTCACCTTTAGGCAGAACATCTTCAGGTTTATTCATAAACCATTTTGTTGTTTCATCATTCAACTTTCCGGTTCTGTAATAATCTACAGCTGACTTGAACCCATTCTGCGGGTCTCGCCAGTCTGCGCGGTGTAACAAGCCTTCCCAGAACTTACCCGCCTGATAGTCAAAGGACTTGCACTGACCGATAGCCAGGTCGAACGCCATCGCGTGCGACGGTGCAAATTCACTGGCGACGATAGAAGAGTGCTGGCTGTAGCCTACCGGATCGGTGTTCTGCCACTCCTTTTCAAGTTCGTCACGGGATTTAAGCCAGGTCAGCGTCAGCTGAGAAAAATCTCTCGTTCCCGTCACTTCACCGCGAATAACTTCATGCCCCCGGTCAAAACTTTCCACCTGCAGCTCATTCGGCGTTAATACATGACCCGGTTGCAAGCTGATACGCTGATAGTTATCAAGCGTATAGCTAGCCGATGCCGTGCGCGAAATGGCACTGGCTTTAGCTGAATAGGAAATGTAGGCATCCGGGCTGTTCGGATCGATATACGCGGTGTACGGTTTATCACTGGTCTTCGGATCGTTATCCGGATGGTTATCCTGCCCCATGAGTTTGAAAATAAACGGCTCCGGCAGTTCTTCGCCGTTAATCACCACATCGCTGTACGAATATCCCGCATTCATCACCGGCGTGGTACTGAAATCCCCCTTTCGCTCCGGTGCCATCTTAAACGGCTCCGTCTCCAGTCGCCCTACCCAGCGGTGCTGGCAGAACACACGCTGACGCAGGTTAGGAATGCCAGCAGCTAACTTATCGGGAATACCCCGCCAGCCAAATCCCTGGATGTTTTGCAGGGAGACGGTACCGTCCTGCGGACACCAGTAGTTATAAACCTTACCGTTATTGTCACGACGATACTTAGCATCCTTCCTCAATGGGTTATCGGAAGGCTTGCGTGATGCGCAGCTGGCTTCCATCGCCAGCATATCCGCGTCTGACAGATCACCGCCTTTGTACTGAGTGCCCATCAATGCACAAAAATGTTTAAACGTTTCCTGACGGGCAAACGCCGTCTGGTGATGGCCGGGCTGGGCGTCTTCACTAAGACGTCCTTCCAGCGAATACGGTGAGTGGTTCAGAATGGTGCAATTAACCGGATCAAAACTCTCCTGTTTGACCAGCATAGTTGCCAGCATGGTGATAATCGTGCCCTGGCTGTGCGCCACTACATTAATAACATCCTTCCCGGTCACTGGATTTCGGCGGATAGTCAGGATCAAATCCGCCAGACGCTGCGCGGCAAAGAATTGATAGATACGGTGCGGGTTCGGAAAGATGGGGTGCGTGTAATCGCCGCCGTTCATGTGTAATGTGGCAAACCCTGCGGCGGCCAGCGCCGCGCCACCAGCTCCCGGTCCTAACATATCGGGGATGTTGGTTGTCGCATTGGCAAACGTCCCTCCACCTTTGGCAAAATTCGTATCGAGGGCGTTTTTGAAATTATCGTTCTGGTACTTATACGCGCCTTTGCCGTCGTTACCCAGTGCCGCTTTTTTCTTCTCGTCATTCTCCTGATAAGCATCAAACGACAGGTGCGCATTGTTTCCCTGCCTGTAAACCTCTTCCCTGTAGCGTTGCTGGTCTGCAACGTAATCCTCGTGCGTTATCGGCTTGTATCCCCAGTAAAACGGGATAACCGGTGAACGGCCGGGGTGCGCAATTCTATATTCCCCCCATTTATGCGCGTAAAAATCCTGACGATTAAGACGCTTACTCAGGCCCGCAAGAATGCCTTTCTCCTGATTCTGATACGCTTCGCCCACGTCATTCACCCCGTGGACCAGAATTACAATCCCCGGCATCGGGCGCGGCACGCCAACGCGACGGGTCTGGGCCACCTCCCCCAAATCTTTGTGTACCGGAATATCCCCTTCTGATATGACCCGTGGGGCATACGGGCTTTGTCTGGCTTCCGTCATTCCATTAACTCCATTTTGTAGGTGTCCAGGTCATCAGCATCGAGTAATGCTGAATGGCCGTTGCTGTCCGTTATGCCTTCCACCACTTTTCCGGCCGAGCTGGTCAGCCTGAATTTTTTGTTCGCGAGAATTTGCTCCGGGTCATCTCCGGCGTGCAGCTGGTAGCGGAGCTTAAATGCGCCCTGATTGAACGACGGGACCGTGACATGCGCGCTTTCCGGGCCGTCATACTTAAGATTTGGCCCTTTCAGTTCGATTCCCGTCGGCGAGAAGATGGTGACCAGTCCGTTCGGACTGACGCGTATTCCGCCACCGCCACAGACCAGCTGTATGCCTTGCTTGGCGCTGCCGTTCAGTTGCCCGGTGGTGCTCGCCATCGTGAAATCATTCTGCGAGAGCATATGCATGGCACCGCGCTGGGCCTGCGTCGTGATATCCCCGGCACCGGCAATCATCTGAATGCCGAGCTTGCGGGCAAACAGCGAGAGTTTTTCCCCCACGGCCAGAGAGAATTTTTTCACCACGTTTACGCTGGTATCCTGGCCCGCAGTCACAATCACATCTTTCCCGGCAGACAGTTGCAGACTGTCCGGCGTGACGTGTGCCTGCCCTTTGTCGGCATAGGTAAGCAGACCCGGCCCTGCCAGATTACTCAGCACCTGGTTCAGCTGGTTTTGCTGATCGGTTTCCACATTACTGGCCCCGGCCGTCAGTGCGCTTTGTTGCAGCGTCATTGCCAGCGACAACGCTTTCTCCAGCTGCGCAATGGCGGCCGTCATATCCAGTTGCTTACCCACAGCACGCGGTTGCGCCTCCGTGGTGATCATCACCCCTTTGGCCGCACGGAGCGCCATGTGATTGTCAGTACGCGCTTCCACACCTTCACCGCGCTGCTTTCCCTCTGCGTCAACGAGGTGTCCAGCGCTGACCTGGCTCTTGCCGTACTCCGTGGAAATCTTGATGTGTTCCTGACCGCGGCGGTCCTCCAGGCGGATTTTGTTTGAAGCAGCAGTGCGGATCACGTTGCGGGTGTCGTTGCGGTTTGTAACCAGATCAGGGTGCGCGCCGTCATGCATGACATGCGCAATAAAGGGCCGGTCCGGATCGCCGCCTTCAAAGGCTACAGCCACTTCTGTGCCGTCCAGCAGCGGGAAATGAAAACCAAACACATCCCCGCCGTACGGTCTGCCCAGACGCATCAGCGCACTTTCAAAACCGTCACGTTTCTCGTCGAGGTCAAAATCAAACTTCACGCGATATCGGCCCCTGGCATCGACTCCGGCATAAGTGTGATCCCGATTGATGGCCGCCACGCGACCGGGTACCGTACCGGCAATCACCGGTCGCGGCAGATATTCCGGACGATAGCTGTAGCCGTTCAGATAAGGGATCCCTTTCAGGATGGCGCGGTAGTGCTGTGCGCGACTGCCGGATAGCGTCATTGTGGTGACAAGAAAACCGTGCTTAAACCCGTCAGGAATATCCCCTGTCGGGTGGAACATCACACCCGGCAGCAGTGCCGGGTCACTGGTTGTTCCACCCAGCACACTCTGTTTGTTCAGCAGGCGCTCATAGCGCAGGCGCGCGTAGAACGTGGCTGTTTCCGCCTCTTCACCGTAAAAATCGCCGTTCTCCAGATAATGATCGGCATAGTGATACTGTTTGCCGCTAGTTATCCCGTCGGGAATATCATTATCGAAAATGGTTTTATCCGCCTGTGGCGAAAATGGATTGCGGTAGTTATACGTACGCACCAGCACGCTTTCGGGAATGAGTTCGTATTGTTCTTCGAGCTCGGTAATGTATTCTTCATGACAGGTCATGCCGGAATGGCGGACGTACGGCAGCGGCTTATCGCTGAAGACATAGCGGCGGCCACCGTCACCAAAGATAACCACCGTTTCGCCCTGCACCTTGTCGTGGTTTTCAAAGCGGAACCAGATCCCTACCTCGGCCAGCAGACGGCGGATAAACTGGAGATCGGTTTCCTTCCACTGAATGACCATTTCCCTTCGGGGATAGCTGCGACTCAGCTGGTCAAAATCAATGTTGTAGCCTTCAAACAGACTGCTTTCCTTCATCAGCTGAGTGACGAGCTCGGGTACGGTTACATCCATGTACACGGCCGAGCGGTAATTTCGGTCCAGCAGCGCCAGTTCATGCTCCAGCACACACTCGTACAGGGCTTCATCGGCAGATGACTTCAGACGGGAAAACGACTTATCACCCCGTTAATCTGGCGCACCGGCAGCCAGGGCTCCTGATCGTACCAGCCTGCTTTCGGATTCGGGGCACGCAGAATAAATTCCGCGCTCTGATTGAGGACTTCGTTGACTGCAATGTTTGATGTTGGGCTGGTAAAGCGGATGGTGTAGCGGTAGGGCTTACTGAGTTCTTCTTCCCCGGTAAAAGAGTGAACATCCGGTAAAACAGATTTGCCTCGTGTAAAATACAGTAAATAACGGTTTAACGTATCCTGTTGCTGAACAATGCCTGATGGTCCTTCCATCGCCAAATATCCCTGTTAAAAATGACTTTTTATTAAAAATACAATACGCCCACAGTCCATTTAATAAAACGCCATTCCGTAACACATCACAGAATGTTACAAAATACATATCATTCAGTTTAAAGATAAATAAGACAAAAACATTCACACCACAAATAAAAAAAGACCAACAATAACGCCTTGGCCATATATAATAATTCAGCCGGTAACAACAATATGGACGACGCATTTTTCTTGTGAACGCATCATCAGATATTCAGGAACCGCTGCCAAAGGATAATTCAGACCTTTTTCCTGATATAAATCACTCTTCCCTGGCGAACAGCAATAAATATTAAACCGCTTCGCCGCAGGATAAGAATATAGGCAGTTTCCGTAAGCGGGATTTTATCTGCCATCAGTCTGTGAGGATAAAGTCCGTCCCGGTATCCCGGGTTCGCAGGAGGCGGCAACGAGGTGCTGTTTAAACTCAGGAGAATACTCAGGGCAGCCTTTTCGCCTACCGGGAGTCACATTTTTCCGTATATCTGACACGTTGATACCCACCACTTATTTGGTGGACACCACGTTGTTGGATGCATCAGATTATGACCAGACGGCCCTCGCAGGACGCATCCAGAGAGCGGAAAAAAGTATCCAGTCGGACGGGAAAGCATCCGCAACGAAGTCCATATCGAGTTCAGACGTAAAAAATCCGGGCCAGAGGGGCTGAACCCGGATTGTTTCTTACTGGCAGGATCGTTCAAGTGTTCTTAAACGATCGGCATTACTGCACATGTGCAGGGCGTTTTTTATTGCAGTGGCATAAATGAGGGTTTATGCGCGGATTATTTGTAGATAACAGCGGTGCCGTGCAGGGTGTTAGGACCGGTCACAGAGGTGATGCGGTAAGATTTTGCACCCATTGCTTCCGCTTTTTGTGCCAGCTGATCTTCCAGAGAGCCCAGGTTAGTCCCGGCAGAGGCAGAGATCGTCCCGACTTTATGCTGATCGGCTGGAGTGGACTGTACCTGTACAGCAGCAAAGCTTGCGAAAGAGAGTGAACTCAGAACAGCAGCAGCGATGAGGGTTTTTACGTTTTTCATGATGTTTACCTTTAGCAGATGAATTTTTAGGTCGTTAGCTATTTAGTTAACGATCGATAGGTAAATCATAAATGTGATCCAGCTCACGCGTCAACACATTTTTATAACGAGCATTAATTAAATTTTAAAATTGTTATTTTTCATACATATATGATTAATTTATTTTTAAGCATTCTGCACTGGTGGTGGGTTGAGTTTATTTTTATAATGGTCATTCAACAAACCAACAGAGGACCAACGGCAAATGACAACCGACGTCACGAGTTGTGTGAAGAAAAGCCGTGGCCGACCAAAAGTGTTTGACAGGGATGCAGCGCTTGATAAGGCCATGACTCTCTTCTGGCAACATGGGTATGAAGCGACCTCGCTTTCCGATCTGGTAGAAGCCACCGGAGCTAAAGCGCCGACGCTGTATGCTGAATTTACCAATAAAGAGGGGCTGTTCAGGGCGGTGCTGGACAGGTACATTTCGCGCTTTGCGGCGAAACACGAAGCCCAGCTATTTTGTGAAGAGAAAAGCGTTGAACAGGCGCTACGGGATTACTTCACCGCCGTTGCCACCTGCTTCACCAGTAAAGATACGCCTGCGGGCTGCTTTATGATTAACACCTCTGCCACCCTGGCGGCATCCTCAAAAGAGATTGCCAATACGGTGAAATCCCGTCATGCGATGCAGGAGGAGACGCTCAGCGCATTTCTGGCTCAGCGCCAGCAGCGCGGTGAAATTCCCGCGCACTGCCAGCCTCAGATGCTGGCGCAATACCTGAGCTGTATTTTACAGGGAATGTCGATCAGCGCCCGTGAAGGAGCGACGCTGGAAAAACTGCAGAACATTTCCGACACCACGCTTCGCCTGTGGCCTGAACTGCTCAAAATCTGATGCAAAAAAAAGCTCCTCAGCCTGAGCGCTTGAGGAGCTAAGTTCAGAGAACATCTTTTTTACGCTTTGTTATTCAGTACCAGCTGGCCGTTTCCATCCAGTGGAATTTGGGTGCCCGGGTCTTTATCCATGCGGATTTTGCCCTGCTGATCGCCAATTTTGTAGGTCACGTCATAGCCCAGCATTTTTTCCGACTTGTCATAGACGGTTTTACAGCGCTGCTGGGTCGTGGTGTAAGTATCGTTATCCTGCATTGCGCCCTGCACCTGGTTACCGGCATAGCCGCCACCCAGCGCGCCGACCACGGTCGCGACATCTTTACCCCGACCACCGCCAAACTGGTGACCAATCACCCCACCCGCTACCGCACCCAGAACAGAGCCGGCAATACGGTTTTCATCCTGTACCGGACGACGGTGGGTTACGGAGACGTTACGGCACTCCTGACGTGGGGTTTTTACGGTTTCTTTAATAGGCGTTGCAGAAACCACCTGCGCATACTGCGGGCCGCGATCTAAAACGTTGAGACTGGCAACAGCAGCCACACCTAACGCAGCTGCGACACCGATCCCTATACCCGCCAACATTGATTTATTCACGGGACTTCCTCCTTTGTTGCTATTGGTAACAATTCTGCTATGGAGGCGCGGCTTCGCCAATAAGACAAAGGATCAAAAAGTGGACATCGGGGAGAGATATATCGCGTTTAGGAGAACTCTTAAGCACCTAATCCACGACGAGCAGCATGATATGCTAAAAAATCCCTCCGGAGGGCCCGGAGGGAGTGAAAGATTAGTGCAGCTTCAGACGTGGACGAATGACGCGGTTGATTCTGCCCACCAGCATCATCAGGCCCGTTTTAAAGTAACCGTGCAGCGCGATCTGGTGCATACGGTACAGGGAGATATACACGAAGCGTGCAATGCGCCCTTCCACCATCATCGAGCCACGCATCAGGTTACCCATCAGGCTACCGACGGTAGAGAAGTTTGACAGCGATACCAGAGAACCGTGGTCTTTATAGACATACGCCTTCATTGGCTTGCCTTTGTACTGCGCCAGGATGTTGTGCAGCACCAGGCTTGCCATCTGGTGCGCGGCCTGAGCGCGCGGCGGCACGAAGCCCCCTTCAGGACGCGCGCAGGAGGCACAGTCACCAATAGCGAAGATTTCAGGGTCGCGCGTGGTTTGCAGCGTCGGCTCGGTGACCAGCTGGTTAATGCGGTTCGTCTCCAGACCACCGATATCTTTCATAAAGTCAGGCGCTTTGATACCTGCCGCCCAGACCATCAGATCCGCTTTGATGTACTCGCCGTCTTTGGTGTGCAGTCCACCTTCGTCAGCGCTGGTCACCATGGTCTGCGTCAGGACGCGCACGCCCAGTTTCGTCAGTTCATTGTGCGCTGCGCCGGAAATGCGCGGAGGCAGCGCAGGCAGAATACGCTCACCCGCTTCAACCAGCGTCACGTTCAGCGCTTCGTTAGTTAACCCTTTGTAACCGTAGCTGTGCAGCTGTTTAACCGCATTGTGCAGCTCTGCGGACAGCTCAACGCCTGTCGCGCCGCCGCCTACAATGGCAATGTTAACCTTGCCATTTGCACCCAGATTGCTGGTGTACTTCAGGAACAGGTTCAGCATTTCCTGATGGAAACGACGCGCCTGGTGCGGGTTATCGAGGAAGATACAGTGCTCTTTAACGCCCGGCGTGTTGAAGTCGTTGGAGGTACTTCCGAGCGCCATCACCAGCGTATCATACGCCAGCTTGCGCTCGGGGACCAGCAGCTCGCCTTTTTCATCACGCAGCTCGGCCAGGGTAATGGTTTTGCTCTCACGGTTGATGTCAACCACCGAGCCCAGCTGGAACTGGAAATGATGGTTGCGCGCGTGCGCCAGATAGCTCAGCGCGTCCACGCCCTCATCCAGTGAGCCGGTCGCCACTTCGTGCAGCAGCGGTTTCCACAGATGACTGTGGTTACGATCCACCAGCGTGATTTTGGCTTTTTTACCGCGCCCCAGCTTCTTGCCCAACTGTGTGGCCAGCTCCAGCCCGCCAGCACCACCGCCTACAATCACTATCTTTTTCAATGGCGTAGTCAACGTGACCCCCTCAAATTATTAACCAATTGTTAATTAAAAGTTATGAAAATAACCCTTAATTAACAACAGGTTACAGCACTGAAACCATTCAGGTGCATTGAGAATAACACGTCAGGCGCATTGGTCATACCAAAATTGATATGCATCAAGTTTTGATGGCTTAAAAGTAGACAATTCTGGACAAAAAGAAACCCGGTGCGCGTTCGCGACCGGGTTTCTGAAGTGGCAGGCTGTGGTTTAGCCCAGCGTTTTAAAGGCTTTGATGCGCTGGAGGTGCGGGGAGATGTTCTTGAACTTGTGGGTCTGCTCTTCGTCCCAGACGATCTCGTAATAGTGATGCAGCAGCTCTGCGGCCCGATGGCTGTTCAGTGCTTCATCATTACGCGAGAGGATCACCAGACAGCGATCGCGGTTTTTCTCACGGAAGTTGCTCACGCACTTGGTCGCAATATCGACATACTCTTCCGGGCGGTCAATTTTGCCTTCCATGTTCTCATTCGGGAAAAGGTTAGGATTGAAGACCACCTGGCGGATGTCGCACAGGAAGCCAATCCGCTCCGCCCAATAGCCGCCCAGCCCCACGCCGCAAATCAACGGGCGATCGTCGACGTTAAGCTGCAGCATCTTGTCCACCTCTTTGAGCAGATGCTGCATATCATGCTTTGGATGGCGCGTGCTGTAGCTAATCAGCCGTACATCGGGATCGATAAACTGCAGCTGTAGCACCTTCTCATGATTACCAGGACTGTTTGAGTCAAAACCGTGTAAATAGATGATCATTGTCTCCTCACCACGCTACGCCTTCCGGGAGGGTTTACAGGCTGGCTTTATGTGCCTGCCAGCGCTCATTCAGGTCTTCAAGCCGGGCGTTGACCGACTTCCAGCGCGCCGAATCCATCAGCTCCTGACGGCTAAATGAACCTTTATGATACAAATGCGTAACACGCTCTGCATTGATCGGTGACAGGTTATCCAACACGCTAACGGCACCTTTACGATTATTGCAGACCAGGATCATATCGCAACCTGCATCCAGCGAGGCCTGACCGCGCTCAGCATAGCTGCCCATGATTGCCGCCCCTTCCATCGACAGATCGTCGGAGAAAATGACGCCGTTGAAACCCAGCTCCTGGCGCAGAACGGTTTTCAGCCAGTGCGGGGAGCCGCTGGCAGGACGCGGATCCACATCGCTGTAAATCACGTGCGCGGGCATAATGGCGTCCAGCTTGTTATCGGTGATAAGCGAGCGGAACACCGACATATCTTTGGCGCGAATTTCCGCTTCCGGACGCGGGTCGCGCGGGGTCTCTTTGTGGGAATCCGCCGTCACCGCCCCGTGGCCCGGGAAGTGTTTCCCGGTGGTTTTCATTCCCGCCTCGTGCATCCCGTCGATAAACCGGGTCGCCATTGCCAGCGCAATACGCGGATCTTCATGGTAGGAGCGCTCGCCAATCGCGGCGCTGATATGGCCCACGTCCAGCACCGGAGCAAAACTGATGTCGATATCCATGGCAATCATTTCGCTGGCCATCAGCCAGCCGGCTTCCTGCGCCAGTTTCCCACCCTCTTCCGTGCCGAGCAGCGCGGCAAAAGACTGGGCTGCCGGCAGGCGGGTAAAACCGTCGCGAAAACGCTGCACGCGGCCGCCTTCCTGATCGACGGCCACCACCAGATGATTGCGCGACGCGGCGCGGATCTGGCGCACCAGTTCACGCAGTTGCGCCGGATCGTGATAGTTGCGGGTAAACAGGATCAGGCCGCCCACCAGCGGATGCGCCAGAATTTCACGCTCCTCCGCATCCAGCTCAAACCCTTCTACATCCAACATGACTGGACCCACACTCACCTCTCTTATCCTTTCGTTTGTAACTGGCGCCAGGCATCGTCTGCCAGCGCAATAAATTGTTTATCTCTGGACTGCTGCAAACGCATCTCAAACCAGCCCGCCATCAGCATGATGACCCAGGGCCGCCAGCGTCTCACCTGGCGTGCCAGCGCATCGGCGTTAAAGTGCGCAACGCTGGCATACTCTCTGATGAGTTTCTGCCGCGCGGCTTCACTTTCCGTCCAGACCGCGGCCAGCTCCAGCGCCACATCGCCGTCTCCGGCATATTCCCAGTCGATAAGCCTGGCGCCCTGTGGCGTATGTACGATGTTCCCGGCGTGCACATCCATATGTAACGGCGAGAGCCGAATCGGTTGCGGCTCGCCCGCTTTACGCAGCCGTTTGAGATGCGCAAGCCACACTGGGGTACGTCTTGCTGGAGAGGCTTGTTGCCAGTAGTTTTCCAGCAGTGGAAGTAAGGCGATTCGCCACCCCAGACGCTGTTGCTGGTGCAGATGATACAGCATCGCCGCAAGCGCTGGGGTGTCCGGCAGCGCGCTTTTTACCTCCCCCTCCAGATAGTCGACGGCCATCCAGCCCTTGCTGAAAAATCGGGGTTCAGGCACGAGATCCGACGGAAGCCGTTTGAGGGCGCGAAACTGACGGCGAAACTGGAAAGCCGGGGCGAAGGGATCGTGGTTCTGCCGCAAGACCAGACGGTGCGTGCCCCGCGCTATAATGCAACTCGCGCCGCTAAGCCCGGAGTGGGCCTGCGGCGCGATAAGGCGGTACTGTGGAAAATAACGCGTCAGAATCTCTTCACGCGTGGTGTCATTGTTGCGTAACCGCACCTTTACCTGACCAGATAATTTCGCCTGTCTGAACCAGCATCAGCTGCATCTGCAGGGCTGGGGTATTCACGTTACCGGTCGCATTAGAGTACAGCACATACTGGGCGCCAACGTTGCGGGCAATGCCAATCGCCTTGCTGCGGGTGCCGAGGCTATCCTGCGGCGACAGGCCCAGCTGCTGTTTGGCTAACGCGAGCTGCTGAGCAGAGACCAGCGTAAACTTACCGTTGTTTGCCAGTGCATTGCGCAGCGTTTCTGTCGCTTCGCCCGCGTTCAGCGAACCGTTGGTACGGTTGTTCACGCTATCGACCAGCAGCACGCTGCCTGCCGTCACGCCCTGAGCCTGCAGCATTTTACCGACCATCGGCTGCATCGCACCGTTCCAGTCGTAATGGCGCACGCGCGGCGCAGGTTGTGACGTCTGGTCCTGATGTTCAATCGGGCCAGGCTGTGACGGAATAGACGGTACAGACGGCACGGTTGGCTGGGTCTGCGTTGGCGGTGTCGGCTGCTCGGTACCCGGCTTTGCCTCTTCCACAGGTGCTGGCTGTTCTGTACGGGTCACACACCCTGCGAGGAACAGCGCGAATGCGGTCACGAGCGCATAACGGCTCATATTTTTAATCAAGGTTCACCCCTTAGAGATAAAGATAAAGTCTCACCTTATGCGCACCCAGATAGCTGGCGCTGTCATAGAGCGTTACCGACGACCTTGCCGGAAGAGTGACGCTACGCGGCGCCTCCAGCGGGTGCATCTCAAGACCTCTTACGTCATACCAGAAAAAACGGTAGTGGACCGTCACCGGTTCATTTCTTTCGTTATAGAGCGTAGAGGAGGCAGAAGATTTAATTTCACTGATGGTCAGTGCGGGCTGTTGCGCCGTGATGCCCGCAGCCAGCACGGAGGATTCCATTACCAGCGTCTGTTCATCGCTGACGGGGATCGCCGGACGCGTGCTGCACCCCACAACCATCATCATCATTACCAGCGCTGCAATACGCCCTTTAAACATGTTACAGACCTTTGTGAGCCAGCATCGGTCCCAGCGGACGTCCACCCAGCAGATGCATGTGAATATGATAAACTTCCTGGCCGCCATGACGATTACAGTTCATGATCAGACGATAACCGTCTTCCGCTATGCCTTCCTGCTCGGCAATTTTCGCCGCCACCGTCAGCATACGACCTAACGCCACTTCGTGCTCGGTTTTTACGTCGTTTACGGTCGGAATCAGAATATTAGGAATGATAAGGATGTGTGTCGGTGCCTGAGGGGAAATGTCCCGGAAAGCCGTTACCAGTTCATCCTGATAGACGATATCCGAAGGGATTTCGCGGCGAATAATTTTACTGAAAATCGTTTCTTCAGCCATGACCTTTTCCTTTTTTGTTAGGTGCGTCCGCTGTTAACACACTCTCTGGTGGACTGTGTGACACAATTCAAGAGTATGAGCGAGTTTCTCCTGTCCTTTCAACCTTCTCCCCCGAATTCTTTGCTGAATATTCATCAGCTGACTGAAGAGTGACCGCTCGCGTGCCTTAACGGGCTGAAACATTATTTCAGTTTCGCACGACACATCTGTTTACAGCATTAATGGCAATGCGTATATTTCGCATTTGCATTTTCATGCGCATTTTTAACATAGAAAACGACGTCAGACCGTATTTGTGGGACTGACGCAAACACTCTTCACCGTTCATAAGGGTTTGATAATGTCTTTCATTGATCACACCAGGGATGGGCAACGTCAGCCTGTCGCAACGCCTTCGTTGCTGGCAGCCTGTATTGCTATGGCATTGACGCCAGCCGCCGCTTTCGCTGCATCAGCAACCGAAGACACCGTCGTCGTGGATGGAGGTTTTGACAATACGCAGGATCCTTCCGCAAGTCAGGACCGGGATTACAGCGTAAAAACCACCACCACCGGCACAAAGCTGTTGCTGGTTCCCCGCGATATCCCGCAGTCCGTCAGCGTGATTAGCCAGCAGCGCATGGCGGATCAGAACCTGCAGTCCATCGGTCAGGTGTTGACTAACACCACGGGCGTAACGGCGCAGGTGCAGGACAGCGATCGTACCGTATTTTACTCGCGCGGATTTTTCGTCAGTAACTACGCCTTTGACGACCTGCCCACCTCCATCAGCGAAGTGTGGAACTTCGGCGACACCGCCGCCGATACCGCGATTTACGACCGTATCGAAGTGGTTCGCGGCGCGACCGGGCTGATGTCCGGCACCGGTAACCCGGCGGCGTACGTCAATATGGTGCGTAAGCATGCGGACAGCAATGAGTTCAAAGGCAATGTCTCGGCCAGCTACGGCAGCTGGGACAAACAGCGCTTCGTGCTGGATCTCCAGGCACCGCTGGTAGAGTCCGGGAAGGTACGGGGACGCCTGATTACGGGCTATCAGGACAACGACAGCTTCGTGGATAACTACCACTACCGGAAAAAGTTCCTCTACGGCGTGGTGGATGCGGACGTCACCGACAGCACCACCCTCTCTGTAGGGTATGAATATCAGGAAAGCCACACCGCCGATCCGACCTGGGGCGGATTGCCGACCTGGTACAGCGACGGGAGTAAAACCGACTACAATCGCAGCCAGACCGTCGCGCCTGACTGGGCCTACTCGGACAAGGATAGCACCCGCATCTTTGCTAACCTGACCCAGCGTTTCGACAACGGCTGGGAAGCGCACGTCAACGGCATGCACGCGGAGACCAACTTCGACAGCAAGCTGATGTATATGTCCGGCTATCCGGAAAAAGAGACCGGGGCGGGCATGGTTGGCTACGGCGGCTGGAACAGAGGTGAACGCAAACAGGATTCGGTTGATGCCTTCCTGCGCGGCGGCTTCGATCTTTTCGGCCGCCAGCATGAGATGATGTTTGGCGGCAGCTTCAGCCGACAGCGCAACCACTATGACAACAGAATGCCGGATGCGCTGTACGGCATGGTGGACGTGGGGAATTTCAAAAACTGGAACGGAAATATCGCCGATCCGCAGTGGACGCCGTGGAAGCTCTACAGCCAGGATGACATTCGCCAGTCCTCAGCGTACACCTCCGCCCGCTTCTCGCTGGCCGACCCGCTGCACCTGATCCTCGGGGCACGCTACACCAACTACAACATTCGCTATAACCCGGCGGGCTCTCCTGACACCCGCCTGGAAAGCACTGAAGATGACGTAACGCCTTACGCGGGCCTGGTCTACGATATCAACGAAGACTGGTCGACCTACGTCAGCTATACCTCCATCTTCCAGCCGCAGGACAAGCGCGACGCCAGCGGACGTTATCTCGATCCGACCACGGGCAAAAGCTACGAAGCCGGTGTTAAAGCAGACTGGTTTAATACCCGTCTGACCACCTCGCTGGCGATTTTCCGCATCGAGCAGGATAACGTGGCGAGCAACACCTATACCTACATGCCGAGCGGTGAGTCGATTTATGAATCGCTGGACGGCGTGGTCAGCAAAGGGATTGAGTTCGAGCTGAACGGCGCCCTGACCGATAACTGGCAGCTGACGTTCGGCGCGACCCGCTACATTGCGGAAGATAAGAACGGCAGCGCTGTCAGTTCCGATCAGCCGCGCACGACAATGAAGCTGTTTACCCGTTATCAACTGCCAATGCTGCCGGCGCTGACGGTGGGCGGTGGCGTAAACTGGCAGAACAAAGTGTGGACGGATGTGGACGGTGGCCCGGCGGGACAATCCCGCGCAGAGCAAGGCAGCTACGGACTGGTTAATCTGTTCAGCCGCTATCAGGTCACCAAAGATTTTGCTATTCAGGCGAACGTCAACAACCTGTTTGACAAAGAGTATTACGATTACGTCGGCTCTTAAGTGGTTTATGGCGCACCGCTGAACGTCTCGGTGAGCGCAAGCTACGACTTCTGAGTGTTGGCACCACAAACCACAGCAATAAAAAAGGCAGCCATTCGGCTGCCTTAGTCTCCCCAGGTCACAGCTTAGCTGTTGCGGATGTACTCATCCATTTCGGTTTTCAGGTTATCGGATTTAGTACCGAAGATAGCCTGAACGCCCGAACCTGCAACAACCACGCCCGCTGCACCCAGTTTTTTCAGACCCGGCTGGTCCACTTTCGCAACGTCGGCAACGCTCACACGCAGACGAGTGATGCACGCGTCCAGGTTAGTGATGTTCTCTTTACCGCCGAACGCAGCAACCAGTGCCGGAGCCATTTCGCTGGTCGCGCCTGCTTTGCTGTCTTCAGTTGCATCTTCACGACCCGGAGTTTTCAGGTCCAGTGCTTTGATCAGCACGCGGAAGATGGTGTAGTAAACAACGGCATAGCACGCACCCACGATTGGGAACAGCCACAGCTTGCTGCTGTTACCGGACAGAACGATAAAGTCGATCAGGCCGTGAGAGAAGGACGTACCGTCACGCATACCCAGCAGGATACAGATTGGGAACGCCAGGCCAGCCAGTACAGCGTGGATGATGTACAGGATTGGCGCAACGAACATGAAGGAGAACTCGATCGGCTCGGTGATACCGGTCAGGAACGAGGTCAGCGCTGCGGAGATCATGATACCGCCCACTTTTGCACGGTTTTCTGGCTTAGCAGAGTGCCAGATTGCAATCGCAGCAGCCGGCAGGCCGTACATTTTGAACAGGAAGCCACCAGACAGTTTACCTGCAGTTGGGTCACCCGCCATGTAACGTGGGATATCGCCGTGGAACACCTGACCTGCTGCGTTGGTGAATTCACCAATCTGCATCTGGAATGGAACGTTCCAGATGTGGTGCAGACCGAATGGCACCAGGCAACGCTCGATGAAGCCGTAGATACCGAACGCGACAACCGGGTTCTGGTAAGCAGCCCACTGAGAGAAGGTCTGGATAGCGGAACCGATCGGTGGCCAGATGAAGGACAGGATCACGCCAGTGAAAATCGCTGCCAGACCAGAAATGATCGGAACAAAACGCTTGCCCGCGAAGAAGCCCAGATACTCAGGCAGCTTGATGCGATAGAAGCGGTTGAACATATACGCTGCAATCGCACCGGAGATGATACCGCCCAGAACACCGGTATCTGCCAGGTGTTTCGCGGCAATCTCTTCTGCAGGTAAATGCAGAACCAGCGGCGCAACCACAGCCATGGTTTTCACCATGATGCCGTAAGCAACCACTGCAGCCAGCGCAGAAACGCCGTCGTTATTGGTGAAGCCCAGCGCCACACCGATAGCGAAGATCAGAGGCATGTTAGCAAAGACGGAACCGCCTGCTTCAGCCATCACATGGGAAACTACGGCTGGCAGCCAGCTGAAGTTAGCAGAACCGACACCCAGCAGGATACCTGCGATAGGCAGTACGGATACTGGCAGCATCAGCGATTTACCGACCTTTTGCAGGTTAGCAAATGCATTCTTAAACATAATTGAGAGTGCTCCTGAGTATTTGTGCTTTTTTTACGCTTTCACGCATTGGCCCGGGGGGAGTACCGTGCCGTGGACAGGACATCTAAGCGCCCTTTATTTATTACACAGAGTAAAATAATTCCCTCTGAGTTTGTTTGACGGCTATCACGTTTCAGCTTAAGACGGTCGAAAAACTTTCAGTAATTTACAAAAAGCATGTCTGGATGTTTCTAAGAACACCGTCACCGCCCCAAATGAGGCGGTGAACTTTACTCGTTTTATTTATTAATTACGAGCCTAAAAAAAACAGGCTTATCAGACGGATTGCAGGCGGGCGGGGTCGATATGGAACAGCGCAGAGAAGTTTTGCGTCGTGACGCGGGCCAGCTCTTCGATACTGACGCCTTTAAGCACGGCCATGTACTCTGCGACGTCTCGCGTCATGGCCGGCTGGTTCTCTTTACCGCGATGCGGTACCGGCGCCAGATACGGAGAGTCTGTTTCCACCAGAATGCGATCGAGCGGGACATAGCGCGCAGCATCACGGAGCTGCTCAGCGTTACGGAACGTCACGATCCCGGAAAACGAAATATAAAACCCCAAATCAAGCAGTTTACCCGCCGTTTCTCTGTCTTCTGTGAAACAGTGTAGTACGCCACCGCAATCCGTCACGTTTTCTTCCCGGAGGATCGCCAGCGTATCGGCGCGCGCATCGCGCGTATGTACGATGACCGGTTTATTCAGTTCGCGGCCGATGCGGATATGGTTGCGGAAAGACGCCTGCTGGCGCACTTTCGTTTCAGGCGTGTAAAAATAGTCCAGCCCGGTTTCACCCATCGCCACGACGCCCGCTTCTGCTGCCAGTCGGCGCAGCTCTTCTACGTCATACTCTTCATCCTGGTTCAGCGGATGAACGCCGCAGGAGAACACCACGTTATCGCGATCGCCCACCAGCTCACGCATTGAGCGATACCCTGGCAGCGTCGTCGCCACCGCAAGACAAAATTTCACATCGCGGGCAGCGGCTTTCGCCAGCACGTCATCCACGTCGTTGTGCAGGGATTGATAATCCAGGCCATCAAGATGGCAGTGTGAGTCGACTAAAAACATAATGTCTCTCTCAGAGGTGGGAAACAGGCGGCGTAACGCCCGGTTGCAGGTAGTGTTCAATACGCAGTAACTGGTCGGTCAGCAAAAGCTCGCGATTAAGACCCGTCACGGTTAAAAGCTGTTCGCGGCTCTCGCAAACATCATGAAGGATAGCGTGCAGAGACGCGCCTGTAAGGCGGCTCGCCAGCATGTTCACGAGGGGCCACGCGTCCGGGTTAGTCAGCAGCGTAGCCCCTTGCTGGATTTTTAGCGCATCGAGCAATAAGGAGGCCAGCCAGTGCAGACGCTCGATGGCCCGATCGCTATTCAGCGCAGGCAGTAAACTCAGCCAGTCCTGGTTGTTAAGTGAAGCCTCAACGGCCCGGCAGAGCGCTTCTCGCTGCGACCAGACGTCAGGCTGTAGTAATGCCAGCGCCGCCGCGGGGGCGCCGCTGCTGAGGCGCAGCGCAGACAACGCACTCTCCTGTGACGTTGTCACCTCTCGCTCAAGCCAGCTTAACGCCCACGATTCCTGAGGTACCGCCAGATGATGGAGACGACAACGGCTGCGCAGCGTCGCCAGTAAACGTCCCGGGTCCCGGCAGGAAAGGAAAAACCACGTCTTTTCCGGCGGCTCTTCCAGGGTTTTAAGCAGCGCGTTCGCCGCCGCCTCGGTAAGCAACGCAGCGTCGTTGAGCCAGACCACTTTTGCCCCGCCCAGACGCGCATGTTCGTACAGTTTCTCGCTGACTTCACGCACGGCATCAATGCCAAGCGCGCTTTTGCCCTTCTCAGGCTCAAGCGTGTAGTAGTCAGGATGCGTGCCGGCCTGCATCAGCTGGCAGCCGCGGCATTTACCGCAGCTTTTATGCCCTTCCGGCTGCTGGCACATCAGAAAACGAGTGATGGCGTAGATCAACGCATCATCCCCCATTCCCGGCAACGCCTGAATCAGTAACGCATGATGCCCCCGACCGGCCTGATAGCTGGCGATCAGCTGTTCAAAGTGCGGGCGCAACCATGGATACCATTTCATGCCTGCTGCTCCTGTAGCCACTGCGTAACGGTCTGTTGAATATCGCGCGTGACGTCGTCCAGAGATTGCGTGGCGTCAATGGTACGAATTGCGCTGTCCCGCGCGGCCAGCTCAAGATAGCGTGCGCGCGTGCGGTTAAAGAAATCGAATGACTCTTGCTCAATGCGGTCCAGTTCGCCGCGCGCGCGGGCGCGTCTGAGGCCCACTTCCGGGGTTACATCCAGGTAGAGGGTCAGGTCCGGGCGAAAATCCCCCAGTACGGCATCGCGAAGGGTTGCCAGCATCGCCTGGTCAATACCGCGTCCGCCGCCCTGATAGGCCTGAGTCGACAGATCGTGACGGTCACCGATCACCCACTTGCCGTCGGCCAGCGCAGGTTTAATCACGGTCTCAACCAGTTGGACGCGCGCCGCATAGAACATCAGCACTTCGGCTTTGTCAGTAATAACCTCGTCGCCAACGGATTTAATATCCAGCACCAGGCTGCGCAGTTTCTCCGCCAGCTGAGTACCGCCCGGCTCGCGGGTAAAGACCATGTCAGCGACGCCAAGCGATTTCAGCGTATCCACTACCACGTTACGGGCGGTGGTTTTACCCGCCCCTTCAAGTCCCTCAATGACAATGTATTTACTGCGCATTTTTTTCCTTAAGTGTCTTCAGATAGTCCTGAACAGAGCGATTATGGCTGGCAAGGTTGGTGTTAAAGGTATGCCCCCCTTTTCCATCAGCCACAAAATAGAGGTACGGTGTTTTGGCCGGGTGCGCGGCGGCTTTGAGCGAAGCCTCGCTCGGCGTGGCTATCGGGCCCGGCGGTAAGCCGTTAATCACGTAGGTATTATACGCCGTTGGCGTCTCCAGATCTTTTCTGGAGATCTTACCGGCATAGCTCTCGCCCATGCCGTAGATAACGGTCGGGTCGGTTTGCAGACGCATGCCGATGCGCAGGCGGTTGATAAATACCGACGCGACCCGGTCGCGCTCGGCCGCCACGGCCGTCTCTTTCTCAATGATCGAGGCCATTGTCACAAACTGGTTTTGATCTTGATAAGGCAGCCCGTCCATGCGCCCTTCCCAGGCGGAATCAACTGCCTCGACCATCTTTTTGTGTGCCCGTTTAAGAATCGCCACATCGGTCGTGCCCGCCGTATACATCCAGGTGTCTGGCCAGAACCAGCCTTCCACCCACTCAGGATGTTCAAATTTCAGCACCTCAGCGACCGTCTCATAGCGATCGTCTTTGAGCGTGTGCTTGATGTAAGGCGCATCACGCAGCTGCTTGAGGTAATCGCTTAAGCGCATCCCTTCAACAAAGCGCAGCGGGAACTGTGCCTCTTTACCGCTTTCCAGCAGCTGAAGCATCTCTCTGACGGTCATGCCGGGCGTAAAGCGATAGGTACCAGCCTTGAAGTGAGACAGTTCAGGCTCGATACGCAATAACCACTGGAACACGCGTGGACGGTTGATGATTTTATCCCCGTAAAGCTGCTCGCCCAGCGCCATCCGCCCGGTACCGGCTTTCAGGGTAAAAATCGTCTCGTCTTTAATCAGGATTTTACTGTCCGCCAGCTGGCGAACCTTCCATACTCCCGCTCCGCCGGCAATACCCAGCGCAACGAGCAGGAGAAGGACAAAGCGCAACATTTTCTTCATGACTTTTTGATTTGCTCACATATCGGGGCTAAAAACGTAAAGAGCTCTCGCGAAGACCAGCGCTGTTGACCATACGCCCGAACGGGTATAACAGGCATCAGCGCATTGCAGATCACAACTTCATCGGCGGACAGCAGCGCGTCTTCCTTCGCGTTTACTTCGACAACGCGAAAGCCTGCATGTGCCAGCTGTTGCAAACAAAACTGGCGCATGATGCCGTTAACCCCAGCCTGCTCCAGCGAAGGGGTGAAGACCTCACGGCCCTTCCGCCAAAGTAAATTAGCCGCACAGCATTCCGTAATGAACCCTTCGCTGTCAAGGACTAGCGCCTCATCGGCGTCCGTCTGTTCAAGATGAGTACGAATAAGCACCTGTTCAAGGCGGTTAAGATGTTTTATTCCGGCGAGCATAGGGTTTCGCCCCAGCCGTACCGGGCTTAGCGTCAACGTTACCCCCTCCTCACGCCAGAGTGCATAGTGAGCAGGATACGCTGATACGGAAAGAATACGCGTGGGATGCTGACAGGCGGAACCGCTGTACCCTCGCCCACCGCTGCCACGGCTAAGAATAACTTTTAAAACGCCGTTTGTATTACCTGACGCCAGCCGGCGCATCTCGCGCTCGAGAGTGTCCCACTGCATGAAGGGAATCAGCAATTTCTCGCAGGCTTTTTGTAAACGACGGATATGGGCGTCAAGCAGGCTCACCTCACCGTCAAGAATACGCGCAGTGGTGAAACAGCCATCGCCAAACTGGATTGCCCTGTCGCTTGCCGGCAGCGTTTCTTGCTCAAGGCCATTAATTAAAAACATGGTGGCTCCTTATGCGTGGAGGCTCAGTCTGGCAGGATGTTAAAAGCCGGACAAGGGGATTTTCCCTAATAAAAAAGGCCCGCCAAGCGGACCTTTTTTTTATAGCTTTCAGGCAGTCAGGCTCAGACCTTTTTGAAGATCAGAGAACCATTCGTGCCGCCAAAGCCGAAGGAGTTACACAGGGTGTACTCCATACCGCTAACCTGACGCGCTTCGTGCGGAACGAAGTCCAGATCGCAACCTTCATCCGGGTTATCCAGGTTGATGGTTGGCGGCACAGCCTGATCGCGCAGCGCAAGGATAGAGTAGATTGACTCTACTGCACCCGCCGCACCCAGCAGGTGACCGGTCATGGATTTCGTGGAACTGACCATTACGCGGCTGGCAGCCTCGCCGAAGATAGACTTAACCGCCTGCGCTTCTGCTTTATCGCCTGCAGGCGTAGAAGTGCCGTGCGCGTTAACGTAGCCAATCTGTGCAGGGGTAATACCCGCATCACGGATCGCATTTTCCATCGCCAGCGCAGCTCCCGCGCCGTTCTCCGGAGGAGACGTCATGTGATACGCATCGCTGCTCATCCCGAAGCCAACGACTTCAGCATAAATTTTCGCGCCACGTTTTTTCGCATGTTCGTACTCTTCCAGTACGAGCATACCTGCGCCGTCACCCAGCACGAAACCATCGCGGTCTTTATCCCACGGACGGCTCGCCGCCTGAGGGTTATCGTTACGGGTAGAGAGCGCACGCGCTGCGCCGAAACCACCAACACCCAGTGGGGTACTGGCTTTTTCAGCACCGCCCGCAACCATAGCATCTGCATCGCCGTACGCAATGATACGCGCGGCCTGGCCGATGTTATGTACGCCAGACGTACACGCGGTAGCGATAGAGATGCTTGGCCCACGCAGGCCGAACATAATGGTCAGGTGACCTGCCACCATGTTAACAATCGTGGACGGAACGAAGAACGGGCTGATCTTACGCGGTCCGCCATTCATCAGCGATGTATGGTTTTCCT